>Ga0206116_1000211_pt1 | contig 84235 bp, 78 predicted proteins | sample 3A1Ametagenome_FD_178000 | JGI IMG/M metagenome (GOLD analysis project Ga0206116, IMG submission 178000) | Enriched microbial communities from leaf-cutter ant dump, University of Wisconsin, Madison, United States - 3A1A | ecosystem: Environmental > Terrestrial > Nest > Insects nest > Nest dump...
TGGCTTAGCGGCTGCGGGTTTAGCCGGAGCCTTCACAGCAGCAGGCTTGGCGGCAGCGGGCTTGGCTGGAGCTTTCGCGGCAGCTGGCTTGGCAGCAGCGGGTTTAGCCGGAGCCTTCGCAGCAGCAGGCTTGGCGGCAGCGGGCTTGGCTGGAGCTTTCGCGGCAGCTGGCTTGGCAGCAGCGGGTTTCGCTGGAGCTTTTGCAGCAGCTGGTTTGGCAGCAGCGGGCTTGGCCGGAGCTTTCTTAGCCGGAGCCTTGGCAGCTACCGGTTTCTTCGTCGCTGCGGGTTTGCTGGCAGGTTTGGCGGCAGGAGCAGCCACTTTGGCCTCGCGTACCGACAGTGCCTTGCCTACTGCTTCCTTGACCTTGCCGACACCCTGGGCCAGCTTCAGGCTTTCCTGCGCATCACGCTTGAGCTGGGCGATATAGGTGCGGGTCTCGCTCTGGCTGGACTTGAGTGCATCGAGCAACTCCTCCAGTTCAGCGACTGCATCCTTGGCCTTGGCCTGGGCCTTGGCTTTGCCGGCCACGGCGGCGTCCTGCAGCTTGCTGCGGGCCTTGTGCAGTTTTTCCTGAGCCTTGCCGCGCTGTTTCTCGAGTTTGGCGAGGAGTTTCTCGGCATCGACCAACGCTTGTGAGCAAGCGCCTTCCAGATGTTCGAGCAGACTGGCAGACAGTTGATGAAGCAAATGCAGCGGGGTAGTGATGGACTTCTTCTTGGCCGACATGGCGCGCCTCCAGGCGGATGTGGATGCGCCCATACTAGACGCAGGCGCGAGCCCTCGCCATAGGCCTTTAGACGATCTAGAGCAGATGCCGGCCTGCACTGGCATAATCGCCAAGGCCCTTTGAGGTGTCGGCGAACCTCATGTCGCTGCACGACCTCAACAGCCCCTAGCATTTTGATCGGGAGACATCGTCATGAGCCGCGCCGTATTCGTCGCCCTCGCCATCTGCTGCAGCCTCGGCGCTCAGGCCGACCAGCAGAGGCAGGATCTGGCCTACAGCCTTGGCGTACGTCTGGGGGAGCGCTTGCAGGACGAAGTACCGGATCTGCCCCTGAACGATCTGCTCGAAGGCTTGCGCCAGGCCTATGAAGGCAAGCCATTGCGGCTCCCGGACGCACGCATCGAGCAACTGCTCGATGCTCACGAAGCCAGCATCGCCGCCAGCCCGCAAAATCACGCCAGAGCCGTCGAAGTGGAGCAACGCTTTCTCGCCGAGCAACGTGCATTGCCCAATGTACGGGCGCTAGACAACGGGGTACTGGTCACGGAACTGCGCGCCGGGAGCGGCGCCAAACCCACCGCCAGCAGCCGGGTGCAGGTGCGCTACCGCGGCACCCTGGCCGACGGCAGTGTTTTCGATGAGAGCAGCTCACCGCAGTGGTTTCGTCTGGACAGTCTGATCGCCGGCTGGCGTAGCGCGCTGCTGCAGATGCCCAAAGGTGCCCATTGGCGGCTGGTGGTGCCGTCGGCTCAGGCCTACGGCGAAGAGGGCGCGGGAGACCTGATTCCCCCGCAGGCACCGCTTGTGTTCGATCTGGAGTTGCTCGACGTCGCCAACTGATGCCGGCACGCCGAGCCAAGCCGATCAGGCCAATGCCGCAGCCTGCTCCTGATGGGCGTTGTGCAATACCTCGATCAGGCAGTCTTCCAGTTCGAAACGCTCGTGCAGCAGTTGCCCCAGGCGATTGAGCTCGGCCATCAGAGAAGCGCTGTCACGGCAGTCGCCGTTATCACAACGATCATTGAATGCCAGAGCCACCTCGGTAATGACTTCGATCCGTGGGTAGATCTGCTTGGCCAACTCCAGGCCACGCTGATCGTTGAAGGCCTTGGCTTCGTTGGTGAGTTGCTCGTAGACCTCGAAGTGGCCGGCCGAGACGTAATCCACCAGCAACTCGCAAAAGCCCAGCAAGGTCTCGCCATTGATCGCAGGAGCCTGAGGCGCCTTGGTCAGATCGGTATAGGCCAGCACCAGTTCGCGGCGCGCACCCAGCCAACGGTCAATCAGCTGGTGCACACCACCCCAACGTTCCTGTGCGTTCTGACAACTCTCAAGCATGATGAACCTCGCTTCCCTTATCGGTAATGCCTGTTATACGTCCACTCCCGAGACGTTTATAGGGTCGGCCATCCTGGGCACTATCCTTTCGGCCGTCGCTGCGCGACGTAGAAAACTGCTCCCGCCGACTTTTTGTCAATTGCCAGCTGTTCACGAAAAGAAACCGCAAAATGGCGTTTTTCCGGCGGTGCGTGCGAGCCAGATTATGCCCGCAGGCACACACCATCAAGGCACCTTGGCGAGAAATTTAATACGCGCGTTTGATCGGCACGGCAAGAGTGCCGTGCCCTTTGCGCTTCAACGGCGACGCAGCAACTGCAGCAGGCAGAAACCGAACATGCCGATGAACGCCAGCAGGCTCCATTCGGGAATGCTCATGCCGAACAAGGTCCAGTTGACCTCGGCGCAATCCGCCGTGCCCTGGAACACCAGACGCACGACATCCTGCATCGGCAGGGCCTGCATCATGAATTCCAGACTCGGCAGGCAGGCCTCGAGCTGATCGGCCGGAACGCTTTGCAGGTAGATTTGCCGTCCCGCCGTGGCCCCACCGATAAGTACGAAAAGCAGCGCCAGCACAGCATAGATGCGCTGGCCGAGACGCCCAGGGCCATGGATGGCAGCCACCAGGCATACCAGGCCAAAACCAATGATGCAGATACGCTGGACGATGCACATCGGACAGGGCTCAAGCCCCACCGCATGCTCCAGATAGAGAGCCACTGCCATGAGCAGCACGCAGCCGATAAATGCCAGGAAGAACAGGGGACGCGGACTGGCCAATTGCATGATGGCTCCGGAGGGAAATCGAGGGCAGTACGGTAGAGGAAAGCATGGGCGCCTTTCAAGGCGCCTCATGCATGGCGAACGGCTACTCGTCCGGACGGGATGCCCCTCCGTCCGCTCAGACGCTCACGCCCTGAGGCTGCGGCAGGCTCGGCAAGCCCTGGTGCAGCAGAGCGTGGCTCTCGAGCAGCAACTGATTGCTGCGCTCCAGTTCACCCAGTTGCGCCAGCAGGCGGGCCAGTTCGGCGCAGGTTTCCGGGTGACGCTCGATCTTCAGGCTGGTTTCGAAATAATCGCGCGCCTTGCCCCAGAGTTGATTCTGCAGGCACAACCGGCCGAGGCTCAGTAGCAGCGCCGGATCCTGTGGGTGCTGCTTGAGCCAGAGCTCGGCGGTCTGTAGCTGGCGCGCCGGATCGGCGCCACGCAGCACGCCATAGAAGCGTGCCAAGCGGCTGTCGTAGCCACGCTTGAGGGCGCTACGCAGCACCTCTTCGGCCTCCTCCTGCGCGCCCAGGCGACGCAGTTGCTCGACGTAGGTGGCAATCAGTTCCGGCTCCTGGCGCAGCGGTGCGGAAAGCTGTTGCCAGGCTTGCGTCAGCGGCTGCAATGCACTTTCACCCTCGCCTTGTCCGGCATGCCCGGCCTCAGCCAGACGACCGCGCCAGGTCTCGCGCTCCAGTTCGTCGAGTTCGGCGGCAGGCAGGGCCTTTTCCTTGCGCAGCTCCGGCAGCAACCCGAGCAAAGCAGACCAGTCCTGACGCTGCAGGTACAAACGCTGCAACTGGCGCAACACCAGGTGATGGCCCGGATGGCGTTCACGCATCGCCTGCAGGGTTTCCAGTGCGGCTTCGCTGTCACCACGGCTGCGCTGCAACTCGGCATGCGTCAGGGCAATGGCCAGCTCCGCTTGTGGTTGCTTGTTCAACGCACGCTCAAGCAATGCATCGCTCTGCTCATGCTGGCCAAGCTTGTTCGCCGCACGTGCGGCGCCCAGGTAATACATCAGCGGCTGGCTGTCGGCCTCGGCAGCGCGCGTCAGTTGGCGCTGAGCACGCGCCCAGCGCCCCTCGGCCAGATCCAGCATGCCCTGCTCGGAAGCCTGGCGGACACGGCGAGAGCGGTGCAACCGCGACCAGGGGTTGGCTAGGCGCGTCGAGCTGAGCAGCAGGCGCAATGTCACCTTGATCAGGAAGTAGAGCAGCACGACGACCAGTACCAGACCGAGGAAAGCCCACAGACCGGACTGGTAACGAAAGCCCTTGTAGGCAAACAGCACATAACCTCGGTCGGCCTCGATGGCCAGACTGAGCAAGTACAGACCGGCGGCGACGGCCAACAGCAACAGCAGCCAGATCAGGCGTTTCATTGCGCCTCCCCGGCCGCGGCGGCCCCCTGCCGGCGCTGCGCCTGCTTACGTTGCAGGTAAGCCTGCAACGCGTCGAGCGAGTCGCTCAGATCCGGCACCTTGACCTCGATACTGGCGTCGGCCAACTCGCCGAAGCGCTGGCGCAGGGCGCGGCTATCGGGGTTGTCCAGGTTGAAATGAGCGTCGAGGATTTCTTCCGCCTGCTTCAGCGACTGCTGGTACACCCCGCTCTGGCCATGCAGTGCAGCCCATTGTGCTTGCTCCAGCGCCAGCGACAGGCTCAGGCGCACCTGCGACAGACTCTGCCCGGACAACAGCGGGCGCACGTTGCGATCGGCATCGAACTCGATGCGGAAGTAATCCGACAGTTTCTTCACCCACTCGCCCCACCAGGCACTGCCATCACCTTCGGCAGCGAGATCGGAGAGCACGTCGCCCTGACCGTCGAACGTGGGTGCGAGCGGGTTGAGGGTGGCGGCCTGCTCACGCAGGGCGCCCAACTGCAGGAACAAACCGACGCGATCCGGACGCGCCGTAGTACGCAGAGCTTCGAGACTGCGGCTGAGTTGCTCGCGTGCGGCGAAGGCAGCAGGGTCGTCCTGCTCACGGAGAATGTCGTCGGCAGCCTGTACCAGCGCCTCGGCGGTGGCCACATCCTGCAATGCGGACAGACGCAGGGTAGCCAGGCGCAGCAAATGCTCGGCTTCATCCAGACGCCAATCCTGTCGGCTGCCATCTAGCACCGACTCCAGGCGCTGGCTCATGCGCTGCTGATCATTCTGCAAGTTGGCCAGCAGGCGGCGGCGTTCATCCAGTTCGGCAGCACTGGGCAGGGCAGAAAGACGTGAGTCCAGGCGCTGGGCCAGCTCCTCCACCTTCTTCGCGCTGTCGTCACGCGTGCGCTGCAGATCCTCGGCCTGCTGCTGATCTCTGCTCTGCATTTGGTGCAGTTGCCAGAGACTCCAGCCACCCGCACCGGCACCTGCCAGGCCAATCAGCAGGGCGAGCGCAGCAAGGCCGCTACCGCCGCCATTGCGCGGTGCCTTCGCAGGTGGAGGTGTAGGCGTGGTTTTCACGGCTTCGCTGGCCGGTTTCTCTTCTGGCGTCTTCGGGGTGGATGCTTCGCTCACGTATCCGTCCTTTTAGAGGGCGGCAGCCGGAAACTGCTCCAGAGCTGCCTGCAAGGCCGCGGCACTGGCGCCGCGACAGTCCACAACGATCTCCGCACCCGCGTTGCGCGCCTGCTCGGCGACACGCGGGCTGGGTACGAACAAGGGTAGCCGAGCCAGAGCCGGCCAGTCATCGCCAGCCAGCTGCAGCAGGTGTTCGAAACCCTGTCCACTGCTGACAACCAGGCCGTTCAGGCGTTCCGCTCGCAACCGCCGGCTCAGCTCCCCCACCGCATAATGCGGCAGCACGCGGCGATACAGTGGCAGATAGTCGACTGTCACACCTTGGCCGCGCAAGCGCTCGGCAAGGAATTCTCGGCCACCCTCGCCACGCAGGATCAGTACACGCGGAGAAGGAACGGCGGCAATGCTCTGCTGCAGAGCCGGCAGAGCAAGCAGCGCTTCGCTGTCATCGCCCTGCGGCGGGTAGTGAGTATCCAGCCCTTGCTCCGCAAGCAACGCCGCAGTCGCGCCGCCGACGGCGAACCAGGGCTGCCGCGCCGCAGCTCGCACACCATGACGATCCAGCTGCGCCAGAGCGAGGCGCGCCGCGGGCTTGCTGACGACTATCACGGCACAGTAACGCTGCAACTCGGAGAAGGTCCGGCGCTGCTCAGGCGTCTCATCCAGCGCCTCGATGGCCAGCAACGGCATGCAACTACTGGCGACGCCTCGCTCGGCCAACGTCTGCGCCAGCACCGCGCAATCCTCGGCAGGACGGGTCAGCAGCAGGCGCCAGGCGCTCACGGATGGCCGGCCTCACCATACACCGCCTTGAGAATGGCTTCGGCGCCCTGCTCCAGCAGATCCTCGGCGACGCGCACGCCCAGAGCCTCGGCGTCACTGCTGGGCGCACGGGCCTCGGCACGCAGCAGCAGGCCCCCATCAGGCTGGCCGACCAGGCCACGCAACCACAGCTGATCGTCTTCGAGCAGGGCGTAGCAGGCGATGGGAACCTGGCAGCCGCCATTGAGGCGCTTGTTCAGCGCTCGCTCGGCAGTCACACGCAGGGCGGTCTCGCGGTGATGCAGCGACGCCAGCAGGGCATGCACGTCAGCATCGGCGCTGCGGCACTCGATACCCACGGCGCCCTGGCCGCCGGCCGGTAGGCTGTCCTCGGCACTGATCGAGCTGCGGATGCGATCCTCGAAGCCGAGGCGGATCAGACCGGCGGCGGCGAGGATGATGGCGTCGTACTCGCCGGCATCGAGCTTGGCCAGGCGGGTATTCACGTTGCCACGCAGGAACTGGATTTTCAGGTCAGGCCGGCGCGCCAGCAACTGAGCCTGGCGACGCAGGCTGGAGGTGCCGACCACGCTACCAGCCGGCAACGCATCAAGGCTCTCGAAGGTATTGGAGACGAAGGCATCACGCGGGTCTTCGCGCTCGCAGATGCAGAACAGGCCCAGGCCCTCGGGAAAGTCCATCGGCACATCCTTCATCGAATGCACGGCGATGTCGGCCTCGTTTTCCAGGAGCGCGGTTTCCAGTTCCTTGACGAACAAACCTTTGCCGCCGATCTTCGCCAACGGCGCATCGAGCAGCTTATCGCCACGGCTGACCATCGGCACCAGGCTGACCTTCAGGCCGGGATGGGCCTGTTCCAGACGGGCTTTGACGTATTCAGCCTGCCACAGGGCCAGGGCGCTCTTACGGGTGGCAATGCGAATTTCGCGGGACATGAGGCAATTCCACAGAACAAATTGCCGCGAATCATAACAGGCTCGCCTTTCCAGGGCTCCGGGAGGCGGCCATCGGCCGCAGCTCCCGTGAAGGCTCGCGGCGCTAGAGCGACTGCATCAGCTTGCGAACCCCGGCCACATGCCGGCGACTGACCACCAGCGAGTCGCCTTCAAGCCCCTTGAGAAATAACTGAAAATGCCCCAGCGGCGTGCGCTGCAGACGCTCGATGCGTTCGCGGGCAACCAGCGCATTGCGGTGGATACGCACGAAGCGATCACCGAATTCGTCTTCCAGGGCCTTCAGCGGCTCATCCAGCAGGACTTCACCGCCCTGGTGGCGCAAGGTGACGTACTTGTGATCAGCGATGAAATAGACCACGTGATCCAGCGGGATCAGCTCGATGCCCTTGCGGGTTCGCGCGCTGATATGGGTACGCGGGCCGCCACCAGTTTCCGCCGCAGGGCGGGTCAGCGCAGCCAATTGCACACGGTTGGGCCGCTCGGCCTTCTTCAGAGCCTCGACGAGGCTCTCGGGCCTCACCGGCTTGACCAGATAGCCAACCGCACTGACCTGAAAGGCTTCCAGGGCGAATTCATCATGAGCGGTACAGAAAATCACCGCAGGGGGGGCCTCACGCTCGCACAGTTTGGCGGCCACCTGCAGACCATCCAGACCAGGCATGCGGATATCGAGCAGGACTACGTCCGGCTTGAGGCTATCGATCAGGGTCAGAGCTTCCTCGCCATTGCTGGCGGCGGGCTCCAGTACCCGGTAACCCTCGAGCTCACCGACCATGCGGCTGAGGCGCTCGCGGGCAAGGGGTTCGTCATCGACGATCAGGACATTCATATTGCTCTGGCTTCCTGCGTGAGTCTCGCACAAGGATAGCGTAGACAGCTGTAATGACGGCCGTCACGGCGCTCCACGCTGAGACTCGCGCGCGGCCCAAAAAGTGCCGCCAGGCGCGCATCGATATTACTCAGCGCTTGATGCGTTCCCCGTGACGGGTGCTGCTCGCCCCGCTCTTCATACGGATTGCTGACACACAAGCTGAACACTCCATCCTGGTAATCCGCTTCGACCCGCACCAAGCCACCCTCGACACGCGGCTGGATGCCATAGATCAGCGCATTCTCCAACAGAGGCTGCAGGGTCAGCTGGGGAATCGGCAAATCCTCCGGCACACCTTCGACCTCCCACTGCAACTGTAGTCGCTCGCCGAGCCTATAGTGCTCGATCGATAGATATCGTTTCGCCAGTTCCAGTTCCTCCTTCCACGGCACCAGACTGCCGGGCTTGGCCAGGCTGGCACGAAACAGATCGGACAGATCCAGCACCGCCTGCTCGGCCTTGAACGGGTCTAGCGTGACCAGGCTGGCGATGCTGTTGAGGCTGTTGAACAGAAAATGCGGGCGAATCCGCGCTTGCAGCGATTCGATGCGTGCGCGCAGCTCCGCCTGCTCCTGCCGACGCCATTGGCTCTGCAGATAGAAATAGCGTAGCAGCAGTGCGGACATGATCAGGCTGATCAACGCATGACGCAGGTAAAGATTCACCTCACCACTGCGTGGAAGCGGCCCACCCAGATCGTAATAGTCGGCGACGGCCGTACAGCCAAGGGTCAACAGCACCACCAGCACGCAACACAGGCAGCCCGCCAGAGCGGGGCGCAAGCGCGCCAGCAGTGGCCGCAGACGACACAGCACGGCGGCCGAAAGCAGCACGATCCACTGTACGAACAGCGAAGTCAGGGCCAGACGCACCCAGTCGAAGCCCGGCGTCATCGGTTCGGCGAGCACCAGCACCAGCACCAGCAACTCGGCCAGCAGCACCATGCTCAGCAGCGCTTCCGGCTGGCACAGTTCTGGGACGAAGAAGTCGTCGATGGCGGCGCTGTGTTTATTCTTGGCAAAGGATCGTGTGTGCATCGACGCAGTTTCCGTGTCGCCCCACGAGCCGGCAAGCCAGACGGCTCCCGCCGGACAAAATAAAGCACCGAAATGCCACCTTCAGAGCAAAACTGTGAAGCAGCCGACAACGCCACTGAGCACCCGACGGCGAACGCAGCCCGGCGAAACGCCTGCCGACCCTGTTATTATCGACGCACTTTGTCCGCCATGCTGGCCGTAGAAAGCGGCTTGCCGATCCAGAGCACTAAATCATGAGCAGCGAAAAAACCAACCAATCCTGGGGCGGCCGCTTCAGCGAGCCCGTCGACGCCTTCGTCGCCCGTTTCACCGCCTCGGTCGAATTCGACAAGCGCCTCTATCGCCACGACATCATGGGCTCCATCGCCCACGCCAGCATGCTGGCCAAGGTCGGCGTACTCACCGATGCCGAACGTGACGCCATCGTCGACGGCCTCAAGCAGATTCAGGGTGAAATCGAAGCCGGCCAGTTCGACTGGCGCGTCGACCTGGAAGACGTGCACATGAACATCGAGGCGCGCCTGACCGACCGCATCGGCGTCACCGGCAAGAAACTGCACACCGGCCGCTCGCGTAACGATCAGGTAGCCACCGATATCCGCCTGTGGCTGCGCGACGAAATCGACCTGATCCTCGCCGAGATCACCCGCCTGCAGCAGGGCCTGCTGGGTCTGGCCGAAGCCGAGGCGGACACCATCATGCCCGGCTTCACCCACCTGCAGACCGCCCAGCCGGTGACCTTTGGCCATCATCTGCTGGCCTGGTTCGAGATGCTCTCGCGTGACTACGAGCGCCTGGTCGACTGCCGTAAGCGCACCAACCGCATGCCGTTGGGCTCGGCGGCGCTGGCCGGCACCACCTACCCGATCCAGCGTGAGATCACTGCTCAATTGCTGGGTTTCGATGCCGTTGGCGGCAACTCCCTGGACGGCGTATCGGATCGCGACTTCGCCATCGAATTCTGCGCCGCGGCCTCGCTGGCGATGATGCACCTGTCGCGCTTCTCCGAAGAGCTGGTGCTGTGGACCAGCGCGCAGTTCCAGTTCATCGACCTGCCGGATCGTTTCTGCACCGGCTCCTCGATCATGCCGCAGAAGAAGAACCCGGACGTGCCCGAGCTGGTACGCGGCAAGACCGGCCGTGTGTTCGGCGCCCTGACCGGCCTGCTGACCCTGATGAAAGGCCAACCGCTGGCCTACAACAAGGACAACCAGGAAGACAAGGAACCGCTGTTCGACGCCGCCGACACCCTGCGCGACAGCCTGCGCGCCTTCGCCGACATGGTGCCGGCGATCAAACCCAAGCGCGAAATCATGCGCGAGGCGGCGCTACGCGGTTTCTCTACCGCCACCGACCTGGCCGACTACCTGGTACGCAAGGGCCTGCCCTTCCGCGACTGCCACGAAATCGTCGGTCATGCGGTGAAGTACGGCGTGCAGACCGGCAAGGATCTGGCAGAGATGAGCCTGGACGAACTGCGCCAGTTCAGCGACCAGATCGCTGACGACGTGTTCGCCGTGCTGACCCTGGAAGGCTCGGTTGGCGCTCGTGACCATATCGGTGGCACGGCGCCGAACCAGGTGCGCGCCGCCGTGGTGCGTGGCCGCGAACTTCTCGCCAGCCGCTGAGGTCGCAAAGGGGCGACGGTACGTCGCCCCTGCCAAGGCAGGCCATTCGACCAGGAGGTTGTCATGCGTTACACACTCCCTACGACCCTGCTATTGAGCTTGCTGGCAACGCCGGTATTGGCCAACGAAGGCGATCACTGGCAGTTGCAGACCAGCGTTTACACCCGCCATTACCATCCAGAGCCTGACCACAACAATCATCAGCGCCTGATCGGTCTGGAACGTGGTTATGCCTCCGGCAACCTCTGGGGCGGGGCTGTTTTTCGTAACTCGTTCGACCAACATTCGCAGTACGCCTACGTAGGCCGGCGCTTCGAAAGCGACCGCCACCCGTTCTATGCCAAGCTGACCGGCGGTCTGTTGCACGGTTACCGTGGCGAGTACCGCGACAAGATCCCACTCAACCATCTGGGCGTGGCACCCGCCATCATTCCCTCGCTGGGCGTACAAAGCCACGGCATGGCGGCGGAACTGGTGCTGCTGGGTAACGCCGCGCTGATGGTCAACCTCGGCCTGCGCCTTTGACGGATCAGAACGACGGAGCGCCCTCAGCGAGCACACCGCGGATCGACAACACCACCGTTTCCAGTACACGTCCAACCATGCGACAGCACCTGCACTGCCTGTCGCCCCAGGAGAGATCCATGTCCCTGCATATCCGCCCCGCTACCGCTGACGACGCCGAACTGATCCTGCGCTTCATCACCGAGCTGGCCATCTACGAGAAGGCCGAGCATGAGGTGAAGACCGATGCCGCCGGTATCCGCGACAGCCTGTTCGCCGAAGGCAGCACCGCCCATGGCCTGATCTGCGAGCACGAGGGTCAGCCCATCGGCTATGCGGTGTACTTCTTCAACTATTCCACCTGGCTGGGCAAGCACGGCCTGTATCTGGAAGACCTCTACATCAGCCCCGAAGCTCGTGGCCTGGGCGCAGGCAAGGCCATGCTGCGCCATCTGGCACAACTGGCCGTGGCACGCGGTTGTGGTCGCTTCGAGTGGTCGGTACTGGACTGGAACAAGCCCGCCATCGACTTCTACGAATCCTTCGGCGCCCGTCCGCAAAGCGAGTGGGTCGGCTATCGCCTGACCGGGCAGGCCCTTTTGGATTTTGCTGCTGGCAATCAATGAGGAAACGAGCATGAGCCAAAACAACGACCAGGAAGACGAAGACTTCGCCGAAGCCACCCTGATCCAGGCCATCGAGAACCAGCTGGAAAGCGGCGAACCCGCCGCTGCCAAAGCGGTATTCAACAAGCTGACCCTGGTTGGTTACGAGCGCGAAGAGATTCTCGAACTGATGGCACTGGTGCTCGCCCATGAGGTCGATGCCATGCTGCGCGAGGATCGCCCCTTCGACGGAGCCTGGTATGAGCAGGCTCTGCGCGCACTGCCTGAGCTGCCGGAAGAAAACTGAGCCAGGATTGATCCAGGCCACTGGTCGGACTGGCAGGCAGATTGCTACTGTCACTCCCAGTCCCGACCGAGAAGGTACCGCCTTCGATGGCCTGTCCGTTGCCCCGCATCGCTGCATTGCTCGCCCTGCTGCCGTCATTGCTCTGGGCCGGCGCGCCGTTGGCCGAGACGCCCCGCATCGGTGCCGAGGACGATTGGTATCCCTACACCGCCTGGCGCAATGAGCGGGTCGAGGGCATGTCGGCGGATATCGTGCGCGCGGCCTTCGCCGCCAGCGCAACCGCCATCGAGCTGGCGCCCTACCCCTATTCGCGCTGCATGGAGCTGGCCCGCTCAGGCAGCCTGGCGGCCTGCTTCAACACCACCCCCGACTCACGCATCAAAGCGCAGTTTCTGCTGCCGCAGGAGATGTTGTTCAGCGACGACATCATCCTGTGGGGCCGCGCCGGCGAGCGGCCGGTCAGCGACCTCGAAGACCTCGTCGGCAAACGGGTCGCCGTGACCATCGGCTACACCTATGGCGAGCGCTTCGACAACTACCCGAACATCCAGCGCATCCCCGTACGCCGCGACCTCAACGGTTTCCTCATGCTGCAGCGGGGACGTGTGGACTATGTCGTCGCCTTTCGTGGCACCACCCAGGCACTTCTGGACGATAACCCGGAGCTGGTCGGGCAATTCAGCCCCTTGGCGACGGTGTACCGCCCGCAACTGTACCTGACCTTTTCCCGCCACCATCCGCAGGCCAGAGAACTCCTGCAGCGCTTCGACGCCGGCATGCGGCAGATCCGCCAGGATGGCACTTACCAGCAGATTCTCGCGCACTGGCAGCTTTCCGACGGGCAAACCACGGCGCATGGCTCTACACTGAACGAACGCCATAATAAAAAAGCGGAGTTACCATGAAGTCATTCAATACTGACCTGATCGACGAGCTGGAAATCCTCGCCCTGTACAACCTGGACAATCATCAGGAAGGGCTGAAGGTGCACAACAACGCTTCGTTCAAGGCTCAGGGCGCCATCACCCGCCTTTACGAGAAGGGCCTGGTGAGCCAGGCCGATGGCGGTTATCTGACCAGCCTGGGCATCGATGCCGCCGAACATGCACAAGCCCTGCTGACGATTCTTTCCACCCGGCAAACCACCCCCGCTTAATCCCCAACGTGCGCCCGTCGCCCTTCAGGGAAAGGCGCGGCGGGCGATATAGCGTCACAGACACTGCACTGGCGAGCACGCCGCTGATAGGCTTGCAGCATTACCAGTAGAGTTCGAGCATGACGCGCAACCACGAAATCCGCCCGGACATCGACGACGGCATCGACCGCAAGGTGCTCGCACAACTGCGCGCACGTTTTCTCAAGATCAACCAGGGCCGCCTGCAGCGGGCCATGGAAGCACTGTCTACACGCCAGCAACTGGTGCTCAAGCTGTTGCCGTTGTTACTGCACGTCAACCACCCGCTGCTCCCCGGCTACGTTTCCGCCAGCACCCCGGCAGGCCTCAGTGGCTTCGAACCGGACGACGACAGCCTGGCCGAAGTCCAGCGCCTGACCCGCTCATTCGTTTACAAGCCCCGTCGTGGCCAGGGCGCTGCACCGCTGCATGGCCTGTTCCTGATGGGCAGCCTGGGCACCGTGGCGCAAGCCGAGCAGAGCGACATGGATCTGTGGCTATGCCACGCGCCGACCCTGACCGCGGAGGAGCTGCAGGATCTGCGCAAGAAATGCGACCTGCTGGAAAGCTGGGCCGCCACTCAGGGCGCCGAGGTGCATGTCTTTCTGGTCGATCCGCAGCGCTTCACCCAAGGCGCGCGCGAAGCGCAGCTGACCTCGGACGACTGCGGCACCACCCAGCACTATCTGCTGCTCGACGAGTTCTACCGTACCGCCATCTGGCTGGGCGGACGCACGCCGATCTGGTGGCTGGTGCCGGTGTACGAAGAAAAACGCTACCACGACTACTGCCGCACCCTGCTGAGCAAGCGCTTCGTGCGCGAGGATGACGTGCTCGACCTCGGCCACCTGGCGCAGATTCCGCCGCAGGAGTTCGTCGGTGCCGGCATGTGGCAGCTGTACAAGGGCATCGAGTCACCCTACAAGTCTGCGCTCAAACTGCTGCTGACCGAGGTCTACGCCAGCGAACATCCCAAGGTCAAATGCCTGGCGTTGCGTTTCAAGCAGACCGTATTCGAAGGCCGTCTCGATCTCGACGAGCTCGACCCTTACATCGTGGTCTACCGCCGTCTGGAGGAGTACCTCGGCAACCGTGGTGACCGTGAACGCCTGGAACTGGTGCGACGCTGTCTGTACCTGAAGGTGAACAAGAAGATCAGCCGGCCACCGGCGCGCGGCCGCAGCAAGAGCTGGCAACGCTTGCTGCTGGAACGCCTGACCGCTGAGTGGGGCTGGGAAACCCGACAACTTGCCGTGCTCGACAGCCGCAGCCAGTGGAAGGTACGCCAGGTCGCCGCCGAACGCCGCGTGCTGGTCAACGAGCTGACCTACAGCTACCGCTTCCTCAGCCAGTTCGCCCGCAGCGCCCAGGTCGGCAGCTCATTGAACAACCGCGATCTCAACGTGCTGGGCCGGCGTCTGTACGCAGCCTTCGAGCGCAAGGCCGGCAAGGTGGAATTCATCAACCCCGGCATCGCCCCGGATCTGGCCGAAGACACCCTCACCCTGGTGCAACAGCCGAGCAGCGAGACGCCGAACGAATACCAGTGGGCGCTGTTCAGCGGCAGCCTCGGCACCCAGGAATGGCCGGATTTCGCTCCGGTCAAGCGCACCCGCGAACTGATCGAACTGCTTGCCTGGTGCCACCGCAACGGCGTGATCGACGCCAGCACCCGGCTGTCGCAACACCCAGGCAGCAGTGACCTGACCGACTTCGAACTGTCCAACCTGATCGGCAGCCTGCAACAGTGCTTTCCCCTGCCTCCACCGCCCGTGGAGGAGGCCGCGCTGCTGCGTGCGAGCGTACCCAGCCGGGTACTGTTATTGGTCAACGTGGGTGTCGACCCGCTCAAGCAGCACAGCCAGATGAACGTGCACATGACCACCGGGCGCACCGATGCACTCGGCTATTCCGGCGTGCGCGAGAACCTGGTGCTGACCCTCGACCAGGTCAGCCTCAATAGCTGGAACGAGCTGCAGGTCGCTCGCTATGACGGCGAGGACGCATTGCTCGACTGCCTCAGCGACCTGCTCAACAGCCTGCCGCTGGACGGCCCCGTGCCCGAGGTGCAAGTGCGCTGCTACTGCCGCAACCGCGCGGTAGCCATCGCAACCCGGGTCGAAGAGCTACTGCGCGACCTGCTTGGCAGCTACGCCAGCGGTCAGCCATCACGCTACCTGGTACAGGTGCGCCAGCATTACCACGTTCTGCAGTTGGCGCCCGGCCAAGTGCGCCACACCGCGCTGGGGGATCTGCCGGCGTTGCTCGATCACCTCGGCGCCGAGCAGGAGCTGTACAGCCCGCTGAATCTGGATCGCTACGCCCTCGAAGGCAATGATCTGGCGCTGATCCTGCCGATGGGCAAGCCGCAATCGATCCAGGTGTTCTATCGCCTGAACGAACAGAACAGCGAAGCCGAACTGACCGTACTCGACGAGCACAACGCGCTCTGGCGCAGGCGCCTGCCCTACCGCGACGAGCAGAGCCTGCTCACGCCGCTGCAGCGTTTCCTGCAATCTCTGCTGTATCGACGCAACGCCCAGCTACCGCTGGACAACCCCGCCGGCGACGTGCCTCTGGACGTGCTCTACCACCAGTTGCTGCCCGACGCACCATTGCGCGCACAGAGCGTGGAGCGCCGCCCGCCACCTCAGGCGCCGCTCAGCCATCCCTTCTACGATGTGCAGGCGATCGTCGAGCCGGGTGACGGACGTCAGCGTCACGTCACCCTGTATTGCAACCACCGCGAATTTTCCGAGCTGGAATACGGCCGCGATCTGTATCGCGCCGTGGCGCAGCACATTCTTGCCCAGCGCTCCGGTGGTGAACGCTACCCCTTCTACATCACCGACCTGGATCTTTCCGCCGTGCTCGCCGGGCAGCAGGCGCAGACCGTGCACTACCTGCGCTACAAGAGCGAACTGGAAGATGCCTTGAACACCGCCTTGCAGCAGGTCTAGCACGGACGATAGGTCTTTATACCGCTAGGGCGGGAGCACACCGCCGATGGCGGGTTGCACCCGCCGCCCTACCGTCCAGCCGACCTAGTTTTTCATCGGCGCATTGGGATTGTTCAGCGCGTAGAGGTAGCAGTCGCCCATGCTGTGGTTGGCAGCGACGCCTCCATAGCTGGCGGTGAAAGTCACTGGCAGACCCAGGTGCTGGTAGAACCAGCGATCACTGTCTGCCGGCGGCACCTCGGGCACCAGGTCGCTGTCGTTGACCAGGCGATAGGTCGGCACGGCCAGAGCGTTGTAGTAATTGGCGAAGGTCGGCGAGGCCACACGCGGGCTGGCGAAGTTGTAATGCTGCAACAGCAGCAGAGGCCAACGTTTAAGCAGATCCGGCACGGCCAGCGTGCTCAGGGTACTGCCCAGGCTATGACCGCAGGCCCACAGGCGCGCTTGCGGTTGCAGGTCATCCAGTGCCAGCAGGGCCTGGTCGCGCAGGGATGTGTAGAGTTTGAGAAAGCCGTCGTGCACCAGGCCGACATTGGCTTGCCAGGGGTAGTCGCGCTGATCCAGATCGAGATCATCGAGCCAGTCCTGTACCGATTCGGTGCCCCGGAACACCAGGTAGCAATCGCCTTGCGGATCACGGGCGGCGAAGCCGAAGGGCTCGGACTCATTGAGCACGTGCCACTCACTGAGCACGCTCCAGATCGGCGCAGAAAGCTGCCAGCCTTCCAGCGGCGGCTGTTTCCACTGGAACTGTTCGGGCTTGCGTGGGCGCTGCTGCGCCAGCCATTGCTCGTACTGATCGTAGGCGGCCATCACCAGCTCAGCGCAGAGCAGGGCGCGCGACAGTTGGTAGGTAGGCGGGAAATACAGGGGCAGACTGGACATGGCGAGGCCTCCTTGCCATTGGCGGAAAACCTCACTCTAGTCCAGCTTGAGCGGAGCGTCAGCGGTCGTATTCGCCTGCGGCTTCCGGCTGATATTCGACTTCCAGCAGGGTCAGCTTGAGCTGCTTGCCGCCGGGTGCCGGCCAGTCGATGTGCTGCCCCACGGACAGACCGAGCAGCGCGCACCCCACAGGCGCGAGGATGCTGACCTTGCCTTCGCCACCAGCGTCCTGCGGGTAAACCAGGGTCAGGTGGTAATCCTTGCCGCTGCTCTCTTCACGGCAGTGCACGCGCGAATTCATGGTCACCACCCCTGCCGGCACCTCGTCGTGCCCCACCACCTCGGCACGATCCAGCTCGGCCTGCAATGCAACCGCGCCGGGCCCGAACTCGTCCAGACTGTCGAGCAAGCGCTCCAGGCGCTGCAGGTCGAGGCGGGTAATGGTGATGGTAGGTGTGTTGTTCATGATGCCGGGCGATCTCCTTGCCTAATCCATAAAAAAGCAAAACCCCGCCCGAAGGCGGGGTTCAGCTGAATATTTTGTCGACCCTAACACAGCCGGACAAATAAACAAGACCACCTGGTCAGGGGGCTGGTTTGCGCTGGCGCAAACGCTCGATGGCCGCCTGGCAGATATCCCGGCGCCGGGCATTGTCGGCCGAACCCCAGTCGAGAATCTCCTGCAGGGTGCGGCCACAGCCGATGCACTGGTCGCGCTCGTCCAGGCAGCACTGGCGCCGGCACGGCGAAGCCAGCGGCGCCTCGCCGGGCTCAGAGCTCATCGAACTCCAGTTCGGCACCACACTGCTCAAGCGTGATACGCACCAGCATCTCGCCCAACTGCTCGTCGCTGGTGTCGCAGATCCAGCGCCCTTCGGACTCGTCGTAGTCGAAGTGGAAACCACCGGAGCGGGCCGCCAGCCACAGCTGACGAATCGGCTCCTGGCGGCTGAAGATCAACTGGCTGCCGTTGTCGAAACGCACCGTGAGCACACCGGCGCTGTTTTCCAGATCAACGTCCAGACCGCTGTCGTCGAAGATGTCTTCCACCGCCTGCTGGGTGGCATCGACCAGATCGTGGAAGCGGGCTTCGCTCAGGCTCATCGGGTTTTCCTCACAAGGTGCAGCGACTGCAAAAATAGGCGAAAACGCCAGACCGGTGTAGCCAGGCCTAGCTGCAAAGGTGGCGACGGTACTCGCCCGGGCTCGTTCCCGTCCAGCGGCGAAATGCGCGAGCCAGCGAACCAGGCTCGCTGAAACCGACCAGAAAGGCGATTTCCGCCAGCTCCAGCGCCGGATCACGCAGATAGTGCAACGCCAGTTGCTGGCGGGTTTCATCCACCAATTGACTGAACGAGAGGCCAGCTTCACGCAGACGCCGCTGCAAGGTACGCGGGCTGAGCGCCAGCGCACTGGCGATGGCTTCCAGATCAGGCCCCTGCTCGGGCAACTGCCGAGCTAGTTGCAGACGCGCCTGATCGAGCACGTGATGGCCCTGCTTGAGCTCACCGAGCAGACGATCGGCGTAGGCATCGAGCGTACCCTGCACCTGCGCATCAGCCTGGCCGAGCGGCACACCCAGCAGCCGTTTGGGGAAGATCAACGCGTTGTCCGCCTGGCCGAACAGTACAGGGCAACGAAAGATGCGCTGATGCTCGGAGGTGTCAGCCGGCGCCGGATGCTGAAAACGCACCTCGGTCGGCGCAATGTCCAGGCCACTGATCCAGCGCCCGAAACTGACCCAACCGGCCAGGGTTTCCTCGCTCACCTGACGTTGCTGTTGCGGCAAGAGAGGCTGCCAGCTATGGACCACCAACGGCTCGCAGCACGGCCGCGACGGCTCGTCGTCGAGACCGACCACTCCCAGATTGCCGACCAACGCAGCGTATCGCGCCTGCCGATGCAGGGCATCGGCCAGCGTCGCGCAACTCATGATCAGATAACCAAGCACACCGTAGTAACCGGGCCGCACGGCCTCACCCAGGTGCAGCCCCAGGCAGTCGTCACCACTCCGCCGCACGCCTTCGCCGAGCAATGCCAGATAAGCGCTGGCAGCCACGCGCTGATCGCGCTGTGCCAGTACCTCGGGCGTCAGCTGGGCATGGGCAAGCAGCACCTCGGGGGCCACTCCCTGGCGCTGCAAATGATCGATCAGGCCTTGCAGGTAGGCCACCGAAACCGAACCGGCGAGAATCGCAGGATTATCCATCGAGGCTCCTCGTTACTCGCAGCATGCTAACCCAAGCCACGACAAATGCCGCCGAAGCGAACGCCTGGCACCGGCGCAAATCGGGCCAGCGCCCCGCCAGACGGGCGGCGGGCGCATAGGCAAGGTGGCAGGGGGTCGGTATACTCCGGCGCAATTCACGCTTATTTTCAAGGACTGCCCCATGAAGCGACTGACCCTCGCGCTCCTCGCCGCCGTTTGCCTGCTGGCCGGCTGCGGTCAGAAAGGCCCGCTGTACCTGCCGGGCGATGACAACGCCGGCAACAGCCGAGACCGTTTCGAACTCTGACAGGAGCTGCCCCATGGAAGCCTTCAACTACCGCGACGGTGAGCTGTTCGCGGAAGGCGTTGCCTTGTCCGCGCTGGCCCAGCGCTTCGGCACGCCCACCTATGTCTATTCCCGCGCCCACATCGAAGGGCAGTACCGCGCCTATGCCGATGCGCTGGCCGGCATGCCGCACCTGGTCTGCTTCGCGGTCAAGGCCAACTCCAACATCGGTGTGCTGAACGTCTTGGCACGCCTCGGTGCCGGCTTCGACATCGTTTCCAGCGGTGAGCTGGAGCGTGTACTGGCCGCCGGTGGCGAACCGAACCGCATCGTCTTCTCCGGCGTCGGCAAGAGCCGCGATGACATGCGCCGCGCGCTGGAAGTCGGCGTACACTGCTTCAACGTCGAATCCAGCGTCGAGCTGGAACGCCTGCAGAAGGTGGCAGCCGAACTGGGCGTCAAGGCGCCGGTCTCGCTGCGGGTCAACCCGGACGTGGATGCTGGCACCCACCCGTACATTTCCACCGGCCTCAAGGAAAACAAGTTCGGTATCGACATCGAGCAGGCCGAGGCGGTCTACGCCCGCGCTGCCGAGCTGCCGAACCTGGAAGTGATCGGCGTCGATTGCCATATCGGCTCGCAGCTGACCACCCTCGAGCCCTTCCTCGACGCGCTGGATCGCCTGCTGCTGCTGGTCGACAAGCTGGCTGCGCGCGGCATCACCATCAAGCACCTGGATCTCGGCGGCGGCCTCGGCGTGCAGTATCGCGACGAACAACCACCGCTGGCCGGCGACTACATCGCCGCCGTGCGCAAGCGCTTGGAAGGCCGCGACCTGGCCCTGGTGTTCGAGCCGGGCCGCTTCATCGTGGCCAACGCCGGCGTGCTGCTGACCCAGGTCGAATACCTCAAGCACACCGAGCACAAGGACTTCGCCATCATCGACGCGGCGATGAACGACCTCATTCGCCCGGCGCTGTACCAGGCCTGGATGGACGTCTCACCGGTGCAGCCGCGTGACGGCGAGGCGCGCAACTACGATCTGGTCGGGCCGATCTGCGAGACCGGCGACTTCCTGGCCAAGGATCGTCAGCTGGTGCTGGCCGAAGGCGACCTGCTGGCCGTGCGTTCGGCCGGTGCCTATGGCTTCGTCATGAGCTCCAACTACAACACCCGTGGCCGCGCCGCCGAGGTGCTGGTAGATGGCGAGCAGGCGTATGAAGTACGGCGCCGCGAGACCGTCCAAGAGCTCTACGCCGGCGAAAGCCTGCTGCCGGCCTGAGGGCGACGTCATGCTATTGCGCTTTACCAAGATGCACGGCCTGGGCAATGACTTCATGGTTCTCGACCTGATCAGTCAGCATGCCCACGTGCAGCCGAAACATGCCAAGCAATGGGGCGACCGCCACACCGGCGTTGGCTTCGACCAGTTGCTGATCGTCGAGCCGCCGAGCCACCCGGACGTTGACTTCCGCTACCGCATCTTCAACTCCGACGGTTCCGAAGTGGAGCAGTGCGGCAACGGTGCACGCTGCTTCGCCCGCTTCGTGCTGGACAAGCGCCTGACCACCAAGAAGGTCATTCGCGTCGAGACCAAGGGCGGCATCATCGAGCTGCGCGTGCAGAACGACGGCCAGGTCTGCGTCGACATGGGCGCACCGCGCCTGGAGCCAGCGCAGGTGCCATTCCAGGCCGAGCAGGCTGCACTGAGCTATCGCGTTGAAGTCGACGGGCAGACCGTCGAACTGGCAGCCCTGTCGATGGGCAACCCACATGCCGTGCTGCGCGTCGACAACGTCGACAGCGCGCCGGTACACACGCTCGGGCCGAAGCTGGAACACCATCCGCGCTTCCCGCAACGGGTCAACGTCGGCTTCCTGCAAGTGCAGGATCGCAAACATGCCCGCCTGCGTGTGTGGGAGCGTGGCGCGGGCGAAACTCAGGCCTGCGGCACCGGCGCCTGTGCAGCTGCCGTCGCAGCGATTCGCCAGGGCTGGATGGATTCGCCTGTGCAACTGGAGCTGCCGGGCGGCAAACTGTCCATCGAGTGGGCAGGCGAAGGTCAGCCCGTTATGATGACCGGGCCCGCTGCACGCGTATACGAAGGACAGGTTCGCCTATGACCGACCAGCAGGATTCTCCCAAGCCGCTCGACTCGGAAACGGTCGCAGCCTATCTGCGCCTGCATCCGGAGTTCTTCATCGATCACGATGAGCTGATTCCCGAGCTGCGCATTCCGCACCAGCGCGGCGATACCGTGTCGCTGGTGGAGCGTCAGGTCAAACTGCTGCGCGAACGCAACATCGAGATGCGTCATCGCCTCGGCCAGCTGATGGACGTGGCGCGTGACAACGACCGCCTGTTCGACAAGACCCGCCGCCTGGTGCTCGACCTGCTCGATGCAGGCAGCCTGGAAGAGGTGGTCGGCGCCGTGGAAGACAGCTTGCGCCATGAGTTTCAGGTGCCCTTCGTCGGCTTGATCCTGTTCAGCGACAACAAGTTGCCGGTGGGTCGTTCGGTCAGTTCGGCCGAGGCGCATCAGCAGATCGGCGGCCTGATCAGCGGCGGCAAGACCATCTGCGGGGTATTGCGCCCGCATGAGCTGGAATTCCTGTTCGGCGCCGAAGAAGCCGGCAAGGTCGGTTCTGCCGCCGTCGTCAGCCTCAGTCATCAGGGTCTGCATGGCGTACTGGCCATCGGCAGTGCCGATCCGCAGCATTACAAGAGCTCACTCGGCACGCTGTTCCTCGGTTACATCGCTGAAGTGCTGGCGCGTGTCCTGCCGAGCTTCGCCACGCCGCTGCGCTCGGTACGCTAGAAGCCGTCCGAGGCTGTTCTTAACGCCATGATGGCAACGCAGGCCGTTTTCCAACTGCCTGCCAGACCGTGTAGGGTGGATGGCGCAACGCTCATCCACCATCGGCCCGCCCGGAGCCCGGCACGTGACACTTGAAGCCAACCTTGAAGCCTATCTCGAATACCTGCGCCGCGAGCGCCAGGTATCGCCGCACACGCTCGACGGCTATCGGCGTGATCTCGGCAAGGTGCTGACCTTCTGCGAGGCAGAAGGACTGAAAGACTGGGCAGCGCTGGACACTCGCAACCTGCGCCGACTGGTCGCCCGCCTGCATCAGCAAGGCCTGGCCAGCCGTAGCCTGGCCCGCCTGCTCTCGGCCACCCGCGGGCTCTATCAGTATCTGCTGCGCGAGGGACTGTGCCGCCATGACCCGGCGACCGGCCTCAGCCCACCGAAGCGTGAACGACGTCTGCCGCGCACCCTGGACGCCGACCGCAGCGCACAACTGCTCGACGGCGCAGTAGAAGACGACTTCATCGCCCGCCGCGATCAGGCCATGCTCGAACTGTTCTATTCGTCCGGCTTGCGCCTGTCGGAACTGGTCGGGCTGGATCTCGACGGGCTGGATCTGGCCGCCGGCCTGGTACGCGTGCGCGGCAAAGGCAACAAGGTGCGCGAACTGCCAGTCGGCAGCATGGCGCGTCAGGCGCTGGAACAATGGCTGGCGCTACGCAAGCTGGCCAACCCTGACGACGGTGCGGTGTTCATCAGCCAGCAGGGGCGCCGCCTCGGCCCTCGCGCCGTACAGCTGCGGGTGCGCCAGGCCGGCGTGCGCGAACTGGGCCAGCACTTGCACCCGCACATGCTGCGGCACAGCTTCGCCAGCCATATGCTGGAGTCCTCGCAGGATCTGCGCGCGGTACAGGAGCTGCTCGGCCATGCCGACATCGCCACCACGCAAATCTACACTCACCTGGATTTCCAGCATCTGGCCAACGTCTACGACCAGGCCCATCCGCGCGCCAAACGCAAAGGCGGTTCCGAATGAGCATTGAACTGATCACCTTCGACCTCGATGACACCCTGTGGGACGTCAGCCCGGTGATGCAGGACGCCGAAGCTGCGTTGCGCAACTGGCTGGCCCTGCACGCCCCTCGCCTCGGCGCCGTGCCAGTCGAGCACCTGTGGCAGATCCGCAGCGGCCTGCTGGACGCAGAACCGATGCTCAAGCATCGCCTCAGCGAACTGCGTCGGCGTATCCTCTTCCACGCCCTGGAGGGCGCGGGTTATTCCCATGACGAGGCACTGGCACTGGCCGAAGCCGGCTTTCAGGTCTTCCTCAGCGCCCGTCACCAGGTCGAACTGTTCGCCGAGGTGCACCCGACACTGGAAGCGCTTGCCGAGCGTTTCATGCTCGGCGTGATCACCAACGGCAATGCCGATGTGCGCCGCCTGGGCCTGTCGGAGTATTTCCGGTTCGCGCTGTGCGCCGAAGAACTGGGGATCGGCAAACCCGACCCGAAGCCCTTTCGCGAAGCGCTCAGCCGCGCAGGCGGCATTGCTGCCGAGCGAGCTGTGCACATCGGCGATCACCCCAGCGACGACATTGCCGGCGCCCAGGCAGCCGGGATGCGCGCGATCTGGTTCAACCCGCAGGGGCGAACCTGGGACGCCGATACGCTACCCGACGCGCAGATCGGCAGCCTGGCCGAGTTGCCGGCGTTGCTCTCCAGCTGGACGCGCCAACGCCCGTAGGGTGCGCTGCGCGCACCGCCTGATACACGAACAAGATCGGTGCGCACGGCGCACCCTACGCCGTACCGCTATACGCGTTGATCGCGGCCACAAAAAATCGCCGGGAGTGATTTTTGACGTCGGCTCCGCCGACAGCCCGCAAGGGGGGCCGCAAGGGATGGCAGGACACAAAAACGCCGGGAGCGTTTTTGCGCGCAAGCCCCGAAGGGGTGAGGCACAGGGATGTGTTGAGCACAAAAAACCCGCCAAATCGGCGGGTTCTCTGCAGCGTGCCGTCCTCAGATGGGGCGGCTGCCGTATTTGCTGTCGGGTTTCTTGGGTGGGTCGGCAACCACATTGGGCTCGACCTCCTGCACCTTGCCGCCCCGGGCGAGAAACTCTTCCATGGCGCGGGCCAGCGCATCACGCTCCTTCTGCTTGGCTTCGACGCTCGGCATCTCGTCGACCTCGACGGCTTTTGCCTTGCTCTTCTTGCCACTGGCTACGACCTCGCCGTCACCATCGTCGCCGCTGTCACCGTCGTCGGCAGCAGCCAGCTCCTCGCCATCGTCCTCGTCAGCCCCTTCCAGATCGTCTTGTTCCAGGTCTTCGTCGCTCATGTTCAACCTCATGACTTGCGAAAAGCAGGTTAGTTATAGACCAGTCGCGCAGGCTTCACTGCCCGACCGGAAAAAATTCAAATAGCCTCGCCATGCAGGGTCGCCACCACTCGCCGAGCACCGCCTTGATCACGGTGTTCACCGAGGTAAATCCCCTGCCAGGTACCCAGGGCCAACTGTCCATCCTGTATCGGCAGTTGCAGCTGAAACCCCAGCAGACTGCCCTTGAAGTGTGCCGGCAGATCGTCCGGCCCTTCGTAATCGTGTTCGTACCCCGCATCACCTTGCGGCACCAAGCGATTGAAGAATCGCTCGAAATCGCGTCGCACTGCCGGGTCGGCATTCTCGTTGACCGTCAGCGAGGCCGAGGTGTGCTGTAGCCAGAGGTGTAAAAGACCCACTCGCACTTGTTGCAGTTCCGGTAGTGCGGCGAGGATTTCTTCGGTTACCAGATGAAATCCCCGACTCCGTGGACGCAAGGTCAGAGTCCGTTGCCACCACATCGTCGTGTCTCCTGCAGACTTCAGCGCGCGCATTCTAACGCGCTGTCAGAAAAAGCAAAGGGCGCCAAAAGGCGCCCTTTACATTTACCAGCAGCGCTTATTTCTTGTTGCTGGTGAACTCCGGGTAGGCTTCCATACCGCACTCGACCAGATCCACACCTTCGTACTCTTCCTCTTCGCTGACACGCAGGCCAACGACGGCCTTGATGATGCCCCAGACGACCAGGCTGACACCGAAGACCCAGGCGAAGACGCAGACGATACCCAGCAGCTGAGCGCCCAGGCTGGCATCGGGGTTGGTCAGGCATACAGCCAGGGTGCCCCAGATGCCGACTACGCCGTGTACCGAAATGGCACCGACCGGGTCGTCGATCTTGATCTTGTCGAAACCGAGGATGGCGAACACCACCAGCACACCACCGACACCACCGATCAGGGTGGCTTGCAGGGCAGTCGGGGTCAGCGGCTCGGCAGTGATGGCGACCAGACCAGCCAGTGCACCGTTGATGGCCATGGTCAGGTCAGCCTTGCCGAACAGCAGGCGGGCCACGATCAGGGCAGCAACCAGACCACCAGCAGCGGCCATGTTGGTGTTGACGAACACCTGGGCGACGGCGTTGGCGTCTTCGATGGTGCTCATCTTCAGCTGCGAACCGCCGTTGAAGCCGAACCAGCCCATCCACAGGATGAACATGCCCAGGGTAGCCAGCGGCAGGTTGGCGCCGGGAATGGCATTGACCTGACCATTGGAGCCGTACTTGCCTTTACGAGCGCCGAGCAACAGCACGCCAGCCAGTGCGGCGGAGGCACCCGCCAGGTGAACGACGGTGGAACCAGCGAAGTCCAGGAAGCCCGCTTCGTTGAGGAAGCCGCTGCCCCATTTCCAGTAGCCCTGTACCGGGTAGATGAAGGCGGTCATCACCACTGCGAAGGCGATGAAGGGCCACAGTTTCATGCGCTCGGCGACAGCACCGGAGACGATCGACATGCAGGTCGCGGCGAACACGATCTGGAAGAAGAAGTCGGCACGAGCAGCGTAGTAAGGCGCATCGTCACCACCGGCCAGAACGGCATCGACGGTGTTCTCATCGCCAATCAGGAAGCCCAGGCTCGGCAGGATGCCGCCCTCGGGGCTGGAATACATGATGTAGTAGCCGACCAGCAGATACATGATGCAGGCGGTGGCGAACAGGGCCACGTTCTTGACCAGGATCTCGGTGGTGTTCTTGGAGCGGACAAGGCCGGCTTCGAGCATGGCGAAACCTGCCGCCATCCACATCACCAGGGCACCGCAAATTACAAAGTAGAAGGTATCGAAGCCGTACTGCAATGCAGTCAATGCTGTGTTATCCATTTTTCACCTCTTGCCGGAGCGCTTTATTGATGCGCTGTTCGGTCGAGGCGCCCGGGTTGGCTCCGGGCGCACTCCGTGTGCTTCAGGCCTGCCAGCGACAGGCCCACGTACTTACAGACTTACAGGATGTAGCCACGCTCGTTGTGCTGGGCCAGGTCGAGGCCGACCGACTCTTCTTCTTCGGTGACACGCAGCCCCATGACCACGTCGATGACCTTGAGGATCACGAAGGTGACGATGGTGGTGTAGATCACGGTGAAGGCAACGCCCTTGAACTGAATCCACAGTTGCAGGCCGATGTTCTCAACCTCACCGAAGCCACCCAGGGCCGGCGCGGCGAAGATGCCGGTCAGCAGGGCACCGACGATGCCACCCACGCCATGCACGCCGAAGACGTCCAGGGAGTCGTCGTAGCCCAGCTTGCGTTTCAGGCTGGTGGCACAGACGAAGCAGATCACGCCAGAGGCCAGACCGATGACCAGCGCACCTACCGGGCCGACGGTGCCGGCAGCCGGGGTGATGGCGACCAGACCGGCAACCACGCCGGAGGCGATACCAAGGGCGCTCGGTTTGCCGTGGCTGATCCACTCGGCGAACATCCAGCCCAGAGCGGCAGCGGCAGTGGCGATCTGGGTAACCAGCATGGCCATGCCTGCGGTCTGGTCAGCAGCGGCAGCGGAGCCGGCGTTGAAGCCGAACCAGCCGACCCACAGCATCGCGGCACCGATCAGGGTGTAACCGAGGTTGTGCGGCGCCATGGCCACGCTCGGGTAGCCCTTGCGCTTGCCGAGCATGATGCAGGCCACCAGACCGGCGATACCGGCATTGATGTGCACCACGGTGCCACCGGCGAAATCGAGCACGCCCCAGTCCCACATCAGAGCACCATCGCCGCCCCAAACCATGTGGGCGATCGGTGCATAGACCAGGGTGAACCAGACGGCCATGAATACCAGCATCGCGGAGAACTTCATGCGCTCAGCGAAGGCGCCGACGATCAGGGCCGGAGTGATGATGGCGAAGGTCATCTGGAAGGTGACGAACACGCTTTCCGGGAACGCCGCGGTCAACGATTCCTTGGTCAGATTACCCAGGAACATATTGCCCAGGCCGCCCACGAAGGAACTGAAGTTGGTGACGCCAGCTTCCATTCCGGTGGTGTCGAAGGCCAGGCTGTAGCCGTAGGCGAACCACAGGATGCTCATCAGAGCGGTAATGGCGAAGCACTGCATCATCACCGACAGGACGTTCTTGGAACGCACCATGCCAGCGTAGAACAGGGCCAAGCCCGGAATGGTCATGAACAGAACCAGCGCGGTGGCGGTCAGCATCCAAGCTGTGTCACCGGAATTCAGCGTCGCTTCCTCAGCCATGGCTAGGCCGGGGGAAAGCAGAGACAAAAGGGCTCCAAGCCCTGCGATTTTTCGCAGAGTCATGATTTAACTCCTGGGACGATTCTGGGGTGGGGCGGCGGTTGGGCTTAGATCGCGTCGGTATCGGTTTCGCCGGTACGGATACGAATCGCCTGCTCCAGGTTGACCACGAAGATCTTGCCGTCACCGATCTTGCCGGTGTTGGCAGCCTTGGTGATGGCCTCGATGACGCGATCCAGCTGATCGTCAGCGATGGCCACGTCGATCTTCACCTTGGGCAGGAAGTCGACAACGTATTCAGCACCGCGATACAGCTCGGTGTGACCTTTCTGGCGACCGAAGCCTTTGACTTCGGTAACGGTGATGCCTTGCACGCCGATTTCCGACAGCGACTCGCGGACGTCGTCCAGCTTGAACGGCTTGATGATGGCAGTGACTAGCTTCATGAACTCTCTCCCGTATTAGGTTGACTTGCCCCAGGAATTCTCAGCCCTCGACAAGTCTAAGCGCAGTGTCCGGCTTTTGTAATGCACCGACCGCCCTAGCTGGCGTGGTCGACATCCATCAACCGCTCCTGGCGAAACACTCCCCACGCTTCGCCTGACGCACCGGTACTGCATCGGTGCATGCGTCACCAGGGGCTAAGCAGAAAGCTTGCCAGCTACATCAAAAGCCTGATGTTTCAGGACTTTGCGCTGGCGCCGAGGATGTGACCGAGCACTCACGACAGAAACGACGCACAATATTGGTGCATCAAACCATCCGAGCACGCTCAAAAACCGTGCGCCGCAGTGCCAAACCCCGGTTTTCGCCTGCGTGCTACACTGCCCGCCGTCTGTATCTGGAACCTACCCATGCTCCCGCCCAAAGCTCTGCTCGACACCCTCAGTAGCCATGCCTCGCGCCTGTTCAGTGGCGACAGCCCACTTCCTCGCGCCGAACTGGAAGCCCAGTTCAAGGCCCTGCTGCAGAGCGGCTTCAGCAAGCTCGATCTGGTCAGCCGGGATGAGTTCGATAGCCAGATGGTGGTTCTGGCCCGCACCCGCGCCCGCCTCGAGGCGCTGGAAGCCAAGGTCGCCGAACTGGAAGCCAAGCTCACCGCGGCAGACTAAGGTTTGTTGTAGGAGCGGGGCTTCGAGGCTGAAGCCGCTCCTGCAGGCACTGCCCCACTTGATCAAGGAGTGATCATGTCCCTGGCGATAGTCCACAGCCGCGCCCAGGTCGGCGTCGAAGCACCGACCGTTACCGTCGAGGCGCACCTGGCAAACGGCCTGCCATCCCTGACGTTGGTGGGTTTGCCGGAAACGGCGGTCAAGGAAAGCAAGGATCGCGTGCGCAGCGCCATCCTCAATGCCGCTTTCGAGTTTCCCAGCAAACGCATCACATTGAATCTGGCACCGGCTGATCTGCCGAAAGACGGCGGTCGCTTCGACCTCGCCATCGCCTTGGGTATCCTCGCCGCCAGCGGCCAGGTGCCCGCCCAGTCACTGGACGAATACGAGTGCCTCGGCGAACTGGCACTGTCGGGCGCAGTGCGTCCGGTACAGGGCGTATTACCAGCCGCCCTGGCAGCACGCGCAGCCGGGCGCACCCTGTTGGTGCCGCTAGCCAATGCCGAAGAGGCCAGCCTGGCCTCGGGGTTGAAGGTGATTGCCATCGAGCATCTGCTGCAGATCGCCGCGCACCTCAACGGCAGTGCCCCACTCGAACTCTATGCGGCGCAGGGTCTGCTCCGGCAGAGCCTGCCTTACCCGGATCTGGCCGAAGTACAGGGGCAACTGGCTGCCAAACGTGCGCTGCTGGTGGCCGCCGCGGGCTCGCACAACCTGCTGCTCAGCGGCCCGCCCGGTACCGGCAAGACGCTGCTGGCCAGCCGCCTGCCCGGCCTGCTGCCACCGCTGGACGAGGACGAGGCCCTGCAGGTCGCCGCAATTCACTCGGTGGCCAGCCATACGCCGCTGCAACACTGGCCGCAGCGGCCTTTTCGCACCCCCCACCATAGCGCTTCCGGGCCAGCACTGGTCGGCGGTGGCAGTCGCCCACAGCCTGGCGAAATCACATTGGCCCACAAGGGCATTCTGTTTCTCGATGAACTGCCGGAATTCGATAGAAAAGTGCTCGAGGTGCTGCGCGAACCGCTGGAGAGCGGCCATATCGTCATCGCCCGGGCGCGGGACAAGGTGCGCTTCCCGGCGCGTTTTCAGCTCGTTGCAGCGATGAACCCCTGCCCGTGCGGGTACCTCGGCGATCCGAGCAATCGCTGTCGCTGCACGCCAGAGCAGATCCAGCGCTACCGCGCCAAGCTGTCCGGGCCACTGCTGGATCGCATCGACCTGCACCTGACGGTCGCCCGCGAGACGACGGCCTTGAATGCTCCGCCGCAAGATGGTGAAAGCACTGCACAGGCGGCGACCAAAGTGGCGCAGGCGCGTGAGCGACAACTGCAACGTCAGGGCGTGGCCAACGCCTTTCTCGACTTGCCGGGGCTACGCCAGCACTGCGCGCTGAGCGATACGGATCGCCAGTGGCTGGAAAACGCCTGCGAACGTCTCGGTCTGTCCCTGCGCGCCGCCCATCGCGTGCTCAAGGTCGCGCGCACCCTGGCCGACCTGGCGGAGGAAAAGCACATCGCCCGAGCGCACCTGGCCGAAGCGTTGCAGTACCGCCCCGCCGCCGGATGACTCAGCGGAAGCGCTCGACCTCCTGACGCAACTGCGCGGCAAGGCGATCCAGCTCACGCGCGGTTTCGGCCAGGTTGGCCACCACCTCACGCTGTTCACCATTGGCCTGAGCGATGCTTTGCAGGTTAGAACTGAGCACGGTCGCCGTACTGCTCTGCTCGCTGGTGGCGGTGGTGATGGCGGCGAACTGCTCGCCCGCTGCCTCGCTCTGCTCGCTGATCTGCGCCAACGCCGCAGCCACCTTGGCGTTGCGCTCCAGGCCGTCCTGCATCAACTGCCGGCCCTGCTCCATGGTAGCGATGGCACTGCTGGTTTCACTCTGGATGCTGCCGATCATCGCGGAAATTTCATTGGTCGCCTCACGGGTACGCCCGGCCAGGCTGCGCACTTCATCGGCGACCACGGCAAAACCACGGCCCTGCTCACCAGCCCGCGCGGCCTCGATGGCGGCGTTGAGCGCCAGCAGGTTGGTCTGGTCGGCAATCGCCGTGATCACGCTGACGATGCCGCCAATCTCCTGGGAGCGCTGGCCGAGACCATTGACCACCTTGGAGGTCTGCTCCAGCGCCTCGGCAATCTGCACCAGCGCCTCGGAGGCCTGATCCATCGAGGTGCGACCGATACGGGTCTGCTGGGCGTTGTCGCTGGCCAGGCGCTCGGTGCTGCGCATGTTGTCGGCGATGTTCTGCGAGGTGGCACTGAACTCTTCCACCGCGCCCGCCATGCTGCTGATCTCGCCCGATTGCTGATCGATACCCTGGTAGGCATCGCGTGACAGCGTGGACATCGCCTGCGAACGTGCGCTGACATCCTGGGCAGCGCTGCGAATCCCCGCCACCATGCTCGCCAGGGCTTCGCCCATGCGGTTGAAGCTGCGCGCCAGTTCGCCGATTTCATCGTTGCTGGACTGCGCCATGCGCGCCCCGAGATCACCGGCACCAAGCGCCTGGGCCTGCTGCACCAGATCACCCAGCGGGCGCAGTTTGCGCCGCAACAGCCAGACCACGGCGATCACCGCCAGCAGCAGGGTCAACGCACTGCCGATGGCCAACTGGGTGCCGACATGCCAGGTGACGGCCTGGATTTCCTCGCGCGGCATGCTCGCCAGCACCGTCCAGGGGCCGCCGGCAAAGGGCATGGCAACGCTGTAGAACTCCTCGCGTCCGTCAGTCCAGAAACCGCCTTTGCCGCTGTTGCCGATCAGTTCGGCGAGCGACGCGGGCAGGCTGCTCATCGCCACCGCACCGGCCGGCGCCACCAGCCACTTGCCCTGCTCGTCGAGCAGCGCCAGCGAGCCCGTGCTGCCGATGCGGAAATCGCTGAGGTTACGCATTTGCAGGTTCTGCGCGTCGGTGTAGTCGAAGCCGACGAACAGCACCGCGATCACCCGTCCGCCACTGTCGCGCACCGGGGTGTACTGGGTCATGTAGAAGCGCTCGAACAACAGCGCGCGGCCCACGTAATTCTGCCCGGCCAGCAGACGCTGGTAAGCCGGGTGTTGATGATCGAGCACGGTACCGAGCGCGCGGGTGCCGTCCTGTTTGGTCAGCGAGGTGGTGATGCGCACGAACTCTTCGCCATCGCGCACGAATACCGTGGCAACACCGGCGGTCATGCGGGTGAAATCGTCGACCTCGCTGAACTCGTTGTTGAGCCGCGTCGCACCCAGATAGAGCGCCGGAGTCTGCAGGCTGCCAACGGTGACACGCTCGTCGGTGCGCACCTGCAAGCCACCACTGAAGCGCTGCTCGAACAGCCCGGCCAGGCGATGCGTGCTGTCGCGCAGACTGCCGTGGAAGGTGTCCAGCTGATCGGCCAACAGGCGCGCTTCACTGCCCAGGTGCTCGGCACGGGTCACCAGGTTGGCATTGTTCAGCGAGCGCAAGGCGAACAGGGTGCTGATACTGATCAGCAGAACCAGCATCAGCGCCAGAGCAACAGCCAGCTGCAGAGCGATACGGGAACGGGGAGGGGTCATTCAGGCCTCTCAAGGCCTGACTCATGATGGCAGGCCGAACGGAACAGGGGGATGAACTGGCCAGAGTCGTCATACGACCGGGAGCCAGGGCGCGGCAGGATACCTGAGCAGTATGGTTGGTCAATCGGCGTTTGCCGAACGGCCATCAATAATTATCAAACCCCATCCGCATGACCGTTCAAACCACGCGCTGTACATTCGGTAGTTGCATCGCCGCCACCTCCGCCAGCAGATACTCGCGTAGTCGCTGCAGACGCGCCTGCGCACGATGACCGCGCGGCCAGACCAGGTAGTAGCTGTCACCACTGAACACCGCTGTCGGCCAGGGCAAGCCGAGCCGGCCGGCGCCCACGTCTTCGGCCACCATCAGCAGATCGCCGATGGACACGCCGTAACCGCGCGCGGCAGCAACGATGCCCAGTTCGAGCATGTCGAACAGTTGGCCGGTCTTCAGCGGCACCTGCTCATCCAGGCCCGTGGCCTGCAACCAGCGCCGCCAGTCACGGCGATCCGGGGTCGGGTGCAACTGCTCCGCCGCCTGCAGGCGTGCCAATGACCAGGGCCCGGCCTCGGTATCGGCCGCCGCGCACACCGGGATCAGCCATTCCTCGAACAGCAGCACGCTTTCCCATTCCTCCGGAAACTGGCCGTCGGAGAGCAGTACCGCACAGTCGAAGGGCTCGTGGCGGAAATCGACCTTGTCCACATCCATCCAGGCGCTGGTGAGCTGCACCTCGCTGTCCGGGTTGGCCAGACGAAAGTGCGACAGGCGCGCCAGCAACCAACGCATGGTCAGGGTCGACGGCGCCTTCAGACGCAACACCTCGTCGTCTGCGCGCAGGGCGGCGCTGGCGCGCTCCAGTGCATCGAAGCCGTCGCTCAGCCCTGGCAGCAAGGCACGGGCAGGGTCGGTCAATTGCAGGCTGCGACCCCGGCGCTCGAACAGGCGACAGGCGAAGTAGTCCTCCAAGGTGCGGATATGCCGGCTCACGGCGCTCTGGGTGATGGCCAGTTCTTCCGCGGCACGGGTGAACGAGGCATGCCGTGCAGCGGCCTCGAAGGCGCGCAGGGCGTATAGCGGTGGCAGTCGCCGGGTCACAGCATCAAACCATGAGTTTTAATCATGCCAGGCATGGCTATTTTCCTTTTGTGGGCAATCCGTACAAACCAGAGAATAGCCGTCATTGCTCATCCCCCGACAGTCCGGGGATGCTTACCCTGCCGAAGTTTTACTCATCATGAAGAATTCCCTTGGTCACGAACTGGGTGCATTGCTGCGCCTGGCCGGCCCGCTGATCTCCGCCCAGCTGGCCCACGCGCTGATGATTTTCACCGACACGCTGATGATGGCCATGCTCGGCCCCCAGCAGTTGGCCGGCGGGGCACTGGGCGCCACCTGCTATTTCATCTTCTCGATCTTCTGCACCGGGGTGATTGCCGCGGTGGGCAGCCTGGTCGCCATCCGCCATGGCGCTGGTGACCCTGGCGGCGTCACGCGGTTGCTCCGCAACGGCTTATGGTTGGCCCTATCGCTGGGGATCGTCAGTGCGCTGTGCCTGAATGGCCTGGGCCCACTGCTGCCACACCTTGGCCAGGATCCGGCGGCTGCCAATCAAGCCATGGAGTTTCTCCGCCCGCTTTCGCTGGCCCTGCCTGGTTACCTGTGTTTCATGGCCTTGCGCGGCTTCACCAGTGCCATCGGTCACCCCGGCCCGGTGATGGCCATCAGCATCGTCGGTACCGTTGCCAACTTCGTCATCAACTATGCCTTGATCAAGGGCTGGTTTGGTCTGCCCAGTCTGGGCCTGAGCGGTATCGGTATGACCACCGCGCTGGTCAGCAGCACGATGGCCCTGGCCTTGGCGCTGTACATCCTGGTTTCGCCGACCTACCAGCGCTACCAACTGCGAGGCGGCCTGGGTCGCCCGCAGCGCGCGGAAATGCGTGCGCTGCTGCGCCTTGGCCTGCCCATCGGCGGCACCTACGCTGCCGAGCAGGGGCTATTCACCTTCGCCACCCTGTGCATGGGTGCCCTCGGCAGCGTGCAACTGGCAGCGCATCAGATCGCCATGCAAACGGTGGCGCTGGCGTTCATCGTGCCGCAGGGGCTGTCCTACGCGGTGACCTTCCGCGTCGGCCTGCATTACGGTGCCGAACGCCTGCACCTGTCGCGCCTGGCCGGACACCTGGGCATGGCCCTGGGCGCGTTGCTGATGCTGTTGTTCGCCCTGCTGTTCTGGCTGGTACCTGAGTGGATCATCGGCCTGTTCCTCGACCGTCACGACCCAGCCTTCGCCGACATCGTCGCCCTGGCGGTGAGCCTGCTGGCGATCGCCGCCTGGTTCGAGCTGTTCGATGGCCTGCAGAGCATCGCCATGGGTGCGATTCGGGGGCTCAACGACGGCCGAACCACTCTGGTGATCGGCCTGGCGGGTTACTGGTGCGTAGGCGCGCCGCTGGCCTGGCTGTTCGCTTTCCCACTCGGTTGGGGCGCGCATGGCGTCTGGTGGGGCCTGGCGGCGGGACTGGCGGTCACGGCTACCGGCCTGGTACTGGGCTTCCAGTGGAAGACCGCGCGCCTGCAACGGTCGAACGGGGTAGCGGGCGCGGCCTGCCTGTCGTAACCGACATGCGGCCGGCGCGCGCAGCGCACCCTACGCCGGACCTCCGGTCAGCAGCGGCTGGCGCATGCCGAACACCAGAAAACGCGCCAGCTCGGCCAACGGCACCGCCTTGCTGATCAGGTAGCCCTGCACCTGGTCGCAGCCGAACTGGCGCAGCATGTCGAGCTGTTCGATGTTCTCCACGCCTTCGGCCACCACCTCGAGATTGAGGTTGTGCGCCAGGTTGATCATCGCCCGCACCAGTTGGCGATTCTCGGCGCGCTCGCCCATGCCACCGACGAAGCTGCGGTCGATCTTCAGCAGGGTGATTGGCAGGCTGTTGAGATGGACGAACGAAGAGAAACCGGTGCCGAAGTCGTCCAGCGAGAAACGCACGCCCAGCCGCCCCAACGCCAGCATGGTCTGCTGCACCTGGTCGCTGCGGCGCATCACCGCGGTCTCGGTCAACTCGAACTCCAGCCACTGCGCATCCACCCCACGCTCTTCGATCAGGCGGCTGAGCGTGGCCAACAACTGGCTGTCCTGAAACTGACGGAACGACAGATTGACCGCCATATGCAGGGCCGGCAGACCGCGCCCGCGCAGCCACTGCATGTCACGCAGGGCGCGGGAAATGACCCAGTAACCGAGCGGCACGATCAACCCGGTTTCTTCGGCCAGCGGCACGAATTCGCTGGGCGAAAGCAGGCCACGCTCGCGGTGTTGCCAGCGCACCAACGCCTCCAGGCCGACGATGCGCCCGGTCTTCAGGCACAGCCGTGGCTGGTAGTGCAGTTCCAGCTCGTCGCGGCGCAGGGCGCGACGCAGCTCGCTCTCCAGGTCGGCCTGGCTGCGCGCACTGCGGTTCAGGCGTTCGTCATAGACGTGAAAGACGCAGCCCTGCTGATTCTTGGCCTGCTGCATGGCGATATGTGCATGCCACAGCAATGGGTCGGCCCCCTCGCCGGCCCGCGCATGGGCCAGGCCGAGGCTACAGCCGATCAACAGGCTTTCGCCGTCCACCCAGTAGGGTTCGGCCAGCACCTCGGTAATGCGCTCGGCCAGACGCTCGACACGCTGCGGGTCACGGCGCACATCGAGGAGCAGGGCGAACTCGTCACTGCCCAGGCGAGCCAGCTGATCGCAGGGCTGCAGCAGCCCCTTGAGCCGCGCCACCACCTGCATGATCAGCCGGTCGCCGCCCTGATAGCCGAGCGCGTCGTTGGCATGACGGAAGTTGTCCAGGTCGAGATGGCCGAGCACCAGGCCACGACCGTTGCACTCGCCCAGACGCGCGGCGAGCAAGGTCTGGAAACCCTGGCGGTTGGCGATGCCGGTCAATGGATCCTGCTCGGCCAGACGCTGCAGCGTTTGCTTGAGGTTGCCCTGCTCACGTGCATAGCGCAGGCAGCGACGCAGCATATCGAGGCTGAGGCTGCTGCGTACCAGCCAGTCGCTGACGCCTGCCGGCTCTTCGCTGGGTTCTTCATCGAGCAGCAGCACCATCGGCAACGGGCATTGATTGGGCTGAGGGAGCCGATCCGGTGTCGCCAGCAGCAGGCCGCTGGCGTGGTCATCGAACAGGTTGCTGGCCGCTTCCCAGGAGGGCGCGGTGATCAGCGGGGAGGGGCTGCCCAGTGCGCCCAGTTGCTCGCGCAACAATTCGGCCCAGTCAGGCGAATCCGCCAGCAGGATCAAACGCATGGGTTCGACGAGCGTGGACAAGCAACCTCCCCCAATGACCACAAGAAGAATGGCGAATCGCGTCGCCTGAACGCGTCGTAATCGACGTCTAATCAATCACATCCGGGTGAAAATAGATGCACATCCTGAGGTATTGCCAAAAAACCGGCAAGTGGAACCAGAGTACTGCATAGCTCCGCATAACCCAGTGCGCCAACATTCAATTCCGTGCACCAGGCCACAGTTCCAGACGGTCGCGGCAGAAGTTGTCAGGCCTGCTAAAATGCGCGGCCTTTTTCCTGCGAACGATGACTCCCATGTCCCGACTGAACCCCCGGCAACAAGAAGCCGTGAACTACGTCGGCGGCCCTCTTTTGGTGCTCGCCGGTGCAGGCTCCGGCAAGACCAGCGTGATCACCCGCAAGATCGCCCACTTGGTGCAGAACTGCGGCATCCGTGCCCAGCACATCGTCGCCATGACCTTCACCAACAAGGCCGCGCGCGAGATGAAGGAGCGTGTCGGCACCCTGCTCAAGGGCGCCGAAGCCCGCGGTCTGACGGTGTCGACCTTCCACAACCTGGGCATGAACATCATCCGCAAGGAATACGCGCGCCTGGGCTACAAGCCCGGCTTCTCGATCTTCGATGACGGCGACATCAAGGCGCTGCTCACCGACATCATGCAGAAGGAGTATTCCGGCGATGACGGTGCCGACGAGATCAAGAACTACATCGACAGCTGGAAGAACGACCTGATCCTGCCCGACGAAGCCCTGGCGGGTGCCCGCGGGCCGAAGGAGCAGACTGCCGCCCTCGTCTACCTGCACTACCAGCGCACGCTCAAGGCGTACAACGCGGTGGACTTCAACGACCTGATCCTGCTGCCGGTGAAGCTGTTCCAGGAACACGCCGACATCCTGGAAAAGTGGCAGAACCGCATCCGCTACCTGCTCGTCGACGAATACCAGGACACCAACGCCAGCCAGTACCTGCTGGTGAAAATGCTGGTGGGCATGCGCAACCAGTTCACCGTGGTCGGCGACGACGACCAGTCGATCTATGCCTGGCGCGGCGCGCGGCCGGAAAACCTCAACCTGCTCAAGGAAGACTACCCGTCGCTCAAGGTGGTGATGCTCGAGCAGAACTACCGTTCCACCAGTCGCATCCTCAAGTGCGCCAACGTGCTGATCGCCAACAACCCCCACGTGTTCGAAAAGCAGCTGTGGAGCGACATGGGCATGGGCGACGAGATCCGCGTGATCCGTACCCGCAACGAAGACGCCGAGTGCGAGCGCGTGGCCCTGGAAATCCTCACCGAACACCTGCGCACCCAGCGCCCGTACAGCGAGTTCGCCATCCTCTACCGTGGCAACTACCAAGCCAAGCTGATGGAGCTGAAGCTGCAGCACCACCAGATTCCCTATCGCCTGTCCGGCGGCACCAGCTTCTTCGCCCGTCAGGAGGTGAAGGATCTGATGAGCTACTTCCGCCTGCTGGTCAACCCGGACGATGACAACGCCTTCCTGCGCGTGATCAACGTGCCACGTCGCGAAATCGGCTCGACCACCTTGGAAAAGCTCGGCAACTACGCCAACGAGCGCAAGATCAGCATGTACGCCGCCGCTGGCGAGATCGGCCTCGGCGAACACCTCGACGCGCGCTTCACCGAGCGCCTGCAGCGCTTCACCAGATGGATGGATCGCGTGCGCCAGGAATGCGCGCAGAACGACCCGATTGCCGCCATCCGCAGCATGGTCATGGACATCGACTACGAGAACTGGCTACGGCAGAACGCCTCCAGCGACAAGGTGGCCGATGCGCGCATGGGCAACGTCTGGTTCCTCGTCGACGCACTGAAAAGCACCCTGGAGCGCGACGAAGACGGCGACATGACCATCGAGGACGCCATCGGCAAACTGGTGCTGCGTGACATGCTCGAACGCCAGCAGGAAGAGGAAGAAGGCGCCGAAGGCGTGCAGATGATGACCATGCACGCCTCCAAGGGCCTGGAGTTTCCCTCGGTGTACATCATCGGTTTCGAGGAGGAGATTCTCCCCCACCGCTCCAGCATCGAGGCCGACACCATCGAGGAAGAACGGCGACTGGCCTACGTCGGTATCACCCGCGCCAAGCGCAACCTGGCGCTGACCTTCGCCGCCAAGCGCAAGCAATATGGCGAGGTGATCGACTGCTCGCCGAGCCGCTTCCTCGATGAACTGCCGCCGGAAGACCTGGTGTGGGAAGGGCTGGAAGAGGCGCCCGTGGAGGTCAAGGCCGCACGCGGCAACGATGCCCTGGCCAATATGCGGGCGATGCTCAAGCGCTGAAGCCCGGGAATTGCTGTCTGGTGGGCTGAAGCGGATCGCCGCCCGGCCCACCCTACCCGGCGATCCGCTTCAGCCCACCACGTCAATACCACTGGCACCCTCGTCATATTTGCCAGTCAGAAGAAAACATCGTTCAGAAACAGGGACTGAAACCATGCGCACCTTCACGCTCGACCTCGACGCCCTGACTCAACTGATCAATGGCCGTGAACAGCAGGAGAACTGGCTGGATCTGGAAAGCGGCAGCGTTCTGACCCTGTCGCCGGACGACCAGTACAGCGACGAGCGCCAGCAGGTGGAACTCGATCCGGATCGCTATACCCAGATACCCAACCTCGACGTGCCGCAGCGCGTGGCCATGCGCGAGTCCTTCCTGTTCACCCTCGACGACCTGCACGCCCACCCACTGCTCAGCGCCGCGCTGACCGGTCGCAAGCCGCTGCGCTCGTTCGACTACGAGATCGAGGCTTTTCCGGCGATCCGCGAACAGTGGCAAGTCTATGAACTCAAGCAACTGCGCGAGTACGCACTCAACTGGCTCTACGAACTCGGCCTGGAACCCGCGCCGGACAAGATGCCACTGGATACCCGGGGCATTCCGAGGGATATTCTGCGCAGGCTCAACAAGAGCGCCTGAAGGCCGACGGCGAGCGCCACACGGCCGGGACAGCCCTCCAGGCAGCGAGGGCGCTGCACTGGAAGAACACGGAGGACGAGCCGGGTTCGACTGGCGGAACCCGGATGTCACTCACTCGAACTGCGCGGCCACCTTCGACCACAGGCTGACCGGGCGCCCCTTCTGCTCGAAGAAGGCGATCTCGCGCTTGATGCCGGAGCTCAGATCCCAGCCAGGCAGATCCAGAATGATCAGCTCCTCCATGGCCTCCATGAACACGGCATCCACGGGGCCCCAGAGCTTACCGATAGCGGCACTGTCGTGGTTCTCGAACGCCAGGTTGATCGGGTGAGACATGGACACCTGGCTGAACACGCAGTGGCCTGACTCGATGATGGTCGCCGCCACCACGTTGCATGCCAGGAAGCGTTCATGAACGACTTCCGAATCGGCATGACTGTAGGGACAGGCGAGAAAAATCTTACGCATGACGAACCTCTTTCTACGGGGGAGTCGGGGGCCGGAGCCCCCGGTAAATCAGGCGGGGCTCAGCTCGGAGCTGCCGACGGACTCGGCTTTGCGCTCCTCGGCCTCATAGCGGTTGGCGGCCGGGACGGAAATCTTCACGGCGATGAAGACCGCCAGCAGGCCACCGAACAGCTTGGCCAGCAGGATCGGCATGATCAGCGAGGGCTGGAAGTTGGCGGTGAAGGCCAGGTGATCGCCGATGGTGGCCTGGGCGCAGACGCCCATGGCGACGCACAGCACCTTGTCGCGGGCATTCATGCTCTTGAACATGTGGTACACGGCGATGATGTTCGCCAGCACCATGACGAAGGCCGCGGCGCCAGGTGCGGAAAGGCCCAGCTGGCGGCCGAGCATTTCCATCGGACGGCGGCAGTACTTGTTGAACAGGTAGCAGATCGGGAAGGTACCGGCGAGCATGATGCCGATGTAGCCGGCGATCTCGATGGCGCGGAACAACTCCTTCTCGTCGGCGAACATCGGGTCGAAGCCCCAGCCCACGGTCTTCGAGAAGAACCCGGTGAAATGCTCGACGATGGCGAAGGCCAAGATCATCTTGATGAAGGCGTCCATCAGCTTGCCGAAGATCAGGAAGCCGTTGACCATCATGGTCGCGCGGTAGCGCAGGCCGGCGGCGAGCAGGAAGCAGAAGACGAACAACGGCGCCAGCAGTTTCAGCGCACCGATGAAGTCGAGAGTCAGCAGATGCGTGGCCTGCGAACTGGTCGAGACGATGTCGCGCACCGGCAGGTTGAACAGGGTGATCATCATCAACGCCGCCAGCACCGCGAAGGGGATGCTGATCAGGCCGGCCATGGCGCCCAGGGCAAGGTACTTGTGATCCTTGCGCTCGAGCATCATCAACCCGACCGGGATCAGGTACACGATGGTCGCCCCGGAGGTGTAGCCGACGATCATCGCGGCGATCCACATGTCACGGTTGGCCGTCAGCGCATCGGCCAACTGATAACCGCCCATGTCCACGGCAATGATGGACAGGGCCGCGATCGACACGTCCGAGCCCATGGCCGCGAAGTACGGGCCGAGCACCAGCGAAATCAGCTTCGACAGGTAGGGGATCGAAATCATGATCCCGGCCTGCGCGAGAAACACCGGCCCGATGGAATGGATGCCGTTGACGAACTCCTTCCCCAGCCCGCTCTGTGGCTGAACCACCGAAGCGAAAGCCCCCACCACTGCGCCGATCATTATCAGGTAGATAACGAAGTTTCCGAACTCTGCCATCACATTCACCCTAGTCTTCTTACTTGACGCCCAGACCGCCAACGCAAGGTTCTTTCTATATGGCGCCTCTCACGCAGAGGCGTGTTCTATCGTTCTCGTCGCCCTTCCGAGCCATCGCAACCAGCCCTGTGAGGCAGTGGAATATCAACCACTATGCATGCCATTTTGAGGTTTAAATGTGGAAATGACCGTTGATAACCACTAAATCAATCAGCATTCCTGTGAGTTCCATCTATAATGCCCGCAACGACGGCGCTGGACGCCGAGGCGTGAAAGCACGAAACCCGCAACCCGTGCCCTTGCCCCCGCCAGCCCAGCGACTCCGTTCTCTTCTTTCGCCTCAAAGGTGTGCCGAGGTAACACAACCTCGCCCCGTTATGTGGCGATCCGGTAACAGCTTCAGGATGCGATATGCGCCCCAGTGAACGACGGCAACACATTCTCGAACTGCTTCGCCAGCGCGAGAGGATCTCGGTGGATGAACTGGCCCGAACCCTGGGCACCTCGCAGGAAACCATCCGCCGCGACCTCGCCGAACTGGCCGACAATGGCCAGGTGACCAAGTACCACGGCGGCGCCTCCCTGCCGCCCAGCGGCGAACATGAGAACGCCTTCCAGACACGGATGAACGAGTTCGCCAGCGAGAAGAAAGCCGTCGCCCGCTATGCCGCGGGGCTTTACGCGCCGGGTGACAGCATTCTGATCGACACGGGCACCACGACGCTGTTCTTCGCGCGCGAGCTGGCCCGCCTGAGCCGCATCACCGTGATCACCAACTCACTGCAGATCGCCACCAGCATCGGTGCCAGCGGCAATCGCGTGTTCATGATCGGCGGTGAATACCGCCCCGAGTCCGCACAGAACACCGGCGCCCTGGCCCTGGAGCAGATCGCCCGGTTCAACGCCGAGCATGCAGTGGTCACCATCGGCGCCCTCAACCCGGACGGCGCCTTCGACTTCTCCATCGAAGAGGCCGAGATCACCCGGGCGATGATCGCCAGAACCCGCTACCTGACGGTCATCGCCGACTCGTCGAAGATGGGCCGACGGGCGCTTTTCGAGGTTTTTCCGCTAAGCCGCATCGACCGCCTGATCACTGATCGCAAGCCGCTCGGGGCATTGGCCGAGGCCCTGCAGGCCGCCCATGTCGAGGTTCACGAGGCGCCTGCATTGAACCGGATGGAGTCAGGCCCGCTGGGCGCAGGCCTGAAGCGCTGAGCGCTGCCTCAGCGCCAGCTACGGCAACGGGTCACCGCATCGGCGAACGTCTCACGCCACTGGCGGGCGACGCCGGCCTCGACTTTCGGCCGGAAGCTGGTGCTGGTATTGCGCGGCGGCGCCAGGTCGACGCCTACGCCTCGGGCCGCCAGCGCCGCACAACCGAAGGCCGTCAGTTCGTCGAAACGTTGAGTCACGATGCACCGCTGCAGGGCGTCGGCGAGGAACTGGGCGAAGTAGGGGCTGCGCGCCAGGCCACCATCGATGGACAGCTGGTCGGTGACGTTGAGAAACCCGTCCATCGCCGAAATCACCTCGACACTGCGCAGCGCCACGCCCTCCAGCAGCGCCTGGCACATGTCCTGCCGGCTGGTGGCGGCGTTCATGCCAACCCACAGCGCGGCCGCACTGCGATCCCAGTGCGGGCAGGCAAGGCCTGAAAGCGCCGGTACGAAGGCCAGTTGCCGACCGATGGCCGGCGCCTGGTCGAAGGCCGCCAGCTCGGAAAAGTCGCTGAACAGCCCCAGTCGGCCGGCCCACTCGACCGCCGCACTGGCGTCGTACACGCCTCCGTCCATGGCGTACTGGGGCTTGCCGTCGATCTGCCAGGCGATGGTCGCCAGCAGGCCCTTCTCGGGAGCGCGGATGATCTCCTCGCCAGTCAGTGTCAACGCGAAGGCACCAGTGCCGAAGGTGATCTTCGCATCGCCGGGGTTGCGGCAGCCGTGACCGTAGAGCGAGGCCTGCTGATCGACCAGCGAGGCGGTCACCGGCGTGGCCCCGATCTCGCCGAAATGCCCGACGGTATCGCGGATTTCCGGCAAGGCTTCGAGTGGCACGCCAAACAACGCGCACAACTCGGGATCCCATTGCGCGGTGGCCAGGTTCATCAGCGAGGTGCGCGAGGCGGTGGTGACGTCCGTAGCGAAGACCCCGGTCAGGCGATCCAGGAAATACGCATCGGTGGTGCCCAGACGCAACCGGCCTTCACGCCGGGCCTGCTGCGCAGCGGGCAGGTTGCGCAGAATCCAGGCCAGCTTGGAGGCGGAAAAATACGGGTCGAGCGGCAACCCGGCGCGCTCCAGGGTCAGGGCTTCGCCACCCTCCGCGCGCAGGCGGTTGATCTCATCGGCGGTACGGTTGTCCTGCCAGACGATGACCGGCGACAACGGCTCGCCGGTACGGGCATCCCAGGCCAGGCAGCTCTCTCCCTGGTTGGCCAGGCCGATGGCATCCACGCGACCGGTCGCTTCGAGGCAGCGTTGCAGGTTGTTCAGCAGCTCCAGCGGATCATGCTCGACCCAGCCCGGATGAGGATGATGTTGCTGATGGCGCAGGGCGAGCTGAATGTCGGCGCTGCCGTTGGGTGAAACCACCAGCACGCGGGTGCTGGTGGTTCCCTGATCTAGAGCTGCGATACGCAAGGTTTTAACTCCCCTCGACAGAGGCTGTTAACGGCGAATGAAGTCGACTTCGAGTTGCCGGGTTCCTTCGGGAATACCCAGCTCGGCAATGGGCACCAGCATGCGCCGCTCGGGCAGACAGGATCGCGGTTCTGACCAGATATCCCGACCATCGGCACGCACCACCAGTTGCCCCGAGGTGGCCGTACTGACCCGCAGTTGCAGGTGTCTGAGCCCTGCTACAGTCCCCGGCACCAACACCTGGGGCACGCAGAGTTTCAGGGCATTGCCGCAGCGGACATCGACGCCATCCTCGACGAGCGGCAGCTCGCCATGCAGATCCCGCACGATCAGCCTCGCGACGCGCCGCCCTTCGCGGAACGACCAGCCCGCCGTCTCGATCGGGCGCAACAGATTACCGGCCGCGAAATAGACAGGATCCGAGCAACGCCCGAACTGGTCGATCACCGGCCCACCACTCTTGCTGTCGATGCGCAGGTCGCTCATGCGCGCCAGGCTCGACTCGGGCGTGAACTCCCCGGTCAGCAGCACACCATCGCACTCGAACTCGCGCACCTCGCCACTGGCCAGCCTGACGCTGGCCGACTCGACCCGGCCAAGACCGTTGATCTGCACCAGCTCGGCACCATAGTGCATCGGCACGCCACACAGCCGCGGGAACAGCGACAGGGGCCAGCGCGCAGTCGCCCGCGCGTTGCGCTCGATCATCGCCACGGGCTTGATACCGGCCCGACGGCAACTGAGCACGGCAGACAGGCTGACCAGCTCGGTGCCGACGATCAGCGGGCGCTCGAAGGGCTTCAGGTGCTGCAGATACAGATAGGACTGCAATGCGCCGGTGTTGATGACACCAACCGGCCGATCCCCGCCCAGCAGACGCGCAGAGCGCGGCGCCTCACGCGCCCCGGTCGCCAGTAGCACGCGCCGGGCCTGGATGCGGAATGCGCCTTCCGGGGACACGCCCTCGATGCAACCACCGCCGGCCAGTCGGGTAACACTGTGCCTGAGCAGGATGCGCACCCCGGCCTTTTCCGCCTCTTCGACGTTGCGCTGCGCGTAGCCCGGCCCGCTGTAGATCCGGCCGTATTCGCGGAAACCGAATGGCGGATGCCCGCAGTGGCGGGGAATGCCACCGGCGGCCGCTTCGCGTTCGATCACCACCACTTCGTCGATGCCCTGGCGCCGCAGCTCCACGGCAGCCGCCAGGCCAGCCGGGCCGCCACCGATGATCGCGACATCGACGTTCTGCATATCAGTGGTTCTCATGGCAAACACCTGTTGCGAGTGGAACGGCCATGCGGCCGGCGCTGAGTTCGGCGACCTGCGCCCCACAGTAGAACCCCTGGCAGCGCCCCATGCAGGCCCGCGTACGGCGCTTGAGCCCGCCAAGGTCACCCGGTGGCAATAGCCCTTGCAGGGCATTCTCGATCTCGCGGCGGGTCACCATTTCGCAGTGACAGACGATCTCGCCATAGCCGGGGCGCTGGTAATCACGCGGTTGATGCTCGGCCAGGTTCGGCATGCTCGGCCACTTCAGGGTCTGCGCGTCGAGCGCCTCATGCCGGCGCTCGTAGAGCCTGAAGACGTGCTGGGCGATGCCCAGTGCAGCCGTCAGACCGGTGGAGCGAATGCCACCGACGCTGATCCAGTTGCGCTCCGGCACCGGGTGAATGCGGTAGTGCTTCTTGTCGCTGGCCGGGCGCAGCCCTGCATAGGTCGCCGTGACCGGCATGCCGGCCAACCCTGGCACACGCTCGACGGCAGCCTCGATCAGTTGCTCCAGCGTCTCGGACTCCAGGCCGGCATGCAGGCGATCATCCTGTTCTTCGGCAGTCGGCCCGACCAGCAGGTTGCCGAAGATCGTCCGGGTCAGCACGATGCCCTTGGTGCGCTCGTTCGGCACCGGCAGGACGATGGCGTTGAGCAGCTTCGCCGACGCCTTGTCGAAAACGACGAACTGCCCCTTGCGCGGATGAATGCTGAAGGACGCCTCGCCCAGCAGACGCTGCTCCAGTTGGTCGCCGAACAGCCCGGCGCAGTTGATCACGGTCGTTGCCGTGACGTAGCCCGTGGAGGTCTCGAGCAACCATTTGCCGTGATCGAAGAAACCGCCCAGCACTTCCGTGCCGAAGCGCGCCTGGGCGCCGGCCAGCATGGCCTGGAGCAGATAGCCCAGCGGCGCGGACCAGGGGTCGATGAGAAACTCGCCCGGCACGTCGACGCCGCCCAAGGCGCGCGTCGACAGGTTCGGTTCACGCCGGCGAATGGTTTCGGCATCGATGAAACGCACATTGCTCACGTCATTGGTGTGCGCCTGCCGCACGATAGCGTCCAGCTTGCTCATGTCCTCGTCAGTCCAGGCCACGACCATCGCGCCGGTACGCAGCACCGGCAGGTTCATCCGCTGATGGATGTCGAGGTATTCGCGGTAACCGGCCTGCATGCATTCCAGCTCGACACTGCCCGGGGGCGCATCGAACCCTGTGTGGAGAATCGCACTGTTGCCCTTGCTGGCCCCGGACAGGATGTCCGCGCCTTTCTCGAGCAACAGCACCCTGGCACCTTCCAGCGTGAAGCGGCGTACCATCGCACAACCGACGACACCGCCACCGATGACGACGACATCGAAGGCGCTGTCCGGCTTCGGATTCAGATCATTCATTGCATTGCCTGTTTGTCTTCGGCCTTCTCGACCGTGATGACGGATATTCAGTGCAGTGCACATGCCACCGAGCATAATTTTGTGGATATGTGGTTTTATCCGGGCAATAACAGTCGATGACCAGGCATGCTGCCGGCGACAAGCCAGACCAACGCGGAGTCGATTGACCGCCAGCCCCCTCGCATCCCCTGATCGCAGAGCGCTGCCCGGGTCGATTCGAGGCTTTTCGGGGGAGCCATTTTCATTCAGGCACGTTATCGGAGCTGACACATTCTTGGGCATTACGTGTGGCAGCCTGCGCCTGATACAGCGCTACACACTGGTGCATCCACTGCTACATTTCGACTCACAAAGGTCAATTCATTCAGACACCTAGCGAAAAACACCGACGCCTTCACGGATGATCCTGTGTAATTCGAAAACGGCTTCCACACATTTCAGCGTGCTCGATATCGCCAGATTTCATTGACAAAACTGCGTAAATTCCACAAACAGAACACAGATACCAACAAATAAATAAACGCTGGCATGCCGGGTGCGTAGTTGCCACTGATCATCACGAGGTAAGAGACATGACCGCTACCCGCTCGCTCGCCCAGCTTTTCCCCTCCCTTGACGACATCCCCGAGCAGTACCGCTTGGGCGAACCGATCGTACAACGCGAATACCTGATCGACGGCACCCTGCAGCATTGGCCTGGCCCACTGGCCAGCGTGCGCAGCCCGATCCACCTGCGCACCGAGGCAGGCGAGGAGCAGGTCATCCTCGGCAGCACGCCTCTGCTCGACGCGCAAACCTCACTGGCGGCACTGGAGGCGGCCGTGCGCGCCTACGACAGCGGCCAGGGCGCTTGGCCGACCATGCGCGTGGCCGAGCGTATCCAGCACGTGGAAACCTTCCTCAAGCGCATGCGCGAACAGCGCGATGCCGTGGTCAAGCTGCTGATGTGGGAAATCGGCAAGAACCTCAAGGACTCGGAAAAGGAGTTCGACCGCACCTGCGACTACATCGTCGACACCATCGAAGCGCTCAAGGCACTGGATCGCCGCTCCAGCCGCTTCGAGCTGGAGCAGGGCACGCTGGGGCAGATCCGCCGAGTGCCGCTGGGCGTGGCGCTGTGTATGGGGCCGTACAACTACCCGCTCAATGAAACCTTCACCACCCTGATTCCGGCGCTGATCATGGGCAACACCGTGGTCTTCAAGCCCGCCAAGTTCGGCGTGCTGCTGATCCGCCCCCTGCTCGAAGCCTTCCGCGACAGCTTCCCCGCTGGCGTCATCAACGTCATCTACGGTAGCGGGCGCGAGACCGTCAGCGCCCTGATGGCCAGTGGCAAGGTCGACGTCTTCGCCTTCATCGGCACCAACAAGGGGGCCAGTGCGCTGAAGAAGCTGCACCCCAAGCCGCACCGCCTGCGCGCGGCCCTGGGCCTGGATGCGAAGAACCCCGGCATCGTGCTGCCCGAGGTGAACCTGGACAATGCGGTCAACGAGGCCATCACCGGCGCCCTGTCGTTCAACGGCCAGCGCTGCACCGCGCTGAAAATCCTGTTCGTCCATGAAACCGTGGTCGATGCCTTCCTGGAACGCTTCAACCACAAGCTGGCAAGCCTCAAACCGGGCATGCCCTGGGAACCCGGCGTGGCCCTGACGCCGCTGCCCGAACCGGGCAAGACCGGCTACCTCAGTGACCTGGTAGCCGATGCCGTGGCCCACGGCGCCAGTATCACCAACGCAGGGGGCGGTGAAGTCCGCGGCTCGTTCTTCTACCCGGCCGTGCTCTATCCGGTGACGCCGCAGATGCGCGTGTATCAGGAAGAGCAGTTCGGCCCGGTCGTCCCCGTCGTTCCCTACCGCGACCTGAAGACCGTGATCGACTACGTCCTGCAATCGGACTTCGGCCAGCAACTGAGCATCTTCGGCAACGACTCGGCGACCGTGGGCAAGCTGGTGGACGCCTTCGCCAATCAGGTCGGGCGCATCAACATCAATGCCCAGTGCCAGCGCGGCCCGGACACCTACCCGTTCAACGGACGCAAGGACTCCGCCGAAGGCACCCTGTCGGTGCACGATGCCTTGCGCGTCTTCTCCATCCGCACGCTCGTGGCCACACGTTTCGACGAGGACAACAAGACACTGATCAGCGAGATCATCCGCAATCGGGAGTCCAGTTTCCTGACCACGGACTACATCTTCTGAGAATCTGCCGACCCGGTCAGGTATTCACATGCGACTGCCGGCCCGTGCACCACTGGCCGCGGTCGCTACGACCGTCGGACAGTCTGTGCTTGCACTACACAAGGCAGGGCATTTTGAGCGAAAATCCGCAGCTTTTCTGCTCAAACCAGAGGATCGACCGTGGAGTCGTTGAAACAGAAGATACGCAGCGAAGGCATCGTGCTGTCCGAGCATGTACTCAAGGTGGATGCCTTTCTCAACCACCAGATCGATCCGCGCCTGATGCAGGAGATCGGCCACGAGTTCGCCCAGCGTTTCGCCGGCCAGGGCATCACCAAGATCGTCACCATCGAAGCCTCGGGCATCGCCCCGGCGGTGATGGCCGGCCTGGAGCTGGGCATCCCGGTGATCTTCGCGCGCAAGTTCCAGTCGCTGACGCTCAAGGATGACCTGCTGATCTCCAAGGTGTTCTCCTTCACCAAGCAGACCGAAAGCACCATTGCCATCTCCGCACGCCACCTGACTGCCGCCGACAAGGTGCTGGTGATCGATGACTTCCTCGCCAACGGCCACGCCGCCAAGGCGCTGATCGACCTGATCCAGCAGGCCGGCGCACAAGTCGCGGGTATCGGCATCGTCATCGAGAAGTCCTTCCAGGACGGCCGCAGCCTGCTGGAGAGCGAAGGCTACCGCGTCGAATCACTGGCCCGTGTCGCAGCGCTGGAAAACGGCCAGGTACGCTTCCTCGATTAAGAGCGGCTGGTGGCCTCGAGGCCAGCGAGCAGCAGGCGCTGATACAGCGCCTCACGCACACCGTCCGGCGCTTCCAGGCTCATGCGTCGCAGGTGCTCGGGGTAGGCGGCCGGCTCAGGCGCATCAAGCGTGGCCTTGCCCAGCTCCAGCACCTCGGTCAGGCGCAGCTTGCTCTTGAGCCAGCTCAGCGCTCGCACCAAATCCTGCTCCACGGCACTGAAGTCACTGCCCAGCGGGTACTCGGCAAACAGCGCTGGATACTCGTCGCGCAGCCGCTGCAAACGCTCCGGCAGATTGTTCGTGAAGCGTTCCTGCAGACGAAAATCCGCAGGCAGCTTGCCGGCCTGCTGCGCCTGCTCGATCAGCCCGGGCTGAAAGCGCGAATCACTGATATTGAGCAGCGCCTCGATCACCTGGGCGTCGGTCTTGCCGCGCAGGTCGGCGATGCCGTACTCGCTCACCACGATGTCGCGCAGATGCCGGGGAATGGTGGTGTGGCCATATTCCCAGACGATGTTCGAACTCACCTCACCGCCGGACTCGCGCCAGCTGCGCAGCAGCAGGATCGAGCGGGCATCCTCCAGCGCATGGGCCTGGGCGACGAAGTTGTATTGCCCTCCCACGCCGCTGAGCACGCGACCGTCTTCCAGTTGATCGGCGACGCCCGCACCAAGCAGGGTCATGGTGAACACCGTGTTGATGAAACGCGCATCACGACGCTGCAAGCGCTTGAGTTCCTCCTGACCATGCAGCTCGTTGATATAGCGGATACCGGTCATGGCGAAGCGCTGACGCTCGGCTTCATCCAGCTCGCGCAAACGTCGGTAGAAGCTTTCCGGGCCAAGGAAGAAACCACCATGCAGCACGACACCGCCCCTGGCTTGGCCAAGGCTGGATTGCAGGCGGGCCTGCGTCCGTGGATCGCTCAGATCCGCCGCGATGCGGCCGCCGTCAGGCAGATGCAACTCGCCCTCCTCCAGCCGTATATCGCCTGGCAGCAAACCGCTGTCGCATAGCCAGGCCAGATCACCCGGCTGCAACGTCGCCGGCAGCCCGGCGTCGAGCAAGGCCTGGACACTCTGCAGGCGCCCCTGCTGATCCAGCGCTCCCGCTAACGCCAGACGCTGCAGCCGTGTATCCGCGTATACCTGACGCCGCAGCAGGCCTGCCTCGGCCAGAGCCAGCAGGCCATTGACGAACATCTCGCTGCAGCCATACAAGCCCTGCTCGAGAGGTGCGAGACCACCGTTGGCAGCGATCGCCTCCGCCCAGGTTTCGTCTGCTTGCAGCGCCTGCATCAGCTGACGGTAGCCCGTGTTATCGCTTTGCCTGGCCATCAACGCCGCGGCCAGGGCATCGCCCATCGAGCCAATGCCGATCTGCAAGGTGCCGCCGTCGCGCACCAGGCTGCTGGCGAACAAGCCGATACAGTGATCCTGCAGGGTCACCGGCATGTTCGGGGTGGAAAACAGCGTGGTGCGCTCATCCTCGACGATATGAATGTCGAAGGTGTCGCGTGGCACCCGGGCATCGCCCGCCATGTAAGGCAGGTCGCCGTGTATCTGGGCCACGCTGAGCACGGTCTCGCCAGCCTCACGACGCTTGTCCAGCAGCGGCAACAGGTCGAGCGTCACGTCGGGGTTGCAGCTCAGACTGAAGTGCTCGGGTTGTGCGGCATCGGCGGCAACGAGCTGGGCGACCAGGTTCAGGCCCTTGGCATTGAGGTCACGGGCAACATGGCTGTAGTTGCTGCTGATGTAGCCCTGCTGCGCCGGCTCGCATTCGAGCAGGCTGCCAGGCTGGAAGAAAAACTGCTCGACCCGCACGTTGGCCGGCAGATCACCGCTATGCAGATCGGCGAGAAATGCCAGTTCGGGATAATCGCCGTATACGCGGTCGACGAAAGGTTCGAGAAAGCGCCGCTGCAGATCCTGTCCGGCACGCGGGCGCGCCAGGCACAGCGCGGTGTAGATGGTCAGCTGCCGCTCGGGCATGTCGCGCACCCGCGCGTAGAGCGCGTTGACCCAGCGATTGGGCTTGCCCAGGCCGAGCGGCAGGCCCAGATGGATCGGCCCGTCGATCTCGCTCAATACGCGGTCGACAGCTTGTTCGAGGGTACAGGTGTGCGGCATCTGACGCTCCTCGCGACATCCATGACGAATGTTGCTTGGACTGCATCGCCGCCGGCATGGTTGCATGCCATCGCCTTAAGAACCTGCTCACGATCTGCTGCGCGTCGGCCCTACTGCGTTAAAAACAGGCTCGGAAAGCCGCTTGCGGCTAACGCACTTTAGTGCGGCCCCGAAGGGGCGAGCGAAGCGAGTCATGCTCATTTACAGCTCGTAAACTGCGCTTCCTCACTTATTTTTGCCTTTTATGGCTCTAGCTCGCGAGCTCGTGAGCAGGCTCTAAACGAAAAAACCGCCCAGAGGGCGGTTTTTCATGGAAGCGGCGAGTCTTACAGACCGGACATCTTCTTGATCGCTTCGCGCAGTTCGTCTTCCGAGCAATCCGCGCAGGTGCCTTTCGGCGGCATGGCGTTGATACCGGAGATGGCGGCGGCGAGGATGCCGTCAAGGCCGCCCTGGTGATCGGCGCGATCTTTCCAGGCAGCGGTGTCACCGATCTTCGGTGCGCCCAGGACGCCAGAACCATGGCAGGCGTTGCAGTGCTTGGCGATGATGTCGTCAGCGGAGCGGGCACCACCACCGGCGGAAGCGGCAACGGTTTCGACGCCCTTGCACTCTTCACCCATGATGCACACCTCGCCGACAGGCTTGAGGCGCTCGGCGATTGCGTCATCGGTCGTGGCCTGAGCAGTCACTGCCCACAGGGCCAATACGGCAGCCGGTACTGCCAGCATTTTCTTCATCAGATTCACGGTAAACCCTCTTCGTGGCTAGTCACGCTCGCGGCCACGGTTTCGCGAGCGGGCGACAGTATAACGGCAAGCAGCCCCGGCCGAAACAACCCATATTGTCGCAGGGATATTGACGCCAACGATAGCAGCACAGCCCGCTCAGCTCTCCACGCTTTGCGTGAGCGCGTCGTTTCGTGCCCGCACGTAGGTGCCGAAAACATGATCCCAGAGCGGCGAGGAAACGCCGAAATTCTTTTCCACACCGCGCTGATGATGCAGGTCGTGGTTCGTCACCAAGCCGGGCATGAGCCGGTAGAGAGGGTGTTCGGGGCGATGCATGACGTAATGCAGCGAGATGTAGGCCAGATAGCCAAGCATCACCCCGGCGATCAGGGAGGCCAGGCCCAGGGACTGGAACAGGGCGAGCAGCACGATGAAGGTCGCCGTGGTCTTCCAGCTGGATATGCCGATCAGGGCCAGGACGTCGAGGTGATGCGTCCAATGCTCACGCCGGTACAACGCATGGAACAGGAAGCGGTGCATGGCATATTCGGTGAAGCTCCAGATCAGCACCCCGGCCGCGATCTGCCAGAGCAACACCGGCCCCAATAGCAAAGCGGCCACGACCAGCAGCGGGACGGTGAAAAAATCCAGGTAATAGGCGAACGACGACATCAACCACTTGTTGCTGGCCGCCATGCTGCAGGCTCCTTGCCATGCCGGATCGAAACCGGGCTAGTCCATTGAGAAAGCGCGCCAGTCTAACGTCCTGCCAGCCGGCTGACGCTCGACGAGTTGGCGAATCGACACACGTCGACGGACGCCCCTTCCTGGTGAAGGGGCGCCCATCCGGATCAGAAATTCGCTGGCGTGGTGGCGCTGATCAGACGCGCCGGTACATCGAAGGGATTGCGGAAACGATGCGGCTTGCTGCTCTCGAAGTAGTAGCTGTCGCCCGGCTCAAGGACGAACACCTCGTTGCCAACGGTCAGCTCCAGCCTGCCCTCGACCAGCATGCCGGCCTCTTCGCCTTCGTGGGCGTACATCTCGTCACCGGTGCCGGTACCGGCCGGGTAGGTCTCGTCAAGGAAGGAGATGGCACGGCTTGGATGGGCCTTGCCGATCAGTTTCATGGTGATGGCGCCACTGCAGATATCAGTCAACTCGGAGGCCCGGTAAACCACCTGAATCTGGTTCTCCTGCTCCATGTCGAGCGAAAAGAATTCCACCAGCGACATGGGAATGCCGCCGAGCACCTTTTTCAACGAACTGATCGAGGGGCTCACGCTGTTCTTCTCGATCATGGAAATGGTGCTGTTGGTAACGCCCGCACGCTTGGCGAGTTCACGCTGGGACAGGCCTTTGAGCTTACGAATCGATTGCAGTCGAACGCCGACGTCCAATGCTGGAATCCCCCTTGGGATATGAGACGGAAAGTGCCCGTATCATGGCATAGCGTTCGGAATTTACAACACTTCCGTTCACCCTTCGCCTACACGGCGCTCAGGCTCTTTCGAAAAGCCGCGAGCTAGAGCCGTGCGAGTCAGCAATAGGCGCGCCGTGGGGGGCACAGCGCAAGCAACCATCCGAGCCGGGCTCAGTTGCCGAGATAGTGCAGCGGTACCCGTCGCAGGTTGCAGAAGATCTGGTAGGGGATGCTGCCGGCAGCCGCAGCCACGTCACTGGCCAGCACCTGCTTGCCCCACAACTCGACACGACTGCCCAGACCGGCCTGCGGCAGGTCGGTGAGATCCACCGTCAGCATGTCCATCGACACGCGGCCGATCAGGCGGGTCAGTTGGCCGTCCACCCTCACCGGCGTGCCCGTCGGGGCATGCCGCGGATAGCCGTCGGCATAGCCCATGGCGACCACTCCAACGCGAGTCGGCCGTTCGGCGACGAAACGCGCACCGTAGCCCACCGGCTCGCCAGCTGGCAGTTCGCGCACGCTGATGATCTTCGACTCCAGGGTCATCACCGGCTGCAGGCGCGCGGCCTGCACCTGTGCCTGCTCGAATGGCGTGGCGCCGTAGAGCATGATGCCGGGCCGTACCCAGTCGCTCGGCACCTGAGGCCAGCCGAGCACGGCGGGCGAATTGCGCAGGCTGACCTCGGCGCTCAGACCTTCGCGCGCCTGCAGGAACACTGCCAATTGCTCGCTCGTGCGTTCGCACTCGGGTTCGTCGGCGCGGGCAAAGTGACTCATCAGCACGATCTTGCTGACCTTGCCGCTGGCCAGCAGACGCCGATAGGCCGCCTGGTAGTCCGCCGGATGCAGACCGACGCGGTGCATGCCGCTGTCGAGTTTGAGCCAGGCGGTCAGTGGCTTGCTCAGTTGCGCCTGCTCGATGGCCTCGATCTGCCACTGCGAGTGGACGACGCACCACAGGTCATGCTGATCGATCAGCGCCAGTTCATCGGCCTCGAAGAAGCCTTCGAGCAACAGGATCGGCGCGCGAATCCCCGCCTCGCGCAACACCAGCGCCTCTTCGATGCAGGCCACGGCGAAACCGTCTGCCTCCGCTTCGAGTGCCTGCGCGCAGCGCACCGAGCCATGCCCGTAGGCGTCGGCCTTGACCACGGCGAGCGCACGGGCACCGCTCAGTTCGCGGGCTAGACGGTAGTTATGACGCAGGGCATCGAGGTCGATCAGGGCTCGGGCGGGACGCATGGTTCGTTATCTCTCAATCATTCATTCACTGAGGCGACAGTTTTTCGTTGGCAGTTCCCGGATTGCATCCGGCTACATGCAGGCACGTCGTCATTCAAAAAAAACCCGGCGGGGAGCCGGGTGAAAAGCCAACACAAAAAATTCCGGGAAATTTTTTTGACGTCGCTTGCGACGGCCCGGAGGGTTGCCGCCATGGATGATGGCAGTCAACAAAAAGCTAAGGGCCTCAGACGGCAGCCACCACGCACATTTCCACCAGCACTTCGGGCTTGTACATCTTCGCCTCGACGCAGGCACGGGCCGGCGCATTGCCGTCGGCGACCCAGGCGTCGTACTCGGCGTTGAGGCCGTCGTAGTCGGCCATGTCCTTGAGGAAGATGGTCAGCGACAGGATCTTGCTCTTGTCGCTGCCACCCTCGGCCAGCATCTTGTCGATGTTGGCCAGGGTCTGTCGGGTCTGCTCGCGGATGTCACCGTCGAAGTCGTCGGCCAGTTGGCCGGCGAGGTAAATCGTGCCGTTGTGGATCACCACTTCGCTGTAGCGTTTGGCCACATGCAGGCGCTGGATCGACATAGGGGTAAAGCTCCTTGGATTGCGAAAGCGCGAAGGCTATCAGGTGCGCAGCGGCTGCGGTGCGCTGTGCACTTCACGCGCCTTGCGCGAGTAACGCGAGATATCCAGGCCATCAGCGCTGATCTGCGGACGCTTGTTGGCCATCAGGTCGGCGAGCAAACGACCGGAGCCGCAAGCCATGGTCCAACCCAGGGTGCCGTGACCGGTGTTGAGGAACAGGTTGCGGTAGGCGCTGGCGCCAACGATGGGAGTTCCGTCGGGCGTAGCCGGGCGCAGGCCCGTCCAGAAATCGGCGCGCTGCAGGTCGCCGCCTTCCGGATAGAGGTCGGAGGTGATCATCTCCAGGGTTTCGCGACGACGCGGGTTCAGCGACAGGTCGAAACCGGCGATCTCGGCCATGCCGCCAACGCGGATACGACCATCGAAACGGGTGATGGCGACCTTGTAGGTCTCGTCGAGGATGGTCGAGGTCGGTGCCATGTCCGGGTTGGTGATCGGCACAGTCAGCGAGTAGCCCTTGAGCGGGTACACCGGTGCGCGGATGCCCAGCGGCTTGAGCAGTTGCGGGCTGTAACTGCCGAGGGCCAGCACGTAGCGATCAGCAGTTTCCAGCTTGCCGTCGATCCACACGCCGTTGATACGGTCGCCTACGGCGTCCAGGCGCTGGATGTTCTGACCGAAGCGGAACTCGACGCCGAGCGCCTTGGCCATGTCCGCCAGCTTGGTGGTGAACATCTGGCAGTCGCCGGTCTGGTCGTTGGGCAGGCGCAGGGCGCCGGCCAGCTTGTGCTTGACGCCAGCCAGGGCCGGTTCGACGCGGGCGATGCCGTCGCGGTCGAGCAGTTCGAACGGTACACCCGAGGCTTCGAGCACGGCGATGTCCTTGGCGGCAGCATCGACCTGGGCCTGGGTGCGGAACAGCTGGGTGGTGCCGAGCTGACGGCCTTCGTAGGCGATGCCGGTCTCGGCACGCAGCTCGTCGAGGCAGTCGCGACTGTACTCGGACAGACGCACCATGCGCTCCTTGTTGATCGCATAGCGGCTGGCAGTGCAGTTGCGCAGCATCTGCGCCATCCACAGGTACTGGTCGACGTCACCGGTGGCCTTGATCGCCAGCGGCGCGTGTTTCTGCAGCAGCCACTTGATGGCCTTCAGCGGTACACCCGGCGCTGCCCAGGGCGAGGCATAACCGGGCGAAACCTGGCCGGCGTTGGCGAAGCTGGTTTCCAGCGCCGGGCCGTCCTGGCGGTCGACCACCACCACCTCGAAACCCTGACGGGCGAGGTAGTAAGCACTGGCGGTACCAATCACACCGCTGCCGAGAACCAGAACACGCATGTTTTTCTCCCCGCCGCGCCCAAGGCGCGTGCGTTACAGGCCATTGTTGTCGATGGCCGCAGTATAGGAAGAGCGACGCAGTGCTTTTCACCATATACACAGCTATATTTGGCGAGAATTCTTGGCAAAAAGCCGTTTTACAGAGGCGGATTCCCCATGAGAACCCAGCATCAAAGCCGTCGTGAACTGGACAAGATCGACCGCAACATCCTCCGCATCCTGCAGGAGGATGGGCGCATCAGCTTCACCGAACTGGGCGAGCGCGTGGGGCTCTCGACCACGCCCTGCACCGAGCGCGTACGCCGTCTGGAGCGCGAAGGCATCATCATGGGCTACCACGCCCGCCTCAATCCGCAGCATCTCAAGGCCAACCTGCTGGTGTTCGTCGAGATCAGCCTGGACTACAAGTCCGGCGACACCTTCGAGGAATTCCGCCGCGCCGTGCTCAAGCTGCCACACGTGCTGGAATGCCACTTGGTGTCCGGCGACTTCGACTACCTGGTGAAGGCGCGCATCAACGAGATGGCCAGCTACCGCAAACTGCTCGGCGACATCCTGCTCAAATTGCCGCACGTGCGCGAGTCGAAGAGCTACATCGTCATGGAAGAGGTGAAGGAGAGTTTGGCGCTGCCAGTACCGGAGTAAGCAACGACAAGCGGCAGGTTGAAGGCCGAACGCCCGCGAATGCGGGCGCTGTACAGTCGTTAGACGGCAACTCACCGTAGGTGGAAAACCGCGAAGCGTTTTCCACCGGGTGGCTCAATAGCTATAGGTCAGGGTGAACAGCACATTGCGTGGATCACCGAAGTAGTTGTTACCGTAGTCGACCGACTTGTAGTAGCGCTTGTCGAGGAGGTTGTTGATGTTCATCGCACCAGAGAGTTCGTCGGTGAAACGATAACCCAGGCGCGCATTCCAGATGGCGAAACCGGCCTGCTCTCGACCGTTGTAACCGTAGCCCGCAGACCCGCTTTGCGCATTCACGCCACCACCGACCGAGACCCGCTCCCACTCACCCGGCAAACGATAGTTCAGCCAGGTACGCAGCATGTGCTTGGGCACCTCGACACTGGCACCAACGTCATCGGATACGCTGGGAGCCTCTTTCTGGAAGCGCAGCAGATTGAGGGTGTAAGAGGCATATACCTGCAGGTTGTCGACTAGCTCACCATTGAGCTCTGCCTCGAAGCCCCGGCTGATGGCCGTGCCGCCAGCGTAATAACAGGTGCCGCCGCAATTGGCGTCCTGGATGTTCTGATCCAGGTCGGCATCCCAGATCGGGATGTTGTCCTGTTCCATACGGAACATGGCAAAGGTGGCATTCAACTTGCCATCATCGAAGATGCCCTTTAACCCCACCTCTACACTCTTGCCAGTCTTGGGATCGATGATGCTGCCATCTGCACTGCGCATCGACTGCGGCAGGAATATCTTGGTGTAGCTGGCATAGGCACTCCATGTCGGGTCGAGATCATAGATGATGCCGGCATAAGGCGTGATTTCCGCTGACTCCTTGGCCACCGACTTCGAGGCCCCCCAAGCGCCATCAGAGCGGTAGGCCTTCTGATAGGACGACACCCGCGCGCCCAGGATGATCGAGAGCGAGTCGGTCAGATAATACTGGCCCATGCCGTACGCGCCCTTCTGGATCGAGGCGAAACCGTCGTCCAAGCGGTTGGCGGCCAGGATGGATTCCTTGGAAGGTTTGTTGCCATCGACCGGATTACCGAATATGTCCCAGTTGGGCACATGGTTGCGTTTCCAGCCGAAGGTATCGCTGCTGTCCAGGTCGGTGTAGTTCGCCCCCATGGTCAGGTTCAACTGATGACCAGCGAGCTGAGTGCGCCCGTTGAGGTAGATGTCGCCGCCCCAGTGCTCGGAGAAGAAGTCAAAGACGTAGGCATCGCCACGCAGCGGGCCGGTGTTGTCGGGGTTATTGACGCCGGATCTCAGCAGATACTGGTAGTCGCTCTTTTCCCGAACGTTGAGCACAGTGGTGGTGAGCGACCAGTCGTCGTTGAACTGGTGGGCGATGTCGAAATAGTAAGTTTCCTGAATCTTGTCCCAATAGGCCCACTTGCCGCCGAGGAAGGCGGAACGACTGTAGTGTGGAATCGAGCCATCGTTGTAGTTAGGCAGACCGTTGGCATCGATATTGGCGTCGACACGTTCGCGACTGTAGCCAACGCCGATACGGGTGGCGTCCGTCAGGTCGAAGTCGAGCGCGGCATAGAGGGTTTGCCGGTCGTCCCCCACATGGTCGGTGAAGGAATTGCGGGTGTCGTAATCCATGACCAGACGGCCACGCAGACGCCCCTGCTCATCCAGCGGACCCGCTATATCGGCCTGGGTACCGTAGTGATCCCAGGAACCGGCCTGGGCCGTCAGCTTGACCTGGTTGACCGCGGTCGGTCGTTTACGCACGAAGTTGACCGAGCCGGACGGGTTGCCACCGCCCTCCAGCAACCCTTGCGCACCGCGGAGGATTTCCACCCGATCGAAGATCGCCGTCTGCGCCGTGAGGTTCGAGCCACGCGCGTAAGACTGCCGCTCCAGTGGCACACCGTCGTACTGGAAGTTCTCGATGAAAAAACCGCGTGAGTAGTACTGATCGCCTGTGCCGAACATAGGCACGACGGTTACCCCAGGCGCGTTCTCCAGCACATCCTTCATCGTTGTCAGGTTCTGGTCTGCGAGTCGCTGTTGAGTGACCACACTGACCGACTGCGGGATGTCCTTGATGCTCTTGGCACCCTTGCCGATGGTGACGACGGGCGAGGCATAGGAACCGGTGTGTTCAGTGGTGTATCCCATGCCCTGTCCCTGGATGGTGATCGCGCCGAGGTTGAGCGCATCCCCTTGCGCAGCGACCTTCTCGATCAGAATCACATCACCACTCACGCGGCCCTGCAGGCCCTTGTCGCCGAGCAGTTGCGCCAGCCCCTGATTGACCTCGTAGTTGCCGCGCAGACCTTGTGATTGCTGATCGGCCAGTACGTCGCTGGCGACGATCAAACGCAGGCCGGATTGCTCGGCAAAACGCGTCAGAACCTGGCCGAGCGGGCCGGGGGCGATATCGAACAGCACGCTGGCGTGCTGCTGGCTGTCTGTCTGCGCATAGGCGCTCACGCCCAGTGTACTGGCCGCGATGGCCAGGCTCAGGGCTGTCTGTCTGATGATGTGTCGCATGTATCTCCCCCGCCGAAATCAGCGAAATAAAAATCGATCTCGATGGAGAAGACGTCAGCGCTTGAAAACCTGACAGCGCCGTGAGGAATATTTTTCGCGATTATTTCGTGCGAGCCGGATCGCGCTCGATCAGGGTCAACCAGGGCAGTTGGCGCACGCGCAAGGGCAGGGATTGCTGTAGCAACTGCAACTGCGCCATCACGTCACCGGTACCGACGATGCCGGTCACCGGCAGGCTGCCCAGTTCGTCGTCACGCAGCCAGATCACCCCTGGGTGATAACGGCGCAACTCATCGACCACTTCGACCAGTGGCCGCTCGTTGAACACCAGGCGGTCACGGCGCCAGGCGGTGGCCGCGCTGACGTCCACCGCCTGCGGACGTGACAGCCATTGCGCGCCGTACTGCAGCCCCTGCCCCTCCTCGACTTCAGCGACCTGCGCGGATTGGCCATGGGTGACACGCACCGCATGCTCAGTCACCACGAGGTGCACGCTATTACCGCTATTGCGTACATCGAAGGCCGTACCCAGGGCGCGCATGCGACCATTGCCGGCCTCGATCTCGAAGGGCCGCTGAGGATCAGCTGCCACCTGCACGAACACTTCGCCAGCGTACAGCCGCACCAAACGCTGCGAGCCGCTCAGCTCGATATCCACCCGCGTGCGCGGCGCCAGTTCCAGACGGGAACCATCGGCCAGTTGCAAGGAACGCCGTTCACCGACTGCGGTGCGCTGATCGGCCATCCAGCCCTGGCTCTGTGCCTGCCAGTACAAGCCCCCTGCCAGGCCGATAGCCAGCACCAGGCCGAGCAGCGGCATGCGTCTGGATTTCGGCCGTTCGAGCCTGCTACCCAGGCGCTCCCACAAACGCTCAGCGGTCTGCGCCGCCTGCTGGTGTAACGGCGAGGTGGCGCACCAGCGCAGGTAATCATCCCAGCTTGCGCTCTGGCCTTCGCCAGCATGCAGGTCGACCAGCCACTGCAGAGCCTGCTCAGTCAGTTCATCGGCCAGCGGCTCGTCGAGTTCCTGTTCGCAAAGGACCGGTTTCATTCAGTCGTCCAGTAAACCGAGGCGGCGAATGCAATGACGCAGGGCGCGCATGATGTATTTGCTGACCATGCTCGGCGACACGCCCAGGCGTTCTGCAATCGCCGCATGGCCAAGGCCGTCCAGCCGATTGAGCAACAGTGCACGACGACAGTTGTCCGGCAGTTCGCTCAGCGCCTCGTGCAAAAGTTGCACCTGCTGGCGCAGCTCCAGCAGGCGTTGCGGGCATGGATTGGGATCGAGCAGTTCATCCTCGACATCATCCAGAACGGCCGTGGCAACACGTCGCGAACTGCTGCGCCCCAGATCGATTATCAGGTTGCGCAGCATGCGAATCAGAAAGAAGCGTGGGTTCTCGATATCGACCGTGCGCCGTTCGCGTTCGAGGCCGACGTAACGGACGAAGGTGTCCTGGGTGAGATCGGCCGCCATTTCCCGATCCCCTAAGCGGCGGTAGGCAATCTGCTGCAGTTCGCGATGGTAGAGGCGAAACAGCTGATCGAGATCATCGGCAGCCAAGGCAGACTCCGGAGAAAGGAATGCTGGGAATTCGGGCGAGTCGCAAGATTACAGATTATGAGAATCGTTCGCAATGAAATCGATTGAGTGCAATAAAAAACAGAGCGCCAGCGGGTTGCGGACGCTCTTTTATATGCGAGAGATTGGGATCGTGGGCTGGAAACCACGAAGCGTTTCCAGCCTCACTCAATATCTGTACTTCAATGAGAACATGAAGTTACGTGGGTCACCAGTAAGCCCGTAATCGTATACGTATGAGTAGTATTTCTTATCGAAAAGGTTGTTCAGATTGACTGAGCCAGACAGGTTTTCAGTGATTTCGTAACGAGCCATCAAATTGACCAGCGCATAGCTCTCTTGCCAGTACTTGTCCTTCTCGCCAATTCTACTCTGCCAGTTCACGCCTCCACCTACGGTGAGTTTGTTCAATGCACCCGGTAGGCGATAGGTCGTGAAGGTCTTCAAACTATGCCGAGGCAGGCGTGTAAGGATGCGCTTGTTCTTCTTGTCGGTGGTGACAGCATAGGAGTAACCGCTGGTGAGCTGCCAACCTTCGGCCAACTCTCCATTGAACTCCAGTTCCACACCCTTGGTCGTAGCAGAATCTGAAATGTCGTATGTGAATGTATCGTTGTTCCAGACGGCCAGGTTTTCCTGTTCGTTCTTGAACACGGACAGGCTGGAATTAAGGCGTCCATCGTTGAAACTGGCCTTGATACCGGCTTCGTAACTGACACCTTCTTCCGGTTCCAGCGCTTTGCTGCTGCTTTCGACGACGTAGTCTTCCTGTGGTTGGAATATCTTGGTGTAACTGGCGTAGAGCGACCATGTGTCATCCAGAGCCTGCACGATGCCCACATAAGGAATGAATATTCCACTTTCCCGACTACGAACATCATCAGCGCTCGCATATTGCATGATTCGCTTCCAGTCGATGACGCGAGCACCTAGCAGAAGGTTGGTATTATCTGTCAGTTGAAAGCGGGAGCTCAGGAAAGCGCTTTGTTGGTATTCATTGCGCACATTGTTCCCTGTTTTTATGAATTCGGGTTTGGGCATGGCACCAATGTCAAGGAAGTTAGGAATATTCCTGTCGTAGCTGGGGGATAGCTCATGCTCGGGGCCTTTGCTCCAAAGATCGGATCGTGTGATTCCGGTAATAAGTTCATGCTCTCGTCCGAAGAGAGAGAACGAGCCTGTCACGTAGGCGTCTATGCCCATTTGCTCTGAATTATTTATCCAGCGACCCGGCCAGATAACCGCTCCGGATCCCGTGGTTTGATCAATCGACCCTCTTATGTTTGCGAGAAGCGCATCGTATTTGTTCTGGGTGTAGTTGAGTTCGACTTTTCCACTCCAGCTTGAGCCGAACTGCTGCTCAAGTGAGACGAAAGCATTGTTCAGCTCCTGATCGTAATGAGTCCACGTCGGCCATTTATAGTCTGATGCGTCAGCATCAATCTTCTGTTTGTTACTGAAGAACAACGGCGTGGATCTGTACTGCGAGTTGGTGTCTCGCGTCAGATGGCTGAAGCCAAGAGTCAGCAGCGTGGCGTCGCTCAGATCGAATTCGGTGATGCCGTACAGAACGAAATAATCCTGTTCGTATCGATCAACCCAGGACTGCTGCTGCTTGTAGTCGGCAACCAGACGGCCTCGAATGTTGCCGCTGTCGTTGAGTGGTCCGGATACATCCATGCCGCTGCCATAGCGCTCCCAACTGCCGGCTTCGGCGGTGAGGCTGACCTGTGGTTCGTGGGTTGGGCGTTTGCGAATCAGGTTGACCGTTGCAGATGGTGTCCCCAGTCCGCTCATCATGCCGCTCGCACCTCGTACAACTTCGACCCGGTCATAGATGACCGTACTGTGCAGGTCATTGCCCAACAGGGAGGCAGTCGGTACTCCGTCGATCTGGAAATTATTGATCGTGGAACCACGTGCCATGAAGTCAGGGGTATCACCGCCAACGTTGCCGTTTTGCACGATGACACCGGCAGTGGCGTTTAGCACATCGATCATGTTGTCGAGCTTTTGATCCTCCATGCGCTGTCGTGTCAACACCGTGATGGACTGTGGCGTTTCCTGTGGCGTCAGGTTCAGACGCGTGGAGCTACTGGTCGAATAAGTGGTGTAAGAGCCGGTGCCTTCAGTAATCGAACCAGGTGCCTTGCCGGAAATCGTGATCGCACCAATATTCAGCGTGGTACCGACCGAGGCAGGCTCGGCGATCACATAACTGCCATCACCAGTCTCCTGCACCGTCAGCCCACTGCCCTGAAGCAGGCGCTGCAGGGCCTGTTGCAGGGTCAATTCGCCGCTCAAGGCAGGCGCCTGCTGGTCAGCGGCAATCTCGGTGGCGAACAGGATACGGCTGCCGGTCTGCCCGGCCAGCGCATTGAGTGCCTGATCCAACGGCTGCGCTGGCAGCTTCAGGGTGTAGGTGGCCTCCTGCGCATGCAGGGTGGACGCCAGCATGATGCCAGCCGCCAGCAGTGAAAGACGACTCAGCCGCGAACGGCGCGATGATGGTTTGGTGTTCATGAATCTCCCCGGTGACGCGATCAGAAATGACGTTCACAGGGAGTGGCGGATGAGCGTCGGGCGATGTTGAGGTCGAGATGCAAAAAATTCTCGTTATTTTTCACAAGCTGTCGTGCCGAATGAGCAGATTCACTCAAGGCCGCTGCAACGCAGGGCTACAGCGGAACGCCGCCCGCCCCTCCTGACGCGACCGGGCTAGCGTCCGCTGATCGTCACGCTGCCATCAGCACTGCGCATGAGCGCCACCGGCAGGATCGCCGGCAGCAGGTCGAGCAGCGACTCGACGGCATCGCTGTCGAACTCGCCGGATACGCGCAGGCTGGCGATACGCGGGTCGGCCAGACGAACCGGCGCCTGGCGATAACGCTGGATATCGGCGATCACCTCACTCAACGGCGTGCCGTCGAAGCGCAGCTTGCCGTGCTGCCAGGCAGTAACGCGCTCCATGTTCGCCGCCTCGCCGGCACCAACCCGGCCGGCATGAGCCAATGCCTGCTGACCACCCTGCAAACGCTGAGGCGCTGACTGCCGGGTGGAGACCTCAACCTCGCCTTCCAGCACGGCAACGGCAACACCACGGCTATCGCTGCGCACGTTGAACACGGTACCGATGTCGCGCACGGCGACATCCTGGCTGCGCACGATGAAGGGCTTGTCGCCATGCTCGACGGTGAAGGTCGCCTCGCCGGCCAGTAGCTCGATCTGCCGACTGCGCAGGCGCCGCTCGATGCGCAGGTGCGTGGCGCTGTTGAGCACCACCCGGCTGCCATCGGCCAGTTGCAGGCTGTCACGCTGGCCGACGGCGGTACGTACATCTTCGCTGTGCCAGGCGGGATCGAAACTCCATACGGTAAAACCCAACAACAACGTAGCCAGACCACCACCCAGCGCCTGCTTGCGCCGACGCTGGCGAGCGCTTTGCGCCTTGGCTTCCGCAAGCAGCGCATCGCGCGAAGGCACGCGGTTGCGCAGTGCGTGCTCGAATGGCGCAAGCGGGTCGCTACCGGCTACGCCGTCAGAACGATCGGACTGAGCCATGCCTCAGCCCCGCCCGGCCAGCGCTCGCCGCGCCGGCTCCCAGTCGCGGGCGATGCTGCGCATGGCGCGGGAGAAATGCTGGGTCACCATATTGGTGGAAATGCCCAGCTCGTCGGCGATCTCGCGCTGCGGCATGCCGTGGATGCGGTGCAGCAGAAATACCTGGCGGGCGCGGGCCGGCAAAGCGTCGATGATGGCCAACAGGGCTTCGAGCTGTTGTTCGAAATCCAGCGCGGCGGCGCCATCGAGCTCGTGCACGTGCCAGTCCGGCACTTCGGCGGTCACTTCGAAGTAGGCGTTGCGCGTGTTATCGGCACGACGGCGGTCGATGGCGCGATTGAACGAGGCGCGGCGCAGGAAGGAAAAAGGCAGGTTCACCGGCTGCTGCGGTGGTTTCTCCAGCAGTTGCAGGCAGACATCGTGCACCACCTCACGGGCGAACTGGCTGCCCTGGAAACGCCGACGAATGTACTCGACCAGCTCGTCGTAATGCAGCGCAAGGGCGCCGATCAGCTCGACGCTGGAGGAGGACTTGGTCATGGCGGCGACACACGACTAATTGAAAGTGAGTCGCATTATATGCACGCTCTGAGAAATCCACTACACCAGACGTTGTCGCGTCGTGGCGATCAACCGGTGCACCTGGCGCTCCAACGCTGGCTCGATCGGTTGCTCCGGCCCGCGGCCATGCGGGCAAGGCAGACGCGGTGTCGTACCGAACAGACGGCAGATCAGCGGGCGCTGGTCATACACCTCGCAGCCGTTCGGCCCCAGATGCACGCAGTTGTATTCGGCCAGCGCCGCATCATGTTCGGCATCGCTCTTGACCGGCAGACGTGCCAGCTCTTCGGACGACGCCGTGACCGGCCCACAGCAGTCGTGGCAGCCGGGGACGCAGTCGAAGCGTGGAATCTGTCGACGCAGATGATCGATCTTGCGGTCTGTGCAGCTCATGCGCGGGCGCCTGGAAACGAAGGCGACAGTTTACCGCGCCATGCTGGCGCCTGCCCGCAGGGTGACGGCCCGCCCCCTGAAGGGCACATCGGCTGCACAACGATCCCCGAGCGGAGCGCACGACGTCCTTCTGCTGTCCCGCGTGTTTTTTCCGACTGACACTTGGCGCCGGACGGATCACGCGCTTATGCTGCGTTGAATTTTCCACACAACGAAATCAGGATTTTGCACATGAACGCCCGCGTTCAACAGCCCGTCCACAGCCCACAGCATGCCGCCTCCTATTACGCCGCCAGCGTCAATCGCCAGCAGGCCTACCCGCCCCTGGGTGGTGAACTGCAGGTGGACGTGTGCATCGTCGGCGGCGGTTTCAGCGGCCTGAATACCGCCATCGAGTTGGCCCAGAAAGGCTTCTCGGTAGCACTGCTGGAAGCGCGCAAGATCGGTTGGGGCGCCAGCGGGCGCAACGGCGGGCAGCTGATTCGCGGCGTCGGCCATCATGTCGAACAGTTCGAAAACGTGGTCGGCAAGGAAGGCGTGCGTCAGTTCAAGCTGATGGGCCTGGAAGCGGTGGAGATCGTGCGCAGCCGCGTCGAACAGTTCCAGATCGACTGCGACCTGACCTGGGGCTACTGCGACCTGGCCAACAAGCCCGCTCACTATGAAGGCTTCGCCGAAGACAAGGCCGAACTGCAGAGCCTCGGCTATCGCCACGAGATGCGCCTGGTGCCGCCGGAGCGAATCCATGAAGTGGTCGGCTCGGACAATTACTGCGGCGCGATGATCGACATGGGCTCGGGGCATCTGCATCCGCTCAACCTGGCCCTCGGTGAAGCCGCCGCCGCCCAGTCGCTGGGCGTGCAGCTGTTCGAAGAGTCGCCAGTGACGCGCATCGACTACGGCAGCGAGGTGCGCGTGCACACCGCCAACGGCCAGGTGCGTGCAAAAAACCTGGTGCTGGCCTGCAACGCCTATATCAACGGGCTCAATCCAACCCTCAGCGGCAAGGTACTACCGGCCGGCAGCTATATCATCGCCACCGAGCAACTCTCCGAAGAGCAGGCCCGCCAGCTGATCCCGCAGAACATGGCGCTGTGCGACCAGCGCGTGACCGTGGACTACTACCGCCTCTCCGCTGACCGCCGCCTGCTGTTCGGCGGCGCCTGCCACTACTCGGGGCGTGATCCAGCCGATATCGCCGGCTACATGAAGCCGAAGATGCTCAAGGTCTTCCCGCAGTTGGCCGACGTGCGCATCGACTACCAGTGGGGCGGCATGATCGGTATCGGTGCCAACCGCATGCCGCAGATCGGGCGACTCAAGGATCAAGCCAACGTCTTCCATGCCCAGGCCTACGCCGGCCACGGCGTCAACGCCACGCACCTGGCCGGCAAGCTGCTCGCCGAAGCCATTGCCGGCCAGGAAAGCCGTGGCTTCGACCTGTTCGCCCAGGTGCCGCACATGACCTTCCCCGGCGGCAAACACCTGCGCTCACCACTGCTGGCACTGGGAATGGCCTGGCATCGATTGAAAGAGCTGCTGTAGTGCCGTGATCGATGAGGCGTCGTTGATTGCGGGTGCTCAATATGGAAGTAGAACCAGGCACAACGCGACCGTTGCGTAAATCACACCGGTGACTTTGTTGAGTGCGGCTTTATTGTCGAAAGCCGCACGCGCCTTGTGGGCGAGAAACATGTATCCGCCATAGATCGACAGCGAAATGATCATCGCCGTCAGACCCAGGGCGACAGCCTGGATGGCGTACGAAAAATGCGGGCTGATGAAGCCGGGGTAAATGAGCAGGCTTGCCAACCACCCCTTGGGGTTGGTCAAGGAGACGAGAAAGGAATCGGCGAACATCTTCCTTTGGCTCGACATCTCCGTCTTGGCGTCGCTTGATTCGGACGTCGCGAAGAAGGAGCCGAACGCCAGGTAGGCAAGATAGATCCCCCCGCCCCAACGCAAATAAGTCAGCACCCAACGATTGTCATGGATGAGCAAACCGACGCCCAGCAACACCACGGTCGCGTGGACGGCGGTCGCCAGTCCGAAGCCGAATGCGCCGGGCAACGTCGCCCTGACTCCATGCTTGAGCGCCTGCGCAACCGCAAACGCAACGTTCGGCCCAGGCACGGCAACTGCGGCCGTGAAGGCCGCAGAAAACAACAACAGCAAATGCCAATCCATAAACCCACCAAAGCCGTCTCACTACCCAGGCTCAAATGCAGCCTCCAGAACGGCAGTGCCCGAAAACGAGTGCGCACGGCGCCCCCTAGCGCAGGGCACCGACATGTATCCGTGTCGGGCGCTAGGACGTGACCTTGCGTTGCTCGGAAACCAGGCGCACCGCCAACCCGGCCAGCACGCCGCCCATCACGTAGCGCTGCGCGACCAGCCAGCGCGGCCTGCCCACTAGCCACGCCGACAGGCTGCCGGCGAACAGTGCGATGAGCAGATTGACCGTGAAGCTGACGCTGATCTGGGTCAGCCCGAGCAGGATGCTCTGCTGGAAGACCGAGCCATGCTCAGGCGATACGAACTGCGGGAAGATCGACAGATAGAACACGGCGATCTTCGGGTTCAGCACATTGGTCAGAAACCCCATCAGCAGCAGCCGCGAAGGTGGGTCTGCTGGCAGTTGCCGGGCTTCGAAAGGTGATCGTGCACCGGGTCGGACAGCCTGCCAGGCGAGGTAAAGCAGGTAGGCTGCCCCCGCCCATTTGAGCAGGTCATAGGCGATGGGAATCGCCAGAAACAGGGCCGTGATGCCCAGTGCCGCGGCGAACATGTGCACGAGAAAACCCAGAATGACACCCAGCAACGAGATCACGCCGGCCTTGCGCCCCTGGCAAATGGAGCGCGAGATCAGGTAGATCATGTTGGGGCCCGGCGTCAGCACCATCAGCAGCGCTGCACCGGCAAACAGCAGCAAGTCGTTCAGCGGAACCATCAAAATCTCCCAATCTCAACCTGGCAGGGTTTCATTCATAGCGTCCAGAACGGTCGGCTCGCCTCACGCTCGGCCTGAGCACGGGTAAGGCCAATGTCGCGCAGATGCTGGTCGCTGAGCTTGAGTAGCATGCGCCGGGTATTCAGGCGACGCCAGAAGGCCGGCCAGTCGCGGCCGAAGTAGCGAGTCTCGCTCTTCCCTGCCGCCACCCGTACAACCTCGCCCACTGCGGCAAAATCTGTCTTGCTGAACCCAGTCATGTTTGCGCTCCCGTAGCCATCTGTCATGGGAGATCAGAATGCCGCCAGCAGAAAAGTCATGACAGATTCAAAAAACTCTTATTAACTCCATACAGATTCCGCATTTTTTTCCCTGAATGGGAATTTTCGCACTGATCTGTACTGGTCTCAGTTCATACACCCCGCACCAACCGGACGACTGTCATGACGCTCTATCTGAATCTGGCCGAGCTCCTCGGCACCCGCATCGAGCAGGGGCTGTACCGCCCCGGCGACCGTCTGCCGTCGGTACGCAGCCTCAGCCAGGAGCATGGCGTCAGCCTCAGCACGGTGCAGCAGGCCTACCGTCACCTGGAGGACATGGGCCTGGCCTCGCCACGGCCGAAGTCCGGCTACTTCGTACCACTGGGGCGGCAAATGCCTGCGCTGCCGCAAACAAGTCGCGCAGCGCAGCGTCCCGTCGAGGTTTCGCAGTGGGATCACGTCCTGGAGCTGATAAGTAGCCCAGGTCGGCACGAGGTGCTCTCGCTGGGCCGCGGTCGTCCAGATATCAGCGGCCCGACGCTGAAGCCGCTGCTGCGCAATCTGTCGCGCCAGGCGCGTCGGCAGGATCCGGACGTGCTCACCTACGGCAATATCCGCGGTGATATTCGCCTGCGCGAACAGATCGCCCGGCTGATGCTCGACTCCGGTTGCCAGTTGGCCGCCGAAGATCTGGTGATCACCACCGGTTGCCACGAAGCACTGTCGGCAGCGGTGCGCGCCATCTGCCAGCCCGGCGATATCGTCGCGGTCGACTCGCCAAGCTTTCATGGCGTGATGCAGGCGCTCAAGGGGTTCGGCATGAAGGCGCTGGAGCTGCCCACCGACCCGCTCACCGGGATCAACCTCGACGCTCTGGAAATGGCCCTGGAGCAATGGCCGATCAAGGCCATCCAGCTCACGCCCAACTGCAACAATCCGCTCGGCTACATCATGCCCGACGCCAACAAGCGCGCACTCGTGGCCCTGGCGCAGCGCTTCGACGTGGCGATCATCGAGGACGACGTCTACGCCGACCTCGCCTACAGCTACCCACGGCCGCGCAGCATCAAGTCCTTCGACGAGGATGGTCGCGTGCTGTTCTGCAGCTCCTTCTCCAAGACCCTGGCACCGGGCCTGCGGGTCGGCTGGATCGCCCCCGGGCGCTATCTGGAGCAGGTGGTGCACATGAAATACCTGGGCACCGGCAGCACCGCACAGTTGCCGCAACTGGCCCTGGCCGAATACCTCAAGGACGGGCACTACGAACCGCACCTGCGGCGCCTGCGCGCACAGTACCTGCGTAACCGCGACCTGATGGTGGATTGGGTCAGCCGCTATTTCCCGGCCGGCACGCGGGTCAGCCGCCCACAGGGCAGCTTCATGCTGTGGGTGGAGATGCCCCAGGGCTTCGACAGCCAGAAGCTCAACCGCGCCCTGCTGCCACACAAGATCCAGATTGCACCGGGCAGCATCTTCTCCGCAGCCGGCAAGTACCGTAACTGCATCCGCCTCAACTACGCCGAGCCGCCGAGCGCGACCATCGAGGCCGCTGTAAAGCAGATCGGCGCGACCATCGCCGAGCTGATCGAAGAGGCCGATCTGCAGCAGGCCCAGGAAATCGGGCAATGGCGCTGAGCGGGTTCAGGAGCGTGCCGTTTCCATCTCGCTGAAGGCACCCCGCCGGCTAGCGAGGATGATGAACACGAAGGCGCCGGTGGCCATCAGCAGCGGCAGCGCATGGCCGCTCAGCCATTGGCTGACTGCGCCGGTGGTCAGCGGCCCGATCAGGCAGCCCAGGCCCCACAGCTGGGCGATGTGGGCATTGGCGCGCACCAGCTCATCGTCGCGGTAGCGTTCGCCGATCATGATCAGCGACAGGGTGAACAAACCGCCCGCACTGGCACCGAACGACACCAGCACCGGCCACATCATCGGGGTATGCAGCAGTAGCGGAATCGCCAGGCTGGACAGCAGCAGCACGACACCGCAGCCGCGGAACAGCAACTGCCGGGACATGCGATCCGCCAACCAGCCGATGGGCAATTGCAGCACTGCGTCACCGACCACCACCACGCTGACCATGAACAGCGCCACCTCCTGGGTGAAGCCCTGGCGCAGGCTGTAGATCGGCAGCAGGGTCAGCATCATCGCTTCGAAGGCCGCGAACAGCATCACTGCCCAGGCAATCGCCGGCAGCTTGCGGCAAAACACCAGCAGACCACGCCCCGAGGCACTGTGCGCATCCACCTTCGGTGCACCGGTACGACCGAGCAGGATCAGCGAACCACCGATCAGCAGGCACACGCCCGTCCAGAAACCGGCGTCGGTGGCCGTACCGAGCGCCGTCAGCAGCAACGGCCCGCTGAGCTGACTGAGGGCGTAGCCCGTGCCGTACAAGGCGACCAGGCGGCCGCGCCACTTTTCCACGGCCAGCTGATTGATCCAGCTCTCGCCCAGTATGAATACCACGGTGAGCGCCACGCCAATGAACAGGCGCAAGCCAACCCAGACCGCATAGTTCTGCACCAACGCCAGCGCCGCTACCGACACCGCGCCCAGCAGCAGGCACATCTGCATCAGCCCGGTGGTGCCGAAGCGCGCTGCCAGACGCCCGGCCAGCGAAGCGCCAAGCAGCACACCGACAGCAGGCGTGGCCGCCATCACACCGATAGCGAAGGAGTCGTAGCCCCAGCTCTCCAGGCGCAACGAAACCAGCGGCATGGTCACGCCCAGCGCCAGACCGATGCTGATGACCGCCGAGCAGACGGCGAAATAGGTGCCCCAACGCATTGCCAAACTCCTTTATGTCGTGGCCCTGAAACAAAAAACATGCTCAGACCCTGTGTTGCCTGTGCTACCTGGAGCAAGACGTAGGGTGCGTCGCGCGCACCTGGGCTTACCGCACACCTCTGCACAAGGTGAGAAATGGCTGCTGCACGCGGCACACCATACGCATCCAAGCCATCGCACGCTCGGTGGCAAAGGCTGGAACTCACACGATCTTGATCCATTACCCAACAAAACGGCCGGGCTTCCCTAAGGAAACCCGGCCGCAGGTGTGGCTCACAGGGAGCCGGCCCCGAAGGGCGGACCTTCAGGCGGCCAATGGCCGCCTGTCATACAACCTCAGAGTTTGATCCAGGTGGCCTTCAGTTCGGTGTACTTGTCGAACGCATGCAGCGACTTGTCGCGACCGTTACCGGACTGTTTGAAGCCACCGAACGGCGCGGTCATGTCGCCGCCGTCGTACTGGTTGATCCACACGCTACCAGCGCGCAATGCCTTGCCAACCAGGTGGGCGCGCGACAGATTGCTGGTCCATACCGCTGCCGCCAGGCCATAGACGGTGTCGTTGGCGATGGCGATGGCCTCGTCCTGACTGTCGAAGCCGATCACCGACAGCACCGGGCCGAAGATTTCTTCCTTGGCGATGCGCATGGCGTTGCTCACGCCGTCGAAGATGGTCGGTTCGACATAGGTGCCGCCAGTCTCTTCCAACACCCGCTTGCCGCCGGCCACCAGCTTGGCGCCGTCGTCATGGCCGGCCTGGATGTAACCCAGCACGTTGTTCATCTGTGTGGTATCGACCAGCGCACCGACATTGGTTGCCGGATCCAGCGGGTTACCCGGTTTCCAGGCCTTGAGCGCCTCGACCACCATGGGCACGAAGCGATCCTTGATGGAGTTTTCCACCAGCAGGCGTGAGCCGGCGGTGCACACCTCACCCTGGTTGAAGGCGATGGCACTGGCGGCGGATTCGGCGGCGGCCTGCAGATCCGGTGCGTCGGCAAAGACGATGTTCGGGCTCTTGCCGCCGGCCTCCAGCCAGACGCGCTTCATGTTCGACTCACCGGCGTAGATCATCAGTTGCTTGGCGATCTTGGTCGAACCGGTGAACACCAGGGTGTCGACGTCCATATGCAGGGCCAGGGCCTTGCCCACGGTGTGGCCGAAGCCCGGCAGCACGTTGAACACACCGGCCGGAATACCGGCCTCGATGGCCAGCTGGGCGATACGGATACCGGTCAGCGGCGACTTCTCGGATGGTTTGAGAATGACCGAGTTACCGGTGGACAACGCCGGGCCGAGTTTCCAGCAGGTCATCAGCAGCGGGAAGTTCCACGGCACGATGGCAGCGACCACGCCGACCGGCTCGCGGGTGACCAGGCCCAGCTCATCGTGGGCGGTGGCGGCGACTTCGTCGTAGATCTTGTCGATGGCTTCGCCGCTCCAGCGGATGGCATTCGCCGCGCTGCTCACGTCGATGCTCAGCGCGTCACTGATCGGCTTGCCCATGTCGAGGGTTTCCAGCAGCGCCAGCTCCTCGCCATGCTGCTCGATCAGTTCGGCGAAACGGATCATCACCTTCTTGCGCTTGGCCGGCGCCAGGCGCGACCAGACACCGGAGTCGAACGTGGCGCGGGCATCCTTGACCGCCAACTCGGCGTCGGCCTGATCACAGCTGGCCACCAAGCCGAGCAGGCGACCATCGACCGGACTGATGCACTCGAAGGTGGCGCCAGACTCGGCGGCGCGATACTCGCCGTGAACGAAAGCACGGGTTTCGATGGTCAGGGTCTTGGCACGCTGTTCCCAGTCGGCACGAGTCAGGCTAGTCATTCCGGCATCCTCTTCAATAGGTGGAAGCGGCGCCCGCGAGGGCACGCACTGTCAATAATTCTGCAAGGCCAGGTCGCTGGCCAAATCCTGTTCACCACACTAAACCAGAGGGCCGTGGCTTTTCAATATTTTTGACATAGGCAGGCAAAAGCCCTTGTCATGTTCGTTTTTTTAAACATAGACTGCGGCCACGACTTTGCCGTCGCGGCCCTGCTGGCCGCGCAGTTGCCGCCATCGACACCACGGAACAGCCAGATGAACATCGAACAGATCGTCGACTTCGCCCAGGCCGGCACGGCCGCCGAACACTACCGCCCCGCACCGGAAAAAGTCCTCAAGGGCGACCCCGAGCAAAGCGTGCGCAACCATTACAGCAGCCCGTGCGGCCAGTTCAGCACCGGCATCTGGGAAGGCGCCGTGGGCCAGTGGACGGTGAACTACACCGAGCACGAATACTGCGAGATTCTCCAGGGCGTTTCCGTGCTGCGTGATGCCGATGGCAACGCAAAGACCGTGCGCGCTGGTGACCGCTTCGTCATCCCCGCCGGCTTCTCCGGCACCTGGGAGGTGCTGGAAGCCTGCCGCAAGGTCTATGTGATCTTCGAGCAGAAATAAGCGCCCGAACATCTGTTGCTTGTCACCCCTTGGCCCGCCTAGTGCGGGCTTTTTCTTTGCCCGTTACCCTACACTGGCGCACCTGTTTGCAGCCCCTGCCGCTCGAGAGAACGATCCCATGACCCTCTGCACGACCACCCCTGATCAGGAACTGGATCTGGGCAACCCCGTCGATACCCTCACCGCGTTGCGTAAGGTGCATGGATCGACCAAGGACGGCGAAGCCGTGGTGTTCCACTGGAGCGGGCAGGTCTGGTCGCGCATCGAGGGCGAACGCGACCGCCTGCTGTTCAAGGTCGAAGGCATGAATATCCGCCAGTGCGGCTCGCTGGAAGACAGCCAGCGTGGCCGGGGTTTCCGCCTGGTTTCGCGGGAACTGATGCTCTACCTCGACCCGGTCACCGGCCAGCCGCTGCAACGCTGGCACAACCCGTGGAACGACACCGAGGTGGCGGTCATGCATGTGGCCAACGACCCGGTGAACCTGCCGCCGTTCTTCGAGCGTGACGCCCAGGGCCGGCCATTCGCTTTTCCTTTCCGTGTGCAGGGCGAGCGGGTGTTCGCGCCCAGCGAGATTCCGCTGTTCTACCCCAATCCGCTGGCCGGCGATTATCAGGAGCATGTGGGCAACCACTACCACGCGATGGAAATCTTCGACTTCGTCGCCGACCGCACCACGCTGCTGAGCCGCGCGACGACCACCGCCAACGCGGCGCTGGCCTGGGTACGCATCGCCCCGTGGCTGCCCTTCATGAAAATGGGCAGCCGGCCGGGCCTGATGGTGTTCAACGCCATGGGCCAAAGCATCGCAGGTATCGACGCCCTGCCCGCACTGCTGCGCGAGGCCATCACCCGTGATTATCCGCAGTACGCCACCCCGCCAGCACTGGACGACAGCCGCCCCAACGCCACCAGCTGGACGGTGGCCAGGCAGATGATCGATGCCGAGCGCCAGGCGAGGCAGAACGAGCGCTGAGCAGGCGCGGCCCCGCGCTGACGCTGCTTTTGTCGTAGTACCGGCCGCAACCCCGGCGACGAGGTCAACCTCGTTCATTCAGGCAAAAAAAGACCCGCACCAGGGCGGGTCTCTTCTATAAGCACGCAGGTGCGTGCTCAGCTTCCGGCTCAGGCCAGTTCGTCGAAGCACTCGGCGACGATGGCGATGCCTTTTTCCAGTTGCGCGTCAGGAATGGTGACGGGCATCAGGAAGCGGATGACGTTGTAGTAGGTGCCGCACGACAGCAGGATCAGGCCCTTGTCGCGCGCACGGGCGACGATCTTGCCGACCAGCTCGGCAGCCGGCTTGTGCACGTCGCCACCTTCGAACAGCTCGATGGCGACCATCGAACCCAGGCCACGTACGTCGCCGATCACCTTGTGCTTCTCGGCGATGGTCTTCAGGCCCGCCTTGAGCTTCTCGCCCACGGCGTTGGAGCGTGCCAGCAGGTTCTCTTCGTCGAACACCTTGAGCACGGCCAGGGCCGCGGCGCAGGCGATCGGGCTGCCGGCATAGGTGCCGCCCAGGCCACCGGGGGCGATCTTGTCCATGATCTCGGCTTTGCCGCACACGCCAGAGATAGGGAAGCCGCCGCCGACGGACTTGGCGAAGGTGGTCAGATCCGGCACCACACCCAGTTGCTCGGTGGCGAAGAAGGTGCCGGTACGGCCGGCGCCGGTCTGCACTTCGTCAGCGATCAGCAGGATGCCGTGCTGGTCGCACAGGGCGCGCAGGCGCTGCATGAAGGCCGGCGAGTTGACGTAGAAACCACCCTCGCCCTGTACCGGCTCGATGATGATCGCGGCGATGTCCTGCGGCTGCGCGTCGTTCTTGAAGATGCGCTCGATGCTGGCGATGGACTCGTCCTCGCTCACGCCGTGCAGCGGACACGGTGCCTGGGCGCGGTACACACCAGCGGGCATCAGGCCCATGCCGGCGGAGTACGGCACGACCTTGCCGGTCAGCGACAGGGTCATCATGGTGCGGCCGTGGTAGGCGCCGGTGAAGGCGATAACACCAGCGCGGCCGGTGGCGGCACGAGCGATCTTCACGGCGTTCTCGACGGCTTCGGAGCCGGAGGTGACCAGCAGGGTCTTCTTGGCGAAGTCGCCCGGTACGCGCTTGGCGATTTCTTCGCACAGCTCGATGTAGGGCTCGTACGCCAGCACCTGGAAGCAGGTGTGGGTCAGCTTGGTCAGTTGCTCCTGAACGGCAGCGATCACCTTCGGATGCAGGTGTCCGGTATTCAGTACGGCGATACCGCCGGCGAAGTCGATGTACTCGCGGCCCTCGACGTCCCACACGGTGGCGTTCTCGGCACGCTCGGCGACGATCGGGTGGATCTGGCCGACGCCGCGCGGTACGGCGGCCTGGCGGCGTTGCAGCAGGGATTCGTTGGTCTTGCTCATGGTGTCCTCATGGTCATCCCCGGCGGGAGGTCGGTTCAGCATGCGATGATCGACTGAACCGAGCCCGCGAGGGACTCAATAGGGTTACGACTTACAACCGGGGCGCCGCACGCTCTTTCGCACCTTGCCCCGTCTTGGCATCAGATGCCGCCCAGGCACATGTACTTGATCTCGAGATAATCCTCGATCCCGTACTTCGAGCCTTCGCGGCCCAGGCCGGAAGCCTTCACGCCGCCGAACGGCGCGACTTCGTTGGAGATCAGGCCGGTATTGATACCCACCATGCCGTACTCCAGCGCCTCGGCCACGCGGAACACGCGGCCCAGGTCACGGGCATAGAAGTAAGAGGCCAGGCCGAACTCGGTATCGTTGGCCATGGCGATCACCTCGGCCTCGTCCTTGAAGCGGAACAGCGGCGCCAGCGGGCCGAAGGTCTCTTCCTTGGCCACGGCGGCGGTTTTCGGCACGTCGAGCAGAATGGTCGGCTCGAAGAAGGTACCACCCAGGGCATGCGGCTTGCCGCCCAGGGCCAGCTTGGCGCCTTTGCCCACGGCATCCTCGATGTGCTCCTGCACCTTGGCCACGGCCTTGCTGTCGATCAGCGGGCCGGTGGTGGTGCCCTCTTCCAGACCGTTGCCGATCTTCAGCTTGGATACGGCAGCGACCAGCTTCTCGGCGAAGGCGTCGTAGACACCGTCCTGCACGTAGATACGGTTGGCGCAGACGCAGGTCTGACCATTGTTGCGGTACTTGGAGATCAGCGCGCCTTCGACGGCAGCGTCCAGGTCGGCATCATCGAACACGATGAACGGCGCGTTGCCGCCCAGCTCCAGCGACACCTTCTTGATGTCCTGAGCGCACTCGGCCATCAGCTGACGACCGATCTCGGTCGAGCCAGTGAAGGACAGCTTGCGCACGATGGGGTTGCTGGTCAGCTCGCCACCCACTTCGCCAGCACTGCCAGTAACCACGCTCAGCACGCCTTTGGGGATGCCGGCACGCTCGGCCAATTCGACCAGGGCCAAAGCGGAGAACGGGGTCTGCGAAGCGGGCTTGATCACCATGGTGCAACCGGCGGCCAGGGCCGGGCCGGCCTTGCGGGTGATCATCGCGGCGGGGAAGTTCCACGGGGTGATGGCCGCAGTGACACCGATCGGCTGCTTGATCACGATCAGGCGCTTGTCCGGCTGGTGGCCCGGAATCACGTCACCGTAGACGCGCTTGGCTTCTTCGGCGAACCATTCGATGAAGGAGGCCGCGTAGGCAATTTCGCCCTTGGCTTCAGCCAGCGGCTTGCCCTGCTCCAGGGTCATCAGGCGGCCCAGGTCATCCTGGTTTTCCATCAGTAGCTCGAACCAGCGACGCAGCTTGTTCGCACGCTCCTTGGCGGTCAGCGCACGCCAGGCCGGCAGCGCCTTCTCGGCGGCCTCGATGGCGCGGCGGGTTTCAGCACGGCCCATCTTCGGAACATGGCCGATGATCTCGCCAGTGGCCGGGTTGTTCACGGCAATGGTCTGACCGCTGTCGGCGTCCAGCCACTGGCCATCGATGTAGGCCTGTTGGCGCAGCAGCTGGGGGTCTTTCAGTTGCATGGCAGTCTCCTTCAGTTCCGACACCCGGGCGTCGGCGTAAGTCGTTGGAGTCACGGACAGAACCCGCAGGCTGAACATGAGCCGTGCGGGGCCTGGTAATGGATTCAGAGCCGTTGAACGTGCGAGGGTTCAGAATGACCGAACACGCCGTTTGAAATCTCAAACGAATCCTAGGATCGGCAAGGGTAAAGGGCAATAGGCGGGCAGGCAAAAACCGTAAAATAATGACAAAAACTTCCCAGGCAGCCGTTGAAGCGGCTCAAAAGTGTAAAGTGCGTTCTGAATAATGCACACTCATGCAGAATGGACGCTAACCGCCGAGATGCGTATGATTGCGCCCCGCAACGCACTCGTAGCTCAGCTGGATAGAGTACTGCCCTCCGAAGGCAGGGGTCGTGGGTTCGAATCCCGCCGAGTGCGCCAGATAGTAAAAGGCCCCAGGTTAAAACCTGGGGCCTTTTTCGTTGATACGCCAGGCAGCCAATGCCTATCCGCTCTTACCCCAGCAGCAGATCCTCAACACCCAAAGCGTTTATGCCGACAAGCTTGAGGGAGAAATCTGCCCGTGTGTCGCCCGCCGAGTTGCCGAACAGAATCAGATCGTCGCCGTCAGTTTCATAGCGCAGCTGCTTGAGAGCGGTGAAATCCTGCTGGCCAATGAAACTGTAGCCCTTGAACGTCTTGGCCTTGAAATCAAGCACGTCTTCACCACGTGTGAAATCCAGAATCACGTCCTGACGGTCACCAAGTCCAAGCTCCTTGAGTGACAGGAAACGGAAGGTATCTCTACCGCCACCACCAAATAGCTGATCCGCTCCGTTGCCACCAACCAGGATATTGTCGGCATCATTACCGATCAGCAGGTTGTCTGCGTTGTTGCCCGTCAAATTGAGCAAGGTGCTGCCTGTTCCACTGGCATCAAGGTTTTCCAGATGGTTGGCTAGCTTCACGGTCGTGGCAGTATCCAGATTGAACTGGCCACGCAGCTGCAATGTGTCGATGCCATTGTTTGCGGTCTCGATGATTTTGTCTTCGAGTACAAGTGAGCGCTTGCTGCCCGAACCTTTGATAACCAGATCAACGATGTAGGTATCGTTACCACCACCGCCAGCCAGAATATCGACGCCACCCGCCCCATCGAGGGTGTTATTGCCGGAATTACCGGTGATCTTGTTTGCCGCACCGTTACCAGTGCCGTTCAGATGGCCCTGCCCCATCAATTCCAGGTTTTCCAGGTTCTCTGCCAGAGTCCAGGAAAGCCACGCTCTGACGGTATCGACGCCCTGCTTGGCCAACTCGATGGTCTGGTCACCCAGGTTGTCGACGATGTAGATGTCATTCCCCAGTCCACCGATCATCCGATCAGCACCTTCACGACCATCAAGGATGTTCGCGGCATCATTACCTGTCAGCACGTTATTGAGCGCATTGCCCGTCGCATCGGCCTTTTTCTTGCCATAGAGCGTGAGGTTTTCGATATCTCCGATCTCGGCGATGGAATAGCTGAATGCGGTCTCGACCGTGTCAATACCATCACCGCCTCGGATAACCGGATCCTTGTCTAGCAGGCGGATAGTATCGTTGCCACTGCCAGCGTCGACCCGGAGGTGACCTCGCCCGCCTTTCAGGGTCAGGTGATCATTTCCAGCCCCTGTGTTGATCAGCAGGCTCTCCGTAACATTGTTAGCCAGCTCCACCGTAAATATGTCGTCACCATCCCAGTATTCACCACGATTCAAAGCGCTCACGCTGAAGACATCACCAGTATCTACAGAGAGCGCACCGCGCACTTCGACGACACTCTTGTCGTGGTACAGACTCTGGTAGTAGCGAGTAATACCACTGACCTGCACGCCGTTCAGATCGCCGTTAACCGAAAAGTCGCCTTCAATTAGCTCCTGCTTATGGAGCTTCGACGCCGTCGTGAGAAATTTGGAGATAGTGCCGCTGATCTGGCCAGTCGCGGAATATGCCAACTGTCCTGAGAACCCCGCACTCACACGACCGTAGTCCTCATCCGCCAGCTTTCCATAGAGATCCAGTTTGTAGTCAGTGATGGTGCCACCCGTGTATTCGATCAGCAGACCATCGAATGGGTTTTCCTTGTAGCTGTATGAGAGCTGACCCTTCACTGTTTCGGTGATGCCGGCAGGCACCTTGAGCACTACTGTGTGGGCAAGCGCAGTGCCTGTCTTGTAGTTCGAGAGATTAAGTGTGGGGCTGATGACGCCGTTGTAGGTTCGGCTCGAGCCATCATCAAACAACAGGGTAAATTTGTTACTGCTCTCTCGAGCATCATCGAAATAGCTGTATCGCTCAGCCAAGACTCCGTTAGCCTCCAATAACGCCTCAATCTGGTCGCGGAGGGTTATCTGGTCGGCTGCTACGGCCTTGGCATTGATCAGTGCTGCGTTGCTGAGCTTGATATTAACCGCTGTCATTGTGCGTCCCTTCGTATTCCGTCATACCTTGAAGCCATCTATCTTACTTGCCCGGAGGCTTTGTGCCATCACGGCATTGCGGGAATATGCAGAAGCAGCTGGTGTAGCACCTCTGCGCACTTCGTCCGGGTAACTCTGGTAGCAGCACCATCTCGCCTCTGCGACTGCTTACTCAGGGCGTCGTCTGGTAGATGTCATACGGGAGCATGGCAGTATCGACGACAAAATCCACGGGCATCGAATAGACCGTTAACACCGGGCAGGCTATCGATACCCAGCACCAAAGCGTGGCCGGAAAGTACCCACGATTGTTTTCATCGGCACCGAACAGAAGGCCAAAGTTGTACGCAGTGCCTGAGTAATATTCTGGCCCGTAATAGCCGCCTGAAGATCGCCCGAACAGGGTGCCGCAGCCAGCCAGTGCACTCGCTAGAACGGCCAGCGCGAAGATTCGATAAATGCGTTTGAGCATAAAAAAGTCCTTTTCCGTTTGAGGCCGTCCTGGCCGCGTCGCAGAGTACGCATCAGAGCGCCAGCTCACAACTTCAGCTCGCTCTCCAATAGCGCAGATGCGGCACCGATCACCCGGCTAACTGGAAAAGACAAAAATCAAATCACCCCTAACGTCAGCGCCTTCAAGGTCGCCGCCGCGCGTGTCGAACACTGCAGCTTGCGGAACACGCTTTCGACGTGGGTGCGGACCGTGCTCGGGCTGATGCCCAGGTCGCGCGCTACTTCCTTGTTGCTTGCCCCGGTGCTGATGCGCTGGAGGATTTCCGCCTCACGCTCGCTGAGCAGGCCGTTGCCAGGCTTGCTGGGCAACGGCGCCTGTTCGCCATGCGCGGCACTGATCACGGCCTGGCAGGCACGAGGATCGAAGCGGCCTTGCTCAGCCTCAACCTGCAACAGCCGAGTGGCCTGTTCATCGCTGAAGGCGGCACGCCACGGGCGTTCGCCGCGCAGTGCCAGCCAGGCCAGCGCGGCACTCAGCAGGCGGTGCTCGGCGCTCAGCGTGTCGCCACTCAGCGAGCGGAAATAACCACTGCCGTCCAGCCGCTCGTAGGCATGCGCGGCCAGTTGGCCGGCCTCGTGCAGGCCGCCGATCTGGCTGCAGGCGCGGTGCGTCCAATACGGCACCAGGCGTACCGATTCGAGATCCCCCTCCAGCAACGAGCCCGGCGTACTCCAGATTCGATTGGGCACTGCCGCCCGGCCCATGCCGTGGATCAGCGCCGCCTTGGCCAGCAACTCGATGCGCGGCTCGGGCAGGCCCAGAAGCCGGCCAGCGTCACGCACCAGGCTGGCCGCCTGGCGTGAATAGCCAGCCAACCAGGACAGCTTGAGGTCGATCACGTCGCCAACCAGGGTCAGGGAAACCTCTGCCCCGGCAGCGGGCGGCACCACCTCTGGCGTACGCAAGGCTTCCAGCCAATCCGTCGCATGACGTATGAGCAGGTCAGCGAGCGCCGCGGGATAACGGCGATCAGCCTGAGTTCCGATCCACTGCAACGCAGCTTCAAGACCATGCACCCGCGAGAGGATTTCCAGATCGCCTGCCAGCACCACGTGGTAAACCACGTCGGGAATATCGGGATGACGCAGGCCCTGTGGCCGGCCGCTGCCGTCGAAGCATTCGAAGATATGCCGCAGGCCCATCTCGACTTCGGCCGGCAGAGCGAGCGTACGGGCGACCTCACCCGCTACCTCACAATGCACCTGGGCCAGCGGTGTGGTGCGCAGCATGGCACGCTGGCCGGCGGCATCTAGGGTATGCGCCAGCATGTCACGACGGCCGCCAACGTCATCACCGAACAAGCGCATGAAGCCATCGGCATTGGCGGTACAGCCGGACCAACGCAGCAGCGCCACCTGTCGGGCGGCATTCTCCTGCGCCTGATCGCCGCCACTGGCCTGTACCAGCCATTGCGCCAGGCGTGCGGTGCGGCGCGACTGGTCGATGGGCTGGCCCATGCTCAGGTCACCGACCATGGCCAGCGCCAGCATGGCGTCTTCGAGCGCGACGGCGTCATTCACCTGCATTGCAGCTCTCCAGTTTTTCGCTGGCCTCGGATAAACGACCGATACCGGGATACCGCCGCATTATCGACACTGAACTCCCCCAAGCACAGGAGATTCAATCATGTTCAATACCAAGCCGCTTATCCTGGCACTCGCCATCGCCAGCCCCTTCTTCGCTACCAGCAGCCAGGCTGCCGATGCCAAGCCGTCGGTGGTGATCGTCCACGGCGCCTTCGCTGACGGCTCCGATTGGGCCAAGGTCGTGCCGCTGCTGCAGGACAAAGGCATCAAGGTCACCGTCGTACAAAACCCGCTGACCTCGCTGGCCGACGACGTCGCCGCCACCCAACGCGTGCTGAACAATCAGGAAGGCGACGTGGTACTGGTCGGCCACTCCTGGGGCGGCACGGTGATCAGCCAGGCCGGTGCCGACGAGAAAGTACGTGGCCTGGTCTACGTCGCCGCCTTCGCGCCGAACGCGGGCCAGTCCAGTGGAGAGCTCTACGGTGGCTATCGCACCGCGCCGGGTTCGAGCCAGATTGCAGCCGACAAGAATGGTTTTCTCTATCTGACGTCGCAGGGCATGGCCACCGACTTCGCGCAGGATCTGCCAGCCGAGCAAACGGCGATCATGACGGCCACCCAGGGCCCGATCCGCGCGGCCGCCTTCGATGAGCGCACCAGCGTCGCGGCCTGGACGCAGAAGCCGTCCTGGTACCTCGTCGCCAGTGACGACCGCATGATCGTGCCGGAGATGCAGCGAGAC
>Ga0206116_1000213_pt1 | contig 83543 bp, 78 predicted proteins | sample 3A1Ametagenome_FD_178000 | JGI IMG/M metagenome (GOLD analysis project Ga0206116, IMG submission 178000) | Enriched microbial communities from leaf-cutter ant dump, University of Wisconsin, Madison, United States - 3A1A | ecosystem: Environmental > Terrestrial > Nest > Insects nest > Nest dump...
TTGCCGGGATGGACAGCACCCCGCGCACAGTCGGTGTGTATCTGCCGGCCGGCGACGGGCGCAGCCACAAGGACGTCTACGACAAGCTGGTGGGCTCGGTGGCGCGTGGACGCTGGTACATCGGCCTGGCCGATCAGCTCGTGGTGACACGTCTGCTGCGCGGCGCCGTCGCCACCTCGTCCCGCTCCTACAGCACCGCCGACGGCTCCACCCCGGGGGCAAAGCCGCTGACCCGGTCCAACACGCCGCCAGCCAAGCAGGTGGTGCTGCGCTATGCCGAGAACGCGAACCCGGTGACGCAGACCGCCTACGATGCCACCGACTCCGCGAATGTCACACTATGGACCAAGCAGTGGCGGGAGGTTGCCGGCGAGACCGACCCGGGGATCGTCGCTGCCTACGGCAAGGGCGCCAAGGTGGCGACGGTCGAGACTGCTTTGACGGTGGCGGCCGAAGCGGCGGCCGAGCTGTACGATTGGCAGGCTGAGAAACAGGACCCGCCGCAGTCCTACGAGGTGAAGGTGCGCGACGGCGCGCCCGGCCTGTGGATCGGCGACGGCTTCACCGTGACCGATGACATCGCCGGCTTCGAGACCGGGGCGACGCTGGTCTGCACCGGCCGGACCAACCGGGACAGGGGCGGCGGCGCCACCCTCTATGGGGAGCGCTGACATGGCCGGGTTCTTCGCCGACACCAACGAGTTGGGAAACCAACTGGTCAACCCCTTCACGCTGACCAGCCCGGGAACCAGCTTCGCCGGCACTGCGCCGCTGACCTCGATCCTGACCACACCGCTCGAAGAGCGGGCGGTGACGACCCGGCTCGGCACCGCCGACAACCCGGTGGTGATCGAGATGGAATGGCTGTACCCGGTGGACCTTGCCTATGCCGGCCTGCTGCATCTCAACCTCTGGCAGGAATCGTTCTTCCGGATGGAGGCTTTCCTGGACAGCGGCCGGACGCAGAAGGTGGCCGACACCCGGATGCCCAACGGCCGCGACCGGCGGGTGATCCCCGGCCTCTACGATCCCAAGACGCTGCAGCCCGGCTACAGCAGCTGGCTGCGCGGCGGCCTGCTGAACGAGGACTTCCGGCGCTACACCACCAACATCCACGCCAACGTCGACCTCTGCCGCGCCCGGGTGATCAGGTGGAGCCTGTGGGGCGGCGCCTACAAGCCCGACGGCACCGACGACACCGTCTATCGGCTGGGGCTGGGGTGGGCCGGCAACGGCCTGTCCGTTACCCGGCACGCGCCGGGTTCGAGCGACGGGGTGAAGCCCAACACCGAGCTGATCGAACAGCCGGGCGGCTATGTCTGGGCCGAGCCGGGCCTGCGCAAGCGCACCGCGGTGATCGATCTGGCGGCGATCCAGCCGACGCTGCGCGACAAGCTCTTCGCCGCCGCCCATCGCGCCGGCAACGAGAAGCCCATCGTCTGGCTGCCTAACGTGGCCAGCCCGGAAGCCTGCTTCTGGTACGGCGGCCTGTTCCGGCTGGTCGGCGATTACCAGCACAAGTACCTGCCGCCGATCTGGGCATCGACGACCCTTAACCTTCTGGAGTGGCGAGAATGAGCCTGCTGTCTGATGCGCTGGACCGGCTGAAGAAATATAATCTCGGCCCGTTCAGCATCGCGAGCAACCCCTTCGGCCTGACCGGCGCCGGCGGGCCGGATACCAACTTCGAGCCCATGATGGCCGACATCGCCATGGGCTGCCAGGCGACCGGGGAAAGCGCCACCGCGGCGATCAACAGCGCCGCCGCCGCCGGCGGTAGTGCCACGGCTTCCCATGTCTCTGAGGTGGCCGCAGCCGGCTCCGCTACTACGGCCAGCACCAAGGCGGGCGAGGCTGCGGCGAGTGCGACGACCGCGACGACGCAGGCAGGGATTGCCACGACCAAGGCCGGGGAGGCTGCAGCATCGGCCACCGCTGCAGCCGGCAGTGCATCCACCGCAATGACGAAGGCCGGCGAAGCCGCTGCATCAGCCACCGCTGCGTCGGGAAGCGCCTCCACGGCGGCCACCAAGGCAAGCGAGTCGGCAGGCAGCGCCACGGCTGCCGCCGGTTCCGCTACCACGGCGGCCACAAAGGCGGCAGATGCCGCAGCGTCTGCCACAGCAGCCTCCGGTTCGGCTGGCACCGCTTCCAACAAGGCGGGAGATGCCGCTGCATCGGCGACGGCTGCCGCCGGCAGCGCGTCAACCGCTGCGACCAAAGCCAGCGAAGCCGCAGCGAGCGCCACCACCGCCTCAACCAAGGCCGGCGAGGCGGCCGGCAGCGCGACGACCGCCGGCACTCAAGCGGGTGTTGCCACGACCAAAGCCGGTGAAGCCGCCGCCTCGGCCACCGCAGCCGCCGGGTCCGCCACCACCGCCGGCACCAAGGCGAGCGAAGCCGCTGGCAGTGCCGCGACAGCGGCCGGCAGCGCATCCACCGCGACCACCAAGGCAAGCGAAGCTGCGGCATCCGCGACGACTGCGGCCGGGTCCGCCACCACCGCCGGCACCAAAGCAGGGGAAGCGGCGGCGAGCGCAACGGCGGCGGCGGCATGGGTCGCGCACCGGCAGAGCGACAGCATCATCGTTCCAATCGGCGACGATAATGCCGCCGTCACCCCTGGTAGCGGCAAGTTCTCGTTCCGGCTGCCCTACGCCATCACCTTGTCCGGCGTATTTGCCGATCTGGTCTCGGCCCAGGCCTCCGGCTCCATCATTACGGTGGACATCAAGGCGGCCGGCGCGTCGATCCTGTCGACTAAGCTGACGATCGACAACACCAAGGTCGACAGCGCGGCGTCGGCGACCCAGCCGGTCCTCTCGACCACTGCCCTCGCGGCCCGCACGCTGATCACCATCGACGTGGTGCAGATCGGCGACGGCACAGCGCGCGGCTTGAAAATCACACTGATCGGGAAACAGCCATGAGCATGATCATCCTTCGGGCGCCTTATCTCGGAACCGATCTTTTCGCGGCAAGCGACCCCTCTGTGCTTTCGGTATTCCAGGCAACGAAAGGCGGAGCAACTCCAACGGTAACAGTGACCACCGAGACAACGGGTCGACCCGGCGAGCAGGGCTATGGTTATGCCTATTACCGGGTCTCAGGCTTACCCGTCGGAAGCCAAGTCATCTTCTCCTCGATGGTGAGCACCATGCCCGGCGGCGAAGCCTACATCGCAATCTTCGACCTTTCAGTTTTTGCGCCGATTGCGTGGACCGGTCGAGTAAGCGGCTCGACCCCAACGCCTCTGACCGTCAGCGCCACGGTTCCAAACGGCGGCGACTTGGCCTTCCAAATGCTCCAGACGACGGCCGGCGTCATGGGCACTTTCACGAACAGCCGAGTGACCATCAAGACCTGATTGGCCGCGACAAGACTCCACCACCCTTCGATCCGGCGCCCCTCGGGCGCCTTTCGCATTTCTGGAGCACCTCCATGATCCTGATGCTCGACCAGCAGCTCGCGCTGCTGGAACGGGCGGCGCTTGCCCTCGCGCAGCGCTGGCCCGAACTGCTCGCCCTGTGCCTGCTGACCGCCTGCGCCCACCGGGAGCGGGGTAGCGAACACGACTGGCTCGGGACGCAAGGCGCCCGCGCGCTGTTCTGGGCCTGTCCGCTGACCGCCGCCGTCTGGTGGCTTGTGCCGGGCCTGCCGTGGGATGCCCTGGTGCGCGCGTGGCTCGCGTGGTTCCTCGGCATGGTCCTCCTGCCGCACGCCGCCGGCCAGAACCTGCCGGAGACCCCCGCGGCCTATCCGGCAAGCTGGACCGCTAAGATCCCGCGCCTCCAGAAGCTTGGATACCTCTGGCTGGCCGGCATAGGGCGCCTGGCGCTTTTCGCCTGGGCCGTGGAGCCGTGGGTGCCGCTGTCCGCCGGCTGGTCGGTGGTGGGCGGCCTATACATGCCCGCCGGCTATCTGCTCGGCCTTCTGCCTCCCGCCCTGCCCTGGCGCCTGCGGAGCGAGGGGGAATGGGGCGAGTTCCTGGCCGGGCTGCTGTTCGGTCCGGTGCTGTTCGCTGCCCTCGTCGTCACCCCGGCGGGCTGACCGCCGATAGAAGCGTTACAGGCGCCCTGTAACGCATAATTCCCAAACCCTGGAGACCAACATGTCCCCCACGCCCACCGGCGCGGCGATCCCGCGCGACTCCACCGAAGCCGTCATCGACACCATCCTCCGCCGCGAGGGCTGGCCCCGCTACACCGATCGATCCAGCGACCGCGGCGGCCCGACGAAGGGCGGCATCACTCTGGCGACGTTGGCGAGCTGGCGGAAGCGCCCGGTCACTGCGGCCGACGTCGCCGCCCTGGACGAGGCCGAGGTGCGGGCCATCTACCGCGCCCGGTACATCGAGGAGCCGGGCTTCGCCGGCATCACCGACGATGCGCTGCGCGCCCTGGTCATCGACTCGGGCGTCAACCACGGCACCAGCCGCGCCGGGACGTGGCTGCAGGATGCGGTGAACGATCTGGCCGGCCGGCCGGTGCTGAAAGTCGACGGCGCCGTCGGGCCGAAGACGCTGGCCGCGGTCAACGGCGCCGACGCGGCTGGGCTGTGGCGTTTGGTCTTCGCCCAGCGGATGACGTTCTACGGCGACCTGATCTCGGGCGATGCCCGGAAGCGCGGTCGCACCGACGATCAAGCGCTGAACGCCGCCGGCTGGCTCAACCGACTGGCCGAGTTCATGGACGCCTGACCAGTTCCATCACCGATTCGTCTGTCCGCCCGCGCCATCCCGGCCGCGGGCTTTTTCATGCCCACAAGGAGGGGCAACCGTCATGGCTTTCCGAATGGCTTCCCTGATCCCGGCTCGCAAGGTTTGGGCCTCTGGCCTCGCTGGCGTTGTGGCCGCGACCGCTGGCGCTGCGCTGCGCCAGTATGCCGGCGTCGACATCCCAGACGACGTGCTGGCCTATGGCGTCACCGCCGTCTCGTCGGCGACCGCCTACATGGTGCCGCCGGCCGCTCGCGACATTATCCTGCATGCGGATCAGGCGGCGCGGGAGATCGGCGGCGGGGCGTAATGCGCAACGGGGCCGCTCCCGGTGGGCGCACACTATGTTGCGACATCCGCCCCGCTTGTAATGCGTGCAAATGTATGGCAGTTACACAACCACCTGTTCGGGCCTTGCACCCGGGCCAACCGGAGCGACGTGGGGAGTCAGCGCCACGCCGGTTGGGTTTTCGTCTGCCCTCTGATACCGCCCGCGTAACGTGGGTAGGGGCCACCAGTGCTTTGGACGGGAATCGCTGCGGCGATGGGGTGATCCGGACACCCCGCCGCCGATCAGATGCAGAAACCGCCATAAAAAATGATCTGCAATAACGCAAGCGTTCTGCATTAGTGCAGGCGACGCTCAACGCATGCTTTGTATTCAAGTGCGAGGTTGCTGCCGATCTCAGCTAAGCAAACCTCTTCCGCAAGTTTTCTCGCATTGTTCCGCGACATGCCGTCTGTAACACCATTTATCATTGCGGATCCAAAGTAAAGTGCCACAGCGGCTATGATTATTGCTCCGGCGATCTTGAGCATGTCTTCCAATACTAGTCTCCCATCCTCATTGCGGTTGACCGAAAAGAAGAAATTACCCCCTATGGGGGAGATTGTCGAACCGGTAACCCAAAATCGCGGAATTTTGTCAAATGTCGGTTGGGATAACGGCAGAAGGATCGTGTGAACGGAAGAAGAACGTTTTGTTGAGCAAAAGAGTTCGATGTTCTCATTCTGCTGCAAAATGTTCTGCAAAACGGCCTGTTAAGTAACTGAAAATACAGGATTGGTTGCCCGCCACTGGTACCACAAGACGGCGGTCGGCCATGCGGCGGGTGCCGACGTGAAGACCGACATCACCTGGCATGGCGACCGCGCGGCGCATTTCGTCAACAACATGATGAGCCAGGGCGCCGCACTGATCGACACCGGCGGCGTGGTCACCCTGCGCTGCCTGGAGAGCTGAACGGAGGGGAATGAGCTTCCCTCCCTTCCACATGCCCCACACGAAATCCGGAGTCTTCGATCCATGGCCTATGCGTCCAAGGATTTGAGCGTGCTCGCCTATGCGAACGGCTTCACGCTCTGGCACTACACCACGCATGACGTGGCGACCGACGTCGATACCGCCGGCTATTTCAACGGAGCGGCCGACCTTCTGCGGGTGGGCGACATGCTGCTGGCGAACTGCGCGGTCGGCAGCGCCACCCCCGCCACCGGGGTTCTGGTGGTGGCGGCCAGCGCCAACGGGGCGGTCGACGTCGCCAACCTGACGCCGTTCGGTAGCGTCAACAGCGACTGATCCGCCGAAGGGAAGGGCGCCGCACCGACGGCGCCTTCCGCTCGCCTTCCGCTTCATGTCCAATACCCGGAGACATGTCCATGGCCCTGACCGCCATCGGCCTGTGCGGCCGTGCGCTGATCAAGCTTGGCGCCACCGCCATCGCCTCCTTCGACGACGGCTCCGCCGAGGCGGAGGTGGCCGCCGCGCTTTACGGGCCGACGCGCGATGCGCTGCTGTCGGCCAACGCCTGGAGCTTCGCCAGCGTGCAGGCCACGCTGCCGCGGCTGGCCGAGCCGCCGGTCGCCGATTATGCCAATGCCTTCCAGCTGCCGGCCGGCTTCCTGCGGGCGCTGGGAGCGGGCGGCGAGGGACGGGGGCGCGGCCTGTCCTACCGCATCGTCGGCCGTACGCTGCTGTGCGATGCCGGTGCCGTCACCCTGTCCTACATCGGCCGCCCGGCGGAGGAGGAATTCCCCGCCTTCTTCGATCAGGCGCTGATCGCCCGGCTGGCCGCCGAGTTCTGCCTGCCGCTGACCGAAAGCTCGACGCGGGCGGAGCTGCTGGCCCAGCAGGCCGAGAGCGAGTTCCGCCGCGCCCGCCAGATCGACGCCCAGCAGGACAGCCAGCCCGGCTTCGAGGACTTCACCCTGATCGATGCGAGAGCATGAGGGGGGCGCGGGCGTGACGGGGAGGACGTGATGGGACGGCTGCATCAGGTCAAGACCAACTTCACCGCCGGCGAGGTGTCGCGCCGCCTGCTGGGGCGCGGCGATCTCAAGGCCTACGACAACGGCGCGCTGGCTCTGCGCAACCTGTTCATCGACCCGACCGGCGGGGTGACGCGGCGCTCGGGGCTCGCCTTCGTCGCACTGGCCCGTGGCGACGGGCGGCTGGTGGCGTTCGAGCGCAATGCCGAGCAGACCTATCTGCTGGTCTTCACCGACCGCTGGATCGACGTGTTCCAGGGGGGCACCCGGCTCGCGTCGGTCGCCGCCCCCTGGACGTTGACGCAACTGGCGCAGATCACCTGGACGCAGAGCGCCGACACGCTGCTGGTCTGCCATCCCGACCTGCCGCCGCGCAAGCTGATGCGCGGCGACGACGGGCAGTGGACGCTGTCGGACTGGGCCTTCGCGGTCGAGGGCGAACTGGTGCGCATCCCGTTCCACCGCTTCGGCGATCCAACGGTGACGCTGACGCCGTCCGGTACCGGCGGGGCGATCACGGTCAGCGCGTCGGCTCCCGTCTTCGATCCGCGTCACGACGGCACCCGGATCCGCATCAAGGGCAAGCAGTTGCTGGTGACCGGCGTGGTGTCGGCGACGCAGGTCAACGCCACGGTCAAGGAAACGCTGGCCGACACCCAGCCGACCGTCAGTTGGGAGGAGCAGGCCTTTTCCGCTTATCGTGGCTGGCCGGTTTCGGCGGCGTTCCATCAGGACCGGCTGGTGATCGGCGGGTCGCGCGACCTGCCCAACCGGCTGTGGCTGTCGCGGTCCGCCCAGATCTGGAATTTCGATCTGGGCGAGGGGCTGGACGATCAGGCCATCGAGTTCGGCATCCTGTCCGATCAGGTGAATGCGGTGCGCGCCGTCTTCTCCGGCCGGCATCTGCAGGTCTTCACGTCGGGCGCCGAATATATGGTGACCGGCGACCCGCTGACCCCGCAGAGCATGCAGGTCAAGCGGCAGACGCGCATCGGCTCGCCGATGGACCGCGCCATCCCGCCGCGCGACGTGGAGGGGGCGACGCTGTTCGTTCCGCGCAACCGGCGTGAAATCCGCGAATTCCTCTACACCGACACCGAAGCCGCCTATCAGGCCAACGATCTGGCATTGCTGGCCCGCCATCTGATGGCCGGCCCGCGCGACCAGGATTACGACCAGAACCGCCGTCTGCTGTTCGTCGCGATGGAGGACGGCACGCTGGGCGCGCTGACCGCCTACCGGGCGGAGGATGTCACCGCCTGGACCCTGCTGGAAACCGACGGGGCGGTGCGCTCCATCGCCGCGGTGGGGGACGAGGTCTACACGCTGGTGGAGCGGCGCGGCGTGTGGACGGTCGAGCGGTTCGACGACGCGCTGAACCTCGACGCCGCGATCGCGGCGGAGCGGGGTGAGGCAACCGCCGTCTGGGGCGGGCTGGCGCATCTGGAGGGGCGGACGGTCGCCGTCGTCGCCGATCGCGTGATCCGCAACCCCACCACGGTGCAGGCCGGCAGCGTCACCCTCGACCCGCCGGCCCGCAAGGTCGAGATCGGATTGCCCTACACCCACCGGATCGAACCGCTGCCGCCCAACCTGCTGGGGCAGGCGACCGGGGCCGACATCGTCCGGCTGGTCGCCGTCACCTTCCGGCTGGAGGAGACGGCGGCGCTGCGCGTCGATCTGGGACGCGGGTTGCAGGAACTTCCGCTTCACCGGCTGGGACCGCAACCGGCCGGCGGGGTGCCGCCGCGGGTGTCCGGCGACCGCCGGCTGCGGGCGCTCGGCTGGCGCCACGACACCGACGTCCCGCTTTGGCGCATCGAACAGGATGCGCCGCTGCCTTTCACGCTGCTTTCCGTGACCATGGAACTGAAGGTGAATGACTGATGGGTGGAATAACTCCCCTGGTGACCACGGCGCTGCCGCTGGCGAACTCCGTCATCGGCACCGTGCGCAATGCCGGCTCCGCATCGTCCAGTGCCGCCACGCAACAGGCCGCCGCCCAGCAGGCCGCGGCTGAACTCGACTACAAGCGCCAGCAGGATGCCGCGCAGGCCGCCGCTGCCCAGGCGGCGCTGGAACAGAAATACCGCGAGGAAGCGGCGGCGGCCGAGCGCAGCGCCCAGGCGGCGGCGACGGCCCGCCAGCAGCAGGCCCAGCTGGAGGCCGAGGCGCAGGCCCGCCAGTGGGCCCATGACGCCGAGTTGCGTCAACAGGAGCAGGAGCTTCAGCGCCAGAAGGACGAAACCGCGGCGGCTGCCGCGGCGGCGGCGCGGGCCAAGGAGATGGACGATTTCCGCGGTGCCCAGGAGCAGACTCTGGCCCAGTTGCGCGCCGGCCAGGAAGAGGCCGTCCGCGCGAAGGAGACCGATGCGCAGACCCAGCTCGCCCAGCTGACCGCCGCGGCGGATGCCGCCGAACAGCGCCGGCTGGCCGCCTTGCGCCAGGCGGTCAGCAAGACCCGCGCGGGGCTTGGCGCGCGGGGCGTCACCGCGCAGGACGGGTCGGGCGAGGCGATCCTGCTGGGGCTGACCAACTCCAGCGAAACCGAGCGCAAGGACGCCCAGGCCACCGACCAGCTGAAGCGTGCGGCCATCCAGCAGGGGCTGGACGACGCCAAGCGCCGCAACCTGCTCGAGTTGTCGCAACTCGCCGACCGTCAGCGACTGGAATACATGAGCAAGTTCTTCTGAGGAACGGCTCCATCAACCGGAGATCCTCCGATGTCCACGCCGCTTCTCATCCCGCGCGGAACGCCGCGCGTGCAGTATCTCGCCGACGGCTTGCAGCGGGTCTTCACCTACCCGTTCCCGATCTTCGCCGACGCGGATCTCCAGGTCTTTCTGGGCGCGGCGCTCCAGAGCACCGGCTATGCGGTCAGCGGAGCCGGTGCGACGGCCGGCGGGGCGGTGACCTTCGCCACCGCGCCGGCCGAGGGGACCGTCGTCCTGCTGCGCCGGCGGCTGCCCATCGAGCGGCGCAGCGATTTCGGCGAGAGCGGGCCGCTGCCTGCCGCAGCGCTCAACGGTGAGCTGGACCGGCTGACGGCGATGCTCCAGCAGGTGGCCGGCGATCAGGAGCTGATGCTGCGCTATGGCGACAGCGACCTGCCTGCTTCCTCCCTGCTGCCGGAACGGGCCTTGCGCCGGGGCAAGCTGCTGGCCTTCGACAATGCAGGCAACCCGACAATCCGCCCGCCGGTGGACGAGGAGGCGCTGGCGACCTATGTGCCGCCGGGTGCCGGAGCGACCGCCCGGCCGGTGCGCGACAAGCTGGCCGATCTCGTCTCCGTCAAGGATTTCGGCGCGGTCGGCGACGGGCTGGTCGACGACACGCTGGCCTTGCAAACGGCGCTGACCTCGGCCCGCGCGGTGTTCGTGCCGCCGGGCAGCTACCGCATCGCCAACACGCTGACGCTCGGTCATGGCCAGACGCTGTATGGGGCGGGGCAGGCGTCGGTGATCCAGGGTGTGTCGAACGGCTTCGACCTGATCCATCTTCCGGATGGCTACGCCACCCTGTCCGGGCTGCGGCTGGAGCAGGGCAAGGCCGGGGTGCGGCTGTTCGGGCGCGACGGCGCCTGCGTGCAGAACAGCCTGACCGACCTGACGCTATGGGAGCCGGAGGTGGGGCTGGTCTTCGACGGTTATACCGACCCGAACCTGCCCTGCTATTGGAACAACATCGCCCGCGTGCTGGTGGCGCGACCGTCGCGCCATGGGGTGTGGCTGACGCGGACGGGGGTGGGCGACACGCCGAATGCCAACCGTTTCCAGGCCGTGCGGGTCTATTCGCTGTCGGCGCCGATGACCGGCTGCGGCTTCTTCGTCGAGCAGGGGCGCTTCAACAACGCCTTTTTCGACTGCGAGGCCAACCTGTGGCCGGAAGCGGAAGCCTGCTTCCGTGTCGGCGCCGTCACCGACAAGACGCTGATCGTGAATTTCTACGCCGAGTCGCTGGGCGCCCTGCCGAACCTGCAGCTGGATGCCGGGTCGGTGGAGACGGCGGTCGTCAACCTGTTCTCCGCCGCCGCCGGTCCGGCGATCCTCGACCGGTCGGGTGGGCGCTATACGGCGGTCAATGCCGGCTATCCGGAGAAGAACCGGCTTCAGCGCAGCCGCATCACCGAACTGGTGGTGGAGGCGCTGCGCTACGACACCGAATATGTCGAGCCGGCCGGCAGCGGGGTGGTGGCGCTGGACCTGACCAGTTCGGTCTATCTGGCCAGCGCCTATGCCGGGGCGGTGGAGTTGCGGTTGCCCAAGGCCGAGGACGCCAACGGCCATGCGGTGACGATCAAGCGCACCGATGCGTCCACCAATCCGCTAATGGTGACGGAAACCGGCGGGCCGGGGCCGGACGGGCGGGTGCTATCGCTGGGCAACCGGTACGACTTCGTGACGCTGGTCTCGAACGGGGCCGGCTGGTGGATCGTCGCCGGCAACAGCCAACCCGGCAACGCCCACTATCATGAGGCTCCCGGCCTGTTCGAGCCGGACCTGAACCAGCAGCTCTATCTGGTCAGCGCCTGGAACGGGGCGGTGGAGGTGCGGCTGCCCGCACCGTCGGCCCCGCATGCGGTGGGACGCACGGTCACCGTCAAGAAGTCCGACACCGGCGGCAACCGCGTCACCGTTACCCAGGCCGGCGGCGGCGGGCCGGACAGCGAGGCCATCGCGCTGACCGCGCAGGGCCATGCGGTAACGGCGATGTCGAACGGTGCCGGCTGGCACATCCTGGGGCGGAATCCATGACGGCGAAGGACGACGATGGTTTCCGTGCCTTCGTCCAGGGCTGGAACGCGATGGTGGAGCTGAAGACGCCCGCCCACCACGCGCGGATGGCGGGCTGGCTGGAGGGGCATATGGCCGGGCAGAACCGGCGCATGCTGCTGATGGCCTTCCGCGGGTCCGGCAAGTCGACGCTGGTCGGGCTGTTCGCGGCGTGGCTTCTGCTGCGCGATCCCAACCGCCGGCTGCTGGTCCTGGCCGCCGACATGAAGCTGGCGATGAAGATGGTGCGCAACGTCAAGCGCATCCTGGAGCGCCATCCCGATTGCAGCCACCTGAAACCGCCTTCCAAGGAGCGGGACCAGTGGGCGGCCGACCGCTTTACCGTGCTGCGGCCGATGGAACTGCGCGACCCGTCGATGGCGGCGGCCGGTATTGCCGGCAACATCACCGGCAGCCGCGCCGACGTGGTGATCTGCGACGACGTGGAGGTGCCGCGCAACGCCGACACCGCGGTGAAGCGCGCGGTCCTGCGCGAACGCCTGTCGGAACTGGAATATGTGCTGGTGCCGGGCGGAACGCAGCTCTATGTCGGCACGCCGCATGCGCAGGACAGCCTCTATGCGGAGGAGACCGACGACGGCAGCCCGCCCTTTCTTGACGGGTTCGAGCGGCTGGTTCTGCCGGTCTACACCGAGGATGCCGCAGGCAACCGCAGCTACACCTGGAAGGAGCGGTTCGGCGAGGCGCATGTCGCCCGCATCCGCAAATCGACCGGTCCCAACAAGTTCACCAGCCAGATGCTGCTGCGCCCGGTCAGCGTCACCGACGGGGTGCTGAATGTCGAAAATCTCGGCCGCTACGACGCGGAGCTGGAGTATCGGGAAGCGCTGGGGCGTGCCGTCCTGACGCTGAACGGGGTGAAGCTGGTCTCCGCCACCTGCTGGTGGGACCCGGCCTTTGCCCGGCCGGAGGAGGACGGCAGGTCGAAAGGCGGTGACGGCAGCGTGGTCGCGGCCGTCTTCGCCGGGGAGAACGAGCACTTCTACCTGCACCGCGTGCGGTATCTGTCCGTCGATCCCAGGGCGGAGGAGACGGAGGCCGACCAGCAATGCCGGCAGGTCTCCCGCTTCCTGGCCGACAACCATCTGCCGGCGGTCCACATCGAGATCAACGGTCTCGGCCGTTTCCTGCCCGGACTGCTGCGCAAGCGGCTGCGCGACGACCGGCTGGCCGCAGGGGTGATCGAACAGAACAGCCGCACGCCCAAGGCGGCGCGCATCGTCAAGGCCTTCAACGCCCTGCTGGCCGACCGCCGCCTGCTGGCCCACCGGCAGGTCTGGCAAACGCCGCTGATCCGCGAAATGCGCGACTGGCGTCCGGATGGCCGCTATCGCGGGCCCGACGATGGGCTGGACGCGGTCGCCGGCTGCCTGGGCGCCGAACCTTTCCGCTTCGACCGCAGCACCACCCCGCCCGAACGCCGCGCCGACTGGCGCGGTGCGGGTGCCGTGGTGGCCCCTGCGGACTGGGAGCTTTGAGTTGTTTCCACATCAACACGAACGGGAGACCCCGATGCATGAGTCCCTGACCGCGGGCCTGGATCTCGCCTGGTGGATCACCGCCGTCGAGTTGCCGGCGATGGGCGGGCTGTTCTGGCTGATCGCGCGGGTGCGCAAGGATGCGGACGGCGCTCTGGACGATCTGCGCAACCGGGCGGAGGAGGCCCAGGCGCAGGTGCGCGAGAGCCTTGCCGCATACAAGCTGGAGGTCGCGAAGACCTATGTCTCCTTCGCGACTCTCAAGGACGTCGAGCAGCGCCTGACCGACCATTTGCTGCGGATAGAGACCAAGCTCGACTCGGGCTTCATGCCGTTCGAAGGCGGACGGCGCTGACCGGGGCGCGCGGATCAGTCGGCGTGGTGGATCATCGCCTGGTAGATCTTCCAGGCGATTTCTACCGACACGCCGCCGGCCCGCGCGCCGGCCGCCAGCATGGTGGCGCTCGGCTTCAGCGGGACTGCGGTCTGACCCGGCTCACACAGCGCGCCCATGGCGGTGACCGACGCGCCCAGATCCGTTTCGCAGGACGAGGTCTTCTTCAGCAGGCTCATGGAAATGGCGTTCATGGCGGGTCCTCCGTTGACTTGCTTCTGTCACAGCAAAAGCGGTGCCAACCGCCAGGAGCGGCCCAAATCCGGGAATCGTGGCGGATTCACGGGGGGATTCCTTTGGGGGGAGCGGGCAATGCCCATAATCCGATGGCGAATGCCGCCGCCGAATTTCAAAAATACCCGCAAAATGCCGAATAGTTTCGAGTGTGCTTTGCAAAATGCAACGCGCGAAGCGTGCGGAATTGCAATCGGGGAGTCGATCCTGCGTTGTGCCGCCGGCGCGATCCGCGGGCTGCGACCCGTTACGGCCAAGCTGCGGCTTCGAGGTCTCTGGCCGCTGGGCATGCATTGCGTTAGTGTCCGACCGTCATGACCGACCGAATCATTCACCACATGTGCCGCGCGGACGAGTGGGACGCCGCCCGCCCGGCCGGCCGCTATCCCGGCTCGTCCCAGGATGTCCAGGACGGCTTCATCCATTTCTCGACCGCCGCACAGGTGGTGGAGAGCGCCGCCAAGCACCGCGCCGGCCAGGATGGCCTGCTGCTGCTGACGGTGGACGCCGACCGGCTGGGCGGCGCCCTGCGCTGGGAGCCGTCGCGCGGCGGCCAGCTGTTCCCGCACCTTTATGGGCCGCTGCCGGTGGACGCCGCGCTGCGGGTAGATCCGCTGCCGCTGGGGCCGGACGGGCGCCATGTCTTCCCGGCCGGCTTTCCCTTCACCCTTCAGGACCTCGTTCCGTGATCGACCTCTATCCGCTTGCCGGGCCGCTGCTGTTCCGCTTCGACCCTGAGACCGCGCATGGCCTGACCATCAAGGCGCTGAAGTCCGGGCTGGTGCCGCCGGCCCGCGGCAGGGACGAGCCGGCGCTGCACACCCGCGTGTGGGGGCTGGACTTCGCCAACCCGGTCGGGCTGGCCGCCGGCTTCGACAAGAATGCCGAGGTGGTCGACGCCATGCTGAATTTGGGCTTCGGCTTCGTCGAGCCCGGCAGCGTCACCCCCCGCCCCCAGCCCGGCAACCCGCGCCCCCGCCTGTTCCGGCTGGTCGAGCAGCGCGCGGTGATCAACCGCATGGGCTTCAACAACGAGGGGCTGGAGGCCTTCGCCCAGCGGCTGGAGCGCCGCCGTGACTCGGGCAAGCGTGCCTCCGGCATTGTCGGGGCCAACCTGGGCAAGAACAAGGACACGGTGGACGCCGCCGACGATTACGTGATCGGCGTGCGCCGGCTGGCGCCGCTGGCCGACTATCTGGTCGTCAACGTCTCTTCCCCCAACACGCCGGGCCTGCGCGCGCTCCAGGGCCGCGACCCCTTGCGCGCGCTGCTGGAACGGGTGCTGGAGGCGCGGGCTGCCTGCGGCCTGACGCGCAACCCGCCGCTGCTGCTGAAGATCGCCCCCGACCTGACGGTGGAGGACAAGAGCGACATCGCCGCGGTGGCGCTGGAGTCCGGCATCGACGGGCTGATCGTCTCCAACACCACCATCGCCCGCCCCGACGGCATCCCGGCGGCGATGCGCAGCGAGGCCGGCGGCCTGTCCGGCCGTCCGCTGTTCGAAGCCTCCACCTCGGTTCTGCGCGAGATCTACGCGCTGACCGGCGGCAAGCTGCCGATTGTCGGTGTCGGCGGTATTGCGACCGGCGAGGACGCCTATGCCAAGATCCGGGCCGGTGCGTCGCTGGTGCAGCTCTATTCGGCGATGGTCTATGCCGGGCCGGCGGTGGTCCACCGCATCCGCCGCGAACTGGCGGAGCTGCTGCGCCGTGACGGTTTCCGGTCGGTTGCCGAGGCGGTGGGGGCGGATCACCGCTGATCCCGCGCAGGGCGGGGCCGGCGGCGGCGTAGCATTAACGGATCGTCAAGCGGCTGTCCCGACAGTAGGCACTACTGTCGGAAAGCCCGCAAGGTCCGTATCGTGCTCCTGCCGGAGGCTGCGAACCCGTGAAGGCCCTGACCGCCGATTTCCGCCCCGGCGCCGCCATCCAGGCCACGGCGGCGCCCATCACCCTGGTTTCCGCCATGACCCTGCTGACGCACCTCGTCTATGCGCTGGCCTACCTGATCGCCGGCGGTTCGGCTGGAGCCGCGCTGTGGGCGCTGCGTCCGGAGGCCGACCCGCTGGTGGCGTGGCTGGTGGGTGCGCTGGTGGTGCTGGCCGGCGCGCTGGTCCACGAGGCGGTGACGCGGCTGGAGCGCGAGCGCAAGGCCGCCCGCCGCATCGCCCGCCTGAACGACCGGGTGGAGGAACTGGCCCAGCTGCTGGAGCGGCGGCTTGCGGCCGATTCCGGCACCCAGCCCGACGGCGGCGGTCGCTACGACGCGGTGATGCAGGAGGTGAAGCTTCTGCAGTCGCTGGTCGCGCGCCTGACCGAGCGGCGTGCTCCCCGTCCGCCGGGAGCCAGTGCGGAGCGCCGTCCCGCGCCTTCCGCACCGCCCACTTCTACGCCCTCTGCAGCGCCCGTTCCCGCCGTACCGGCCCCGATGGACGATGCGGCGGTGCTGGAGGCGGTGCGCGACGCGCTGAAGGCCGACCGCATCGACGTCTATCTCCAGCCCATCGTAAGCCTGCCCCAGCGCAAGCATCGCTTCTACGAGGTGTTCTCGCGCGTGCGGGCCGCCGACGGGCAGCAGATCATGCCCGACCGCTATCTCGACATCGCCGAGCGCGAAGGGCTGATCGCCACCATCGACAATCTGCAGCTGGTCCGCTGCGTCCAGCTGATCCGCGAAACGGAACGGCGCCAGCACGCCATCGGCTTCTTTGCCAACATCTCCGCCGCGACGCTGGCCGATGCGGAGTTCATGCGCCAGTTCCTGAACATGATGGCGCAGAACCATGCCCTGGTGCCCAAGCTGGTGTTCGAGCTGAGCCAGCACGCCGTAAACGCGGGCGGGGCGGTGACGATGGGCATCCTGTCGCAGCTGGCGCGGCTGGGCTTCCGCTTCTCGATGGACCAGGTGACCGACCTCGCCATCGATCTGGACCGGCTGCTGCGCCACGAGTTCCGCTGCATCAAGCTGGACCGCGCGCTGGTGCTGGATCCCGCCAACGCCGGGCGCATCCGCGAGCTGCGCCACCGTTGCGCCGCCGAGGGCATCGACCTGATCGTCGAGAAGATCGAGACCGAGAACCAGCTGGTCGAGGTGCTCGACACCGGCTTCGACTTCGGCCAGGGCTATCTGTTCGGCGAACCGCGGCTGAGCCGGAAGCCGGAGTGATCGGCGGTTCTAGAGTCCGATCAGTGCCGCAAGCTTTCCGCGCACTTCCGCCAGGATGGCAGATGGGGCGCGTTCGCCGGAGAAAAGCAGAGGCCGGGCCATGGTGTCGATGCTGCGGACATGGCTGGTCAGGATTTCGCCGGAAATCGGCGGGCCCGGCGGCAGCACGGCGCTGCTGGGAAACGGGCGAACGCGCGTGGTGATCGGGCATACGATCGCAATGCGGGTCGCTTGCCAGAATGCGCGGGGGGACACGATCAGCGCCGGTCTGCGCCCACCCTGCTCACGTCCCGTCCGTGGATCGAAGTCGGTCCAGACGAGATCGCCGGCTTCAGGCTCCCATCCATCTTCGGTCATTTCTCAACGACCTCACGACCGACATCCTGCCCCCAATCGAACGCCTCCCGCATCGCCTCCGGGGTGACGCCCTTCATGAGTTCGTCGAGGCTGTAATGGGGGCGATCCGCGGTGATGACGATCCGGTCGCCTTCCGCCTTGATGTCCACCCTTGTTCCATCCCGCAACCCCACCTGACTGGCGATGTCCTTGGGAATGCGGATGCCCAGGCTGTTGCCCCAACGGGCGAGTTGGACCTGCATGCGCGTGACCTCCCTGCCGCTGTGATGGATGCTCCTTGGATATCCGTAGGATATACGGCGTGCGTGGCAAAAATAAAGCCATGAGTTGCCCGACAGCCTTGATTTCCGCAGCCGCGCTTGACATTCCCCCACGCGGCGATGGAAATTTCGCGTTCCCGGCCAAGTCCGGGCACCCGATGCGGGTGAGACCAACACTAAGTAAATGGTGACTTCGGTGACGTCCAACATCGCCATCACGCTGCCCGACGGCAGCGTGCGGGAGTTCGACCGGCCGGTGACGGGGCTTGAGATTGCCCAGTCCATCGGTTCGCGCCTGGCCAAAGATGCGCTTGCCGTCAAGATCGACGGCACGGTGAAGGACCTCACCACCACCGTCACTACCAACGCCAAGATCGAGATCGTCACGCGCAACCACGGCGACGCTCTCGAGGTCATCCGCCACGACGCCGCCCATGTGCTGGCCGATGCGGTGCAGAAGCTCTATCCCGGCACGCAGGTCACCATCGGCCCGTCGATCGCCACTGGCTTCTACTATGACTTCGCGCGCGACGAGCCGTTCACGCCCGAGGATCTGGAGAAGATCGAGGCGAAGATGCGCGAGATCGTCGGGGCCGACATCCCCATCGTCCGCGAGGTCTGGGACCGCGACGAGGCGGTCGCCTATTTCAAGAAGCTCGGCGAGCATTACAAGGCCGAGCTGATCGAGGCGATCCCGCAAGGCGAGCCGGTGTCGATCTACCGCCAGGGCGACTGGCTGGATCTGTGCCGCGGCCCCCATGCCATGACCACGGGCAAGGTCGGCCAGGGCTTCAAGCTGATGAAGGTGGCCGGCGCCTATTGGCGCGGCGACAGCCGCAACCCCATGCTCCAGCGCATCTACGGCACCGCCTGGCGCGACGAGAAGGAGCTGAAGGCCTACCTGCACCAGATCGAGGAGGCGGAGAAGCGCGACCATCGCAAGCTGGGCAAGGAACTGGATCTGTTCCATGTGCAGGAAGAGGCGGTCGGCTCGGTCTTCTGGCATCCGAAGGGCTGGACGCTCTACCAGACGCTGGAAAACTACATCCGCACCAAGCTGAAGTCGGCCGGCTATGTCGAGGTGAAGACGCCGCAGCTGATCGACAGCTCGCTGTTCAAGGCATCGGGCCACTGGGACATGTATGGCGACAACATGTTCAAGGTGGAGGCCGACGGCGGCGAGAAGCTGCTGGGCATCAAGCCGATGAACTGCCCCGGCCATGTCCAGATCTTCCGCCACGGCCTGCGCTCCTACCGCGACCTGCCGATCCGCATGGCGGAGTTCGGTGCCTGCCACCGCAACGAGCCGTCGGGTGCCTTGCACGGCATCATGCGCGTGCGCGCCTTCACCCAGGACGACGCCCACATCTTCTGCACCGAGGATCAGGTGCAGAGCGAGGCGGCCGAGTATTTCAAGCTGCAGCTCGGCGTCTACAAGGACCTGGGCTTCGACAAGATCTCGGTGAAGCTGGCGCTGCGTCCGGACGTCCGCACCGGTGCCGACGAGCTGTGGGACCGCGCCGAAGGCGCGCTGGCCCAGGCGCTGCGCGACGCCGGGCTGGAGTATGAGGAACTGCCCGGCGAGGGCGCCTTCTACGGCCCGAAGGTGGAATTCCACCTGACCGACGCCATCGGCCGGACCTGGCAGTGCGGCACGCTGCAGTATGATCCGAACCTGCCGGAACGACTCGATGCCAGCTATATCGGCGAGGATGGCGCCCGCCATCGTCCAATCATGCTGCACCGCGCGATCCTGGGGTCGATGGAGCGCTTCATCGGCATGCTGATCGAGCATTACGCCGGCAAGTTCCCGCTGTGGCTGTCGCCGGTCCAGGTGACCGTCGCCACCATCACCAGCGAGGCCGACGGCTATGCCGAGGAAGTGGCCAAGCTGCTGAAGCGCAAGGGCCTGCGCGTCGAACTCGACACCCGCAACGAGAAGATCAACCTGAAGGTCCGCGAGCACAGCCTGCAGAAGGTGCCCCTGATGCTGGTTGTCGGAAAGCGGGAAGCGGAAGAGCGGACGGTCGCGCTCCGCGTGCTGGGCGGCAAGGATCAGGAAATTCTTGCCCTCGATGCGGCGGTTGCTAAACTGTTGGAGGAAGCGAGATCGCCGGCCGGCGAGACCGTGACAGATTCGCCGTTTTAACCGACCGCGTGACGCCGCCGGCCGCTCCTCTGGACGGCCGGCTTCCACGTGGTTTCAGACCATGGAGAAGCGTCCATAGCCAGGATCCCGTCCGAAGCCGCCCCGACCCGCGATGGCCCGCGGGTTAACCGGGAGATCTCGGCTCGTTCCGTTCGTCTCGTCGGTGCAGATGGCGAGATGATCGGGGTGGTGTCGTTGCGCGATGCTTTGCTGGCCGCCGAGGATGCCGGTCTCGACCTGGTCGAGATCGCTCCCCAGGCTGAGCCGCCCGTCTGCAAAATCCTCGACTATGGCAAGTTCAAGTACGAGGCGCAGAAGAAGGCGAACGAGGCCCGCAAGAAGCAGAAGATCATCGAGGTCAAGGAGATCAAGCTCCGGCCGAACATCGATGACAACGACTATGACGTGAAGATGCGCTCGGCGCGCCGTTTCCTTGAGGAAGGCGACAAGGTCAAGGTGACCCTGCGATTCCGCGGCCGTGAAATGGCACACCAGGATCTGGGTATGAACGTGCTGGTCCGCGTCCGCGACGAGCTGGAGGCGCTGGCGAAGGTCGAGCAGATGCCGAAGCTCGAAGGCCGCCAGATGGTCATGGTGCTGGCTCCGCGCTGACCCGTGGTGACGTTGTGAAAAAGGCCCGTCCGGCTCCCGGACGGGCCTTTTCATTTGCGGTGACGAGGGAGTTGCCTCAGCGCAGCGGCCGGTCGTCGACGATGACGACATAGCAGGTGTGGCGGGTGAATTTGGCGCAGTTGTCGAGTGCGGCGCGGCGGGCGGCGTCTTCGCTCGGCATGCCCGACTTCCAGCCGAAGGCGCCGTCCTGCGACACGGCGAAGGCCTTGCGTCCGGCCGCCGAGACATAGGCGTCGAACTTCTCGCGTCCGGAGGCGGACAGTTCAGGCGGCGGCTCCAGCCTGACACGCGTGCCGCGTGGCCCTTCCGGCGCGGCAGCCATTGGGGCAGCCATTGGAGCGGCAGCCGCCATGTCGGCGGCACCGCCGGCCAGCCGGTCGTTGAGATAGGCGATGCGGCAGCCTTTCTGGGTGTGCGACATGCAGTTTTCCAAGGCACCCTTCTGCGCCTCGTCCAGGCTGCGCAGGCCGGACTTCCAGCCGAAGGCGCCGTCTGGCGAGACGGCGAAGGCCTTGTTGCCGCCGGCTTCGACATAGGCGGGGAACTTCGCCCGGTTGGCAGACGACAGTTCCGGTGGCGGCGGGAGTGCCGGCAGCATGACGGTGATCGGCGTGCTGCGCGGAACCAGCCCGTTTTTCCTCAGGAAGCCGTCGACCATCGGCGTCCATTGCGGGATGGCGGCGCTGAAGAAGGAATGCCCGTCCTTGCCATTCGGCGGTGCGGCCACGAACTCAGCACGCCCGCCCGCCTGGGTGAAGGCTTCCCACAGGCGCCGGGCGAGGTCCGGGCCGAAGAACAGGTCGTTCTCGGCATAGATCCACAGGGTGGGAACGCGCGACGTGCGGCCCATCGTGCCGAAGGCGCCGACCAGCCGGTCCTCCTGGCAGACCTGGTTGTCGGCGATGGAGCCGCGGCCACCGGCGAAGCTGATGACCGCCTTCAGTCCCGGCGGCGGATCGGCGCTGAGCGCGATGCTGGCGAGCCCGCCGGCCGATACGCCCACCGCCAGGATGCGGCTGGCATCGGCGAAGGGCTGCTCCGCCACATAGCGGATGGCCTGCCGCAGATCCTCCGCACTCTGGCGGGCGGAGCGCAGATAGTCCGGGTTGTTGCAGGAGCCGGTCGTTTCGCTGTAGGGGCCGTCCGACCCGCCATAGCCGCGCCGCATCACCGCCACCACGGCCCAGCCGCGCCGCGCGAACTCGCGCGCTTCCGGCAGGTAACGCAACGGCGTCATCTGCGCCCGCTCCGCCGCGTCGCGCGGCGTGCCGTGGCTGATGATCGCGATGGGGTAGGGGCCGGGTCCGTCCGGCCGCAGCAGCATCGCCTCCAGCGTGGCGGATGTGCCGTCGGGGAAGCGCGCCGGGATCGGCAGCGCCGTCTGCGTCAGCCCCTCGGCCAGGGCGGGGCCGCAGCACAGCAGCAGGAAGAGCAGGGCGAACAGGCGGCGCAGGATCATGGCGGGAATCATGGACGGGCGCAGTCTCCGCAAGGGAAGGGCTCTTGCGCCTTTGTACGCCATCTTGGACTTGGCGTCAGCGGGGAGGTGAAAGGGAAGGGGGCCGATGAATGCCCCCTCCCCGGCCTTTCCCTTTACTCTATCCCCTGCCGAGCCACGCGCAGCGCCTCGGCCAGGACCTCTGCGTCGCCGATGTGGTTGGCGAGCAGCAGGATCAGCTTGGCGTTCAGGCGGGTACTCTGTTCGGGGGTGAGGTCGCGGTGGCTGTCGATCAGCAGCTGGTAGACGTCGTCCGGGCTGGCGAAGCGCTGCTCGGTCATAAGTTTGGCCATGTAAAGGGCTCCGGAGATATCGGGGAATCAGCAGCCGACCGCGCGGTTCAGCGCGGCGGACAGGGTCGCGGCGTCGAAACGGCGCCAACGGGCGGCGATGTGCTGGTCGGGGCGGATCAGGTAGACGCTGCCGGGGGTGAGGTCATAACGCTCGCGCAGGCGGCCGGCGCTGTCCACCAGCTCCCCGGCGATGCCGCGACGGCGGTCGGTCACGACGTACCAGGCCAGCGGCAGCGGCCCGGTGGCAAGTCCGTCCAGCGCCTCCGCCACCTCTGCCGGGACGGGGCCGTCACCTGCGGCGTAGAGCACGGCGAAGCGGCCGTCCAGCGCTTCCATCAGCCAGGCGGACTGGCTGTCACGCTCCACCGGCGCGTCGGTGGCGGGGGCGCCCGGCACCATCCTGCCGGCGAAGCTGTCGCTGTCCGGCGTGTTCAGCGGGCTGTCGCTGTAAGTGGTGGGGGTCGACAGGCGTCCGGAATTGACCAGCGAGCGGGCGAAGGGCCGGTCGACCGCCAGTTCCAGCACGGCGTCGCGGAAGACGCGGCTCATCTCGCTCTTCGGCGTGATGAAGTCGGTGGAGCGGGTGGAGTTCAGGATGTTCTCCTTCGCCGCAGCCACCCGTTCATCGCTGTAGCTGTCCAGCAGCGAGTCGGGCGCCTTGCCGTCCAGCACCAGCGCCAGCTTCCACACCAGATTGTCGGCGTCGGGCACGCCGCTGTTGGCGCCGCGGGCACCGAAAGGCGAGACCTGATGGGCGCTGTCGCCGGCGAACAGGATGCGGCCATGGCGGAACCGGTCCAGCCGGCGGCACTGGAAGGTGTAGACCGACACCCATTCCAGCTCGAACGGCGTGTCGGCGCCCAGCATCGCCTGGACGCGCGGGATGACGCGCTCCGGTTTCTTCTCCTCCTCCGGGTCGGCGTCCCAGCCAAGTTGGAAATCCAGGCGCCAGACATTGTCGGGCTGCATGTGCAGCAGGGCCGACTGTTTGCGGTGGAAGGGAGGGTCGAACCAGAACCAGCGCTCCGCAGGGAAGTCGGCCTTCATCACCACGTCGGCGATCAGGAAGCGGTCCTTGAACACCTCGCCCTGGAATTCCAGTCCCAGCATCTTGCGCACCGACGACTTGGCGCCGTCGCAGGCGATGACCCAGCCGGCCTCGACCGCGTGGACGCCGTCAGGCGTTTCCACCTGAAGCACGACATGGTCGGCCTCCTGCCTGACTGAAATGACGCGGGAGAGCCAGCGCAGGTCGATCAGGTCGCTCCGTCGAGCCTCGGTGACCAGAAAGTCCTCCAGGTAATATTGCTGGAGGTTGATGAAGGCGGGGATCTTGTGGTCCGGCTCCGGCAGCAGGTCGAACTGGTAGACCATGCGGTCGCCGTTGAAGACCTTGCCGATCTTCCACACGACACCCTTGTCGATCATGCGCTGGCCGACGCCCAGCCGGTCCCACACCTCCAGCGCGCGCTTGGCGTAGCAGACGGCGCGGCTGCCGACGCTGACGGTGTCCTCGGCGTCGAGAACCACCACCGGCACGCCCTTGCGCGCGAAGTCGAGGGCCGCGGTCAGCCCGACCGGGCCGGCGCCGACGATCACCACCGGATGGCGCCGGACATTGCCGGTGCGCTGTTCCTCCGACGGTGTGAAGCTGTATTTCGGATAGCTGAAGGTCGCGTGCATTGGGCGTTTCCTCCCCCGGAAACCATGATCGCCGAAAGGCGGGACTGGGTGCGCTGGCGGATTGTTATTGTTGCCAACGATACAGTTTCATTTGATACCAATCAAGCCCCGGCATCGCTCCTGACAAGGGGGCCAGTGAAGCGATACAGGCATGCTCACTATGACGGAAAATCAGTATCGCGTACAGCCTGCGGCGGTGTAGCCTTGCGGCAAAAGATCGGCCGGAGACAGCCGAACCGAGACACCGAGGAACGCCCGCCCATGACCGCTCCGACTTTACCGCGCCCGACCGTCTATGCCATCGACGGCGTGATCCCCGTCATCGATCCGACCGCCTTCGTCCATCCCTCCGCCGTGCTGATCGGCGATGTGGTCGTCGGACCCGGCTGCTATGTCGGTCCCTGCGCCAGCCTGCGCGGCGATTTCGGCAGGATTGTGCTGCAGCGGGGCAGCAACGTTCAGGACAACTGCACGATCCACGCCTTCCCCGGCCATGACGCCATCGTCGAGGAGGACGGGCATGTCGGCCATGGCGCGGTGCTGCATGGTTGCGTCGTCCGCCGCAATGCATTGGTCGGCATGAATGTGGTGGTGATGGACGGGGCGGAGATCGGCGAGGAGTCCATCGTCGCCGCCATGGCCTTCGTCAAGGCAGGCTTCGTCGTGCCGCCGCGCACGCTGGCGGCGGGCCTGCCGGCCAAGGTGATGCGCGAGCTGCGCCCCGACGAGGTCGCCTGGAAGTCCGAAGGGACGGAGGAATACCAGCGCCTCGCCCGCCGCTCGCTCGCGACCATGGTCGCCTGCGCGCCCCTGGAGTCGGAGGAACCCGACCGCGGCCGCGTCGATGCCGGAACCAGCCAGCCGCTGCACAAGGTTAAGGGGGCACGGTGAAGAGGGGCTGAGTCCTCACCCCCGCGGCAGGGCGTCCGCCGCGATTTCGTAGAAGCCGCCGCTGCGGTGGGTGAAGAATCCCAGCTGCCGGTTGATTGCCAGCATCGGCGCATTCACTTGATTGTTTCCGGTGGTCATCAGTTCCACACCCGGCAACGACTTGCGGGTGTGCAGCAGCGCCGCGGCTTTGATCGCCTTGCCGATCCCCTGTCCTTGCCGGTCCCGCCGAACCCCCGTCAGATTGTGGCCGGCGCGGTCGGGAGTATCGGGGAACCAGAGCAGATCAGCCATTGCAGCGAGCTCGCCGTTCGCATCCGTCAGCGCCAGCATGTGATGCCGGCCATCGCGTTGATCTAGCCGATCATACCAGTCGTCGATCATCGACACGGAGCTTTCGATGACCGGGATGCTCCGCCGGTCACGCGGGATATCGGCAACCATCGCGTTGATGGCCGGCAGCATCCGTTCGAACGCCGCGATCGGCACGCGGTCGGAATAGGTGGTCAGCGAAAGATCGGCGGGACGGGCGGCGTACCAGCGCTCCACCATCGCCCAATCGACCCGGTCGAGGCGGAGGTGATTCTCTTCGTAGCGCATCGTTTCCACCGCACCGAAGTGACGCAGGAAAGCGTGGCCGTCCTCCTGCTCGGTGCTGGAGGTCACGAGACTGCGCCTGGCAGTTGCCGCCAGGGTACCGACCTTGCCAAGAAGACGGGTGCCGATGCCCCGGCGGCGGTGCTCCTTGCATACGCTGCCGTTAACGAACATCTGATGCCCATTGGATGACATCTCCGGATGGTTTCCGTCCGGCAGATCGGCATAGATGTATCCAATGATCCGCTGACCGTCCCCAGCGTCCTCCCAGGCCGCCCAACCCACATGCTGCCAATAGGGGCTCCGCTTGCGCCGATACGCCTCGACCGCCGCGTCGGCAGGCAGCGGCTCGTCGGAGAAGGATTCGGCGTGGCGGATCCGGCGGAACTCGTGGAAGGCTGTCCATTCCTCCGCCGATGCGCTGTGCAGGTCGAGAGGGCGGATGCTGAGGGTTGGCGCAGCCATGCGGCCTCCGGCAGGCGATGATGTGGGCGCGGGAGAATGGGCTCCCACCAGTCGCGGTCAACTGGAAATGACGTTAGCGGCTCCACCAAGGCGTGTGAAGAGCGCTGCCGTTCCGGTCCGATGCGGCCTTAAGTCACAACGAGCACCCCAGTCAATTCTGCTCGCTCTGCGTTTCCTCCACCTTGGCCAGGATCGGCGCTGGGCGGGCCGACAATTGGTCGGCGCGGGCCTGGAGCTTCGACAGCAGCGTGTCGAGCTGCGCCCGTTCGTCGATCGACAGGGCGTCGGTGACCTCTTCCTCGTAGGTCAGCGCCATCGGCACGATCTCCGCATAGATCGCCAGCGCCTTGGGCGTCAGGGTCAGCAGGGCCTTGCGCCGGTCGGTGTCGCCCGATTCGCGAAGGATCAGGCTCGAGTCGAGCATGCGGCTGATGGCGCGGCTGACCTGCACCTTGTCCATCGCCGTGCGCTGTGCGATCTCGCCTGCGCTCATCGTCTCGCCGCCGCCCAGCACGGCGATGATCCGCCATTCCGGAATCGTGATGCCGAACCGCTTCTCGTACAGCTTGGCCAGCGTGTGGCTGACCGTATTGGCAAGCACCGACAGCCGGTAGGGCAGGAAGCGCGTCAGATGCAGCGCCGGCAAATCCGTCTGGCCGGATGCGGGGCTGGAGGAGGCGGTGCGGGAACGGCGGGCAGGCGGCATCGGCGGCGCATCGTCTGTAGGAAGGGTCGCGGGTGCCCCATCCTGCGCTGTAATTTGGCTCTTGCAACAGTTTCAAACGAAACTAAAATGGCGGCAACGGAACAAGCTTGCCGGGGCCCGATGCAAAAAACGCCCGGCGGCATTGAGTGGGGAAGCGCCATGAAGAACTGGATTTCGTTTCCGAAGGTCGAGGGCACCGCGTCGCGTCAGGCCCATGTCCGGCTTCCCGCCGGCACCTATGAGCGCGAGATGGGGCGCGAGGGCTTCTTCGGCCCGGCGACCCAGATGCACCATGCCCACCCGCCGACCGGCTGGACCAGTTTCGACGGGCCGCTGCGCCCGCGCGCCTTCGACTTGAACCATGTCGACGCCATGCCCGGCTGCCCGCTGGAGGCGCCGGCCCTGATGGGCAACGGGGCGACCCAGGTCCGGCTGTGGCGCTTCAAGGGCAGGATGGATCATCTCGTCCGCAACGCCGACGGCGACGACCTGCTGTTCTTCCACCAGGGCGGCGGCCACCTGTTCTGCGACTATGGCCATCTGGAGGTGCGCGAGGGCGACTATGTCGTGCTGCCGCGCAACACCTGCTGGCGGCTGGAGACGGACGAGGCGGTGATGGTGCTGATGGTGGAGGCCACCAACGACGCCTACAAGCTGCCGCACAAGGGGCTGGTCGGCACCCACGCCATCTTCGATCCGGCGGTGCTCGACGTCCCTTCGCTGGATGACGCCTTCCAGGCGCAGAAGCACGAGCGCGAAACGCTGGTCCGGGTGAAGAAGCGCGGGCAGATCTGCGCCATGACCTATCCGTTCAACCCGCTGGACGCTGTGGGCTGGCATGGCGACCTTGTCCCGGTGCGGCTGAACTGGCGCGACATCCGGCCGCTGATGAGTCACCGCTACCATCTGCCGCCCTCGGCGCACAGCACCTGGATCGCGGGGCGCTTCATCGTCTGCACCTTCGTGCCGCGTCCCATCGAGTCGGATCCGGAGGCGCTGAAGCTGCCCTACTATCACTCGAACGAGGATTTCGACGAGGTGCTGTTCTATCACCGCGGACAGTTCTTCTCGCGCGACAACATCCATCCCGGCATGGTCACCTACCACCCCTCGGGCTTCCCGCACGGACCGCACCCGAAGGCCTACGAGGTGGCGCAGAAGTTCGAGCGCAAGGAGACCGACGAGGTCGCGGTGATGATCGACACCCGCGATCCGCTCGACGTCTATCCGGCGATGGACGGTGTCGAATGGGGCGGCTACGCCGACAGCTGGAAGGCGAAATGAGCGGCCACCCTGAAACAAGGGCCAAGGCTGCCGGACGCTGATTATTCAGGAAGGGAAGAGACGAATGAAGCTGGCAAGTTTGAAGGCGGGCGGGCGCGACGGCACTTTGGTCGTGGTGTCGCGCGACCTGACCCGCGCCATTCCGGTGCCGGAGATCGCCCGCACGCTGCAGGCGGCGCTGGACGACTGGACGGCGCTGGCGCCCAGGCTGGAGGAGGCTTATCGCGCGCTGAATGCCGATCCGGCGGCCGGCCGACCCTTCGACCCGGCAGAGGCGGCCTCGCCGCTGCCGCGCGCCTACCAGTGGGCGGACGGGTCGGCCTATGTCAACCATGTGGAACTCGTCCGCAAGGCGCGCGGGGCGGAGATGCCGCCCAGCTTCTGGACCGACCCGCTGATGTATCAGGGCTGTTCCGACAGCTTCCTGGCGCCGACCGACCCGATCCCGGCGGCGACCGAAGCCTGGGGCATCGATTTCGAGGCGGAGATCGCCGTCATCACCGGCGACGTGCCGATGGGCGTTTCCGCCGGGACGGCGGGCGGTCATATCCGGTTGCTGATGCTGGTCAACGACGTGTCCTTGCGCAACCTGATCCCGGCGGAACTGGGCAAGGGTTTCGGCTTCTTCCAGTCCAAGCCGGCCTCCAGCTTCTCCCCCGTCGCGGTGACGCCGGACGAACTGGGCGAGTCCTGGGACGGCGCCAAGCTGCACCGCCCGCTGGTGACGACGCTGAACGGCGAGCCCTTCGGCAAGCCGGATGCCGGGGTCGACATGACCTTCGACTTCCCGACGCTGATCGCGCATGCCGCCAAGACCCGTCATCTGGCGGCCGGCAGCATCGTCGGCTCGGGCACGGTGTCGAACAAGCTGGACGGCGGTCCCGGCAAGCCGGTCGATGCCGGCGGCGTCGGCTATTCCTGCCTAGCCGAGCTTCGGATGATCGAAACCATCGAGCATGGCGCGCCGAAGACCCCCTTCATGCGCTTCGGCGACCGGGTGCGGATCGAGCTGTTCGACGCCGCCGGCGCCAGCGTGTTCGGCGCCATCGACCAGCAGGTGGTGCGGTACGAGGGGCCGTAAGGAAGGAATTCCGCACCGGTGCTCTGTCATAGTCATTGTGGGACATGGCGCCAGCGGGGCTTCCTGCTCCGCCGGCGCGCATTTTCGCGGTTGCAGCAATGCCGGTCGCTTGGCCGATCACGCACCGGCATCCGGTCCGGAAGCCATTCCAAGGTTGAGCGGCGATTTGCCAAATCATGAAAATTGACGTGCCTTCCGACCGTTATCGATTATAAGGTGCCGCCCCTTACCCCTATTTGGCGCCGCCCACCGTTCGTTCCGGAACATCTGGCGGACCGGAAACAGGTGTGCGGCATGAAGGCTCGGTTCAGGACGAAGATCATCATCGGCGTGGCGGCGGTTCTGGCGGCGGGGGCCGCCGCGGTGACGGCGGTGTCGCTCACCCTGTCGCGCGATGCCGGGCACAAGGCCGCCCAGACCCTGGCGGCCGAGATGGCGGATCGCCATGGGGCGCGTGTCGCTGCCGACCTGTCCGCCGCACTCGACGCTGCCCGTGCCGCCGCGGCCCTCGTGGAGGTCGAACGGTCGACCGGAAGCCCGCGGCGCGAAACGGTGAACCGCTACCTGCGCCGTGTTGCCGAAGCCAACCCGCTCTATGCCGGGGTGTGGGTGGACATGGCCGACGACGGGTTCGACGGCCGGGATGCGGCCTTCGCCGACCATGACCGCTCCACCGAGATCCTCGGCCTGCCCAAGACCGGCCGGATGAGCCTGCTGTGGCTGCCGGGGGACAAGGGGGTTCATGCCGACGACAGCGAGGGCTATCCCTTCGCGGACGTGCAGGAAAAGGAATATTACAAATCGGCCGCCGCCGCCCGGAAGCCGGTCCTGACCGAGCCTTATCTCGACGACTTCACCAAGCGACTGATGACCAGCGCCGCGGCCCCGGTGATCGACGGAACGGCCGGCGGCGGGCGGGTGATCGGCGTCACCGGGGTCGACATGGCGCTGAGCGGCCTGACCGACCTTGTCCGTTCGGTGAAGCCCTATGGCGACGGTTTCGCCGCAGTGTTGACCGGCTCCGGCCTCTATGTCGCCCATCCCGACAACGGCAGGCTGTCGAAGACCGCCGACGACCTGCCGGAGGCCGCCCGCCGCGCCGTCGCAGAGGGCCGCGCCTTCGATGGCATCGTCACGCTTGCCGGGGCGCCGCATTACCTGCGGCTGGCGCCGGTGCGTTTCTCCGGCGCGGACGGCGCCTGGTCCTTCATGGTGGCGGCGCCGCAATCCAGCGTGATGGCCGATGCGAACCGGCTCGCCGTCCTGATCGTGCTGGTCAGCCTCGGCTGCGTCGCGCTTGGATGCGTGGTGGCCTGGAGGGTCGGCGACGGCATCGCCCGGCCGGTCTCCGCCGTCACCGTCGCCATGGACCGGCTGGCGGCCGGCGATCTGGCGGTGACGGTGCCGGGTGCCGACCGCGACGACGAGGCTGGCGGCATGGCCCGCGCCGTCGAGGTGTTCAAGGAGGGGCTGGTCCGGGCGAAGGAGCTTGACCGCCAGCAGCAGGCCGACTGGCATGCCAAGGAAGCCCGCGTCGCGGCGCTGGCCGATTTGCAGACGAGCTTCGAGGTCCGCGTCGGCGGTCTGACCGGGGCGCTGGCCTCCTCCGCCCAGCAGCTCGAATCGACCGCCCGCGCCCTGACCGGCATCGCCGACCAGAGCCTGGGCCGGTCGGAGCAGGTGGCCGCATCCGCCAGCGCCGCCGCCGACAGCGTGCAGACCGCCGCTGCGGCGACGGAGGAACTGTCCGCCTCGGTCCAGGACATCGGCCGGCAGGTGGCGGAGTCCGCCCGGATCGCCGATGCCGCCGTGTCCGACGTGAAGCGGGCCGACGAGGCGGTCACCGTTCTGGCGGAGAGCGCCGAACGGATCGGCGCCGTGGTGGAACTCATCAACTCCATCGCCGGCCAGACCAACCTGCTGGCGCTGAACGCCACCATTGAAGCCGCCCGTGCGGGAGAGGCCGGCAAAGGCTTCGCCGTCGTGGCGTCGGAGGTCAAAGGTCTCGCCAACCAGACCGCCAAGGCGACCGAGGACATCGTCGGCCAGATCAAGGGCATCCGCGATGCGACGCAGGAGGCGGTGACCGCCGTCCATGGCATCAACGAGACCATCGCCCAGGTCAGCCGCATCGCGTCGGGGATCGCCGCGGCGGTGGATCAGCAGGCGGCGGCGACCCAGGAGATCGCCCGCAGCGTGATCCGGGCGGCCGACGGGGCGCAGGAGGTCAGCGGCGGCATGGGCAACATCCGGGCGGGCGCCGGCGAAACCGGCGCGGCGGCAGATCAGCTGCTCGCTGCGGCGGCTGCGCTTGCGGGCCAGTCGAAGGATCTGACCCGCGAGATCGACGGCTTCATCGCCGGTGTCCGCAAGGCCTGAGCTGCCTGTTCCCCGTTATCCCACCGCCATCAGCCGGTCGGCTGGCAGCGCTTCCGGGATGTGCTGCGAGACATAGCCTTCGCTGTGGATCTGGTCGTCCCCGGCACCCAGCGCGCGGGCGGCGGCGACGCATGCCTCGACGAAGGCGGGGCTGCCGGCGGTGAAGATGGCGTGGCCGGACAGGTCGGGGAACAGGCCGGGCAGGATCGCCGGGATGCGGCCCGTCAGGTGGCCGGCGGCCTCCTCCCGCGTCAGGGTCACCTTGACCTTGAAGTTGCGGTATTTGGCCTGCCAGTAGCCGAGCAGACCCAACTCGTACACGTCGGCCCGCGTGCAGGCGGAAAACAGCAGCGTCACCGGCGGGCGGTAGCCGCGGCGCAGGGCCGCATCGGTCAGCGCCAGGATGGGTGCCAGGCCGGAGCCGGCGGCCATGCACAGAACCGGACTGTCCACCGACGGGTCGCCGATGAAGGTGCCGTAGGGGCCGGACAGCTTGACCATGCTGCCGACGGTCAGCGCATCGTGGATCCAGCCGCTGGTCGGGCCGCCGTCGACGCGGGTCACCTGCAGCACGATCTCGCCGTCCGGACGGGGCGCGTTGGCGATGGAATAGCAGCGCGGCGGCGCGCCGGCCGAGGCATCGCCCAGCATCACATACTGGCCCGGCCAGTAGCGCAGCGGCTGGCCCAGCGGGCGCAGGCGCAGCTCCACGATGCGCGGCGTGCGCGGGATGCGGTCTGTGACGATGAACAGGACATTCTCGCGTGGCGGGAACAGCTTGGGCTGGGCGTCGGCGGTGCCGTATTCGATCATCAGCTCGTCGGAGATCGGCTTGGCCATGCACATCAGGCCATAGCCGTCCTTCCGCTCGGGCTGGGACAGCGCCATGTCGAGGACCATGCCCTGGTCGAACTGGCCGCTGAGGACCTTGACCTTGCATTCGCCGCAGGCGCCGGCGCGGCAGTTGTTGGGCAGGGCGTAGCCGGCCTGTTCCAGCGCCGACAGGACGGTCTCGCCGTCACGGCACTCGACCGTGCGGCCCGAGGGGTGGAGGCGGATGCGGCTCACCGGCGGAATCCTTGGACGGGATTGGAGACGTGGGCGTGCAACACCCCCTCCCTGACGCTTGAGGAAGGGCAGGGAGGGGGATGGGAGCGTTCACGCAGGCTTGCTCAGAACACCGGGATGATTTCGTCCATGTCGACGTCCCGGACTTCCTCGCCGGTGATGCCGACCTCGGGGATCGCCGGGAACGGGATGTCGTAACGGTCCAGGACGCCCTTCAGGTTCAGCATGGCGTTGCGCCAGTTCTCCTTCTTCGCCTCGTAATCCGGGATGTGGAAGCCGGCGTTGCGGGCGATGGCCTCGGCCTCGCGCTGGGTGGCGATGAAGTCGTCGGGCAGGTCCCAGAACTGGGGCGGCGGTTCGAACAGGACGGCGGACAGGAAAAGGTAGCCGGCGCGGATCTGCTTGGTGATGATCGAGCGGTCCTCCACCGCCAGATGGGGATAGTCGCGCTCCATCACCGACATGCAGATCGCCATGTGGCGGCCTTCGTCGCGGCCGATGTTGCGGAAGGCCTCCTTGAACACCGGCTCGCTGCAGCCGGCCGCCATCTGGTGGAAGATGGTCGCCGCCGCGATCTCTCCCATCAGGAAGGAACTGAACAGCACGGCCAGCGAGTATTTCGGAACCGCCTTCTTGTAGCCGTCCCAATAACGCCCGCCGTTGTAGTAGAGCCAGTGCGCGTTCTTCTGCAGCCGGCGGCCGAGATCGGTCCTCGGTTCGTAGGTCAGCGGGCTGGCGGCCTCCAGCAGCTTGGTGATGGCGAGGCCGCACATCTGCTCGTGGTTCTGCTCGTCGCGGGTGACCGAGAAGAAGCAGCGGCGGACCGGGTCCTCCTCATGCACCTCGTAGGTCTTGATCAGCGCATGGGCGAAGACCGGCGGGGCCGACGCGTCGAACACCGACAGGATGGTCCACCAATAGGCGATGGCCTCCCGCTCCTCCCAGCTGTAGCGCGACACGTCGAAGCTGTCCCAGGGCAGCTTGGCCGGATCCCAGTTCTCGCGCTGGGCGGCGGCATAGACCTCTTCCAGCTTCCTGGTCTGCGACACCCAGGACAGCGGGTAGACATTCGGCTGCGGCGTGGGGGGCGGCAGCTCCATCATGTTGGCGATGGGTGTGTAGTCCTTGGACATGGGGCGTTTCCTCCGGGGGCATTTCGGCGGGCGCTCACATTCCCATCGGCGCCCTATGGTTTTTATATGACACAGAAAAATTATTCTATCAACGAGTTCTGTATCATGTTTGGCGCCGGCGGATTCTCGCTAACCAATTGAACCAAAAAGGAATGCATGCGATTACGCCGAATTGATCCAGATCAATTCGTTCGCTAGGCGGACATCAAGCGTGGAGTGGGTATCGGATTATCGGGCGTTTGGCCCTGTGTCAGACCGCTTCGAAGCAGGGGATGTTCCCGCGCACCAGCTCACGGGTCGCAGCATCGACCTCGGCTGCGATACAGGCATGCATATAGGCCCGCGCCAGGACATCCAGCGCAAAGTCGGCGTCGTGCGAGCGGCGGCGGAACTCTTCGACCTTGATTGGAGCGCCGAACACCGCCTGCCAGAAGGTCGGCGTGTCGAGCGGACCGAAATTCATCGCCCAGAATCCGAAATTGGGCAGTCCGACCGTGGTTTCCCGCACCAGCACCTCGACATTCCTGTGGCGCGGGTCGATGACGATGCTGCCGAGCAGCTGTTCCACCACATCCGGTTCGCCTTCCAGAACCTGCAGGAAGATGCCCTCGAACTCCACCAGGAAACCGGTGACGCCCAGTTCCCGGTTCTTGCGGGCACTGAACAGGCAGATGTCGGCGAGTGCGCTGTAGGGCAGGCGGTCAACAGCCTCGCTGCGGTAGACGATGGTCAGCATCGGCGGCATCCCGGAAACGGTCGAACGAATGGCGACGGTCCCAGCTTACCGCGATATCTTGCATTTTATGTATAAACTTTAGGCCAGGGGGTCCCTGTGGCCGGGGGCTGATGTCGCAGATTGACCAGTGTTGCAGATTGCTGGTCAGCCCACCGTCAGACTCTCCAGCCCGCCGAACCTGCCGTGGAAGGCGGGCTGGGCATCGGGCAGCGGGCCGTTGGCGGTGGTCGCCGCCTGCATCAGGAAGGTTTCCGACGGGCCGGCGAGACGGCGGTAGAGGTTGCGCGTCAGCATCCTCGATTCCTGTCCCGGCCAGTCCGCCGGCAGCAGGTCGGGCGGCAGCATCGGATCGCGCAGCAGGATGCGGCGGAAATCGTGGATCATCAGCGTGCGCAGGACGAAGCAGGCGGCCGGGTCGGGTGCCCCCGCGGCATCGACCGCCGCCCAGACCGGACGGAAGTGATCCAGAAACGTGGCATAGTCCTGTTCGAGTTGATCGATGTCCCAACAGCCGCGCACCAGATCGCGCAGCGCCCCGAACCCCTCCGCCCGGTCCAGGCTGGCCTTCATGTGGACGATCCTGTCGGCGACGCCCAGTTCCGCCAGCGAGCGGTGCATCGCCGCCTCGTCGCAGTTGGGGTGGGCGTAGACGGTGGCCGAGGCGGCGCCGAAGCCCTGCCAGGTCAGCTCCCGCCGCAGGGCGTCGCGCGTCTCGGCGTCCAGCGCGTTGGGCGGCACCATCAGCAGGTCCCATCCGCGATCCCATTCGCGCGCCAGCGGGGCATAGATCCGCCGTTCGGCCGCGGCGAAGCGTTCCTTCCCGCTGTCGGTGACACGGTAGAAGCTGCGCCGGCCGATCTGGGTGTTGGTCAGCCAATCGTCCTTGCACAGCCGGAAGACCGAGGTGCGGACGATCCGCTCGCTCATGCCGAACAGGCCCATCAGCTCGATCAGGCTGCCCAGCCACAGCGATCCGCCATGCGGCAGCACCGCATCGCCATAGACGGTGATGATCAGCGACTTCGCCCTCGGCGCGACCGTCTCGGTCAACTGGGCGGCAAGGTCTTCGGGGCGGCGCGGGCGGGCCATGCGGAGGGGCGTCCTTATCGATGCGGCTGGCGTCGTGTGTCGGGGCAGAGGATGGCGCGACGGAGTTGTATACGAGACCCGGGGGCGGTTGGGCCAGCGCCACGACAGCGCGGGCCGGGGGCTGAGGGCATGCTTGCCGACGATAGGGGGATACTCGGACTTTCCGTTTGACAATCATTAACGTGATACACTAGCTTGGAATCGAAAAGTAAATTTGTGTCATAAAACGAAATGACGATTTCCTGGCGCCGAGCCGGAGGGATCGCAAAGGAAAGGCTAGGCAGGCGGCAACATCCGCAATTCGATTGTGGTTGCGCCCGCCGAAATTTTTCTTCCGAAACCATTTCGTTTGAAACATTATGTGAGACAAATCGTCCCGCGGCGCCGGGATCGGGACGCTGCCCGGTCCAGCGACAAGCGGGACAGCATCAGGGAGGACATCATGCGCAAACGCCTGCTTGCCACCATCGCCTTCTCTGCCATGACCGTCATGACGGCGGTGTCCGGACTGACGCCGGGGGCCGCACAGGCTGCGGATCCGATCAAGGTCGGCGCCATCGTCTCGGCCACCGGCCCGGCCTCCTTCCTCGGCGATCCGGAAAAGAAGGTGCTGGAGCTGTATGCCGACCGCATCAACAAGGCGGGCGGTGTCGACGGCCGGCCGGTGCAGCTGACCGTCTATGACGATGGCGGCGCCGCGGACAAGGCGGCCTCCTTCACCAAGCGCCTGATCGAGAGCGACGGTGTCGATGTGATCGTCGGCGGCACCACGACCGCGGCGACGATGGCGGCGGTGCCGCTGGTGGAGCGCGCCGGCGTGCCCTTCATCTCGCTGGCCGGCGCCGTGGTGATCGTCGAGCCGGTGAAGAAATGGGTGTTCAAGACCCCCCACACCGACCGCATGGCCGCGGAAAAGGTGATGGATGACATGAAGAAGCGCGGGCTGACCAAGCTGGCGCTGCTGTCGGAGGACAGCGGCTTCGGCAAGTCGGGCCGCGAGCAGACCCTCGCCGTCGCCAAGGAGCGCGGGATCGAACTGGTCGCCGACGAGACATACGGAGCAAAGGACACCGACGTCACCGCCCAGCTGACCAAGGTCAAGAACAACGCCGCCGCGCAGGCGGTGCTGGTGTTCGGCCTGGGCCAGGGGCCGGCGGTGGTGACCAAGAACTACCGCCAGCTCGGCATCTCGCTGCCGCTCTACCAGTCGCACGGTGTCGCGTCGAAGGAATACATCCGTCTGGCCGGCGGTGCCGCCGAGGGTGTGCGCCTGCCGGCCGCCGGTCTGGTCGTCGCCGCCCAGCTGCCCGACAGCGACCCGCAGAAGAAGGTCGTGACCGAGTTCACCAAGGTCTACGAGGACAGCTTCAACACCGAGGTCTCGACCTTCGCCGGCCATGCCTATGACGGGCTGATGATCGCGCTGGACGCGGTGAAGCGCGCCGGCGGCACCGACAAGGCCAAGCTGCGCGACGCCATCGAGCAGACCAAGGGCTATGTCGGCACCGGCGGCACAGTGACCATGAGCGCCAAGGACCACATGGGCCTGACGCTGGACGCCTTCCACATGGTGGAGGTGAAGCAGGGTGATTGGGCGCTGGTGAAGTGAGGCGATCCGCCGCTCGGATTCCCTCTCCCCCCTGCTCACGCGAACTTCGTTTGCGCTGACGCGACAGGCGGACCTCCGGTCCGCCGAAAGCGGGGAGAGGGTTAGGGTGAGGGGGGGCACGGCGAGGATCTTCAAGCATCGCGCAGTCCCCACTCACCAATGAATCCACCCCATGCATCCCCCTCACCCCGACCCTCTCCCCGGGGGGAGAGGGGGAGATGTGCGCGGGAGAGGAACATCAGGAACCCAACGATGTTCGCGGAACTGCTGCAATATCTGCTGTCGGGGCTGACCATCGGCGCGATCTATGCGCTGGCGGGGCTCGGCTTCTCGATCATCTACAACGCCAGCCACGTCATCAACTTCGCCCAGGGCGAGTTCATCATGATCGGCGGCATGGCGTCGGCCACCCTGACCGCGTCGGGCGTGCCGCTGCCGCTGGCGATCATGATCGGCTGCGGCGGCGCCATGCTGGTCGGCGTGCTGGTGGCGAAATTCGCGGTCGAACGCGCCCGCAACGCCTCCACCGTCACGCTCATCATCATCACCATCGGCGCCTCGATCTTCCTGCGCGGCGTCGCCGAGCTGGTCTGGGGCAAGGATTTCAAGCGGCTGGACGCCTTCTCGGGCGAGACGCCGATCCAGATCCTGGGCGCCTCGATGCAGCCGCAGTCGCTGTGGGTGGTGGGCACCGCGGGCGTGTTGATCGTCGCCATCGGCCTGTTCTTCGCCAGGACGCTGACCGGCAAGGCGATCCTCGCCACCTCGCACAACCGGCTGGCCGCCCAACTGGTCGGCATCGACGTGAAGCGGGTGGTGCTGGCGTCCTTCGCTCTGTCGGCGGCGCTGGGTGCGGTCGGTGGTGCTGTGGTCGCCCCTATCACCTTCTCCTATACCGAGATGGGCATCATGCTGGGGCTGAAGGGCTTCACCGCCGCGGTGCTGGGGGGCCTCGGCCACGGGCCGGGTGCAGTTGCCGGCGGGCTGATCGTCGGCATCGCCGAGGCGCTGGGCGCCGGCTACATCTCCTCGGCCTACAAGGATGCGGTGGCCTTCGTCATCATCCTGGCCGTCCTTCTCTTCATGCCGAACGGGCTGTTCGGCAAGCGCGGCACCGAACGGGTGTAAGGACCGTACAACCGATGAACGCACTCCTTCACGGGCGGCTGACCGGGCTTCTGGCGCTGGCTGCTGCGATCGCAATCCTGCCGGCCTTCCTGCCCAACAACTTCTATCTCGACATCGCCATCCTGGCCGGCTTCAACGCCGTGGTCTGCGTCGGGCTGAACCTGCTGATCGGCTATGCCGGGCAGATCAGCCTGGGCCATGCCGGCTTCTTCGGCATCGGTGCCTACGCGTCCGGCGTGCTGGTCGGCACGTACGGCTGGCCACCGGTGCTGGCGCTGGTGGCCGGCGCGGTGTTCGTCGGGCTGCTGGCCTTCCTGGTCGCCAAGCCGATCCTGCGGCTGAAGGGCCATTACCTCGCGATGGCAACGCTGGGCATCGGCATCATCGTCTCCATCGTGCTGCGCACCGAAAGCGGCCTGACCGGCGGCCCCGACGGCATGATGGTGGAACCGTTCAAGCTGTTCGGCGTCGAGCTGTATGGCGAGAAGGTGTGGTACTGGGTGGTCGGCGTGCTGCTGGTCGGCGTGGTCTGGCTGTCCTTGAACCTGATCGACAGCCCGATGGGCCGGGCCTTGCGCGCCGTTCACGGGTCGGAGGTGGCGGCGGAGGTGGTCGGCGTCGACACCGCCCGCTTCAAGGTGCTGGTTTTCGTGCTGTCGGCGGTGTTCGCCAGCGTGGCGGGCAGCCTGTTCGCCCATTACGCCGGCCTCATCACCCCGGCCAAGGCCGACTTTTTCAAATCGATCGAGCTGGTCACCATGGTGGTGTTCGGCGGCATGGCCTCGACCTTCGGCGCCGTCGTCGGTGCCGTGGTTCTGACGCTGCTGCCGCAGGCGCTGACGATCTTCCAGGATTACCAGCAGATCGTGCTGGGCGGCATCCTGATGGCGACGATGGTGTTCATGCCCAAGGGGCTGCTTCCCACCCTGGCGGCGCTGCTTCCGGCGCGGAGGCGGGCATGAAGATGCTGGCGACCACGGATCTCTCTCCCGACACCACGGCGCAGGCCCGCCGCGTCGGCCCGCCGATCCTGAAGGTGGAGCATCTCAGCCGCGAGTTCGGCGGCGTGCTCGCCATCGGCGACCTCAGCTTTTCCATTGCCGCTGGCGACATCCATTCGATCATCGGACCGAACGGGGCCGGCAAGACCACCTTGTTCAATCTGGTGACCGGCGTCTACAAGCCGTCGGGCGGCCGGGTGCTGTTCGACGGGGCCGACGTGTCGGGCATGGCGCCGTACCGGCTGGCGGCCCGCGGCATGTCGCGCACCTTCCAGAACCTGCAGATCTTCTTCAACATGACGGCGTTGGAGAACGTCATGGTGGGGCGGCATCTGCACCTGAACACCCGGCTGCTGCCGGCGCTGTTCCGCTTCCCCTCGCTGGTGCGCAAGGATCGCGAGGCGAAGGACCGGGCGGCGCAGCTGATGGCCGATGTCGGACTGGAGAAATACATCGACGCCGACGCCGCCTCCATGCCCTACGGCGCGCTGAAGCGGCTGGAGATCGCCCGCGCGCTGGCGTCGGAGCCGAAGCTGCTCCTGCTGGACGAGCCGGCGGCCGGTCTGAACGCCACCGAAAGCCGCGAGATCGACGAGGTGATCAAGACGGTCGCGGCCGGCGGCGTGACCATCGTCCTGGTGGAACATGACATGAAGATGGTGATGGGCATCTCGCACCGGATCACCGCGCTGAACCAGGGCCGCATGCTGGCCGAAGGCACGCCGCAGGAGGTGGCGGCCAATCCGGACGTCATCGCCGCCTATCTCGGCGCCGCACCGTAAGGAGAGAGCCCCCATGCTTCTGGAGATCGAGGGCCTCAACAGCCATTACGGCCGAATCCACGCGCTGAAATCGGCCAGCCTGACCGTGCGGGAGGGCGAGCTGGTGGCGCTGGTCGGCGCCAACGGCGCCGGCAAGACGACGCTGCTGCGCACCCTGTCCGGCGTCCATCCCGCCAGCAGCGGGCGCATCACCTTCGACGGCTGCGACATCACCCGGATGAAGGCATCGCGCCGCGTCGCCGAAGGGGTGGTGCAGGTGCCGGAGGGACGGCAGCTGTTCGGCCCGCAGAGCGTGGAGGACAATCTCCGCCTCGGCGCCTACCGCCGCGGCAGCGGCAAGCCGGACGACGACATCGACCGGCTGTACGAGATGTTCCCGGTGCTGAAGGTCAAGCGCGACCAGCCCGCCGGCACCCTGTCGGGCGGCCAGCAGCAGATCGTCGCCCTTGGCCGTGCCCTGATGGCGAAACCGCGCCTGCTTCTGCTCGACGAGCCCAGCATGGGGCTGGCGCCGCTGCTGGTCGCGGAGATCTTCGACGCGGTGCAGCGGCTGAAGCGCGAGGGCACCACCATCCTGCTGGTCGAGCAGAACGCCCACGCGGCACTCGCCATCGCCGACCGCGGCTATGTGATCGAGACCGGCGAGATCGTGCTGAGCGACAGCGGTGCGGCCCTGCTGAGCAACGAGCGGGTGCGGCAGGCTTATCTCGGGCTGTGATAGGCTCCGATGCGGGATCGCCGCCGCGACACTTCAACGGACACACGCCTTGAAACTCCACACCTACTTCCGTTCCTCCGCCGCCTACCGCGTGCGCATCGCCCTGAATTTGAAGGGATTGGCGCCGGACCAGGCTTTCGTCCATCTGCGCAGGGGCGAGCAGGCCAAGCCGCCCTATGCCGATCTCAACCCGGAACGTCTTGTCCCGGCGCTGGAGGTCGACGGGCCGGATGGTCATCATGTGCTGACCCAGTCGCTCGCCATCATCGAGTATCTGGACGAGACGCATCCCACCCCGGCGCTGCTGCCGGCCGATCCGCTGGGCCGGGCGCGCGTGCGGGCTCTGGCTCTGGCGGTGGCCTGCGACCTTCATCCGCTGAACAATCTGCGGGTGCTGAACCACCTGAAGACCATGGGCCATGACCAGGAGGAGGTCGATGGCTGGTACCGGCACTGGATCGCCATCGGGCTTACGGCGCTGGAGGCGCAGCTGGCCGGCGATCCGCGCACCGGCCGCTTCTGCCATGGCGACGAGCCCGGTCTGGCCGACATCCTGCTGGTGCCGCAGATGCTGAACGCCCGCCGGTTCGGCTGCCCGCTGGAGGCGTATCCCACGCTGCTGCGCATCGACGAGGTCTGCCGGGCCCTGCCGGCCTTCGCCGCCGCCCTTCCCGATCTCCAGCCCGATGCGGAGGCCTGAGACGCCGCCTGCCCGTGCCACAAGCCCGACCTTTGTCCCCGCCAAATCACACTGCTCCCGTTGGTGTTAGCGGTTTCGCGACATCCTTCCGTGGTATAGAGGTAGCGGGAAATCGGGTGGGGACGGCGGCCGGGCGATGTTGGGCAACTTCTCTTCGATGGCGTACGACCTTGCCGAAAACATCGCGGCGAGCGCCTTCGTCGTTCTTGCCTACACGTTTCTGATCCGCCGGTCCGGCGGTTGGAGCCTGTACACCCGCGAAATCGTCTTCGGCGCGGTGATGGCGCTGACCGCCATCTTCTCGATGGTCCATCCCATCCACATCGGGCCGGGCATCTTCATCGATGCGCGGGCTCCGCTGATCGGGTTGAGCGCGCTGTTCGGCGGTCCGCTCTCCTGCGCCATCACCGCCGTGACGGTCGCCGGCTACCGCATTTTCCTGGGCGGGGTGGGGATGGAGGCCGGCGTCGCCAACGCGCTGCTCTCCTTCCTGACCGGCGTCGGCTTCGCGATGTGGTCGAAGCGGCGCGGGATGGCGATGGGCGTCGGCTCGCTGCTGGGCTTCGGGCTGCTGCTGACGCTGGTGTCGACATCGACCCTGCTGCTGCTGCCCACCTGGGAGCTTGCCCTGCAGGTGGGGCAGCGCACGGCGCCGGCGCTGCTGGCCATCATCCCGCTCGGCACCCTGTTCCTGGGCGGCCTGCTGCTGCGCGAGCAGCGCCACCACGACGCCGAACGGCAACTGGGCGAGAGCGAGGCGCGGTACCGCCTGCTGGCCGACAACGCCACCGACATGATCCTGGAGATGAAGGCCGACGGGGCGGTGCGCTACCTGTCACCGTCGGTACGCGACATCCTGGGCCATGACCCGGCGGAAATCGTCGGCTCCGCCCCGGCCAGCCTGCTGCACCCGGACGATCTCGACAGCGCTGCGCTGGCCTTCGCCGGGTTGCAGCCGGGGTCGCCCCCCGTCACCTTCACCCACCGGCTGCGCCACCGCGACGGCCATTACCTGTGGGTCGAATCCAGCATGCGGCCGACGGTGGGGGCCGACGGCCGCTTCGTGGTGGTCGGCGTCGTCCGCGACGTGACCGAACGCAAGCGCTACGAGGAGGAGCTGTCCGCCGCCCGTGCCGAGGCCGAGGCGGCCAACCGCGTGAAGTCGGAATTCCTGGCGTCGATGAGCCACGAGATCCGTACGCCGCTGAATGGCGTCATCGGCTTCGCCGACCTGCTGCTGGGCACCGACCTGACGGCGGAACAGCGCCAGTATGTCTCGCTCCAGCGCGAGGCCGGGCGCGGGTTGCTGGCGATCATCGGCGACATCCTGGATTATTCGAAGATCGAGGCGGGCAAGCTGGAACTGGAGGAGCGCGCCTTCGACCTGCACAGGCTGCTGCGCGACTGCCGCGACCTGATGAGCAACGCCGCCTCGCAGAAGGGGCTGCTGCTGCAGCTGGCGCTGGGCGGCACCGTTCCACGCTATGTCCGCGGCGACGAAGCGCGTATCCGGCAGATCCTGCTGAACCTCGTCGGCAATGCGGTGAAGTTCACCGAACGCGGCTCGGTGCTGGTGTCGGCCGGGCTGCTGTCTGGCCAGGATGTCGGCGACAACGAGGCGACGGCATATGTGCGGCTTTCGGTCAGCGACACCGGCCCCGGCATTCCGGCGGCCGATCAGGGCAACCTGTTCCAGCGCTTCAGCCAGGGCGACCGCTCCACCACCCGGCGCTATGGCGGGACCGGGCTCGGCCTCATCATCTCCAAGCAGCTTTCGGAGCTGATGGGCGGGCATATCGGTGTTCAGAGCAGTCCGGGGGTGGGCAGCACCTTCTGGTTCGAACTGCCGCTGTCCGTCGCCACCGCGCCCGGCCTGTCCGCCGTCGAGCGGAAAGATGCCGCGCCGACACGCAGCGCCCGCATCCTGCTGGCCGAAGACGTGCCGATGAACCAGATCGTCACCTCCTCCATCCTCTGCAAGGCCGGCCATACGGTCGAAGTGGCGGAGGACGGCATCCTGGCGGTGGAGGCGATGCGCAGGGGCGAGTTCGACCTTGTCCTGATGGACATGCAGATGCCGCGGATGGACGGCCTGCAGGCGACCGCGGCGATCCGTCAGCTTGGCGGACGGCGCGGGGCCGTGCCCATCATTGCGTTGACCGCCAATGCGCTGACAGATCAGCTGCAGCTTTGCCTGGATATCGGCATGAACGACCATGTGACCAAGCCGATCGAGCGCGACACGCTGCTGTCCGCGGTCGACCGCTGGCTCGACGCCGGGATGGATGGGGCCTTGCCGGAGGGGGAAGCCGTGGAAGAGGCGACGGTGCTGGCCGGGGTGGCGACGGTGTCCGACAGCGCGCCGGTGCTGAACCGGGCGACGCTGGACACGCTGGCCGAAACGCTGGGTGCGGATGTGCTGCCCCGCTTCATCGCCGGCACCCTGTCCGAACTCGCCCTGCGCGCCGACCGCATCAGCGAGGCGGACTCGTCGAAGGCGGCTGCGGCCGACGCCCATGCCATGGTGTCGCTGGCCGGAAACCTCGGCCTTTTGGAACTGTCGCGGACCGCCCGCAAGCTTCAGCATGCCTGCGAGCAGCAGTGGCCGGACGAGCCGGTGCTGAAGGCCGACCTGCGGGACGCCGTCAACCGTGCCTCCTCGGCGCTCCAGGCGGCTCTGCCCACCCTGGGCGTGGCGGTGGAGACGGCCCGCTGAGCCGCCCTCCTACCGATTGACGATCAGGGCGACGCCGGCCACCGCGACCGCGGCGCCGGCCCAGGCGCCCAGCGACGGGCGCTGGCCGGTCAGCAGCCACATCATCGGCAGGATCAGGACCGGGCTGAGCGCCGACAGGGTGGCGACCACGCCGGCATTGCCGTGGGCGAGCCCGACCAGCAGCAGCGTCATCCCCAACCCGACGCCGAGCAGCCCGTTGCCGGCGATCTGCAGCATCAGCTTCGGCGTCAGCCCGCGTGGGACCAGCAACCCGCCAAGCCCGCCGCCGCCTGCCGCCGCCGCGCCATCGCGAGCCCCGGCGCGGACCGCCGACAGCACGCCGATCGCCGTGAACATCAGCGCCGCCGTGGTGACCCGGACGGCGGCCGACGCGATGGGATCGGCGCCCGCCGCCATCACCGGCTTGGCGATGATCGAGCCGGCGGCCTGACCGACCGCCGCCAGCAAGCAGACCGACACGCCGGCCAGCAGGCTGCCCTGGATCGCCTCCCAGCTGTGGGTTGAGCCGGAGCGCAGGGCCACCGCAAGCATCACCCCCAACGTGACCAGCGCCACGCCCAGAACGGTCCACGGCCCCAGCGCCTCCCCCAGAAGGGCATAGGCCAGCAGGGCGGTCAGCGGTGCGTTGGCGGCATAGATCACCACATTGCGTCGCGGCCCCAGCCGGCTGAGCGACCAGAACAGCGCCATGTCCCCCACCACGATCCCCAGCAGCCCCGAGAGCGCCAGGGTCAGCGCGGCCCCGGTGTCCAGCGTCTGCCAACCGCCCAGCAGCGTGGTGGCGACCAGCAGGGCCGCGGCGACGATGGTCAGGCGAACGCGGTTGAAGGCGATGGAGCCGAGCACACGCACCGGCCCGATGGCGATCAGGCCGCCCGCGGCCCAGCACAGCGCCGCGCCCAGCGCGGCCATGTTGGCGATCATGATGGAAATGCGAACCGTCGGTTGAGGAGGGGGACAGGCACTCTACAGCCGCCGCCCACTGCCTGCGAAATGAGCAAGACGCATGGCCGGGCCGATCTTCGACCGGTCCGCCGGAACCGTACCCCGTCCACAGCCGTTGATTCGGTCGGAACACACCTCCGAGCGGGATCGCCATGGGCATGACCGGATGGACATGGCCAACCCGAGGGGGCCAACCCGAGGAGCACGCGACCGATGCGGACAAATTTCACAAGGTTCGGCCCCGTCGCCCTCGTCATGGCGGCCGGGCTCTTCGCAGCCCAGGGGGCCGCAGCCCAGACGGATGCTGCGGCCCAGGCGGGTTGCGGCGCGATGGTGGATCAATTCGCCGCCGATCTCGGCCTGTCGACCGAACCGCCACCCGTCGCCGTCCCCGGTGCCGGCACCCCCGGCTTGTCTGGCTCCACTCCGCGTGACGAGCCGGGGTCCGGCAGCGGCAGCGACCGGCTTGCCCAGTCCGGCGGCATGGTGGCGCCTCCCGCCGTCGGCGACCGGTCTGTGGTCGAGCCGCCGGCCATCGGCAGCAACATGCCGACCGCCCCGTCGATCAACCCGCAAGCCGGCCCGCAAGCCGGCCCGCAGTCCAATTCGCGGACGGCGCCGGACAGCGGCCCCGGCGGCTCCGGCGGCGGCGATGGGCTGATGGGGCAGGCGGCACGGAATGCCCAGGTGGAATCGCTGGTCACCGCCGCCCGCAGCGCCGCCCGCGACGGTGACGAGACGCGCTGCATGAACAGCCTGAACGATGCCCGGCGCCTGTCGCGGACCGCCCCCGGCGGCCATGGCGGCTGATGACATCGATTGCCTTATCAATGATTTCGAGGAACCGCGCATGATTTTCGAACTTGGACCCTATCCGCCCTCCCCACCGCGCGAACCGTCCGTGCCGGATGACTCGATGCCGGTGCCGGGCGATCCGGCGCGCCCGCCGCTGGGCGAGCCGCCGGGCCCGATCCCGGTGCCGCCGCGCGAACCGCCGCCGGCGCCGGACCGCCTGATGGACCGACTGATGGGCTGAGGCCCATCAGTCCGGGTCCCGGGTGTGCGATTTAACGGCCCGTCCGGCTTATTCGGAGCGGTCCCGACTTGCCAAGAGCGCGCGGACGGGCGATGTGTCAGGGGTTGGCGTCCACCGGTCCACGAGATGGACAGGCAAGGGCGCCGCTTCTGTTTGCCGGAGTTCGGGTTTCCCATGCACAATCAGCCGCCCCGCAGCCACGTCTATCGCCAGCCCAACGTCGTCGCCACCCAGGTGACGGCCACCGTGAAATGGTTCAACCCCGAGCGTGGCTACGGCTTCGTCAAGGTCGGCGACAGCGGCAAGGACGCCCTGCTGCCGGCATCGCTCGTGGTGCCCGCCGGCCACACCACCCTGCCGGACGGCGCCACCGTCGTCGTCGACCTCGTCGAGGACCGCAAGGGCCAGCAGGTCAGCGTTCTGCACTCCGTCGACCTCTCCACCGCCACGCCTGCCCGCCCGCAGGGGCGCGAGCGCAGCTTCGGCGACCGCGGTGATCGGGGCTTCAATGATCGGGGTGGGGACCGCGGCTTCGGTGCCCGCCGCGATGCCGGCGGTCCGCGCGACCGCGGCTTCGGTGATCGTGGCGGCGACCGGGGCTTCGGGGATCGCAATTACGGCGACCGGGGTGGCTTCCAGAGCCGAAACCAGGATCGTGGCCAGGACAGGGGCTTCCAGGATCGTGGCGCCCCCCGCCGTCCGCAGCAGGCCAGCGGTCCGACCAGCGAGATGGGTGCCACTGTGAAGTGGTTCAACGGCGGCAAGGGCTATGGCTTCGCGCAGCCCGACGACGGCGGGCGCGACGTCTTCATTCCGGCCCGGGCGCTGGAGAGCGCCGGCCTGCGCGGCCTGGATGACGGGCAGCGCGTGCGCATGACCGTCCGCCAGGGCGAAAAGGGGATGGAAGCCGTCAGCCTCAAGATCGAGTGACCGCCTCCATCCTGCGATCAGCTGTCCGACGGAACCGAAGACTGCCCCAGATGCGCCGCTGCTTCCCGCTGGTTGCGGGCGGCGGCGTCATCGGGAACGGCCAGCCCGGCGTCCGGGCTGTTGACGCGGGGGCCGCCGGCATTGCGGCGGTCCTCCTCCTCGATCTCGCGGGCGGCCTGCGCCCAGTGATCGAGATGGCGGTCATCGGGCCGCCCCTCCTCTTCCCAAAGCCGATAGGCCCGGTCACGAACCCGTGGGTCGTCCGCACCCGATGTGTGTTCCATGATGGTCGGTTCCTGTTGTCGAAAGGGAACGGTCAGGTCCGGTCAGGCTGGGAGGGGGAGGAAATCCGTTCCAGCGTGTCCTGGACCGCGCGGTCGTTCTTGGCATCGGTGGCAAGGTCTCCCAGCGACACGATGCCGGTCAGGCGGTCGTTGCGGTCCACCACCGGAACCCGCCGGATCTGCTGGCCGGCCATCAGCTCGGTGACGCTGCCGACCGGATCGTCCTCGTAGCAATAGCGCGGATTGGCGGTCATCACCTCCGCCACCCTGGTGCGGTCCGGCTGTTTTCCGGCGGAGATCGCCCGGATGGTGATGTCGCGGTCGGTCACCACGCCGATCAGATCCCGTCCGTCGCAGACGGGCAGGATGCCGACGTTCAACTGGTCCATCAATTGCGCGGCCCGGCGGATGCTGTCGTCGGGCCGTACCGTCTGCACGTCGCGGGTCATGATCTCGCGGATTTTCATGCGGGGGCTTCCTGAAGCAATGGCGGGGGAGCAATGGCAAGAAGTACAGGGACGGAGGTGAGGCTGGGCAAAGGACGCGGTACTTCCGTCCCACCTTCAACAGATGCACCGGTCCGCCGTCCCGCTCAACCTACCCAGTAGAGTGGATCCACCCCGAAGAGCAGGGGGTGCAGCATCAGCATCCCACCATAAGCGGCAAGCCCGCCGATCGGTCTCGCCGGTCCCATCTCCGCCAGTCCGCGCAGCGTCCCGCGCCAACCCTGCGGCCCGGCCAGCGGCAGCAGCGAGGTCTTATCCCGGTAGGCGCGGCCGGCGGGGCTGCGGCGCAGCACAATCTCGTTCTTCACCAGGGCGAACAGGGCGATGGCCGCCATGGTGCCGAACAGCAGCACCCGGCGCCCGTCGCCGGTGGCGTTCAGATGGGCCAGCGCCCACAGCAGCAGCGCCAGGCTGCCCGGCGCGCGGGTCAGGCGGTAGATTCCGCGGGGCGGATTCGGCGCGCCCTGGCTGCCGAAGCGGGTGGTGACGCGGGCGACCAACAGCAGGAAGACAACGGGCATCGCCACCGCCACCAGCGGGGCGGCCCAGGCGGAGGGCGTGAACAGCACATCCCCGCCGTCGGCTGCGCGGTAGGCCAGCACGAACAGGATCAGCGTCAGCAGCGAGCCGACGGAATGGACCGTCACGAAGCCGCCGCGGCCGAGCCGGGCGATCAGGGCGGGCCGCACCCCCGGCCAGGATGGCAGGGCATGGCTGAGGAACAGCAGGGCGGCGGCGAGGGCGAGGGATGCGGTCATGATGGAGACACTGAACCGTGTATGAACGGCCTCTGCCTTGATTGGGGTCAAGATCGGGGTCAAGGGGGGACGGAAAAACGGGGAACGCCGGCAAGGTCCGCACGGTTCACTGAAGACGGCTTTCTCCTCACCAACCCCTGTGGACCCAATGACCGAGTGGATCATCCAGATCGTGCAGCAGTTCGGCTATCTCGGCATCTTCCTGATGCTGATCCTGGCCCGCGTGCTGCCGCCGGTACCGGCGGAGACGGTGATCCCGCTGGCCGGCATGGGGGCCGCGACGGGGGAGTTCAACCTGCTGCTGGTGGCGCTGGCTGCCGGGGCGGGGTCGGCCGTCGGGGAGCTTGTGTGGTACCTGCCGGCCCATTGGATGGGCCGTGAGCGGTTCGAAGCCTTTCTCCGCCGCCACGGCCATTGGCTGACGGTGAAGCCCGAGCAGGTCCACCGCGCCACCGAATGGTTCGCCCGTCGCGGCGGCGTTGCCGTTCTGCTGTGCCAGCCGCTGCCGGGGTTGCGCACGCTGATCTCGGTTCCCGCCGGGGCCTGCGGACTGCCGATGGCGGTGTTCCTGCTCTATGCCGCCGCCGGGGCTGCGCTGTGGTCGCTGGTGCTGGCCGGCACCGGCTATCTGGTGCGGGTCGGCTTCCCCTGGATCGCCGACTGGATGGTGCCGGGGGCGCTGGTGTTGTTCATCGTCCTGCTGGCCGCCTATGTGCTGCGGCTGGTCCGCCACCGGCGCGACAACCGCCGGGCGGAGCGCGACGGGATTTCGCGCAGCGGCGGCTGAACGGGCGCGGAACCTTCACCCCGGCTGGCGCGTTTGAGGCGCGAGACGTCCAGAAAGGACATGGCCGAAAGGACATGACTTGAGGGGACAAGACTTTGGCCCGCCCCCGGTTTCCGGCGTGAAGCCCGATCCGAAAGGAACCGACCAGATGACCCGCAAATCCGCAATGACGAACCGGTGGCGCGCCGCCGCCGTGTTGTCGGCGGCGCTCGGCATGGCCGCCTGCGCCTCCGACGTGCCGCCGCCCACCGCCCAGCTCGGCGCCGCTTCCCAGGCGGTGCAGGAGGCCGAGCGCGCCAACGCCCTGCAATACGCCCCGGTGGCGTTGCAGAGCGCCCGCGACAAGCTGGCCTCCGCCGACAAGGCCATGCGCGCCGACGAGCGCACCCGTGCCCGCCGCCTTGCCGAGGAGGCCCGCGTCGATGCCGAGCTGGCGACCGTGACCTCGCAGCGCGCGGTGACGCAGCAGGCCGCCACCGCGGTGGCCAAGTCCGCGGTTCCCAACAACCCGCGCTCGGCCGCCGCGCCGAACGTGGCACCTGTCTACAGCGGGTCGACGCTGGGCGGCACGCCGTCCGGCGGGTCGGGTTATGGCGGTTCCGGGATGAGCGGTTCCAGCTATCCGGCTCCGTCCGCGGTTCCGCCGGCGCCGGCCGGTTCGCTCGGCACGCTGAATGGCTCGGGCGTCGGGACCGGCGGCGGGAACAGCTGGGGCTACAGCTATCCGGAGGTGCGTCAATGACCGCGTTCGCTTCCCGTAGACTCCCTGTTCTCTCGGGCCTCGTCCTCGCGGGTCTCGGCCTCGGGCTGGCCGGTTGTGCCACCCAGCCCACCGACAGCGCCGCCCTGACCCAGGCGCGGCAGGACTACAGCCTTGCCGCCGCCAACCCGCAGGTCGCCGGCAACGCTCCGCTTCAGCTGCGCGACGCCGAGACGGCCCTGCGCCGTGCCGAGGCGATGCGCGACCAGGGCGCCGATGCCGCCGAGGTCGACCATCAAGCCTACATCGTCAGCCGCCGGGTGCAGATCGCCCAGGAAACGGCCGGGGTGAAGGGCGCCCAGACCGTGGTCGCCAACGCCGACACCTACCGCCTCCAGGCCCGCAACACCGAGCTGGAGCAGCAGCTGCGCGACCTCCAGGCGCAGCGGACCGAGCGTGGTCTGGTCATGACGCTGGGCGACATCCTGTTCGCCACCGGCCGGGCGGAGCTGACCCCCGGCGCCTATGAACGCATCGACCGGCTCGCCCAGTTCCTGCAAGCCCAGCCCGGCCGCACCATCCGGATCGAGGGCCACACCGACAGCACCGGCAGCGACACCACCAACCTGCGCCTGTCGGAAGCCCGCGCCAACTCCGTCCGCGATGCCCTGACCATGCGCGGCGTCTCTCCGGCGCGCATCGTCACCCAGGGCATGGGCGAGGCGCAGCCCGTCGCCGCCAACAACACCGACGCCGGCCGCCAGCAGAACCGCCGCGTCGAGATCGTCATCTCCGACGACGGCCGCGTCGCGGAGACGCGGTAGTCCAGACACGGAAATCCCCTCTCCCGCCGCGGGAGAGGGGTTTCGGAACGTGGGCCCGCCCCTTTGCGTGACGGTCAGTCGCGCGCGGGGCGGGCTTTTTCGCGTCCGCTCCGGATCACGCCCCAGACTCCGGCGGCCAGCCCGACGGTCAGTAGAGCGGCGGCGGCGGCACGCATGGCGGAGCGCGGCGGCGGCGGCAGACGCTTCCATGGTGCCCAGGCCTCGTTCGGATCGTCGGGGTCGGCGATGCGCAGGGCGGCGAAGGCCTGTTCGGTCAGGCTGGGATCGCTGGCGGGCAGTTCGGCCAGCCGGCGGCCGGACTGTGGGCAGAGCCGGTCGATGGCGGCGACGACGCTGCCGGCCGCCTGGATCTCCGCCTCCAGCCGGGTCCGGTCGATGCCCATATGCTCGGCGAGCAGGCGGTTGCGCACGCCCATGATCGCGGACTCCGCGCAGGTCCGTTCCGGCCCGTCCTCCTGCGGTGCCTCGACGGTCAGGTCGCATTCGCTGTCGTAGCCCATCGACCGGTTGTTCAGGTTGGACGAGCCGATGCGCAGCAGCCGGCCGTCCACCGCCACCACCTTGGAATGGACGATCACCGGCCCGCCGCCCTCCGTCACCGGGGTCAGGGCGCGCAGCCGGCCGTAGCGGTCGGCCTCGCGCAGGCAGCGCAAGGCCACCGAGCGTGGCGTGTCCATCGCCATGCGGTCGAACCAGCTCGGGCTTTCCATCGACACCACCAGCACCACCTCCGGCCCGTCGGGCTCGGCCAGCCGGCGGGCCAGCGCCTCGGCGACGCGGGCGGAGGCGAAATACTGGTTCTCCAGATAGATGGTCCGCTCGGCCGTGGCGATGGCGGCGAAGGTCAGCGCCTCGCTCTCGCGGATCGCCGGACGCCCGTCGATTTCCGGCACGGTGCGGGAGATGCCGATCCGCGCATCCGTCAGGATCGGGCTGGCGCAGTCGGGCAGGGGGCAGTCCGGCCAAGGATCCTGATCGGCCCGGTCGGTGTCGGGCGGCGGGCAGGGCTCCAGCACCTCGCCGGTGGCGCAGCGCCAGCGCTCCCTCGCCAGTTCGGAAAGGGCACGGGCGGCATCGCCGTCGACCATCATCATCACATCGTGGCGCGGGCCATAGGGCTCGCCGTTCGGGCAACGGCGGCGCGGGTCGTCGTCGCGATGCTCCGACGTGTCCCAGCGGTCGAAGGAGAAGTCGATCCCGCCGCAGAAGGCCAGGGCATCGTCGATCACCAGCAGCTTCTGGTGCTGGGCGGCGCCGACCGGCAGTTCGCCGTCGAGCCGGGCATTCAGCCGGTGGCCGGTGCTGCGGTCCAGCCGCTCCAGCGGCTCGTGCGGATGGTCGAGCACAATGGGAAAGGGCATGTCCCATTTCAGCGCCCGCACATGCAGCCCGGGCCGCGACCGCATCAGCCGGGCGAGGAAGCGGCCCAGCGTCTCATGGCTTTCGGGATCCAGCCGCATGCGCGGGTCTATGTCCCAGCCGACCAGCAGGATCGACCGCTTCGCCCGTTCCATGGCGGCACGGGCGGCGACGAAGTAATCGGCGCCGTCGACCAGCACCGCCACCCGCCCGGCGCGCTCGGTCCGCCAGCAGGTCTGGCCGGGACGGAGCACCGGGCCGGACGCTCCGATGGCACTGGAAGGATCGCGTGTTGTCGGGGTCATTGCAGAATGATGGCGGGCGGAATGATGGGTGGCATCCTGGGAGGCGTCGGGCACGGCTGGAACCCTCGTTGAAAACGCGTCGGGAGGCTTTGCGCGGACCATCCGCCTCGCGGCTTGAACCCTATGGCACGCCTGTTGTTCCCGCTTTGCCGGCTGTGCGTCGGTGGCTCGCCGAAGGAGCCGGCCGGGCGCGTTTTTTCCCTCCTTTGCCGGCGTTTTTCAAAAAAAGCGCGTGGAGGGACCGAGATCATGCCCCGATTGCCCTGTTCTAAACCCATGAAAGACAAGACGTCCCGGCCGGATGCCGCGATGCGGCTTCCAAAACGGCGTCCGTCTGGTTCCAAAGACGCCCAAATGCGAGGCGTTGCCACCATGAAGGAGTTCGAGGATGCGTAACCTGATGATCGGTGCTGTTTCGGCAGTTCTCCTCATGGCCGCTCCGGCCATGGCCCAGACCGCTCAGCAAGCCAACCCCGGCGCCCTCAAGGGCAGCGGCGCATACACCACCGCTCCGAGCAGCACCACCAACGTCGGACCGGACGGCATCGTCCACACCCCGCCGGGCGCCACCACCTCGCCGTCGGCCGGCTCCACGACCGGCGGTGCGGGCACGTCGGGTTCGACCGGCACCGCCGGCACCATGTCGGGTTCCTCGACCTCGCCGGTGCCGGGTGTGACCACCGCCCCGTCGGGCATGGGCAACAACACCGGCAGCAACGTTCCGCGCGACAACCAGACCGCCACCGGTACCCACTGCCCGCCGGGCACCCCGAACTGCGGCCCGGACAACGGCAGCAAGTAACACCTCCCGTTGCGGCAATACCGCGGGCGCCCCGGAGCCATCCCTCCGGCGGCGCCCGCGTCGTTTTTGCATGTCATTTTGGGTGTGGCGATCCGTCCGGCAGGTGGTGGCGGCAGGATGCCGCCGCGTCACCATCATGGCGCACGGTTAAAAATAGACCGTGGGAGTATCAGCTGGATGCGCGGGCCGGGCGGCGGGCGGGACTCTCGACGAGATCGTCCAGCGGAGCGGTGCCGGCGGCGGTTTCGACCAGACGGCGGAACAGGGCCTGCTGCCGGCTGTCGGCGACCAGATATTCCGGATGCCACTGCACGCCGATCATGAAGGGCTCGTTCGGCGCCTCGATGCCCTGGACAATGCCGGCGCGTTCGCGGGCGACGACGCGCAGACCGTCGCCGACCCGATCCACCGACTGGTGGTGCAGGGCGTTCACGCGGCATTCGGCGATGCCGAGGATGCGGTAGAGCCGGCTGTCCGGCGCGATCCGGATGCGCTTGCGCGGCAGCACGGTGCGCATGTGAGGCGCTTCCTCGTACACTTCATGGATGTCGACGTGGAGCGAACCGCCGCGGTGGACGTTGATCATCTGAGACCCACGGCAGATGCCGAGCACCGGCAGTCCGATCTTGGCGGCGCAGTCGAGCGCCCGCATTTCCAGCCGGTCGCGTTCGGGATCGATGCGGATGTGCGGGCGGGCGGATTCGCCGTAGAGCGAGGCGTCGATGTCGTCGCCGCCGCCGACGACCAGCGCATCCAGCCGGTCGATGGGGAAGGGGGATTCGGCGGTGATGCGGACCGACGACGCGCCGGCCCGCCACAGGGCAAGCCGGTTGGCCATGGCGGCGATGCGGCTGCCATGGATCGAGGCGGTGATGCCGACCAGCGGCCGGGACCTGCCGACGATGGCTGCCATGGAAAACTCCCTCAGCCGGCCTGACGGGCGGGGCCGTCGGTTCCATCCGCTTGTCCGGCGCTTCCTGCGTCGGCACCGTGAATGCCCGGATTGGCGGCCAGAACGGCGTCGATGCGGTCGGCCCAGCCGTCGAGCTGCTGTGCTTCGGCCGCCCGGCGGTACTCGGTGCCGAGGCCGTCCAGCAGGGCACGGTCGGCGGCGAGCCGCTCCACCGCCACCCAGCGGTTCCAGTCGGCGGCGAGCGACCAGCCGGGGTCGCTCAGCCGCGCGTTCGGCAGCCGGTAATGGAAGGTCGGACGCGGGCGGACATGCGGGTCCTCCATCGCCGCGGCCAGGCGGTCGCGGTCGAGATGGGCGAACAGCGGGAACAGGTCCAGCTCGCGGTTGCGGGTGGGGTTGTCGGCCAGATAATCGTCGATCAGCCCACCCCGGTCGGGACGATAGGCGGGATCGACCACCTTGGCCGCATAAGGCGTCGGAAAGGCGGCGATGAAGCCGGACAGGCGCCGGGTGACGTCGACCCGGATTTCCCGCCGCAGCCAGGGGGCCAGCAGCAGGAAAGCCTTCAACATGTCCAGCAGATAGTCGCCGTCGGTCCGCGCCACCTCCGGATTGAAATGCAGGCCGAAGGCGAACAGCGGGCTGGCCTCAGTTCCGGCGGCGCCCAGCGCGCGCAGGCAGGCCACCATCTCCTCCAACTCCGGCATCTGTTCCACCGTCACCGGCGGGGCGGCAATCTCGAAGGGCATCACCAGACTGCCGATGTTGCCCCACAGCGGCCGCAGCGGGTCGAGGATCGCCGCACCCCCCTTGCCCTTGTGGGCGGAGCGCATGTCCAACTCGACCGTGAAGTCGCCGAGCCGGGTTCCCGTCACCAGACATCGGTGCGGGTTTTCGACGGCGACGCTGCCGCCGAACAACCGGTGCACGCAGGCCGCCGCGGACGGTGCGTCCAGATCGGCGAACTCAAGTTCCACCCCCACGCGGCGCGGCGTGCCCTGGGACGTGGTGCGGAGCGGGGGGAGGAGGAAGGATGTGGTCATTGCAAGGCTTCAACAGCCCACTCCGCAGCCTGTTCCATCGAGGGAGCGGTGTCGGAATTCCAGTTGCATGGGAAGTCCTTGAACATGGCAACGATGCGAATTCAAGCAGGACGCGGGACATATCCCTTTCAGCCGTAACCACTCGATGGTGGTATGCTTTGGTTTTTGATGTAAATGCTCTGCAGTTGGCGCCAAATTGGGAGAGGATAATAGCCCTTTGATCGGGTTCTTCCCTCTGTTCCAGCTCATTCTTTTCTAAATTAACCCGCGCTTAACCATAAGTGCGCTAGCGATGGGCATGCCGAAGGGTGGCGCATCCGTCGTCCGTCCCGTCGGCTTTCCGGAGGAGCCTCGTCCAAGCCATGACCCTTCTGGCACGCCTCTTCATCCTGGTCCTGCTCGCGGTTCTGCCGGCGATCGGTATCCAGATCTACAGCGTGCTCGAACAGCGGGCGGAGCGCGAGGGAGAGGTGACGCTCCAGGCTGAACGGCTTCTCCGGCAGGTCGAAAGCGAGCATTTCCGTCTCATCGACAGCGCCCGCCTGATGGTTACCGCGGTGACCGAGGCGCGCTTCCTGCGCCGGGGCGAGATCGACAACTGCCAGACCTACCTGGAGCGGCTGGCGACCCGTTCCGCCGATTACCGCACCCTGTCGATCACCGATGCCGAGGGGCGCATCCTGTGCAGCGCCGATCCGTCGCGCGTCGGTGCCTCGCTGAGCGTCCAGCCGCATTTCCGCCGGGCGATGACGCAGGGCCGCTTCGCGGTCGGCGAATGGACGATCACCCATTCCGGGGCCGACGGCGGCGAGTTGCCGGTCGCGGCTCCCTATTCGGACATCGACGGCCGGCGGGCCGGCGTGGTCGCCCTGTCGCTGGACGTGCCGCGGCTGACCGCCATCTTCGCCGCCCGTCCGATGCCGGAAAACACCACCCTGACCGTCGCCGACCGGTCCGGCACCATCCTGGTGAAGCTGCCGGGCACCCAGGGCCGCGCCGGCGAGCGGCTGCCGGACAGTTATCTCGGGCTTCTGTCGGAACGGGAAGCGGGAGTGACCATGCTGCCCGGGCTGGACGGCGTATCGCGCATTCTGGCTTTTTCTCCACCGTCCGCCGGCATCCGCGACCTGTTCATCAGCGTCGGCGTCGACCGTGGCGCCGCCATGAGTGCGGTGGACCGCGCCACCCGCGACGGGCTGCTGATGACGCTGTCCGGCTTCCTGGTCGCCGCCGCCGCCGCCTGGATCGGCGGCACCCTGTTCATCCGCCGTCCGGTCGATGCGCTGGTTTCCGCCGCCCGCGACTGGAGCGAGGGCAAGACCGCCACACGGGTCAAGCTGTCCGACCGTGCCTCCGAGATCGGCCAGCTCGGCTACGCCTTCGACATGATGGCCGAACGGCTGGAAGCTCGCGAAGCGGCCCTGCGCCAGTCCGAAAGCCACATCCGCGCCGTGCTGGACGCGCTGCCGGCCTATGTCGGCGTGCTGACGCCGGACGGGGCGGTGGCCCAGGTCAACCGCGCCGCCGCCGACGCCGCCGGTCTGCCGGCCGCCCGGATCATAGGCCGCCCCTTCGACGAGATCTGCTGGCTGTCCTTCGACGAGGCCGGGCGGGAGCGGCTGCGCCACGCGTTGGCGCTGGGTGCGGGCGGACGGTCCTCGCGCTTCGACGCCGGGCTGCGCGTCGCCACCGGGCGGGACACAGCGCCGCGGGAAATGACGGTGGATGTCAACCTGACCCCGATGGTCGACGCCGACGGCCATGTCACCCACCTGATCGCCACCGGCATCGACATCACCGAACGCAAGCGCACCGAAGAGGCGCTGCGCGTCGCCGAGGAGCGCGTGCGCACCGGCCTGCGCAACTCCGGCGTGGTGGTGTTCAACCAGGACCGCGACCTGCGTTACACCTGGGCGCATTCGGAATGGCTCGGCTTTTCTCCGGACTCGCTGATCGGCCGCACCGACACCGACCTGTGCAGCCAGCGCGAGGATGCCGACGGCATGATGGCGCTGAAGCGCCGGGTGATGGAGAGCGGCGTCGGCGCGCGGGAAGAGGTGCGCATCCGTTGCAAGGGCGAGGACCGCTTCTTCGACCTGACCGTCGATCCGCTGCATGATCCCTCCGGCCGTGTGGAGGGCGTCACCTGCGCCGCCGTCGAAGTCACCGACCGCAAGAAGGCCGAGGCCGAGTTGCATCGTGCACGGGAGGAGGCCGACCAGGCCAACGACGGCAAGTCGAAGTTCCTGGCCGCGGCCAGCCACGACCTGCGCCAGCCGGTACAGTCGCTCTATCTCTTCACCGCGGCGCTGAGCGACCGGCTGCAGGGCCATGCGGCGCTGCCGATCCTCGACAACATCCGCCAGGGGCTGGACACGCTGAAGAGCCTGCTGGACGGCCTGCTGGACATGTCGCGACTGGAATCCGGAAAGATCGTCGCCACCCCGGTCGAGGTGCGGCTGAACCAGATGCTCGGCCGTCTGGTCGCCGAATACGGTCCCCGTGCCGCCCAGAAAGGGCTGGTGCTGCGTGCCGTGCCGACCCGCGCCTGGGTCCGCACCGATCCGGCCCATCTGGAGCGCATCCTGCGCAACCTCGTGGAGAACGCGCTGCGCTACACCGCCAGGGGCAAGGTGCTGCTCGGTTGCCGCCGGACGCCGTCCGGCATGCGGGTGGAGGTTTGGGACACCGGTGCCGGCATCCCCGCCGACCGGCTGGAGGATATCTTCGAGGAGTTCACCCAGCTGGGTGAGCGCAGCGAACGCGGGCTCGGCCTGGGGTTGGCCATCGTCAAGCGGTTGTCGCGGCTGCTCGGCCATCCGGTGACGGTGCGCTCGTGGGAGGGCAAGGGGTCGGTCTTCGCGGTCGAGTTGCCGCGGGTGATCCTGGGCAACCCGCGTCCGGCCAACGGCACCGCCGCCGCCGCCGCGACGCTCGCGCGCCGGTCCGTCGCCAACGATGCGGCTGCGGCCAATGCCGCCAACGACCGGGGACAGGCGATCAGCGCCATCGCCAACGCCTTCGGCGGCGGGCGGAGCGCGGGTGGGGCGACCAAGACGATTGCCGCGCCGGCTGCGGTCGCAACCGGCACCGGATCGGCCAAGGGCATGGTGCTGGTGATCGACGACGAGGCGATCATCCTGCTCGGCCTCAAGGCGATTCTGGAAGGCTGGGGCTATGACGTGCTGACCGCCAAGTCGGGCGATCAGGCGCTGGAGCGGCTGCGCGCCGATGGCCGCTGTCCGCAGATCGTGCTGGCCGACTACCAGCTCCAGCAGGGCCGCACCGGTCCGGAGGCGGTCTGTGCCGTCCAGAGCATGCTGGGCCAGTCGGTTCCCGGCATCATCCTGACCGGCGACACCAGCTCCGAACGGCAGGAAGAGGCAGAGCGCCGAGGCTTCCGCATCCTGCACAAGCCGGTCTTCCCCAACGACCTCCGCCGCATGATGGCGAGCGCCGGGGCGGCGTGAGGGACGGGCTTCGGCCGCCTCGACAGGAAAAAGGGCCGCTCCCCACCGGGAAGCGGCCCTTTTCCTATCCGAACTCCGGCAGCCCTACTTCGCCAGATTCCGCAGCACGAAGTTCAGCACGCCGCCGTTCCGGTAATACTCGACCTCGTCCAGAGTATCGATGCGCAGCAGCAGCGGGTAGGTCTCCGTCTTCCCGTCGGCGCGGGTCAGGGTCAGGGTGACGTCCTTGCGCGGGCGCAGATCCTGTTCGATGCCGTCGATGTCGAAGCGTTCCGACCCATCCAGCTTCAGGTCGGCGCGGGTGATGCCGTCCTTGAACTGCAAGGGCAGGATGCCCATCCCGACGAGGTTGGAGCGGTGGATGCGCTCGAAGCTCTCGGCGATCACCGCGCGGATGCCCAGCAGCCGGGTGCCCTTCGCCGCCCAGTCGCGGCTCGACCCCGTGCCGTATTCCTTGCCGGCGACGACCACCAGCGGCACGCCTTCGTCGGCGTAGCGCATGGCGGCGGTGTAGATCGGCAGCCGTTCGCCCGACGGGTAATGCTTGGTCTCGCCGCCTTCGACACCGGGGATCAGCTCGTTGCGGATGCGGATGTTGGCGAAGGTGCCGCGCATCATGACTTCATGGTTGCCGCGGCGGGCGCCGTAGCTGTTGAAGTCCTGCGGACGGACCTGATAGCTCAGCAGATACTCGCCGGCCGGGCTGGTCTTCTTGATCGAGCCGGCGGGGGAGATGTGGTCGGTGGTGATGGAATCGCCCAGCACCGCCAGCGCCCGCGCGCCCCGCACGTCCGACACCGGGTCCGGCGTCTTGGTCAGGCCGGTGAAGAAAGGCGGCAGCTTCACATAGGTGGAGCCTTCCTGCCACTGGTAGGTCTGGCCCTCCGCCGTGGCGATGGCCTGCCACTGTTCCGGTCCCTTGAACACGTCGGAATAGCGGCTGCGGAACATCTCGGCGGTCAGCGAGGCGTCGATGGCGTCCTGCACCTCGCGGTTGCTCGGCCAGATGTCCTTTAGATAGACGGGCTGGCCGTCGCTGCCGGTGCCCAGCGGATCGGTGGTCAGGTCGACGTTCAGGTTGCCGGCCAGCGCGTAGGCGACGCACAGCGGCGGCGAGGCCAGATAGTTGGCGCGGGTGTGCGGGTTGACGCGGCCCTCGAAGTTGCGGTTGCCCGACAGCACGGCGCCGACGACGAGGTTGCCCTCCTCCACCGCCGCGGCGATGGCGTCGGGCAGCGGGCCGGAGTTGCCGATGCAGGTGGTGCAACCATAGCCGACGATGTTGAAGCCGATACGGTCGAGATAGGGCTGCAGACCGGCCTTGGCCAGATAGTCGGTGACCACCTGGGAGCCCGGCGCCAGCGAGGTCTTGACCCACGGCTTCTGCGTCAGTCCCTTCTCGACCGCCTTCTTGGCCAGCAGGCCGGCGGCGACCAGAACCGCCGGATTGGAGGTGTTGGTGCACGACGTGATGGCGGCGATGACGACGGCACCCTGTTCCAGGCTGTAGTCGGCACCCTTCACCGGAACCGCCTTCTTCGGATCGTCGGCCTTGTAGGCGTCCGTCATGTCCTTGGCGAAGCCCTGCGCCACTGCCGACAGCGGCACGCGGTCCTGTGGCCGCTTCGGCCCGGCCAGCGACGGCTCGACCGTGCCCATGTCCAGTTCGAGCACGTCGGTGAAGACCGGGTCGGGGCTGTTCGGCTCGCGCCACATGCCCTGGGCCTTGGCATAGGCCTCGACCAGCGCCACGCGGTCGGGGTCGCGGCCGGTGAAGGTCAGGTAGCGGATGGTCTCGGCGTCGATGGGGAAGATGCCGCAGGTGGCACCGTATTCCGGCGCCATGTTGCCGATGGTGGCGCGGTCGGGCAGCGTCATGCTGTCCAGGCCCGGCCCGAAGAACTCGACGAACTTGCCGACCACGCCCTTCCTGCGCAGCATCTGGGTGACGGTCAGCACCAGATCGGTGGCGGTGGTGCCCTCCTTCAGACGGCCGGTCAGCTTGAAGCCGACGACCTCGGGGATCAGCATGGAGATCGGCTGGCCCAGCATCGCGGCCTCCGCCTCGATGCCGCCGACGCCCCAGCCCAGCACGGACAGGCCGTTGACCATGGTGGTGTGGCTGTCGGTGCCGACCAGCGTGTCGGGATAGGCCACCGGCTTGCCCGACGGGTCGCCGTCGGTCCACACCACCTGAGAGAGATACTCGGTGTTGACCTGATGGCAGATGCCGGTGCCCGGCGGCACCACGCGGAAATTGTCGAAGGCCTTCTGGCCCCAGCGCAGGAAGGCATAGCGTTCCAGGTTGCGCTCGAACTCCAGGTCGACGTTCTTCTGGAAGGCGTCGGCGCCGCCGAAGTAATCGACCATCACCGAATGGTCGATGACCAGATCGACCGGAACCAGCGGGTTGATCTTCGTCGGGTCGCCGCCCAGCGACGCCATCGCTTCCCGCATCGCCGCCAGATCGCAGACCGCCGGCACGCCGGTGAAGTCCTGCATCAGCACGCGGGCCGGGCGATAGGCGATTTCACGGTCGGACCGCTTGTCGACCAGCCATTGGGCCACCGCCTTCACGTCGTCGACGGAGACGGTGCGCCCATCCTCGAAGCGCAGCAGGTTTTCCAGCAGCACCTTCATCGAGAATGGCAGCCGCGACAGATCGCCGAGACCCGCCTCCTCGGCGGCCTTCAGGCTGAAATAGTCGTAGCTCTTTCCGCCCGCGCTGAGCGAGCGGCGGGTCTTGAGCGAATCCTGACCGGTGAAGGTGGTCACGGGAAGCCTCCTTGGCTTTTGGGTCGGGCATGCGCCTTGATCGGCGCTTGGGAGAGCGCTTCGGTTACGGTCCAGGTGATGACGGTCCGCAGGACGACCGATCAAAGGACCTGAGGGCCAAATGACCTTGGGGATCATCCAAAAAGACTGAGGCGGCCATGCCGGCGCCCGCGCGTCATGCAGGCAAGATGTAGGGCGGGGTCCGGGCAGATCAAACGCATGGCTTCAAGAAAGCACGAGCATAGGTGTGGATGCGGGGTATGGCACCACAACCTCCCTTGTGGTCGGTGGCAGTGCGGTTTCCCTCGATCATCATATGACGGCTTCGAGGATACTTTCTTTACTCATATGAACATTGGGAACGCGTCACGCCGGCTTCATCGCCACGTAGCGGACGAAGCGCAGGCCGCTGCCCAGCACCCGCAGCCGTGCCCACCAGAGCGCCAGTTCGCGTTTCAGCGCGGCCAGCACCGGTGCCGGCGGCGCGGCGGCGGCCAGCGTGTCGGCCAGCTTGCGCACGCGGTCGATGATGTGCCGGCGGTGAAGCTGGGTCAGATCCTCCGAAATGCGGAGGTCGAGGTTGCGCTGGGTCAGTTCGTCGGCCATGCGGGTGGCGGTCCAGGGATAAACCTCCATCGGCTCCTCCTCCCGCCAGCCGTTCCAGCTGTCCCAGGAGCCGGGGGTGCCGTCGATCACATAGTCGTACAGGGCGATGCCGCCCTTGGGCTTCACGCAATCGCCGAGCCGGTCGAGGAACAGGTCCTTGTCGCGAACGCGGTGAATGATGCGGTCGGCCATCACGAGGTCGAAGCTGCCGGCCTGGTTGAAATGCTCCGGGTCGTAATGGGTGATGGGTGCCTTCTTCGACAGGCCCAGCGCCTTCGACCGGTCCATCGCCAGCTTCGCCAGCAGCGGCGACGGCTCCAGCCCGGTTACCCAGGTGTCGCAGCTTTGCACCAGCGCGCGGGCGGTGCCGCCCAGGCCGGCCGACAGATCCAGCACGCTCTTGGCCGGATTCAGCCCGAACGGCCGGACGGACTCGACCATCCACGACGCCTCTTCCGGCCCGGTCATGTCCTGGCCCCACAGAAGCTGCGCTCCCTCGCTGCGCGCCGGCGACCAGACCGGATCGCCGTGACGGTCGAGTTGCATCAACGCCAGCCGGTCCAGGTCCGGGTTGCCGGTCGGCGGGGCCGGCGGTGCGATGGCGTCCGACGGCGTCGGAGGGGTGGCGCTGCCGACCGTATCCACCGGGCCGGACTGGCGACGGCCTGTCAGAGCGCGTGGGTCGGTCCGGTGCGAAATGCGGGGCAGGCGTGACAGGTCATAGCCTTCCCACCACGCAGCCAAACGAATGCGCCAGTCAGGGTTACGCCACCGTTCCAAATCCTGCGGACTGATCTGCGGCACCACGCATCTGCCCTTTCCAGGTCAAGCGGCGGATCACCGATCTACCACTTTTGGGTATAGTCACGACATTCGGCACCGTGATTTAGAAGTAGGTCGACCTGATTTGTCTGTCAAGAAACCATTATTTAACGATTTCGACTTCGTTTTCGCCAATTGTCGGAAAATTTTACCGGTTTTTGTCTGTGCGCCTGCTCTGTGCGGCCATTGCGGCAGCCAGGGCGCCTCCCTATACTCCCGTCGCAACCGACTTGAGGGGGCTTCGCGTGCCGATCGAAACCGGTGAGTCCACCGGCAATCCCTGGACCGTGCTGACCAGCACGACCAAATACGAGAACGCCTGGATGGAGGTGGTCGAGCACAAGGTTCTGACTCCCAAGGGCTCTCCAGGCATCTACGGCGTCGTCCACCCCCGCAGCCTTGCCACCGGCGTGGTGCCGGTCCATGCCGACGGCACGGTGACCCTGGTCGGCCAGTATCGCTTCCCCCTGAAGCAGTACAGCTGGGAAATCCCCGAAGGCGGCGGTCGCAAGGGCGTCGAGCCGCAGGAGTCCGCCGCGCGCGAGCTGCGCGAGGAAACCGGCCTGACGGCGCGGCGCTGGATGCCGCTGATGACGCTGCACCTGTCCAACTGCATCACGGACGAGGTGGCCCACACCTTCGTCGCCTGGGATATGGAGCAGGGCGAGTCTGCCCCGGACGAGACCGAGGTGCTGGCGGTGCGCCGCCTGCCCTTTGCCGAGGTGATCGACATGGTGCTGTCCGGCGCCATCACCGACGCCATGGCGGTGGCCAGCCTGCTGAAGCTGCGGGTGCTGGCGGCGGAAGGCGCGCTGCCCGAGGATCTCGCCGGCATTCTCCGCCTCTGACCTGCCGGCGATTTGAACCGCCAACACATCGGATCTCAATGACCGTCATTTCCGGCCACGCCGTCGCCATCGATTTCGAGACCGCCAACGAGACCCGCACCAGCGCCTGCTCCATCGGCGTCGCCTGGATCGAGAACGGCCGCGTGACCGGGACGGAAGAGCACCTGATCCGCCCGCGCGAGCCGCGCTTCAACCCCTTCAACAGCGCAATCCACGGTATCCGGGAAGAAGACGTGGCCGACGCGCCCGAATTCCCCGAGGTGTGGGCGGCTCTTCGGGGGCGGGTACAGGGCCGGCTGATCCTGGCCCACAACGCCGCCTTCGACATCAGCGTGCTGCGCCATACCCTGACCGACTATGGCGTGGACCTGCCGGCCTGCGATTATCTCTGCACCGTCATGATGGCGCGTCGGGCTTGGCCGACCCTGACCGGACACCGGCTGAACCATCTGGCCGATTTCCTGGGGATCGCGCTCCATCATCATCATGCCGGCAGCGACGCCGAGGCCTGCGGCCGCATCGCGCTGGCCGCGGCGCTGGAGATGGGGCTGGGCGGCTTCGGCGAGATCGAGCGCACCGGCATCCGCCTGGGCCGCATCGCCCCCGGCGGCTATACCCCCTGCAAGGGCGGCAAGGCACCGCCGCGCCGCCCGCGCGTGGTGGCGTGACGCATCAGCCGACGCTTTTCCCCCGGCCTCCCCTGCGTTCAGATTTTTGCGATCGGCTTTACGCTTCAAATCGATTCCGATTTTTCGCGATCCGATCTAGGCTCCCGCTCCACCGTGTGAAGGAGCGAACCGCATGCTGTTCATGTTCCATTGCGTCGACAAGGCGGGTGCCGCCGATGTCCGCGCCGCCAACCGCACCGAGCATCTGGCCTATCTCGAAGCCAATGCCGCCAATATTTTCGCCGCCGGTCCACTGCTGTCGGACGATCAGAGCGGCATGGTCGGCAGCCTGCTGATCGTAGAATGCGCCGATGCCGCCGCCGCGCAGGCGTTCGCCGACGGCGACCCCTATGCCAAGGCCGGCCTGTTCGACAGCGTGACGATCCGGCCCTGGCGCCGCGTCTACCCCAAGGCCTGAGCGGGAGAGCGCTGGCGATGGCCTACTGGCTGGTGAAATCCGAGCCGTTCAAATATTCCTGGGACCGCATGGTTGCCGACGGCCGGACCCATTGGGACGGGGTGCGCAATTACCAGGCGTCCAACAATCTGAAGGCGATGGAGGTGGGCGACCGCGCCTTCTTCTATCATTCCAACGAAGGGCTGGAGATCGTCGGCATCGTCGAGATCGTCCGCACCTATTATCCGGACCCCAGCGACGAGTCCGGCCGCTTCGGCATGGTCGACGTGGCGCCGGTGATGCCGGTGAAGACGCCTGTCACGCTGAAGCAGATCAAGGCCGATCCGGAGCTTCAGTCGATGGCGCTGGTGCGTCAGTCGCGGCTGTCGGTCTGCCCCATCACCGACGAGGAATGGGCGCGGGTGTGCGATCTGGCGGGGGGCGGCGTGCCGGCCTGAGGGGCGGAGCGGGGCGAGGCAGCCCCGCTCTCCGCTGCTTCGGTGAAGGACCTACTCCGCCGCATCCTGCATCGCCGCATGGAAGTCGTTGGTCGCCTGCATCATGCGCCGGGCGATGTCGGCCATGCCGACGGCCGAGATGGCGTTTACAGGGCCGCCGAGCGCGCGCAGCGCGGCATCGATGGCCATCAGGCTGGTGCGGTCGGCCATTCCGGCGAGACGGTCGCTGCGGTCGCCGGCTTTCGGAAGATCGTCCGCGTTCGTGGTGCTGGGCATTGCGATCCTTGCCGCCGCTGATCGTTACCGTGATGCAGCAACTCTATAGCTGCCGGCGGGTTAAGGTCGGGTTAAGCAAGGGATCGTCCGTTACAGGACAGACATCCCCGCACGCTGTCCGGCATGCTGCGCCGCGGCGCGGCGGATGGTCGCGGAGCGGGATCGCCGCTCATCCGGTCCAGTTGGCGGCGCGGTCGCGGATGCCTTGACATGCCTCGGTATGCTTGGGGAAGAAACAGTCTCGCGCTGCAAAATCAGCGACACAATCCTCCTTTGGTCGGGGGGCCTGCGGGGGCCGATTTGCTTGTTCGTCCCGCAACTTGTGTGGATAATGCCGCTCAATTCCGGGCGGCGGCCCGCCGCCCTCCAATCATCTTCCGGCCAATTCGGAAGCACCACGGGGGAATCGCACTCATGACCGACAACAGCTTCTTTCCGGTGAAGCCCGAGATCGCGGCCGCCGCCCACGTGAATGCGGAAGCCTACGCCCGCATGTACGAGCAGTCGGTCAAGGACCCCGAGGCGTTCTGGGGCGAGCAGGGCAAGCGGCTCGACTGGATCAAGCCCTACAGCAAGGTGAAGGACGTCAACTTCAACGACGACGTTCACATCCGCTGGTTCCACGACGGCACGCTGAACGTGTCGGCCAACTGCATCGACCGCCATCTGGCGACCCGTGGCGACCAGACCGCGATCCTGTTCGAAGGCGACGACCCCGGCGTTTCCAAGGCCATCACCTACAAGGAGCTGCACGAGAAGGTCAGCCGTCTCGCCAACGTGCTGAAGAAGAACGGCGTCAAGAAGGGCGACCGCGTCACCATCTATCTGCCGATGATCCCGGAGGCCGCCTATGCGATGCTGGCCTGCACCCGCATCGGCGCCATCCACTCCATCGTCTTCGGCGGCTTCTCGCCCGACAGCCTGAAGGACCGCATCGTCGACTGCGACAGCCATTTCGTCATCACCTCCGACGAGGGCCTGCGCGGCGGCCGCAAGGTGCCGCTGAAGGCCAACGCCGACAAGGCGGTGGCCGGCGCGTCGGTGGTCAAGCATGTGCTGGTGGTCAAGCACACCGGCGGCAACGTCGCCTGGACCGAGGGCCGCGACCTCTGGTACCACGAGGAGATGGAGAGCGTCTCCGCCGACTGCCCGCCGGAGGAGATGAGCGCCGAGGATCCGCTGTTCATCCTCTACACCTCCGGCTCGACCGGCAAGCCGAAGGGCGTGCTGCACACCACCGGCGGCTATCTCGTCTATGCGTCGATGACCCACCAGTATGTCTTCGACTACAAGGACGGCGAGGTCTACTGGTGCACGGCCGACGTGGGTTGGGTCACCGGCCACAGCTACATCGTCTATGGCCCGCTCGCCAACGGCGCCACCACGCTGATGTTCGAAGGCATCCCCACATATCCGGACGTCTCGCGCTTCTGGCAGGTCATCGACAAGCACAAGGTCAACATCTTCTACACCGCCCCGACCGCCATCCGCTCGCTGATGCGCGAGGGCGAAGGTCCGGTGAAGAAGACCTCGCGCGCCTCGCTCCGCGTGCTGGGTTCGGTCGGCGAGCCGATCAATCCGGAAGCGTGGCTGTGGTACTACAATGTGGTTGGCGACGCCCGCTGCCCGATCGTCGACACCTGGTGGCAGACCGAGACCGGCGGCATCCTGATCACCCCGCTGGTCGGCGCCATCGGCCAGAAGCCGGGTTCTGCGACCAAGCCCTTCTTCGGCGTTCAGCCGGTCGTCGTCGATAACGAGGGCCAGATCCTGGACGGCGAGACCGAGGGCAACCTCTGCATCGCCGATGCCTGGCCGGGCATGATGCGCACGGTCTACGGCGACCATGAGCGCTTCGTCCAGACCTACTTCTCGACCTTCCCGGGCAAGTACTTCACCGGTGACGGTTGCCGCCGCGATGCCGACGGCTATTACTGGATCACCGGTCGCGTCGACGACGTCATCAACGTGTCCGGCCACCGCATGGGCACCGCCGAAGTCGAAAGCGCGCTGGTCGCCCACCCGAAGGTCGCCGAGGCCGCGGTCGTCGGCTATCCGCACGACCTGAAGGGCCAGGGCATCTACGCCTACGTGACGCTGAACGCCGGCGAGACGCCGACGGAGGAACTGCGCAAGGAACTGGTCGCCTGGGTCCGCAAGGAGATCGGCCCGATCGCCTCGCCCGACCTGATCCAGTGGGCTCCCGGCCTGCCGAAGACCCGTTCGGGCAAGATCATGCGCCGCATCCTGCGCAAGATCGCCGCCAACGAGCATGACAGCCTGGGCGACACCTCGACGCTCGCCGATCCGGGCGTGGTGACCGACCTGATCGACAACCGCATGAACAACGCGTGATGGCAGGGTCTTAGAAAAAGGGGCGCTCCGGTGGGGCGCCCCTTTTTCTTTGTCGCGTCGGGTGCTCGCCGCAACGGCACGGCCATCCTCAACGCTCCGGCAGCACCAGCGGGACGGCGGGGGAGATGGTGAAGGCGGTGGGGGAGGGGTGGCGCTCGACGATCCGCTTGCGGGCGTCTTCCGCGCTTTCGGCGGCGACGGCATAGGTGCGGATGCCGGTCCAGGGGGCGGTGGGGTCCAGCGCTTCCACCGCGACATACCACAGCGGGCCGCCGGGCCGGGCGACGCGGTCGACGCAATAGAACTCCATCGGCGTCAGGGCGGCATCGTCGGTGATGGCCGACTGCAAAGACAGGATCTCGCCCTCGACCTCCGCCGCCTCGTGGTGCAGGCCGGCCAGGGTTTCCTCCGCCTCCACCCGGCGGACCGAGGCGAGCTTGGCGTAGTTGGCGTAGACGTCCAGCCGCTCCTTCAGCGCGGTCAGCTTCTCCGACTGGCGGCGGGCGCGGATGCCGAGGATGCGCTCGGCCAGCAGGCCGATCACCAGACTGGTGACGGCTCCCAGAACCCAGACGGGGCTCATGGCGCGGAGGCCCCGGCAACCACGTCTTCGTCCGCCTCCTCGCTGGAGACGGTGACGCCCACCCCCTCGTGGAAGATGTTGCGGGTCAGCATCTGGGCGGCGGCGAAGTCGGAGGCCCAGACCTGCGCCTCGTTCCCGAAGCGCCAGATGGCGGGATGGACCACCGCCTTGGCATCGGGCCGGGCCGTGAAGCCCGGCGTCATCGCCAGGCGGAAGGTGAAATGGTTGCGCCCCGGCTCATGCCGGCCGATTTCGTGGATGAAGCGGCGCGCTGCGGCGGTGCGCTTGCCGCTGCGGCGGTTCAGGACCAGCTTGTCGGTCGACAGTTCCACCAGCCTCGCCTTCATCGCCTCGATTTCGGCCTGCATGGCCTCCAACTCGTTGGCTTGGCGTTCCAAAGCGTCGCGTTCGGCGGTCAGGGCGGCGCCGCAGCGTCGGATTTCCCGCTCCGTCCGCAGGATCAGGCCGCGGCGGATGCCCAGGTACAGCATGGTGGAGCAGATGCTGAACAGCGCCAGCAACATTTCCGACGTCATAAGCGCCCGCTCCGCAAACCATTCGGCATTGAGGGAGTTGTAGCGCAATCCGCCTGGGCACGCATCACAAGCAAGTGCCTCACGGGCTTAAAAAAAACCGGCCCAAAAATACGGCGCCCCGCAGGGCGCCGCACTCCTCAGCCAGACGGACAAACGGTTATTTCCGCTCGCCGATGGCGGTCTGGGCCGCCTTCACCAGATCGGGACCGATCTGCTTGGCCCATTTGTCGAAGACCGGCTGGGTGGCGGTCTGGAAGGCCTTCTGCTGCTCCGGCGTCAGGCGCACGACTTCGACGCCCTGGGCGGTGATCTCCTTCAGCAGGCTGTCGTCCTCGGCAGTGATGCCCTTGCGGGAGATCGCGACCTCCTCGGCGGCGGCCTGGACGGCGGCGGCGCGCACGGCTTCCTGGTCCTCCTTCGACCAGCTGGCCCAAACCTCCTTGTTGACCACGAAGATCAGCGGATCGGCGACATAGCCCCACAGGGTCAGGTTCTTCTGGCCCAGCGTGGCGAGCTTGGCGGCGACGAAGATCGCCAGCGGGTTCTCCTGCCCGTCGACGGCGCCGGTGGACAGGGCCGGCTGCGCGTCGGCCCAGCTCATCTGCGTCGGGTTGGCGCCGAGTGCGGTGAAGGTGTCGAGGTAGAGCGGCGAACCGACGACGCGGATCTTCAACCCCTTCAGGTCGGCCGGCGTGCGGATCGGGTGCTTGGAGTTGGAGATCTCGCGGAAGCCGTTCTCGCCCCAGGCCAGCGGCACCACATCCTTGGTGGCGAGCAGGTCGAACAGCTTCTTGCCGACCTCGCCCTGGGTCAGGGCATCCAGCGCCTTGTGGTCGGGCATCAGGAAGGGCAGGGAGAAGAGGTTCAGCTCCTTCACCTGCGGCGACCAGTTGATGGTGGAGCCGACCGCCATGTCGATGGTGCCCTGGCGGAGTGCGGTGAACTCCTTGGTCTGGTCGCCATTCACCAGCGATGTGCCGGGATACATCTTGACGTTGATGCGGCCACCAGTCTTTTCCTTGACCAGTTCGGCCCAGCGGTCGCCGCCGACACCCCAGGGGAAGGGCTTGCCCAGAACGGTCGAAAGCTTGTACTCCGCCTTGTAGTCGGCAGCGTTCGCCGCACCGGCAACCAGAGCCGGAACCGTCAGAGCGGCCAGCGCGATGCCGGCGAGCAGAGCCTTCAGCGATTTCATGCTTGTTTCCTCCCAAGCGCCCTATACGAAAGATACGGACCGGGATCGTACAGATGGACGCAGGACTGTTCCACGCGCAATTTGAAGCGACCGTCCGCGGTCCGAACAATGCGGCCATGCGGCTGATCCTGGCGCTCGGCGCTTGCGTCTGGGTGACGTTGCCCGTTGCAGGCCTTGCCCAGGGACTGCCCGGCCCAGCGACCCCGATGGGGCCTAATCCCAGCGAGTGCGAGATCCAGGCGGCCCTGCTCGGCACCACCGGCCCCGACTGTCCGCCGGTGGCGATGCAGCGCCCGGCCGCCCCGCCGCCGGCCACGGCCCCCGCCGCATCTCCGGGCCAGCGGCCGGGACCGGTGACGGTGCCGCCGCTGCCCGGACCGACCGCCATGCAGGCGCCGGAGCTGCGCGCCGCCTTCCGGGTGGAGTTCGACTTCAACTCCGCTGTGATCCGCCCGGAATCGCGGGAGACCCTGGACAAGGTGGCGGCGGTGATGGGAACGGCCGGCACCACCCGCTTCCGCATCGTCGGCCATACCGACGCGGTCGGCGGCGACGCGGCCAACCTCGCTTTGTCCAAACGGCGGGCGGCGGCGGTGGTCGAGTATCTGGTGTCGCGCCACCGCATCAACGCCGACCGGCTGGAGGCGTCCGGCATGGGCGCGCGGGAACTGCTGCTGCCCGACCAGCCGAAGGCGGCGGCCAACCGGCGGGTGGAGATCGTCAATCTGGGCGGCTGAATTTTTTCGGGTTCGCCGGGAACCTTCGGCGGGGTGAGGTGTTGCGCAGGAGCGCTGTCGGGCCTTCGGCCCTTGTCGCGCCCCTCCCTCAAACCCCTGACCGGGAGAGCCGATGCCGGACCATACCCCCGTTCCCATCGACAGCCACCGCATCGCCGACGACGAGGTCGGCAAGCCGGCGGTCTTCGGCACCATCCTGTCCGGCCAGCCGCTGGAGATTCACCGCAACATCTTCGAGGGCGACTACAGCCGCTTCCGGTCTGGCGTGTGGCAATGCACGCCGGGCCTCGTCGCGATGAAGGACTGGCCCTATCACGAGTTCTGCGTCCTGCTGTCGGGCCGGGTGATCATCACGCCGGCGGGCGGAACTCCGCGGGAATACAAGGCCGGCGATGCGCTGGTGCTGCCGATGGGCTTCACCGGCACCTGGGAGATCCTGGAGACGGTGCGCAAATACTATGCGGTCCAGGCACGCCAGCCGCTGCTGCGGCGGATGAAAGCGCGGGTGAAGGGCTGGCTGCGGCCTGAAGCACAGGGCGGGCCGGCGGCGAATGCGCAGCCCGGCACCGCGTTCTGACACCTCGCCATCCGCCGGACGCCCGTGTTAGGGTCCGCCGCGCCGTCTGCCAGGACGGCCCCCGTGCAAGACCCTGACACCGGTGCGTCCCATCATGATCCACGCCCCCCGTACCCTCACCGAGATCGCCGAAGCGCTGGGCGCCGCGGTCGAAGGCGACGGCTCCCTCACGATCCGCCGCGCTGTCCATCCGTCGGAAGCGGAAGGGCCGGAGGATCTGGCGCTGGCGATGGACAAGGACCTGCTGGCCCTGCTGCCCGGCAGCAAGGCGGTCGCCGCCGTCGTCGCCGAGGGAGTCGAGGTGCCGGAGGGCATCAAGGGCCGCATCGTGGTGAAGCGTCCGCGCTATGCCATGGCCGGGATGCTCGACATCTTCGAGCGTCCGGTCCATGCCGAGCCGGGTGTGTCGCCGCAGGCCTATGTGGCGCCCGACGCCGTGGTGGCGTCCGATGCCTCCATCGCCCCCTTCGCTTACATCGGTCCGCGCGCCCGCATCGGCGCCGGTGTGGTCGTCCTGCCGCATGTCACGGTCGGGGCCGACGCGGTGATCGGCGAGGGCAGCCTGCTGCATCCCGGCGCCCGCATCGGCGAGCGGGTGGAGATGGGTGCGCGCTGCATCGTCCATCCCAACGCCGCCATCGGCAATGACGGCTTCAGCTTCGTCACGCCGGAACCGGGCAGCGTCGAATCCGCCAAGACCACCGGCCGCGTCGTCGGCACCAACGTGCTGATCCGCCGGGTGAACTCCATCGGCACGGTCGTGCTGGGCGACGATGTCGAGGTCGGCGCCGGCGCCACCATCGACCGCGGCACGGTGACGGCCACCCGCATCGGCAACGGCACGAAGATCGACAACCTCGTCCAGATCGGCCACAACGTCCAGGTCGGCACCAACTGCATGCTGTGCGGCCATGTCGGCATCGCCGGCAGCACGGTGATCGGCGACCGCGTGGTCCTGGCCGGCAAGGTCGGCGTCGCCGACCACATCAGGATCGGCAGCGACGCAGTGGTGGCGGCCAATTCCGGCGTCGGCATGAACATCCCGCCGAAGTCGGTGTGGATGGGCTATCCCGCCGTGCCGCGCGCCCGCGCCTTCGAACAATACAAGGGCCTCGCCCGCCTGAAGCGCCTGTTCGCCGACGTTTCCGACCTGAAGAAGCGCCTGACCGCCATCGACGGCGGCCCGGTGTCGGCCGAGGCCGAGCCGGCGGAGCAGCAGGAATAGGCGGCGATCCGGCCGCCTTCGTCCTTCATCGTTCAACCACAATCGTTCCCATGACCTCCGGCCAGAACCCCACCCGTGAATCGATCCTTGGCGGCCCGGCCGTCATCCTGGTGCAGCCGCAGCTCGGCGAGAACATCGGCGCCTGCGCGCGTGCGATGCTGAATTGCGGGCTGACCGACCTCCGGCTCGTCAAGCCGCGGGACGGCTGGCCGAACCCGAAGGCGAATGCCGCGGCGTCGGGGGCCGATCTCGTCATCGACAACGCGAAGATCTTCGAGACGACGGCCGAGGCGGTCGCCGACCTAGAGTCGGTCTTCGCCACCACGGTGCGCACCCGCGACATGATCCAGCGCTTCGTCACCCCGCGCGTGGCGGCCGGCGAGATGCGGGAACGTTATGCCGCCGGCCAGAAGGTCGGCGTGATGTTCGGGCCGGAGCGCACCGGGCTGTTCAACGACGACCTGACCCTTGCCCAGACGCTGGTGACGGTGCCGCTGAACCCGGCCTTCTCGTCGCTCAACCTGGCGCAGGCGGTGTTGCTGATCGGCTACGAGTGGTTCCAGGCCGGCGACCGCACGCCCGACCGTTTCCTGCACACCGGCCAGACCCGCCCGGCGACGATGGCGGAGCGGGTGAACTTCTTCGAACGGCTGGAGGCGTCGCTGGACCGCACCGGCTTCTTCACCAGCGAGGAGAAGCGCCCCTCTATGGTCCGCACCCTGCGCAACGCCTTCGAGCGGATGGAGATGACCGAGCAGGAGGTGCGCACCTTCCATGGCGTCGTCGCCGCCCTGATCCAGGGCAGCCGGCGGAAAGGCGAGGGCTGAAGCGGGAATTACCGCTATAGTGGGCGTCCATGGACTATGCGTTGCAGAACATGGACGTCGGGCTGGTGCTGCTGGACAGAGCGCGGCGGGTGCTGGCCCTGAATCCGGCGGCGGTGCGGCTGCTGGGCGACCGCGCGGCCGGGCTGGTCGGCGCCTATCTGCACGACCTGCACCCGCCCTCCCACCGCGCCAAGGTGGAGCTGCTGCTGGCCGCCGCCACCGATCCCGCCGCCCCGGCATCGGCCTGTTCGATGATGGTGGCGCTTCCCGGCCGGGTGCTGGTGGTGAAGGCGACCGCGCTGGCGCCCGACACCGCGGCGGGGGAGGGGACCGCGGTCACCGCCCTGATGCTGATGGAGGCGGCGCGGCCATTGGCGGCCGAGGTCCAAATCCCGCCGTCGCCACCGCCCACGGCGCAGACGCCTGAACCGCTGGTCAAGCTGCCGGTGGAGAAGGGGCAGGGGATCGTGCTGCTCGACCCTGCCGATGCGGTCTATCTCCAGGCCGACGGCCATTACACCACGGTCCATACCGCCGACGGCGCCTTCTTCTGCGGTCTTCCCCTGTCGGAGCTGGAGGCGCGGCTCGACACCCGCTCCTTCGTGCGCACCCATCGCGGCTACATCGTGAACCTGCGCCACGCCCGGGCGGTGGAGCGGCAGGACGGACGCGCCGCCTTCGTCATGGCCGCCCCCGGCGCCCCCCGCGTGCCGGTCAGCCGCAACCGGGCCGAGGCTTTGAAGAAGCGGCTGGCGCTATAGCCGCCGTTCCATCCGTTGCTCCGTCTGCCGCGCCAGCGCCGGCCAGTCCCGGCCGGGCGATGCCCAGTTCGCTTCGCCATGCGTGGCGTGGCCCGGCAGCGGGCAGGCCAGGAAGCGGCCGGCCGCTCCCAGCGTGTAGTGCAGGCAATAGTCGATGGAGCGCCGTTCGATGCGGAAGCGGTCCCAGATGGCGTTGTCCTCCCGCAGGGTCGACAGCCGGCAGGCCCAGGTCATGGTGGTGCTGGCAGTGAATTTCCAATGGCTGAGCGGCCGGCGCAGCACGCAGGTTTCCTCGCCGCCGGCCGCGATCACCCCATGGAGGCCGGTCGCTTCGGGGGCGGTGTATTTGTCGGCATGGTCGTACAGCGTCACGTAATCGGCGATCTGCAACCCCTCCGCCAGCATGGCGCGGGCGCCGGGCAGATGCAGATAGTCGTCCTCCAGGAAGTAGACGATGGCATCACGGTCGTGCCGGCAGTCGGACAGGTCGGACAGGTCGGACAGGTCGGCCAGGGCCAGCGCCTTGGCATGCAGGAAGGATCCGTGATGGCCAAGCGCCGTGCGCTGGATGACAGCCGGGTGTAGGCAGCCGGCCTGCGCCAGCATCGTCTCCACCCGCTCCACCGTATCGTCCCGGCAATTGTCGGCGATCACCCGCAGCTCGTCGGCGGCCGGACGGAAGACGTCGAGGAAATTGGCCAGACAGGCGAAGGGACCGGCGATCTTCTCCTTGGGGTTCCCACGGTCGCTCAGCCGGTAATAGACGCGCAGCCGGCCGGGAACGGGGGGAAACCGACGCCGGTCATGATGCCGCCACCGGGCTCCGCCATGCGCGATCTGCCGGCGGTGCAGAGCCAGGGCCAGATCGCAGAAGCCGTCCTCATGGGCCGGCTCGACCGCAAGCAGCCGGGACAGCCAGCCCACCGACGCATCCGCCGTGCCATGATGCAGGGCCGCGACACCGACATTGCGCAGGGCGGCGGCATCGCCGGGGACAAGGGCGAGGGCGTTGCGGAAGGCCTGTACGGCCGTGACCCCGTTGTCCATCTGCAGGGCCAGCGCGCCGAGCTCGGCATGGAGGTCGGATCGCAGAGGATGTCGGGCGGCGGCGTCGCGGAAGGCGTCGACCGCGCCCGCCCGGTCGCCGGCCTGCTGACGAGCGGCGGCCAGACGGCGCCAGGGCATGGGATCGGCCGGCGTCAGCAGGGCGGTGCGGCGCAGCCAGACCATCGCCGCCCCGGCGTCGCCGCGGGCCTTCATCATGGCGGCGAGGTTGGCGGCATAGTCGGCGCGGGCCGGGTCGCAGGCGACGGCACGGCGTTGGCGCGCGACCGCATCCGCCATGCCGTCGCCCCCCTGCTGGAAGCGGACGATGGCGGACAGCTGCCAAGCGTCGCCGGTTTCCGGCTCGCGGTAGAGAATCGCAGTGCAGGCGTCGTACGCCTCCTGCCGGTGTCCCTCACGGAAATGCCCGGCCGCCGCCGCAAAGTCCTGGACTGCCATATCCCCGTCCCGATCGCCCGTCGGTTGCATCCGTGGCGCGAGAGTGGTCCGTGGGCCGGGCACGGTCAAGCCTCGGCGACGCTTCCGTTCATGCAGGGATCCCGCCATTCGCGCAGGCCGGATGCCGCTGGTGCAGGGCCGCTTGATCGCAGGCGTGCCGGCGGGGAAGCATCGGACCAATCTTCCCCAACCCTGCCAACCGGCCTTTGCCAACCGGCCCCCTGCCAATCGGAATGAGGAGCCCGCTTCCGTGGACAGCATCGACGCGCCCGACCGCTATGTCTCGTTCAAGGGGATCGACTGCGAGGGCAACAGCCGCCGCATCATCGACCGCCTGTACATGCACATCGACGACCCCGCCAAGACCAACGCCTTCTGGGAACGGTTCCGCGCCAAGCTGGCGGTGGCCGAGGACCCGCTGAAACGGCAGGCAGACGGGCTGTGCCTGCTCTGCGCCAACATCTACTACATCGCCGACCTGTTCGAGGAGCATGACGACGAGGACGGGCTGGCGATGCTGCGCCAGCTGGAGGACGAGTGCTGCTGACCCGTCAGGGCCTGGGAGCCGTCCTGGCCGCCGGCTCCTTCTCGGCGTCCTTGTCCGCGGCGGCGTAGGCGACGCGCCAGACCGTGCCGGAGGCGTCCTCGGCGATCAGCAGGGCGCCGTCGGCGGTCACCGCCAGCCCGCTCGGCCGGCCCCAGACCTTTGGGGTCTCGTCGCCCTCCGCCGCACTCCCCGTTGCGGTCGCCGCGGCCGTGGTCACGCGGAAGCCGGTGACAAAGGTCTCGTAGGTGCCGGTCGGCCGGCTCTTGTCGAAGGGCGCCGTGTCGAAGGGCACGAAGGCGATGGCGTAGCCGGTCGGGCGCGAGCGGTTCCACGATCCGTGCAGCGCGACGAAGGCGCCCATGCGGTAGCGCTCCGGGAAATGGGTGGTGTCGCCGAAGACCAGCCCGATCGGTGCCGAATGGGCCTGGAACAGCAGCCCCGGCACCAGCGCCGCCTTCACCAGATCGGGCCGCCGCCCGGCGAGGTCGGGCTGCGGGTTGTCGCCGATGTAGGAATAGGGCCAGCCATAGAAGCCGCCCGGCTTCACGCCCGTCAGGAAATCGGGAACCAGCTGGTCGCCCAGCCCGTCGCGCTCGTTCACCACGGCGTAGAGGTCGCCGGTGCCGGGCTTGAAGGCGAGGCCGACCGGGTTGCGCAGGCCGGCGGCGTAGGTGCGCTGGCCGCTGCCGTCGATGCGGAATTCCTGGATGGTGGCGCGCGGCTCCGGCTCCAACCCGATGTTTCCCTCCGATCCGATGCCGACATAGAAATGCCGCCCGTCCGGCGCCACCGCGACGGAGCGTGTGGCATGGCCGCCGCGCTTGCCGAGGGCGCCCTCCGCCGTCAGCCGCCGCCGTTCCCCCGCCTGGGTCGCCCCGGCGGTCCAGGGCAGCCGCCACACCCCGGCCAGATCGCCGACCAGCACCGCCCCGTCATGGAAGGCGAGGCCGAAGGGATGGTCGAAGCCGTCGGCCCAGACCTGGGCCATCTCCGCCCGGCCGTCACCGTCGGCATCGCGCAGCAGGGTCAGGGTGCCCGGCCGCTGCTGGGCCACCAGAACGTCGCCGTTGGGCAGCACCAGCAGGTTGCGGGCATTTTCCACATGGTCGCGGAACAGGGTGACGGTGAAGCCGCGCGGCGCGCGCAGCGGCTGTTCGCCAGGACGCGGCACCATCACCGCCTCGTTGGCGACCGCGGGCGTGGCATAGGGCTTCGGCAGGGTTTCGATCCGGACATGCACTTCGGCGCCGACCGTCTGCATCGGGTCCGACCGCACCGGCCCGGTCAGCGCCGATTGCGCCAGGGCCGGGCCGGCGGCCAAAGCCAGCAGAGTGGCGAGCAGGAAAGGCTTGGGCGGCAGGGGGCGGCGGTCGGCCATCGGACGGGCGCTTTCACGGCGGAGGCGAGGGCGAAGGATGCGGAGCGGGCATGACAAATATCGGACGTGAATATGGGGACGATGCCCCAGCCGTTGTACGAACACAGGCGGTGCAAGGGGGGCTGTACCGGAGGGGTCCCCCGCAAGCGCCGGGTGTCGCGAACGTCACCCTTGCGCACATCAAGTTGCTTGCGGACGCAGCCGGCGCCAGACCATACTCCGACCGATGTAGGCGGAAGGACCGGCGGGCGGCGCCGGTTGCCGGCGGCGGTGCGGCGACAACTCTGCAATGATGGACAGATACCCGATCGACGCTGCGGCACTCACGCTTTCCCCGACGCGCACCCGTCTGCTGCTGGCTTCGGCCTTCGCGCTGATCGCGCTGCTCGGTGCCGGCTTCTGGGGCTATGTCGTCTGGGCCGACCGGGAAGAGACGCTGCGCAACAGCCGGGAACAGGCCCAGTCCGCCGCCCGCCTTCTGCAGGAGCAGGTGCGGCGGACGGTTGCGACCGCCGATCTCGCCATCGGCCGCGTACAGGATCTGATCCGGTATCATGGCATGGCCGGCCTGGACACCAACCGCGACGCCTGGATCCCCATCCGCGACATGGTGGACAACCTGCCGGAAATCGCGGCGCTGTGGGTGCATCGCCCGAACGGCGACAATGTGCTGACCAGCCGCCAGTTTCCGGCACCGGCAGGCAACGTCGCCGACCGGGCTTATTTTCGCGCCCATCGCGATGGCGTCGATTTCCACGTCGGCGAACGGATCACCGGCCGTTTGACCGGAGCGCTTTCCTTCACGGTCAGTCGGGCGATGCGGCAGGACGGCGCGCTGCTGGCCGTCATCCACACCAACATCGAGTTCGACTATTACCGGATGCTGTACGAGGGGCTGGAACTCGGCGCCGGTTCGGCCATCGCGATCTACCGCACCGACGGCAAGCCGGTGTTGAGGTTCCCCGACACGGAGCCGCTGGACGGGCCGGAAGGTCCCACGGTTCTGCGCCATGCGGCGGAGGCCGCGACCGAGGTGTTCCAGACCGACGGGCCCGATGGCATCGGCAAGCGGATCCTGTCCTATCAGCGGGTGCCGACCCTGCCGCTGATCGTTTTCGTCGCGCTGTCGGAACGGACGGAACTGGCTCCCTGGCGGGAGCGAACGCTCCGGGGCAGCATCCTGGTCGGGTTGGCGGTGCTGGCCTGCGCCGGTCTGGCCTATGTTGCCTTGCGCAGCCTGGAGCGCGAGGTGGCCGGCCGGCGCCAGCTGGCCGACACGAATGCCGAGCTGGATAGCAAGAAGCGCGAGCTGGAAACCGCCAACGAGGCCTTCGCCAGCGCCAACCGCCGTTTGAACCTGATCCTGCATTCGGCGTCCGACAGCATCTGCGGCATCGACCGCGATGGCATGATCACCTTTGCCAATCCGGCCACCTCGGCGCTGACGGGCTATTCCAACGAGGAGTTGCTGGGCGGCAACCTGCATGCGCTGATCCATTCCCACCGTGCCGACGGCAGCCATTTCCCGGCGCTGGAATGCCCGGTGACCGAGGTGCTGTTGAGCGGCGAGAGCCGGCGCGGACTGGAGGACACCTATTGGAGCAAGGCGGGGAAACCCTTCCTGGTGGAGTACACGGCGTCTCCGATGCTGGCCGAAGGCAAGGTCGAGGGCGCCGTGGTGGTCTTCCACGAGATCGCCGAGCGCAAGCGGGCGGAGGCGGCGATGCAGCGCGCCCGGCTGGCGGCGGAGGCGGCGAGCCGCTCCAAGAGCGAGTTCCTGGCCAACATGAGCCACGAGATCCGCACGCCGATGAATGCGATCCTCGGGCTGATCCACCTGCTGCAGCAGACCGACCTGAACGGCCGTCAGGCGGATTACGTGCAGAAGGTGCGGGTGTCGGCGCAGTCGCTACTGGGCATCCTGAACGACATCCTCGACTTCTCGAAGGTCGAGGCCGGCAAGCTTGAACTGGAGCGGGTCGATTTCCGTCTGGACGACCTGCTGCAGACGCTGGCGGTCATCGTCGGGTCGGCCGCGCAGGAGAAGGACATCGACGTCCTGTTCTCCGTCGCGCCGGACGTGCCGCTGGATTTGATCGGCGACCCGCTGCGGCTCCAGCAGGTTCTGATCAATCTGGCAGGCAACGCCATCAAGTTCACCGAAGCCGGCGAAGTGGTGGTGTCGGTCTCTGTCAAGGCGCTGGAGGACGACCGCGCCGTGCTGGATTTCGCCGTGCGCGACACCGGCATCGGCATTGCACCGGAACAGCGCGACCGGCTTTTCCAGGCCTTCAGCCAGGGCGACAGCTCCACCACCCGGCGGTTCGGCGGCACCGGGTTGGGGCTGGCGATCTGCGCCCGGCTGGTCCGGCTGATGAAGGGCGCGATGGATGTGGAGAGCGAACCCGGCAAGGGCAGCGTCTTCCGCTTCCAGGCGGAGTTCGGCCGCCATCCCGGCGCGTCCGGCCGGCGAACCGGCAAGGCTGCGGCCGGCTGGCCCGAGTCCCACCCGCGGCCGGTGCCGCGCGACCTGACGGTGCTGGTTGTCGACGACAACCCCACCGCGCGCGAGGTGCTGGGCGCCATCGCCACCGCCTTCGGCTGGACCGTCACCGCCTGCTCCGATGGCCAGGGCGCCATCGTCGAATTGGAACGTGCCGCAGCGGCAGGCCATGCCTATGACATGGTGCTTATGGACTGGAAGATGCCGGGGATGGACGGCATCGAGGCGGCGCGCCGCATTCGCGCCGATGTCCATGCCGGCACCCCGATGATCATCGTCATCAGCGGCTATGGCCGCGAGCGGCTGGGCGCCCGTTACGAGGAGGCCGGGATCTCCGGTTTCCTGGTGAAGCCGGTCACCGCCTCCACCCTGCTCGACGCCGTGACCGTCGCCTATGCGCAGGCAGGACATGGCGCGCCTCTCCTGCCATCCCCGGTTCCAGCGCCGGCCGGCAGCAATGGGTCGGGGGGACTGAGCGGGCCGGCCTGGGACACCAGCCGGGCGCTGCATGGCCGTTGGCTGCTGCTGGCCGACGACAACGACATCAGCCGGCTGGTGGCGTGCGAGATCCTGGAGAGGGCCGGCGCATCGGTCACCACGGCATCGACGGGACGGGAGGCCGTGGAAGGTGTGCGCGCGGCCGGCCAGCCGTTCGACGCCGTGTTGCTGGACGTGCATATGCCGGACATGGACGGCTTCGCCGCGACCGCGGCGATCCGTGCGTTGCCGGGCGGACAGCAGTTGCCGATCATCGCCATGACGGCGAGCGCCCTGCCGGAGGACCGGCAGCGCTGCCTGGACAACGGAATGGACGCCCATGTGCCGAAGCCGCTCGACCTGCCGCAGCTGTTCGCCACTTTGGCCCGCTGGATCGGGCCGCCGCTGGTGGCTGTGCGGCCCTGTGCGCCCTGCGGTGCCGGCCCCGTCCCGCCGCGGGGTGAAGCCATTCCGACGGGCATCTTGACTCCGCCGATGCCGGTTGGCCGTCCGGCCGGACCGCTGGCCGAGTTGCCCGATGGATTGCCGGGCATCGACCTTGCCGATGCGCTCAACCGGCTGGGCGGGGACACCGACCTGTTCCGCCGGTTCATCGGCCAGTTCGCCGACGGTTATGGCAACGTCGCCGAACGGATCGCCGCGGCGATGAACGGCAACGATCTGACCACCGCCAAGTCCATCGCGCATGAGCTGAAAAGCGTGGCCGGCAACCTCGGCGCGCGCCGCCTGTCGGGCGCCGCCGACGCGTTGCAGATCGCCGCCTACCGGAAGGATGCCGAGGCGGCGGCCGCCCAGGTGCCGGTGCTGCGCAGCGAACTGGCGCTCGTCCTTGAAAGCGCACAGCGGCTGCGTGCGGCGCCCTACGGAAAGACGGGTCAGTCGGGAAGCCCGGCGATGTCCGGCAGGTCGGCGGAGAGCCGGGCGCGGCTGACGAACCGCCTGCCGCATTTCGCAACTTTGTTGCAAGAGAGTAACTTCGCAGCGGCGGAGGAGTTCGCTATGCTGGCGCCGTTGCTGACGGACTGGGTCGAGCCTTCGACGATGAAGGGATTGTCCGCCGCCATCGACGGTCTGGACTTCACCAAGGCGCTTGGGATTGTGCAGCGGATCGCACGAGACCTCGGCCTCTCGTTACCGACGGTCTGAACGCGCCCATGGCCGATCTCCGCCCGAAAATCCTGGTGGTGGACGATATCCCGTCCAACGTCCATGTGCTGAGCCGCATCCTGAAGGATGATTACGACATCTATTTCGCCACCGACGGCGAAAAGGCGCTGGATCTGGTCCAGGCGCGGATGCCGGACCTTGTGCTGCTGGACATCATGATGCCGGGCATGGACGGATTCGAGGTGTGCCGGCGCATCAAGGCCGATCCCGCCACCCACGACATTCCCGTCATCTTCATCTCCGCCAAGAGCGAGGTGGAGGACGAGACGCGCGGGTTGGAAGTGGGGGCCATCGATTTCATCTCCAAACCGATCAGCCCGCCCATCGTGAAGGCGCGGGTGCGCAACCACCTGCTGCTGAAGCGGCAGACCGACCTGCTGCGCAGCCTGTCCTTCCTGGATGGGCTGACCGGCATCGCCAACCGCCGCCGCTTCGACGAGGCGATGACGCGCGAATGGCGGCGCTGTGCCCGGTCGCACCTGCCGCTGTCGCTCATCATCCTCGATGTCGATCATTTCAAGGCCTACAACGATCATTACGGCCATCAGGCCGGCGACGAATGCCTGCGCATGGTGGCCGAAGTGCTGTCGGACCGGGCGAAGCGGCCGAGCGATCTCGTCGCCCGCTATGGCGGCGAGGAATTCGTCTGCCTCCTGCCGGAAACCGACGGCCCCGGCGCCGTGCGCGTGGCGGAAGGCTTCCGGACCAGCGTCGCCGAATGCCGCATCCCGCATGCGCAGTCGCCGGTCATCCCCTATGTCACCATCAGCCTGGGGGTCGCCACCGTGATCCCGTCGGCCGAAGGCAGTCCCGAGCGGTTGGCGGAGATGGCCGATCAGCTGCTCTACCGCGCCAAGCGCACCGGCCGGAACCGCGTGCAGGACGCCATGGTGCCGGCGCTGTGACGGCGCCGATGCCCAACACAGCCTTCTACGATGTCCGCGGCCGCGGTTTCCCTCGCCGTGCGCCGCTGGCGGATGGCTGGGACTGGATCGGCCGCCGGGTGGCGCCGCCGGCCGCAAGCATCCTGCCCGTGGCGGAGTGTGGCGGGCTGCGGCTGGCCGATGCCGTGACTGCGCTGGGGGGCTGGCCGCCGGCAGACCGTGCCGCCGTGGACGGCTATGCCGTGGCGGCGGCCGACACGCTTGGCGCCGGCTCCTACAACCCGGTGCCCCTGACGGCGGCGGTTGCGGTGAGCGCCGGAGATTTCCTGCCGCCGGGCTGCGACGCGGTGATTCCTTATGAGGCGGCGCAGGCCACCGGTCCTGTCATCGAGGCCATCGATGCGGTGGCGCCCGGCAGCGGGGTGGAGCGGCAGGGTGCCTGGACCGCCGCCGGCACCCCGCTTCTGCCGGTCGGGCGGCGGCTGCGCCCCGGCGATCTCGGCCTGCTTGCCGCCGTTGGGCATGAGACCCTATCGGTGCTGCCGGCACCGCGGGTGCGGATTGTGATTGCCGGCGGTCCCAAGGCCGGCGCGCCGGAGCAGGTTGCGGCTATGCTGGTGGCGCTGGTCCGGCGCGACGGCGGGCATGTCGAAACGGTCGAGACCGTGCCGGCCGACCAGGATGCCCTGGCCCAAGCCTGCGCGCGGCCGG
>Ga0206116_1000217_pt1 | contig 81813 bp, 71 predicted proteins | sample 3A1Ametagenome_FD_178000 | JGI IMG/M metagenome (GOLD analysis project Ga0206116, IMG submission 178000) | Enriched microbial communities from leaf-cutter ant dump, University of Wisconsin, Madison, United States - 3A1A | ecosystem: Environmental > Terrestrial > Nest > Insects nest > Nest dump...
CGGGTCGATCGGCGGGTTGGTCACCTGGGCGAACAGCTGCTTGAAGTAGTTGTAGAGCGGCTTGTTCTTGCCCGAGAGCACGGCCAGCGGGCTGTCGTTGCCCATGGAGCCGATGCCTTCCTCGCCGTTCTTGGCCATGGGGGCCATGAGGAACTTGATGTCCTCCTGCGTGTAGCCGAAGGCCTGCTGGCGTTCGAGCAGCGGCAGTTGCGCGGGCAGCGGGCCGGCCTGCACGTCGCCGCCCACGCTGTCGAGCTTGATGCGCAGGTTCTCGATCCACTGCTTGTACGGCTTGGTGTTGACGATGTTGGCCTTGAGCTCGTCGTCCTCGATCAGGCGGCCCTGCTCCAGGTCGATCAGGAACATCTTGCCGGGCTGCAGGCGCCACTTGCGCACGATCTTGTTCTCGGGCACGGGCAGCACGCCCGACTCGGAGCCCATGATGACCAGGTCGTCATCGGTGATGCAGTAGCGCGAGGGGCGCAGGCCGTTGCGGTCCAGCGTGGCGCCGATCTGGCGACCGTCGGTGAACACGATGGAGGCCGGGCCGTCCCAGGGCTCCATCATCGCGGCGTGGTACTCGTAGAACGCGCGGCGGCGCACGTCCATGGATTCGTGCTGCTCCCAGGGCTCGGGGATCATCATCATCACGGCTTGGCTGATGGGGTAGCCGGCCATGGTGAGCAGTTCAAGGCAGTTGTCGAACGTGGCCGTGTCGGATTGGCCCGCGAAGCTGATGGGGTAGAGCTTGTGCAGGTCGGCCGCGAGCACGGGCGAGGCCATCACGCCCTCGCGCGCCTTCATCCAGTTGTAGTTGCCCTTGACGGTGTTGATCTCGCCGTTGTGGGCCACGTAGCGGTACGGGTGGGCCAGCGGCCACTCGGGGAAGGTGTTGGTGGAGAAGCGCTGGTGCACCAGGCCTAGGGCGGAGACGCAGCGCTCGTCCTCCAGGTCCTTGTAGTACACGCCCACCTGGTCGGCCAGCAGCAGGCCCTTGTAGACCACGGTGCGGCTGCTCATGCTCGGCACGTAGTATTCCTTGCTGTGCTTGAGCTTGAGGGCCTGGATGTTGGCGCTCGCGGTCTTGCGGATCACGTAGAGCTTGCGCTCCAGCGCGTCCTGCACGATCACGTCGGAGCCGCGGCCGATGAACACCTGGCGCAGGATGGGCTCCTTGGCGCGCACCGTGGGCGACATGGGCATGTCGCGGTTCACCGGCACGTCGCGCCAGCCCAGCAGGACCTGGCCCTCGGCCTTGATGGCGCGCTCGAGCTCCTGCTCGCAGGCCAGACGCGAGGCGTGTTCCTTGGGCAGGAAGATCATGCCCACGCCGTATTCACCGGGCGGGGGCAGCGCCACGCCCTGCTTGGCCATCTCTTCGCGGTAGAGCTGGTCGGGAATCTGGATCAGGATGCCCGCGCCGTCGCCCATGAGCTTGTCGGCGCCCACGGCACCGCGGTGGTCCAGGTTCTCCAAAATCTTGAGCGCGCCGCGCACGATGTCGTGCCGCTTCTCGCCCTTGATGTGGGCCACGAAGCCGAGGCCGCAGGCGTCGTGCTCGTTGGTCGTGGCGTACAGGCCGTGCTGTTGCAGGTGCTGGATCTCGGCAGCCGTGGTCATGGCGCATTCCTCAAATTTTTCGCGGGGAGGTTGAATTTAGTGCGGCGCAACATCCTTGGCAAGCAGAACAATAGGGGTCAGATTCCAATTAATTCCCGATAAATTTAGTTTTATTTTTATTGGGGACATATTTAATTTGATAGCTATTAGCGCTTAACGGATGGGCACTGGAGCCCGATTCGACCGCTAGTCTTGCGCCGCTGGCGGCCGCCCTGCCCGCCTCTTGCTCACCCGGCGATCGGTGCGTTCTTGCAACGCCGCGATGAAGTCCGGCTCCCCCAGGGCCCAGCCCGTGAGCACGGACTGGGTCAGCGCCTGCTGTTCCTGCCCGCCCAGGCCTGCCTGCACCAGTGCCGCGTAGGCCGCCTCGCGCGCGAAGGGCGTGTTGCCCAGCGCCCAGTACAGCGCATGCGGGGTGACGAGCCGGTCGGTGCGCAACCCCAGGCAGTGGGCATGGCTGGACCAGGGGTAGTCCACCGGCTGCGCCACCGTGCCCGCGCGCACCGGGTTGAGGTCGATGTAGGCCATGCAGGCCAGCAGGTAGCGCTCGGACTGCACGATGGTGGAGCGGTAGCGCCCCTCCCACAACGTACCCGTGCGGTCGTGGCGGTGGTTGAAATAACGCACGTAGCTGCGCCCCACGGCCTGCATCATCAGCGGCAGGCCATCCACCGTCTCGGGCGTGGCCAGCAGGTGGAAATGGTTGCCCATGAGCACGTAGGCGTGCACGGCCACCTGGAATTTCTTCGACTGCTCGGCCAGCAACGCCAGCATGGTCTCGTAGTCCGCCGCGTCCATGAAGATCGCCTGGCGGTTGTTGCCGCGCTGGATGACGTGGTGCGGGAAGCCGGGGGCGGTGAGACGGGGAAGGCGGGCCATGGCGGGGTCGGGAATTGGAATCCGACCCCGATTATGGAGCTATGGCGCGAGGCCGAAGCGCGAGGCCAGCGCCTCTTCCAGCCCGAACTCCGCCAGGATGGCGCGCAGCCGCTCGGCCGCGCTGCGCTTCTTCTGCCCCGTGTGGCGCGCAATGATCAGCTCGTTCTTCATGCTGTGCTCCCAGCCCACGAGCTCGGTCACCGTGACTTGGTAGCCGCTGGCCTCCAGGTACAGGCAGCGCAGCACGTTGGTGAGCTGGCTGCCCATCTCGCGCGTGTGGATCGGGTGGCGCCACAGCTCGGCCAGCGGCGTGCGCGACAGGGCGAGCGCCTTGTTCTGCCGCAGGCAGGCCGCCACCTCAGCCTGGCAACAGGGCACGAGCACCATGGCGCGGGCCTGCTTTTCCAGGCCGAAGCGAATAGCATCGTCGGTGGCCGTATCGCAGGCATGCAGGGCCGTGACCACGTCGAAGCGCTCGGGCATGGCATCCGCCCGTGCCGATTCGGCCACGGACATGTTCAGAAACTTCATGCGCTCGAAGCCCAGCGCGGCCGCGAGTTTCTGCGAGGCCTCGACCAGCGGCGCGCGCGTCTCGATGCCGTAGATGGTGCCGCGCCCCAGGGCCTTGAAGAACAGGTCGTACAGGATGAAGCCCAGGTACGACTTGCCCGCGCCATGGTCGGCGAGCAGTGGCGCGTGGCCGTCCTGCGAAAGCTCCTGCAGCAGCGGCTCGATGAACTGGAACAGGTGATAGACCTGCTTGAGCTTGCGCCGCGAGTCCTGGTTGATGCGCCCGTCGCGCGTGAGGATGTGCAGTGCCTTGAGCAGTTCCAGCGATTGGCCGGGGCGCAGTTCCAACTGCTCGGCGGCCGACGCCCGGGCAGCCTGCTTCATGCGTGCCCCAGGGGGCAGCGCGGGCCCACGTCCAGCTTCTGCCAGCCCTCGGTGCCCAGATCTTCGAGCACCTGCATGTTGCGCTCGTAGATCGTCTCGGCCTCGGGGAAAGCCTCCACCGCGCGGTCGATGCTGTCTTCGCGCAGCAGGTGCAGGATGGGGTAAGGCGCGCGGTTGGTGGCGTTGGTGATGTCATCGGGCGCAGTGCCCTCGAACTGGAAGCGGGGGTGGAACGAGGCCACTTGCAGGATGCCGCCCAGGTCCATGGCCTCAACCAGGTCGTCCGCGAGCTCAAGGAAGTCGTTGAAGTCCAGGAAATCGTCCAGGCACTGGGGCGCGATGAGCAGCGTGGTGTCGCGCTTCTCGGCGGAGATTTCGGCCAGCGCCTCCAGCTCGCGCTGCAGGTCTTCGAGCAGGCCGCGGGCATCGGTGGCCTCGCTCACCACATAGTGGATCTGCCCCTTGGTGTGCACGGCCTTGGCGAAGGGGCACAGGTTGAGCCCGATGACGGCGCGCTCCAGCCAGCGCACGGTGTCCGCGATCACGGTTTCGGGAGGAAATTCGGAGGGTGAGGACATGGGGCGGGCCACCGGGGCAGGAGAGGAATAAGGGGGCTGATTTTACCGGCGCCCCCTCTTGGCCAAGCCATGCTACGCCAGCAGTTGCTGGCCCGTGAGCCGCTCGTGCTCACGGCCCGCGTAGCGGTCGGTCATGCCCGCGATGAAGTCGGCCACCACGCGCGCTTTTGCATCAGCCCCTTCGGCGGCTTGCGCACGGGCGGCAAAGCGCGGCTTCATGGCGCCGGGATCGGCCACATAGGCCGCAAACAGGTCGCGCACCACCTGCTGGGCGCGGCCCGTCATCTCCATCACTTGCGGGTGGCGGTACAGGTTGGCGAACAGAAAGCGCTTGAGCTCCTGCGACTGCGCGTGCATCGCCGCGCTGAAACCCACGAGCGCCGGGGCAGCGCGTACGGCATCCGCATCGCAAGGGCGGGCCTCTTGCAGCGCCTGCTGCGTGGCGGCGATCACGTCGTACACCTGATCGCTCAGCATGCGGCGGATGGATTCGTTCAGCAGCCGGCGCTGCGCCATAGGCTCGCACAGGCCCGGGTACTCGGCTTGCGCCGTGCTGCGGTAGCGGTCGAACAAGGGCACGTCGCGCAGTTGTTCGAACGTGAGCAGGCCTGAGCGCACGCCGTCGTCGATGTCGTGTGCGTTGTAGGCGATTTCATCGGCCAGGTTGCACAGCTGGGCCTCCAGGCTGGGCTGCCGGCGCAGCAGGAAGCGCTGGCCCACACCGCCGGGTTCCTGCGCCTCCAGCGCACGCGCATGGGCCTGGGAGCAGTGCTTGAGGATGCCCTCGCGCGCCTCGAAGGTGAGGTTCAGTCCATCAAACGCGGGGTACCGCTCTTCGAGCCGGTCCACCACGCGCAGGCTCTGCAGGTTGTGCTCGAAACCGCCGTGCGCGGCCATGCAGCCGTGCAGCGCGTCCTGGCCCGCGTGGCCGAAGGGCGTGTGCCCGAGGTCGTGCGCCAGCGAGATCGCCTCCACCAGATCCTCGTTGATACGCAGCGACCGCGCGATGGAGCGCCCGAGCTGCGCCACCTCCAGCGAGTGCGTGAGGCGCGTGCGGAACAGGTCGCCCTCATGGTTCAAGAACACCTGGGTCTTGTAGACCAGCCGCCGGAACGCCGTGGAATGCACGATGCGGTCCCGGTCGCGCTGAAACTCCGTGCGCGTAGGCGCGGGCGGCTCGGCATAGCGGCGCCCACGCGATCGCGCGGGGTCACAAGCGTAGGGGGCCAAGGAAGACATTGGAATGGAATCAGGCTCTAGCACCCGCGCAGCAAGCGCCAGCAGCTATCAATCAAAGAGCGCAGCAATCGTCGATCACCGAGCGCACCAGCGCATCGGGCGCGGGCCGCACCACCGCGCGGCCAGGGCCGTCAATCACGACGAAGCGGATCTCGCCACCCTCGGCCTTCTTGTCGATGCGCATGAGCTGCAGATAGCGGCCCGCATTGTCTTGCGCGTCGATCACCGCACCACGCACCGGCAGGCCTGCGCGGGCAATCAACGCCGTGAGCCGCTGCACGAAGGCCGCATCCACCAGCCCCAGGCGCTGCGACAGATGCGCGGCCATCACCATGCCCGCCCCCACACCCTCGCCATGCAGCCAGGCACCATAGCCCATGCCCGCCTCGATCGCATGGCCGAAGGTGTGGCCGAAGTTCAGGATGGCGCGCAGGCCGGACTCGCGCTCGTCCTGCCCCACCACCCAGGCCTTGATCTCGCAACTGCGGCGCACCGCATGGGCCAGCGCCGCGCGGTCGCGCGCCATCAGCGCATCGATGTTCTGCTCCAACCACTCGAAGAAGGCCATGTCCGCAATCGGGCCGTACTTGATCACCTCAGCCAGCCCCGCGCTCAGTTCGCGCGGCGGCAGGGTGTCGAGCACATCCAGGTCGCACACCACCAACTGCGGCTGATAGAACGCACCGATCATGTTCTTGCCCAGCGGGTGGTTGATGGCCGTCTTGCCCCCCACGGAGGAATCCACCTGCGCAAGCAGCGTCGTGGGCACCTGCACAAAAGGGACCCCGCGCATGTAACTCGCCGCGGCAAAGCCCGTCATGTCGCCGATCACACCACCGCCCAGGGCGAAAAGTACCGTCTTGCGGTCACAGCCGTTGGAGAGCAAGGCGTCGAAGATGTACTGCAAGGTTTGCCAAGTTTTGTACTCTTCGCCGTCGAGTAGCGCAACATCCAGCACGCGGGCGTAGCGCCCCGCCAGCGCACCCTTGAGCCGCTGCAGGTACAGCGGTCCCACCGTGCCATTGGTCACAATCAATGCGTCCGTGGCCACTGGCAGCGCGGCGTACGAATGAGCGTCACCCAATAGACCCATGCCAATGGCAATGGGATAGCTGCGCTCGCCCAGCTCGATCACGACGTTGGATAAGACAGAGGAAGTCATGGTGGCAGGCATAGCACGGGAGTTAGGAGGGATTGCAAGGCACTCAGCCATTTTGCGGCGCAGTGTCGCCTGAATGGCTGGCGGCGAGCATGTCCAGTTGCATGGCGATCATACTGACCAGCATGGACATCGAGGGGCGCCCCGTCTCCAACGTGTAATGCGCGGTTTCCCGGTAAAGAGGATCACGCTGGGCATAGAGTTCGCGCAGGCGTTCCAGCGGCGAAGCCACTTGCAGCAGAGGCCGCACCGTATCGTGCCGTATACGGCGAAAGATCTCCTCAGGCGCGGCCCGAAGGTAGAACACCGTGGCGTGGGTGCGCAACCGCTCACGGTTGGCAGCGCGCAGCACGGCGCCGCCGCCCGTGGAGACTACGGAGAGCTCGGAGCGCGAGAGCAGTTCCTGCAGCACCTGCTCCTCAATGTCCCGGAAAGCGGGCTCCCCATGCGACTCGAAATACGCCCGGATGGAGCATCCCAGGCGCTGCTCGATGTGGTAGTCCGAGTCGTGGAAAGGCACGCCCAGCCGCCGGGCCAATTGTCGCCCTATGGTGGACTTGCCAGCGCCTGGCATGCCCACCAGCACACAGTGGAGATTCATTCGCAAAAAAAGAACTGCGCAAAAACAAAAAGACCACCCTCCCATGGTGGGAGGGTGGCTTACATTTTCAAGCTCCAATCAGGGGCAAGTGCTTGCCGCGGCGTGCTTGATGAGGAGCGTAACTGTTTGCTTGGCCAGCACGGAATCGTACACATCTACGGTGACTGTGCGGTCTGCATGAGTGCTGCAGTACTTCCCTGCCGCGGCAGGAGCGATCTTGAGCGAATTGGCCGTGTTATCCACAGTGACGGTGGTCACGTCAGCGTCGCCAGGGCTCGCCACAAATGAATAGGGCTTCGTCCCGCCAGAGACGAGATAAGTCACCGCCACTGTGCCGTCATCCTGCACGGTCTGTGTCGCAGGTGCCACCTTCAACGAAGGAGCTGCAGCCGTCACGGTCACTGTCACCGCAGCCGTTTGCCCGGCATTGTCCAGAATATTCAGCGTTGCTGCACCTGCACCAACCAGCGAATAACTACTACCCGAAACCGAGACCACAGCCGTATTGCTAGACGTGACTTGGTACGGCGCTGCACCACCGGTGATTTGAATAGACCCGCTGCTGCCCGCCACACCCGAGATACTCGAAGGGCTCACTACCAGAGGAACGGTAGCCACTGTCACTGTAATGTCCAGGACCGTATTGGAGCTATCCAGCACATGGATGGTGGCCGTGCCGCCCACCGCGCCGCTGGTGATGGTATAGCTGCCACCCGAGCCGCTGACCGTTGCCACCGACGTATCGCTGCTGCTCACGATATAGGGGGCTGCGCCACCACGAACGGTGAATGTACGCGATTGACTGGGCTTCATGTTCACGCTGGTGCCCACGGAACTTGCCAGGGGCACGACCGTGGCAGTGACCGTGATCTTCACCTCTTGGCGATTCTGATCCTGAATCGACAGGGTGGAGGTTCCCGAGCTATTGCCGGATATCAGCAGAATGTTGTCTTCCGAGATGCTGGCGCTCACGGAAGCATCGGAACTGATGACCACATAGGGCTTCTGCCCGCCCTGAACCTCAATTCCCGTTGAACCCGAAGCCCCCACAGGCAAGCTGATCGAATCCACCATCGGGAACACGCGCAGCGTCGCCGAAGGACCAGTGGGCGTACCCGAAAAACCGCCCCCCCCTCCACATGCGGAAAGCAGTACGGCTACCAAGATTGCAAAAAATTTAAAAAGCTTATTCATATGAATCACCTATTTAACGCGCTGCCGTACGGTCAGAAATCATTTTGGGAGTAATAAACACCAACACCTCCTGCTTGGTGGATTCTTTGGTTCTGTTCTTGAAGAGATTCCCCATCACAGGCACATCCCCCAGGAACGGAATCTTGTTTTCCTGGTCCGTTTCTTCCAGAGTGAAGATACCGCCAATTACCACCGTACCGCCATTTTCCACCAAGACCTGGGTCTTGATGTGCTTGGTGTCAATAGCGACACCCTGGGTTGTTGTTTCGCCCCGGCTGTCCTTGTTGATATCCAAGTCGAGAATGATATTACCTTCCGGCGTGATCTGCGGCGTCACTTCCAGTTTGAGGACTGCCTTTTTGAAGGAAATGGTGGTCGCCCCATTAGGAGCCGTCACCGTATAGGGGTACTCCGTACCTTGCTCGATCAATGCCTTCGTTTGATCCGCCGTGATCAGGCGCGGACTCGACACGACGCGCCCTTTGCCATCTGCCTCCATGGCAGAAAGTTCCAGCGTCAAAAAGCGATTGGCGGCAGAATTGAAAATCGACAGGGCAAAAGAACCCACAGCAGTCCCACTCGAAAGTGCAGCAGGCAAGTTCACAAAGGTGCCATTCGAACTCGTAGTGCCGCCTGCTCCGCTGGAACTTACGGCATTGGCGTAATTGGTTCCCCACGCCACTCGGTTATTGCCGCCGATACCATAGCCACCATCCCCACCCTGGTTTGCGCGCAAATCGGAAGCCCCCAATTTAACCCCCAAGGAGCGGCCAAATGTATCGCGCGCTTCCACAATGCGCGCCTCAATCAGCACTTGCCGCACAGGCACATCCAGAGATGCCAAAAGCTGCTTCACCTGTTCCAGTTTGGCAGGAGTATCCGTCACGAACAACTGGTTCGTACGCGGTTCTGCAATAGCGGAGCCACGCTCCGTGAGGAACCTGGTCGCAACAGAACTACCGCTACCCGCACTGGTAGTAGTGGTCAACTGAATCACCATGTCAGCCGCCTTGGCATAATTCAACTGGTATGCCTGCGTTCTCAGGGGCTCCAATTTCTGAATGGCAAGAGCCGCCTCATAGTCCTTCTTAGTGCGCGCGTCAATCTCATCCTTAGGTGCGATCCACAAGACCGTGCCAGATTTGCGCATACCCAAACCCTTGGCGTCCATGACAATCTGAAGTGCTTGGTCCCAGGGCACATCCTTGAGCCGCAGGGTCAGTGATCCCGTAACGGTATCGGAGGTCACGATGTTGAAATTCGTGAAATCTGCAATCACTTGCAGCAGAGAACGTACTTCAATGTTCTGAAAATTCAACGACAGTTTTTCGCCGCTGAAACCAGGCCCCTGGGTCAGCTTGTTCAGATCGATCTTCTTTTGCCGGATTTCGACAACAAACTGGGTGTCACTTTGGTAGGCATTGTGCTCCCAATCCCCCACGGCATCGATCTGCATTCGTACCCGCTCACCCTGCTGGGTTGTAGTCACCATCTGCACAGGCGTTCCAAAATCGGCAACGTCCAGTTTTCTACGCAACCCCTCCGGGAGGGACGAGCGCAAGAACTCCACGACTAGACCCTTGCCCTGCGGGTGCAGATCCACGCCGACTTGGCTATTCGCCAACCCCACGACGATGCGTCCCGCGCCATCGGGACCTCGGCGGAAGTCCACGTCACGCAACGGCAAAGTGTCAGTGTTGCTTCCTTCGGAAAACACGGTAGCCGTTTGCGCAACCGCAGCAGCCCCAGTAGCTACGGGATCCAGAATGATCACCAATGACCGCCCCTGGATTTCCGCCTTGTAGGAAGTAGGCTGCTTCAGGTTCAGAACCAGCCGCGAGCGCTCGCCCGCCTGCACAACGTTCACGGATTTCAGATTGCCTTGGTTGACCTCCACCGTGGAACGCCCCGTACCATTCACGGCACCAGGCAAGTCCAGCGCGATCCTAGCGGGTGATTGAATGGCAAATCCCGTAGGCACCGCAGGCAACGGCTGGGAAAGATCCACCCGCACCACTTCGGAGCCGCTCAGCAGCGAGCCCGTGACGGACTCAATGCTGTTTTGGGCCCATACCGCCACCGGAAGAAAACTGGCAGCCCACAGGGCAAGCATGGCGACACTGCGCTTGAACATACGGTTGCTTCTAAACATCATTTCTTCCCCTCTTGCAGGTCCAGCGTGGTCATGCGCTCTGTCCAGTCCCCTGTTGCATCCTGCACGATTTCTCGCAGTTGAATGGCGGTTTCCGTGATCTTGACGATCTTGCCGTAGTTCTGCCCCAGGTAGTTTCCGACTTTCACCTGGTAGATCAGGCTGTCCACTTTCAGCAGCGCGGTGGGAACACCGGCCTTGTCCAGGCTGCCGACCATCGCTACCGAATCCAGCGGGAAAGCCTCCAGGGGTTCCTTGCGACGCGCCAGTTCCGGAGCGATCAATGCGGCATTCGATGCGATTTGCGCAGAATCGCGGCGCAGGGCCTGCGTCAGCCGGATGGCACTGAATGGATCCACGGCGCCATCGGCTACGTAGTCCTGCGGCTTGAATTGCTTGGGCTCCGTCAGCGGCGTCACCCGTGGTTTGGTCGTCGCGCGCTGCTCCGCCATCCATTGGCGCAATTCGTCCTCACCCGACGGCCCGCAGGCTGCCAACGACGCCGCACCGCAAACCACAGCCAGCGTTTTCATGATCCGGCTCATTTTTTCCCTCCGGATTTTCCGCCAGACGCTTTGCGTTGGGCTTCGATTTCGTCCAGATCCAGATACCTGAAGGTGCGGGCGGTAGCGTCCATGGACAACGCACCGGGATCTTTCGCCGTGGGAGCCAGGGAAATATTGTTCAGCGTCACGATGCGGGAAAGGTGGGCGATATCCGAGGCAAAGGCCCCGATGTCGTGGTACTTGCCCGTTACGCGCACCGCAATTGGCAGTTCCGCGTAATACTCACGCACGGCTACCTGCCCAGGGCGGAAAAGCTCGAATTGCAGGCTGCGACCTAAACCAGCCTGGTTGATGTCCGACAGCAGCGCCGCCATTTCCGCCTTGCTTGGCAACTGCTTTTCCAATTGAGCCACGTACTGCTGAATCTGCTCCCGCTGCTTTTTCAGGGCGTCCAGGCTCACGGCCTTGACGAGCTTCTTTTGGTAGTCCTCCCGCAGCGTCACTTCCTTGGCGCGCTCGGACTCCAGATCAGTCTGATAGTCCGTGAGCTTGACGAACCACAAGACGACCGCCACCGCCACAGCGATCAATGCACACAGAAGAACGCGCGGCACGATGGGCCACAGCGACGGGTCCTTGGGATCGAGGTTGCTGAACTGCCGCTTCAACTGCTGTTGAAGCGCCGCCATGTCGATCGAGGGAGATTTGATTTTCTTGGCCATGTACCACCTACTTGCCCGCTGCGGCGGCGCTTGCACCGTCCATGGCCTTCTGGGCTTCGCTGGTGCGCATCAGGCGAAAGCGCAGGTTGAATGAAGCGACCCGGCGCTGATCGCGCGGCGTCAAGGCCACGTTGGCAGCCACGATCTCCACGAGTTCCGGCTTGGAGAACCAGGGGGTGTTGTTGGCGAGATTGCGCAGCATCTCCGACACGCGCTCGTTCGACTGGGCCATCCCGTGCATGGTGATGACCTGATCCGCCTGCTTGAGGCTCGTGATGTAGACACCATCGGGCAATTGCTTGACCAGCTCATTGAGCAAATGCACCGGCAGATTGCGGTCGGCCTGCAGATCCTCGACCGCCTTCTGGCGCGCGCGCAGCGCAGCGATCTCCTCCTCGATCGAAGCGATTTCCTTGATCTGACCCTCCAGGACCTTGATTTCGCCTTGGAGGAAATTGTTTCGGCCCTGCTGATCCTCGATCATCATCTGGAACCACCAGTAGATCGCTCCAGCAATCAGCAGCCCCAGCAGAAAGGAAGCGAACATCGTCGCCTGGAACGACTCCTTGCGGCGCTTGCGCGCCGCCTCCCGGTGCGGCAATAGGTTGATCAGAATCACTGCAGGAACCTCCGCATGGCCAGGCCACAGGACGTCAGGTAGGACGGCGCCTCGCGTGCCATTTTCTTGAGCCGCACCGTATCGCCGATCTCCATCCCGTCAAAAGGGTTGATGGTGCTGCACGCGAACCCGGTTTGCTGGGTGACTGCCTCCGTCAAGCCCGGCAGCGGTGCAGAACCGCCGGCCAGCATGATGTGATCGACCCGGTTGTGGGGCGTACTCGTGAAGAAGAACTGCAGCGCGCGGCCGATTTCCTGCGCCAGGCTTTCGACGAAGGGACGCAGCACGGCCGATTGGTAGTCTTCCGGGAGATCGCCATTGCGCTTCTTGGACTCCGCTTCCTCGGCGGAAAAACCGTACTGGCGCACGATGAGCTGGGTGAGCTGGGCACCGCCAAACGCCTGGTCGCGGTCGTACAGCACTTCTTCGTTGCGGATGACCTGCATGCTGGTGGTAAGCGCACCGACCTCGAACAGCGCCACCATGGCATCCACGCCCTTGTTCGGCAAGGACTCGATCAACCGCCCCGCGGCAAGGCGCGCGGCATTCGACTCGATGTCCACGACCACCGGCTTGAGGCCCGCAGCCTCGGCCAGGCCTTGGCGGTCCTGCACCTTTTCGCGGCGGGAGGCCGCAATCAGCACGTCCACATCGCCCGGGGAGTTCTTCGTAGGTCCGATGACACAGAAATCCAGGCTCACCTCTTCGAGCGAGAACGGAATGTACTGGTTGGCCTCCGACTCCACCTGCACCTCGAGCTCCTGCTCGGACATACCGCCCGGCAGCGAAATGCGCTTGGTGATCACGGCCGATGGCGGCAGGGCCAGCGCCACGTTCTTGGTGCGCGTGCCGCTTTTCTTGACGAGCCGGCGCAGCGCCTCGGCCACTTCATCGAATTTTTCGATGTTGCCGTCCGTGATCCAGCCCCGCTCCAGGGGCTCGATGGCACAGCGCTCGAGCACCAATCCGCCAGCCTTGTCACGCCCCAGCTCGACCAGCTTGACGCTCGAGGAACTGATGTCGATACCCAGCAGCGGCGCGGGCTGGCGACTGAACATAGACCCCAGTGAGATCAAGATTGGCCCTCCGAAACGTGCGTAAATGACGCAACAATACTTAACACTTCACATGAATGCTATCAGTAAGATAGTTCACCAGCAAAGGTTTTTGCCCCTTGGCGCAGTGCCGGGCGTTGTCAAAAGCAGACGATTTTCCCCCACCCCCGCAACCCTTCCCATCGCGCGCATGGGCAGGACCCGGCTGGCGCAAAGCGCGGAGCGCACGCGCTGCCTGCAGGCCGGAAGACGGCATTTCTATAATGCCTCTCCCCTTCTGCCTGGAGCGTTATGCCCTCCTCTTCACCGTCCGAGAAACCTTCGACCCCTCGCTCCGCCCAGCGCCCGCGCTGGCTGCGCTGGCTCCTGAAGGGCCTGCTGTGGGCGGGCGGCCTGGCCTTCGCCGGTGCCCTGGCGCTCATGCTCGTCATCGCCGTGGCGCTCACCATGGCGTATCCCAACCTTCCCGATGTCTCCGACCTCGCGGACTACCGGCCCAAGCTGCCGCTGCGGGTGTATTCCACCGAAGGCGCCCTGCTGGGCGAGTTCGGCGAGGAGCGGCGCAACCTGACACCCATCCAGGACATCCCCAAGGTCATGAAGGACGCGGTGCTCGCCATCGAGGATGCGCGCTTCTTCCAGCACGGCGGTGTGGACTACAAGGGCATGCTGCGCGCGGGCCTGGCCAACCTGGGGCGCGTGAAGAGCCAGGGCGCGTCCACCATCACCATGCAGGTGGCGCGCAATGTCTACTTGTCCTCGGAGAAGACATTTACGCGGAAGATTTACGAAATATTACTAACCCTCAAACTCGAGCACCTGCTGACAAAAGACCAGATTCTCGAGATTTACATGAACCAGATTTATCTGGGTAATCGCGCCTACGGTTTTGCCGCGGCCTCCGAAGCGTATTTCGGCAAACCGCTGAAATCCATCTCGATCGCCGAGGCAGCCATGCTCGCGGGCCTGCCCAAGGCGCCCTCGGCCTACAACCCCATCAGCAACCCCAAGCGCGCCCGTGTGCGCCAGCTCTACATCATTGAGCGGATGCAGGAAAACGGCTTCATCACCGCGCAGGAAGCCGCCGCCGCCAAGCAGGAAGACCTGAAGATCCGCACCAGCAACAACAACACCCGTGTGCATGCCGAGTACGTAGCCGAAATGGCGCGCCAGCTGATCTTCGCCCAGTACGGCAACGAGGCCTACACCCGGGGGATCAACGTCTACACCACCCTCAATGCAGGCGAGCAGGATGCCGCCTACACGGCGCTACGGCACGGCATCATGGATTACGAGCGCCGCCAGCAGTACCGCGGCCCCGAGAAGTTCGTCACCCTGCCCACCAACCCCGACGAAGTCGAGGACGCCATCGACGACGCCCTGGCCAACCACCCGGACAACGGCGACGTGCTCTCGGCCGTGGTGCTCGAAGCCAGCCCGCGCAAGATCGTGGCCGCGCGTGCCGACGGCGACACGCTCGAAATCACGGGCGATGGGCTCAAGCCCGCCCAGTCGGGCCTGAGCGACAAGGCGCCACCCAACATCAAGATCCGGCGCGGCGCGGTCATCCGCGTCATGCAGACGCCCAAGAACACCTGGGAGATCACGCAACTGCCCGTGGTGGATGGCGCTTTCGTGGCCGTGGACCCGCGCAGCGGCGCCATCCGCGCCCTCGTGGGCGGCTTCGACTTCGACAAGAACAAGTTCAACCACGTGACCCAGGCCTGGCGCCAGCCCGGATCGAGCTTCAAGCCCTTCATCTACTCGGCCGCGCTCGAAAAGGGCTTCACGCCCGCCACGGTGATTAACGACGCGCCGATCTTCTTCGACGCAGGCACCACCGGCGGCCAGCCCTGGGAGCCCAAGAACTACGACGGCAAGTACGACGGCCCGATCACGCTGCGCACAGGCCTGGCCAAATCCAAGAACATGATCTCCATCCGCGTCCTGCAGGCCATCGGCCCCAAGTACGCCCAGGAATGGATCACGCGCTTCGGCCTCGATGCGGACAAGCACCCCGCGTACCTCACCATGGCGCTGGGCGCGGGCTCGGTGACGCCCATGCAGATGGCCGCCGCCTATTCCGTGTTCGCCAACGGCGGCTACCGCATCAACCCCTGGCTCATCGCCCGCGTGACCGACCACAAGGGCCGCGTGCTCTCGGAATTCACGCCGCCCGCGCTGCAGGACCAGCCCCGCGCCATTGACGCCCGCAATGCCTTCGTGATGGACAGCCTGCTCAACGAAGTGACGCGCAGCGGCACCGCCGCGCGTGCGCAGGCCACGCTCAAGCGCCCGGACCTCTATGGCAAGACCGGCACCACCAACGACTCCGTGGACGCCTGGTTCGCCGGCTTCCAGCCCACACTCACAGCCATCACCTGGATCGGTTACGACACGCCGCGCAACCTCGGCAGCCGTGAAACGGGCGGCGGCCTGAGCCTGCCCGTCTGGATCAGCTTCATGCAAAAGGCGCTCAAGGGCGTGCCCGTGGCCGAGCTGCCCGTGCCGCCGGGCGTGGTGAACGTGGGCGGGGAATGGTTCTACGACGAGTACGCGCGCAACGCGGGTGTGGCGAGCGTAGGCCTGCAAGACGCGCCTGCCCCCGCCGGCGGTGGCGCCTCCACGGCGCCCACTGCGCCGCCCGCGACCGAGGAGCGCAACCGCATCCTCGACCTGTTCAGAAACTAAGCGCCAAACACGAGCGGCAGGCCCGCCTGCTCGCTCGCGCAGCGCGAGAGATGTGCGAAGAATTCGCCCGCGCCCTTGGTGTCCTGCCACGCCGCGCCATCGAAGCGGTAATGGAAGCCGCCCGCGCGGGCGGCCATCCAGACCTCGTGCAGCGGCTTTTGCAGATTGATGACGATCTGGCTGCGGTTGGGAAACGCGAGCGTCACCATGCCGCCCGATCGCTGCGCATCCAGATCCGCGTCGGTGTCTTCGTTGAGGCGGTCGCAGCCCTGCTCCACCGCCAACAGCAGTTGCTCGGCGCGGTCCATGAATTCGAGGTCAGTCATACAATTTGCAAATGGTGAAAACCTCCCAAATTCTAGTCAGAGCCATTGCCCTTGCTGCCAGCGCGGCGGCCCTCGCCAGCCTGGCGGCCTGCGGGCAGCGCGGCCCGTTGTACCTGCCCACGGAGCCCGCGGCGCGCGACCGTGCCACGCTGCCGCAGACCCTCAAGCCCGGCTCGGCCCCCACCCAAGCTCCCACCTCCACCGAACCTGATACCGAATGACCGCCCCTGCCCTGCCCGGCCACCCCCACGTCGCCTACCGCGGCGATGACCTGACCCTCGAAGGCGTGCGCCTGGCCGATCTGGCCGAAGCCCATGGCACGCCGCTGTACGTGTACTCCAAGGCCGCCATGCTCGACGCGCTCGCGGCCTACCAGCGCGGCTTCGCGGGCCGCAAGGTGCAGATCTGCTATGCGATGAAGGCCAACTCGTCGCTCGCCGTGCTGCAGCTGTTCGCGCGCGCGGGCTGCGGCTTCGACATCGTCTCGGGCGGCGAGCTCGCCCGCGTGCTGGCCGCCGGCGGCGACCCGGCCAAGGTGATCTTCTCCGGCGTGGGCAAGACCCGCGCCGAGATGCGCCAGGCGCTCGACGCCGGCATCGGCTGCTTCAACGTGGAGAGCGAGGCCGAGCTGGAAGTGCTCAGCGCCGTGGCCACGCAGGCCGGCAAGACGGCCCCCATCAGCATCCGCGTGAACCCCAACGTGGACCCCAAGACCCACCCCTACATCTCCACGGGTCTCAAGGGCAACAAGTTCGGCGTGGCGCACGAGCGCACGCTGGCCGCCTACCAGCGCGCCGCCGCGCTGCCGGGCCTCGCCGTGGCGGGCATCGACTGCCACATCGGCTCGCAGATCACCGAGGTGGCGCCGTACCTCGACGCCGTGGACCGCGTGCTCGACCTGGTGCAGGAGGTCGAGGCCGCAGGCATCCCCATCCGCCACATCGACTTCGGCGGCGGCCTGGGCATCAACTACAACGGCGACACCCCGCCCGCGGCCGATGCGCTGTGGGCCCAGTTGTTCGCCCGGCTCGATGCACGCGGCTACGGCGACCGCCAGTTCATGATCGAGCCCGGCCGCTCGCTCGTGGGCAATGCGGGCGTGTGCCTGACCGAGGTGCTGTACCTCAAGCCCGGCGAGCAGAAGAACTTCTGCATCGTCGATGCCGCGATGAACGACCTGCCGCGCCCGGCCATGTACCAGGCCTTCCACGGCATCGTGCCGCTGCATGCGCGCACGGGCGCCGCCACCACCTACGACGTGGTCGGCCCCGTGTGCGAGAGCGGCGACTGGATCGGCCGCGACCGGGCCCTGGCCGTGCAGCCCGGCGACCGCTTGGCCGTGCTCTCGGCCGGCGCTTACTGCGCTTCCATGGCCAGCAACTACAACACGCGCGGCCGCGCGGCCGAGGTGCTGGTGGATGGCGGCACGGCCCAGGTGATCCGAGCGCGCGAAAGCGCCGCCGACACCTTCCAGGCCGAAAAGCTGCTGCCCTAACGGCCGCGGGGGCTGCGATCAGGGGCAGGGGCCGACCGCTTGATGTTCATCAAACGGCCATCTTGAGGTCCGTCATACATTCAGGGCTTTATTGCACTGCAGCAAGCCCATGGCCCCCATCGAGCTCTACCGCGACCCCCAGCACGCCTGCCTGATGTTCACCGACCTCGTCGAGGAAGACGGCCAGGCGGTGCAGGCCAACCAGTTCCTGATCGTCGATGACGACACGGGCGCCATCATCGACCCGGGCGGCAACCTGGCCTTCAATGAGCTGTTCACGGGCATGTCGCGGCACTTCGCGCCGCAGAAGCTTTCGTACATCATCGCCTCGCATGCGGACCCGGACATCATCGCCTCGCTCGACCGCTGGCTGACCAGCACGCGCGCCACGCTGGTCATCTCGCGTATCTGGGAGCGCTTCGCCCCGCACTTCACCAAGGCCGGCAAGACCGAGAACCGGGTGATCGGCGTGCCCGACGGCGGCGGCCACCTGCCGCTGGGGCGCCACGAGCTCGTGCTGCTGCCCGCGCACTTCCTGCATTCCGAGGGCAACTTCCATTTCTACGACCCGGTGAGCCGCATCCTGTTCACGGGCGACCTGGGCGTGTCGATGACCTCGGGCGCCGAGGCCCGCGTGCCCGTGACCAACCTGGGCCCGCACCTCCCGCGCATGGAGGGCTTTCACCGCCGCTACATGGTGTCGAACAAGATCCTGCGCCTGTGGGTGCGCATGGCGCGCCAGCTCGACATCGCCATGCTCGTGCCCCAGCATGGCGCGCCCATCATGGGCCAGCCGGCCATTAGTGCCTTCTTCGACTGGATCGAGAACCTGCAGTGCGGCATCGACCTGTTCGACGACCGGGACTACCAGGTGCCCACGGCGCACATCGACCCCGTGACGCGCCAGTTGCGCCCGGACTGACCCCTCCTCAACCCAATCCCTCAGCCCCGCAGCCAGCCCAGGCCCGCGGTGGTGCCGCCCGGCACGGCGCCGCGCCAGGGGCGGTACTCGCAGCCCACCCAGCCCTGCCAGCCGCACTGCGCGGCCACTTCGTCGATGACGGAGAACAGGTAGGGATGGTGGAGTTCGCCCACGTCGGGCTCGTGCCGCTCGGGCACGCCCGCGATCTGGAAGTGGCCCACGCGGCCCGTGGGCAGGTACTGGCGGATCTTCATGGCCACGTCGCCCTCGACGATCTGGCAGTGGTACAGGTCGAACTGCACCTGCAGGTTGGGCGCGCCCACGGCCTGCACGATGGCGTGCGCATCGTCCTGGCGCTGGAGGAAGAAGCCAGGCATGTCGCGCGGGTTGATGGGTTCGATCAGCACGCTGCACCCCGCCCGCGCGGCCTGCCCGGCGGCCCAGCGCAGGTTGTCCAGGTACAGGGGGCGCAGCGCCTCGCGCGTCTGGCCCGCGGGCAGCAGGCCCGCCATCACGTGGATGCGCGGGCAGCCGAGCGCGGCAGCGTAGTCCAGCGCGCGGGCGAAGCCGTTGCGGAACTCGGCCTCGCGCCCAGGCAGGCAGGCCAGGCCGCGCTCGCCCGCGGCCCAGTCGCCGGGCGGGGCGTTGAACAGCACCTGCGCGAGGCCGTTGTCCTGCAAGCGCCGGGCGATCTCGGCGGCCGGGAATTCGTAGGGGAACAGGTATTCGACGCCCTGGAAGCCGTCCGCGGCAGCAGCGGCGAAGCGGTCGAGGAAGGCATGCTCGTTGTAGAGCATGGAGAGGTTGGCGGCAAAGCGGGGCACGTGTTCCTCCGTTACCAGCGCGCACCGAAGGCGCGGCGCAATGCGTCGATCTGCGCCGCGTCCAGCGCGGCGGGCTTGGGGGCAGGCAGCAGCCACAGCCGCGCCGTTTCCTCCAGTTCCTCCAGCGTGGCCATGGCAGCGGCGGGCGTTTCGTGCCACACGTTGGGCCCCAGGCGCTCCAGCACCACGGCGCGCAGCGGCGTGCCTTGCGCGCCGTAGCGCGTGATGGCCTGGGCCACGGCCTCGGCGGCCTCAGGCGCGCCGGGGCGGTGGTAGGGGATCACGGGCACGTGGCCGACCTTCATCACGAAATACGGCGTGAGGGCGGGCAGCAGCTCGCCCCCCGTATGTTGCAGCGTGAGGGCCACGCAGTGCGTGCTGTGCGTGTGGATCACGCAGGCGGTCTGCGCATCGAACGCGCGCGCAGCGGCGTAGATGCGCGTATGCAGCGCGATGGTCTTGCTCGCACGGTCGCCGCTCACTTGCTGGCCCTGTGCGTCCAGGCGCGCAAGGCGTGCCGGGTCAAGGAAGCCCAGGCAGGCGTCGGTGGGCGTGATGAGAAAGCCGCCGTCACCGAGCCGCACGCTGATGTTGCCCGCCGTGGCGTGCACGTAGCCGCGCTCGAACAGGCTGCGGCCCACGCGGCAGATTTCCTCGCGCGCCTGGGTTTCGGTCATGCGAGCACCTCGAAGGCACGCGTGAAGAAATCGTCGCCGCCGAAGTTGCCGGATTTGAGCGCGATGTGCAGGCCCTGGCCCAGCGCCTGCGCATGGCACCACGGCACGCCGGGGTCGATCTGCGAGCCGATCTGCATCTGCGCGATGCCCAGCGCCTGCACGCAGGCGCCCGAGGTCTCGCCGCCCGCCACCACGAGCTGGCGCACGCCGCGCTCCACGAGGCCGCGCGCTATGGATGCGATGGTGCGTTCCACCATCGTGCCCGCCTCTTCCACGCCCAGGCGCGACTGCACGGATTTCACCGCGCCGCTGTCAGCCGTGGAATAGACAAGCACGGGGCCGCGCTCCAGCAGCAGTGCGGCCCAGGCGAGCGCCTCGGCCGCCACGTCGGCGCCGCCAGCGATGCGCAATGGGTCGATGGCGAGCGCCGCACCACCGCGCGCGATGAAGTCCTGCACCTGCCGGTTGGTGGCCAGCGAGCAGCTGCCCGACACCACGGCGCGCAGGCCGCCCCTGGGCGGCAGCCCGCTCGCGGCGGGCGACGGCGCGAGGCCGAAGTTGCCCGGCAGTGCGATCGCCACGCCCGAGCCCGCCGTGACGAGCGGCAGCGCCGCGAGCGCCGGGCCCATGCGCAGCAGGTCGCCGTTGGAAACGGCATCGGCGATGGCGATGGAAACGCCCTCGGCCTTCAACTGCGCGATGCGCTCGGTGATGGCCTCCGCGCCGCGCGCGACCACGGCGTGGTCGATCAGGCCCACCTTGCGCTGGCATTGCGCCTGCATCACGCGCACGAGGTTGGGGTCCGTCATGGGCGTGAGCGGGTGGTTTTGCATGCCGCTCTCGCTCAGCAGCACGCCGCCCACGAACAGATAGCCCTTGAACACGGTGCGCTGGTTGTCGGGGAAGGCCGGGGTGGCGATGGTGAAGTCGCAGCCCATCGCATCCATCAGCGACTCGGTCACGGGGCCGATGTTGCCGGCCGGGGTGCTGTCGAAGGTGGAGCAGTACTTGAAGTAGATCTGGCGCGCCCCCTGCCCTTGCAGCCAGCGCAGCGCGGCCAGCGATTGCGCGACGGCTTCATGGACGGGGCTGGTGCGCGATTTGAGCGCGATGACGACGGCATCCACGTTCGCCGCCAGCGGGCCCTCGGGCACGCCGATGGCCTGCACCGCGCGCATGCCTGCGCGCACGAGGTTGTTGGCGAGATCGGTGGCGCCCGTGAAGTCGTCGGCGATGCAGCCTAGCAGCAGTCGGCCCATGGTCAATCTTTCACGGCGAGCTTGATGGCCGAGGGGTTCTCGCGCACGTAGTCGCGCAGGATGGCCTCGAAGCTCTCGTCGGCCGCCAGGCCCAGGGCCTGGGCGCGCTGCGGATGGAAGCGGCTGGGCCAGCCCGTGATGATCCGGGCGATCTGCGCGTCGGGCTCCCAGTCGATCAGCGCCGTGGCCTCCTTGCCAGCCACACGCTCCAGCGCCTGGGCCATCTCGCCCACGGTGGTGGTGAGCGCGGGCAGGTTGACCGCGGTGCGCGCGCCCCACTCGGCGCCGCTGGCCGTGGCTGCGCGGAGGATGCCGCGCACCGTGTTGCCGGGCGAGGAAAGCGCCACAGCCGTCCCGGGCGTCACGGGGCAGCGCGCGCGCTCGCCTGCCAGCGGCTCGCGCAGCATGCCCGAGAGGAAGCTGGAGGCCGCGCCGTTCGGGCGGCCGAGGCGCACGCTCACCGTCATCAGGCGTACGTTGCGGCCCTGCACGAAGCCCTTGCGCGTGTAGTCGGCCACGAGCTGCTCGCCGATGAACTTCTGGATGCCGTAGCTGTTCTGCGGCGTGGGCAGCGTGGTGTCCTCGATCACGGTGGGCAGGGGCTGCTCGGGCGAATCGCCGAACACCGCGACCGAGCTGGAGAATACGAACACGGGCGCATGGCCCGTCTGTTTTGCGGCATTGCGGCAGCCTTCGAGCAGCTGGCGCGTGGCGTCGAGGTTGCTGCGCATGCCGAGGTCGAAGTCAGCCTCGCACTCGCCGCTGACGGCCGCGGCCAAATGGAACACGGCCTGCACCTCGGCCAGGGGCAGCGCGCCACGGGCCAGTTGCTCGCCCAGGTCGCCCTCGAGGAACTGCACACGCGCGTCGGCCTGCAGGTTGGCGGGCGGGCCCACGCGGTCGGCCAGGAAGATGCGGGCGATGGGCCGCGCCGCAGCGCCCGCCAGGGCCAGGGAGCCCTGGGCCAGCAGCGTACGCGCCAGGCGCGCGCCCAGGAAGCCGCAGCCACCGGTGATGAGGAGGTTCATAGGGATCGTCCTTTCAGCGCACAGTCGCGCCATCATACAAACGATTGCCCGTACCGATTTTGAATAAAAAGTGGCTCTAGCGCCCGTCCATCATGCGCGAGCAGCTTCTTTTTCAATAGCAAACCGGCGCCAGCGGTGCCACACGCGCCAGCCCAGCAGCCCGCCCAGGATGGCCGCGTAGACCGCCACCTCGGCGAAGTTGTGCTTGCCCGCGCGCATCCAGAAGAAGTGCAGCACGGCCAGGCCCGCCACCGCGTACACGCTGCGGTGCAGCGCCTGCCAGCGCCTGCCGCCGAGCCAGCGGATGGCGCGGTTCCACGAGGTGGCCGCCATCAGCAGCAGAAGCAGCAGCGCGAGCTGGCCCACGAGGATGAAGGGGCGCTTGGGGATGTCGCGCAGGATGTCGCCCCACTCGAACCCCATGTCGAACCACGCATAGGCCAGCAGGTGCAGCACCGCGTAGAAGAAAACGAACAGCCCCGCCATGCGCCGAAAGCGCGCGAGCTGGGGCGTGCGGGTGAGCACCCGCAGCGGGGTGATGGCGAGCACGATGCACAGAAAGCGCAGCGTCCAGATGCCCAGCGCGCGCTCCAGCGCCTCGGCGGGGTTGGCGCCCAACCGGTCGCCGAAGGCGGCGGCCACGAGCCAGGCGAAGGGCAGCAGGCACAGCGCGAACGCCACGGGCTTGGCCCAGGGGCGCATGAGCAGGGAGCGCAACGGGGGTTTCAAGTGTTTTTGGCCTCTAAGCCTTATAGGGTCTGCGCAAGCAGCTATTGATTTAGTAGTATTTTTTCAGATCCATGCCCGCGTAGAGCTGGCCCACCTGGGCCTCGTAACCGTTGAACAGCAGCGTCTTGCGCCGCTTGGCGAACAGACCGTCTTCGCCGATGCGGCGCTCGGTGGCCTGGCTCCAGCGTGGGTGGTCCACGGCGGGGTTCACGTTGGAGTAGAAGCCGTACTCGTTGCGCGCGGCCTTGTTCCAGGCCGTGGGCGGCTCCTTGTCGGTGAAGCGGATCCGGGCGATGCTCTTGGCGCTCTTGAAGCCGTACTTCCAGGGCACCACGATGCGCACGGGCGCACCGTTCTGCTTGGGCAGGACCTCGCCGTACATGCCGAAGGCCAGCAGCGTGAGCGGGTGCAGCGCCTCGTCCATGCGCAGGCCCTCGGTGTAGGGCCAGTCGAGGATGCGCGAACCCACGTAGGGCATGGTGGCCTTGTCGGCCAGGGTGACGAATTCCACGTACTTCGCGCTGCCCAGGGGCTCGACGCGCTTGATGAGCTCGGCCAGCGAATAGCCCACCCACGGGATCACCATGGACCAGCCCTCCACGCAGCGCAAGCGGTAGATGCGCTCTTCCTGCGCGCTGAGCTTGAGCAGGTCTTCGAGCGCCCAGGTGCCTGGCTTCTGGACCAGGCCCTCGATCTCCACGCTCCAGGGGCTGGTTTTCAGCGTGTGGGCGTTCTTCGCGGGGTCGGCCTTGTCGGTGCCGAATTCGTAGAAGTTGTTGTAGCTGGCCGCGTCCTGGTAGGCCGTGGGCTTTTCCATGGTCACCGCGCCGCTCACGGACGAGGCAGCGCCGGGCAGGGCCGGCAGCTTGCCGGGGCGCGGAACACCGGCCCAGGCGGGGAGCGCGGGAAAGGCGGCGCCCGCCACGCCGCCCGCCATGAGGGCGAGCAGCGCCCGGCGGTTTTCGTAGACGGCGCGCGGCGTGATCTCGCTGCCGTGCGGATGGATGAAACCGGAGTGGCGGGAGGGGAACAGCATGGCTTGGCCTTTCCTTTCGTCTGGGGCGGCGCTCTGTCCAACAGAGCGCTCCATAGGCTATTCGTTCCCGGGCCGCCGCCGGTTACACCGGCAGGACTTACGCAAACAAGGATGCACCAGCGGCATTTCTACAAGGCGCGCGTCGCGCCTGAGCCCGTTTTGCGTAAGTCGTGACCGGGTCAGAGCGTGCCGTAGCTGTGCAGGCCGCTCAGGAACATGTTCACGCCCAGGAACGCGAACGTCGTCACCACCAGCCCCGAGAGTGCCCACCAGGCCGACACCGTGCCGCGCAGCCCCTTGACGAGGCGCATGTGCAGCCAGGCCGCGTAGTTGAGCCACACGATCAGGGCCCAGGTCTCCTTGGGGTCCCAGCTCCAGTAGCCGCCCCAGGCCTCGGCGGCCCACAGCGCGCCGAGCACGGTGGCAATGGTGAAGAAGGCGAAGCCCACGGCGATGGCCTTGTACATCACGTCGTCCAGCACCTCGCACGGGGGCAGCTGCGCGGCGATGCGCCGGCGCCCGAACAAAATGCCCGCCACGATCAGCGCCGAGACGCCGAAGTACACCATCCAGTAGGCGCTGCCGTTGCCCGCCGCCCCGCCCTGGCGGAACACGATGGGCTCGAAGCACAGCACCACGCCCAGCAGCCACAGCGGCGCGAGCTTGTACCAGCGTGTCTCGCTGGCCTGCAGCTTGATGAGGTAGGCGAATGCCACCATGGCCGACAGCGCGAAGGTGCCGTAGCCGATGAAGTTGGCGGGCACGTGCAGCTTCATCCACCAGCTCTTGAGCGCGGGCACGAGCGGCTGGATCTCCTGCGCGTCGCGCGCCACGGTGTACCACAGCAGGAAGCCCACGGCCGCGCTGACCACCAGCATCACGAAGCCGCCGAGCGCGCGCGTGCCGTACTGCTGCTCGTAGTAGAGGTAGAACGCGGCCGTCATCCAGCAGAACAGCACGAACACCTCGTACAGGTTGGAGACGGGGATGTGGCCGATGTCCGTGCCGATCAGGTAGCTCTCGTACCAGCGCACCATGGTGCCAGTGAGCGCCATGCCCACCGCCACCCACACCAGCCGCGAGCCGATCAGCGGCATGGCCCCGCTGGCCCCCTTGCCGCCCGGCGCAAACATGCCCAGCCAGTAGAACACCGTGCTCATGAAGAACAGCACGCTCATCCACAGGATGGCGGACTGGCTCGACAGGAAGTACTTGAGGCCGAACACCGTTTCGGCCCGCGCGAGGTCGCCCTGGTACAGCCCGATGGCCATAAGCGACAGCGCCGCCACCGCGAGCATCAGCACGCGCAGCGGGCGCCAGAACCAGCCCAGGGCCACGGCGCTGGGCATGGCGGCCAGCAGGATGCCCTTTTCGTACACGTCCATGTACGCGCCGTAGCGCGAGAGCACGTACAGCCCGCCTGCGGCCACGATGGCGGCGAACAGCCAGTCGAACCAGTTGCGGCGGACGAAGTAGCCCTCGTGCAGGGTCAGCGTGGTGGCGGCGGTGTTCATGCGGTATCTCCGTGGGGCGGCGGTGGCGTATGCGGCTGCGCGCCGATCAATTTCTGGCTGAGCTCGGCGAACTGGCGGTCGCCGTCCAGCGTCTTGCGGTTGGTGGACAGGGCCATGGTGGCGTGCGTGCCGCCGTCCTGCGGCGCGACCCAGACCCACAGGCGCCGGTCGCGCACGTAGAGCATGGCAAAAACGCCGAGGATGAGCAAGGCGCAGCCCAGATAGACCACGTTCTTGCCAGGCGCACGCGCCACCTGGAACACGCTGGCCTGCACCTGGGTGAAGTCCTCGAGCTCGAACGCCATGGGCGCGGGGTAGAACTGCGCGTCGCTGAGCGAGAGCACGGCCTGCGTCATGAACGCCTGGGTCTTGTCGCCCTGCGGCAGCGGCGCCAGGCCCGCGCGCTCGCGCGTGAGCTGGGCCAGCTCGAACAGCGCGCCGTTGAGGATGCGCACCAGCACCTCGCCCGCGCGAGAGCGCTCGGCCTCGGGCACGTTGGCCTCCATGAAGTCCGAGATGGCCTGCAGGCCGCCCTGGTGCTGGCCGTCCTTGCCCTGCCCGCCCGCGAACAGCGTGAGCGCGCGCAGCGCGGACTGGGTCAGCTGCTCGGCCAGGTCCTTGCGCGAGGCATCGACCGCGTGGGCCGCGTAGCGGCGCACCGCCTGCTCGCGCAGGGCCGGGTCGGCGAGCGCTTCGCGCAGGCGCAGGAAGCCCTCCATGCCGCCCTGGTCGTCCACGGGGATGCGCAGGTAGCGCAGGGGCTGGTCCGCCGCCTCGCGCACGCCCAGCAGGTACACGGGCTGGCCGTCGCCCGTGTCCACGGGCAGCATGTAGTTGTGGAACTCGCGCGCCTGTCCCGCCGCGTCGCGCAGCTTGTAGCCCACGCTGGGGCCCACGTTGCGCAGCTCCTTTTTGGTGCTGGTCTTGTTGGCAGCGCCCAGGCGCGCGTCGATGGATTCGCGCAGGTCCACCTTGCGCATGTCGGCGCCCGAGCCGCCGCCGTCGCCCATGTTCTCGACGTTGATGGTGCGCAGCGCCGTGTATTCGAGCGTGAGGGCCTGCCCCGCCTCGCCGTTGGAGAGCTGGGACTGGCCGCCGATCACGCCCTCGACCTCGAAGGGCTTGACGCCCGCCGCCAGGGGCACGGCGCGCAGCTTCACGCGCGAGCCGCCGTCGTCGAAGCTCGACTGGTAGATCTCGATGCCCTTGTACGTGGCCGGGTGGTTCACCTCGATGCGCGCGGGCGTGGCCGCGCCCGTGGCCTTGTCGTGGATGACGACCTCGCTCGCGAACAGCTTGGGCATGCCCGTGGAGTAGTGCTCGATGATGAACTTCTTGAGCTCGATGGCGAAGGGCAGCTCCTGCAGCAGGATGCCGTCCGACTGGCTCAGGATGGCCGTGCTCGACTGCGTGCCCTCGGCCACGAACAGGTTGCCGCGGAAGGTGGGGTTGCGCTCGGACAGGCGGTGCTCGGGCGCCACGTCGGCCACCATGCCGCCGCCCCGGTAGGGCGTCTTGCCGCCCAGCCACATCTGGGCGCGCACGATCAGGTCGCCGTCGAGCAGGCCGCCCAGGCACACGAGCACGATGGCGCTGTGCGCCGCGATGTAGCCGATCTTGTGCGCCGCGCCGTGCTTGGCGGCGACCATCCAGCCCTTGCCTTCAGGCACGTCGCGCTGCTGCAGCCGCACCTTCCAGCCGCCGCTGGCCAGCAGCCGGCCGATGCGCTGCGCGGCCGCCTCGGGCGCCTCCGCCAGCGCGGCCTGGGCCTTGTGGTGGAAGGCCTGCAGGCTCTGCTCGCGGATGTTCTCCTTGTAGCTGCGCAGGTCGGCCAGGTACTTGGGCGTGTGGCGCGCGATGCACAGCGACGTGCTGACGACCAGGAACGCCAGGATGAGCAGGAACCACCACGCGCTGTACACCGCGTTGAGCCGCAGCGCCAGGAACAGCTCGGCCCAGAACGGCCCGAACTGGTTGACGTAGTTGGCCGCAGGCTCGTGCTGCTTGAGCACGGTGCCGATCATGGAGGCGATGCAGATCACCGTGAGCAGCGAGATCGCGAAGCGCATCGAGGACAGCAGCTCCACGGCCGCGCGCAGCAGGGGCGAGCGGGACTGGATGCGAAGGCCGTGGGTGGAGGCGGTCATGGGAAGGAAAGGGGGCAGGGGGCCTGGTGCCGGAACGAAAAAAAGGCGGGACCATCTGGCTCGATGGACCCGCCCGTATTGGGGTTTGTTATTGGCGGTTGGTTCCGGTCGCGCCCGTGAGGAACGCCGGAATATCAGCGCAGGCCGGCGATGTAGTCGGCCACGGCCTTGATCTCGCGGTCGTTCATCTTGGCGGCCACGCCCGCCATCTGCGGGCTGTTGCCGCGCTTGCCGCTGCGGAAGGCGTTGAGCTGCGTGACCGTGTAGTCGGCATGCTGGCCCGAAAGGCGCGGGTACTGGGCCGGAATGCCGGCGCCATTGGGGCTGTGGCAGCCCGCGCAGGCGGCGATGCTGCGGTCCTGGATGCCGCCGCGGTAGATGCGCTCGCCCAGGGCCACGAGTTCCTTGTCCTTGGCGAAGCCGGGCTTGGCGGTCTTGGTGGTCACCCAGTAGGCGATGTTCTTCATGTCGTCGTCGGACAGCGTGGACGCGAACCCCTTCATGACGGGGTCGTTGCGCTTGCCGGACTTGAAGTCCTGCAGCTGCTTGACGATGTACTCGGGGTGCTGCTGCGACAGCTTGGGCTGCGCCGTCACCGTGGAGTTGCCGTCGGCGCCGTGGCAGGCGGCGCACACGGCGGAGAAGCTGGCCTCCCCCTTGGCCAGGTCGGGCTTGGCAGCCTTGGGGGCGGCAGCGGCAGCGCCTTCCGCAGCAAGAACCGGAACGGCGGGGGCCACCAGCACGGCAGCCGTCAGCAGAGAGGCGAGCAACTTCATATCGAGGGACGTGTGTGGTTATGTAAGCAAAAGCCCGCCGATTCTACAATGCCCCTACTTCATGAATACCACTATCGACGCCAAAGCCGCCTTGGGCTGGATGCACACGGCCCGTTTCCTCACCACGGCCGCGCAACTGAACCAGCTGCCCGAGGTCCACGTTCCGGAGTTCGCCTTCGTGGGCCGCTCGAACGCAGGCAAGTCCACCTGCATCAACACGCTCACGCAGCAAAAGCAGCTCGCCTTCGCCTCCAAGAAGCCCGGGCGCACGCAGCACATCAACCTGTTCGCCCTGGGCAAGCAGGGCGTGACGGACGCGGTGCTGGCCGACCTGCCCGGCTACGGCTACGCCGCCGTGTCGCGCACCGACAAGCAGCGCTGGCAGCAGGTGATGGCGAACTACCTCGTGAGCCGCGCGGGCCTGAGCGGCATCGTGCTGCTGTGCGATCCGCGCCTGGGCCTGACGGAGCTCGACGAGGCCCTGCTCGAAGTGGTGCGCCCGCGCGTCGAGGCGGGCCTGAAATTCCTCGTGCTGCTGACCAAGGCCGACAAGCTCACGCGCAGCGAGCAGGCCAAGGTGCTGTCCATCACGCGACTGCAAGCGGGCGGCGGCGAGGTCAGGATGTTCTCCGCGCTCAAGAAACAGGGCGTGGACGAGGTAGCGCAGCTGCTGTGGCAGTGGTCGCACCCGCCAGCGGCACCGGCCCCCGAGCCGGTGCCCGAACCCGGTCAACCCTGAGCGCCCCTGCCTGCGCTCACCGCAACGAAAGGCGTAGCGCATGGTCGAAGAAACCGCACACACACTGCCCCACGGCATCACCCTGCACTGCCGCGTGAGCGGCGAGAGGGGCCGCCCCGTGCTGCTGTTCCTGCACGGCTTTCCCGAAGGGGCCTTCATCTGGGACGAGCTGCTGGCCCACTTCGCCCAGACTGGCAACGGCGGCTACCGCTGCGTGGCGCCGTTCCTGCGCGGCTTCGGACCGTCGAGCGCCCCTGCTGAAGTCGAGGCCTACCGCGCCAAGCACCTGGTGCAGGACATCGCCGCGCTGATCGCCATCGAAAGCCCCGGCGCTCCGCTGGCCGCCCTGGTGGCGCACGACTGGGGCGGCGCCGTGGCCTGGAGCGTGGCCAACCAGCACCCGCGGTTGATGCAGCGCCTGGCCATCGTCAACGCGCCCCACGCGGGCGCCTTCCTGCGCGAGCTGCAGCACAACCCCGAACAGCAGGCCGCGAGCCGCTACATGCACTTCCTGTGCCGCCCCGATGCCGAGGCGCTGCTGGCCGAGAATGGCTTCCAGCGCATGTTCGCCATGTTCGACGGCCCGCAGGGCCAGCCGCCCGCGTGGATGACGCCGCAAGAGCGCGCCCGCTACCACGCCGTCTGGTCGCAAGGGCTGGCGGGCGGCTGCAACTACTACCGTGCCAGCCCCCTGCGCCCGCCGCTGTCGGAGGACGACCCGGTGCGCCAACTGCGGCTGCCGCGCGAGATGCTCACGGTGCAGGTCCCCACCCTGGTGCTGTGGGGCACGGCCGACCCGGCCCTGCTGCCCGCCCTGCTTGATGGCCTGCCCGACTGGGTGCCCGATCTGCGCGTGGTGCCCATAGCCGGCGCGTCGCACTGGGTGGTGCAGGAGCAGCCCGGGCGCGTAACGCGCGAGCTGGCGGGTTTTCTACTATCCCATTGATAGCTGCTAGCGCCCGCCCCGCCTGGGCTGGAGGCCAAAAATACCTTGAATCCTAGTAAATGGACGGCTCGCCCTCGGGCCGTGTCTTGAAGCGCCGGTGCACCCAGTAGTACTGGCCCGGCATGGTGTGGATGGCCGCTTCCAGCTCACGGTTCATGCGCGCGGTGTCGGCCTCCACGTCGTCGGTGGGGAAGTTGCTCCAGGCGGGCGTGATCTCGGCCACGTAGCCCTCGGGCGTCATGCGCGTGTACATGCCCAGCACCTTCGCGCGGCCCAGCCGCGCGAAGCGCGAGAGCGAGGGCACGGTGGCCGTCGGCACGCCGAAGTAGGGCACGAAGACCGATTCGTTGCGGCCGAAGTCCATGTCCGGCAGCAGGTACAGCAGGCCGCCCTTGCGCAGGTTGGAGATGATGGGCTTGACGCCGTCGGCGCGGTTGAGCATGCGCACGTCGCCAAAGCGCTGGCGCCCGGCCATGAACCAGGCGTCGATCACCGGGTCGGGGTGCGTGGAGAAGATCGAGGTGAAGGGCCGCGTGGTGTGCAGCGGCAGCGCAAGGCCGCCCGCGTCCATGCCGTAGAAGTGCGGCGCGAAGAGGATGGTGGGCGTATCGCCTTCCAGCTCGTGCAGCGCGCCCTGCAGCTTCACGCGCGAGAGCACCAGTTCGCGCGGCGACGACCACAGCCAGCTTCGGTCGAGCCAGGCCTGGCAGAAGCGCACGAAGGTGTCGCGCGCCCAGGCGCTGCGCTGCGCGGGGCTGGCATCGGGGTAGCACAGCGCCAGGTTGGCGAGCGCCACGCGCCGGCGCGGCACGGCCAGCACGTACAGCACCTGCCCCAGCACCCAACCCAGCGCGCGCAGCACGGGCAGCGGCAGGCGCGCGAGCACGCCCATGAACCAGACCCCGAGGCGTGAACGCATGCGCCCCTTCATGCGGCCACCTCGGCGGCTGCCATCCCGCGCGGCTGCTTGTAGCGCGCATAGCCCCACAGGTACTGCTGCGGGCATTGGCGGATGACCTGTTCCATGGCCTGGTTGATCTGCCGCACGGCGGCGTCGAGGGTGTCGGACAGGGGCATGGGCAACTCCTCCAGGTACAGCGCGTAGCCCCGCCCCCAGGGCTCGCGCTCGCAGCGCGCCAGCACCACGGCCGCGCCGGTCTGCTGGGCCAGGCGCGCCGCCAGGGTCATGGTGTAGGCCTCGCGGCCGAAGAACGGTGCCCACAGGCCCTGCCCGCCGGGCGGCACCTGGTCGGGCAGCAGGCCCACGGCCTGGCCGCGGCGCAGGGCCTTGATCATCTGGCGCACGCCGGTCAGCTCGGTGGGCACGGCCCGAACGCCCGGGCGGTTGCGCGCGGTGCGCATCACCTCGGCCAGCCAGGGCTGGCGCGCGGGGCGGTAGAGAATGGTGATGTCGCCGTGCTCCGCGCTCCAGCGCCGCGCGGCGGCCTGCACCGACATCTCGAAGCAGCCGATGTGCGGCGTGAGGAACAGGATGCCCTTGCCCCGCACCCAGGCGCGCTCCACGCATGCGGCGTTCTCAATGCGGCAGGCGGGTAGCGTGCCCCACCACAGGCGTGGCGACTCGGCCGCCATGCGCCCCGCATGGGCCACGGCCGCGCGCACCTGCGCGAACGCATAGCCCGCCAGCGCCGCGTTCTCCAGGAACCGGCGGCGGTACGTGGGCGACGCCCAGAACACCAGCCACCCCATCGCGGCCCCCAGGCCGTGGAGCAGCCACAACGGGCACAGGGAGACGATGCGGAACAGCGTTGGCATTACAATAGGAGGGTCGCTGAGTTAAATGAGCAACTTGCAGGGCGACGTTAAAAAATTCTGCTAAAGCGTTCGCCAAAGCTCCCAAGGCCGAGGGCAACGCCCCAAATGCCAGAACACAGGAGTTTACAAAATGGCGAACGACTTTCTCTTCACCTCCGAATCCGTCTCCGAAGGCCACCCCGACAAGGTGGCCGACCAGATCTCGGACGCCATCCTCGACGCCATCTTCACGCAGGACCCGCGCTCGCGCGTGGCCGCCGAGACGCTGACCAACACCGGCCTCGTGGTGCTTGCGGGCGAGATCACCACCAACGCCCACGTGGACTACATCCAGGTGGCGCGCGACACCATCAAGCGCATCGGCTACGACAACACCGACTACGGCATCGACTATCGTGGCTGCGCGGTGCTCGTGGCCTACGACAAGCAGAGCAACGACATCGCCCAGGGCGTGGACCACGCGAGCGACGACCACCTGAACACCGGCGCCGGCGACCAGGGCCTGATGTTCGGCTACGCCTGCGACGAGACGCCCGAGCTCATGCCCGCGCCCATCCACTACGCCCACCGCCTCGTGGAGCGCCAGGCACAGTTGCGCAAGGACGGCCGCCTGCCCTTCCTGCGCCCCGACGCCAAGAGCCAGGTGACCATGCGCTACGTGGACGGCAAGCCCCACAGCATCGACACCGTGGTGCTCTCCACCCAGCACAGCCCCGACCAGAGCGAAACGGCCACCAAGATGAAGCCCAGCTTCATCGAGGCGGTGATCGAGGAGATCATCAAGCCCGTGCTGCCCAAGGAGTGGCTCCAGGACACCAAGTACCTCATCAACCCCACGGGCCGCTTCGTCATCGGCGGCCCGCAAGGCGACTGCGGCCTCACGGGCCGCAAGATCATCGTGGACACCTACGGCGGCGCCTGCCCCCACGGCGGCGGCGCGTTCAGCGGCAAGGACCCGACGAAGGTGGACCGCAGCGCCGCCTACGCCGCGCGCTACGTGGCCAAGAACATCGTGGCCGCGGGCCTGGCCAAGCAGTGCCAGATCCAGGTGGCCTACGCCATCGGCGTGGCGCACCCAATGAACATCACCGTCTACACCGAAGGCACAGGCGTGATCCCCGACGACCGGATCGCCGCCCTGGTGCGCGAGCACTTCGACCTGCGGCCCAAGGGCATCATCCAGATGCTCGACCTGCTGCGCCCCATCTACGCCAAGACCGCCGCCTACGGCCACTTCGGGCGCGAGGAGCCCGAATTCACCTGGGAGAAGACGGACAAGGCGGCGGCGCTGCGCGCAGCGGCGGGGCTGTAAGCCATGAAGACGCGAAGCGGATCCAGCCGCCTTGCGCCACAAGCCGCGGCGCCGCGCGCGGCGGCGGGGCTGTAGGCCCGCAGCGCGCGTGTACGACGCCGCCGTCCTCATCGGCCGCTTCGAGCCCGTGCACGCGGGCCACATGGCCCTGGTGCGCGAGGCGCTCGCGCATGCACGCCGCGCCATCGTCATCGCCGGCTCCGCGTTCCAGGCCCGCACGCCCAAGAACCCCTTCACCTGGGCCGAGCGGGCGGACATGCTGCAAGGCACGCTGCCCGAGGCCGACCGCGAGCGCCTCACCGTCCTGCCCGTGCGCGACTACTATGATGAAGCCGTGTGGGTGCGCGCCGTGCAGCAGGCCGTGGCCCGGCACGTGCCCGCAGGGGGGCGCATCGGCCTCGTGGGCCACTTCAAGGATGCGAGCAGCAGCTACCTGAGTGCCTTTCCGGGCTGGTCGCTGATCTCCGTGGAGCGCCAGGGCAGCATCGACGCCACGGCCATCCGCGATGCCTATCTCGGCGCGCAGCCGCAAGCCCTCGCAGCGCTAGTGGACCAGATGCCGGCGGGCACGCTGCACTTCCTGCAGGCTTTCGCGCAGTTGCCGGCCTACACGGCCCTGCAGGAAGAGTGGCGCATGCTGCGCGCCTACCGCGCCACCTGGGCCCAGGCGCCCTACCCGCCCGTGTTCGTCACGGTGGATGCCGTACTGCGCTGCCAGGACCACGTGCTGCTCATCCGCCGCGCCCATGCCCCCGGCAAGGGGCTGCTCGCCGTGCCGGGCGGCTTCATCGAGCCGCGCGAAACGCTGTGGCAGTCGTGCCTGCGCGAGCTCGCGGAAGAAACGCACTGCGCCCTGCCCGAGCCCGCCCTGCGCGCGGCGCTGCAGCAGGTCACCGTGTTCGACCACCCCGACCGCAGCCAGCGCGGGCGCACCATCACGCATGCGCACTATTTCGACCTGGGGGCCGCCCCCTTTCCGACGGTGCGAGCGGACGATGATGCGGCGCAGGTAGCGTGGACACCCATTGCACAACTGGCAGGTATGGAGGAAGCGTTCTTCGAGGACCACTTCCATATGCTGGACCATTTTCTGGGCCTGACGGGCTGTCGTTGAGCACAGCCACCTCAGTGGCATGGCTTAGACTTGCCGAGCCGCCTTTCCAGGCGCTGAGGGGCGCCCAAGCACCACGCAGCAACTGCACTTGACCATGGCTGAATCACCTAAAACCCTGTATGTGTTTGCCGCCGTGCTCACCCTGGCAGTGCTGGGCATCTACCTGCCTGGCGTGCACAACCAGTTCATCTTCGACGATCTGCGCCTAAGCGACGGCACTATATTCGGCGAATACGGCAGCCTGCTGCACTTCAAACAACGCATGCTGTCCTATGGCAGCTTCGTATGGGTGCAAGAGCTGTTTGGAGACGGGGGGTGGAAACAGCGTCTCGTCAACTTGGTGCTGCATCTGGGCGTGTTGGCCACGCTTTACGCACTGCTGGGTGCGTTGCTGCGCACGACCCCCTTTCCGCAGGAATTCGAAGAGCATCCGCACTTCGCACGCTCGCGCGCGGCAGCGCTGCAAGTGGGTATTGCGTTGTTCGCGCTCAATCCGGTCGCTGTCTACGCCGTCGCCTACCTGGCCCAACGCTCTATCGTTATGGCCACGTTGTTTGCCGTGCTGGCCTGCTGGATGTTTGTGCGCGGCCTGCAAACAGGCAAAACTCCATGGCTCATCGCCGCCCTGGCCAGCTACGTCCTGGCCGTGCTCTCCAAGGAATACGCGGTGATGACCGCAGCCATGGCCGTGCCGCTGTACATCCACGTCCGCCGTCCGGGCGGCAGACAGATCGCCCTAATGGCAGGCGCCGCCCTCTTGCTGCTGCTCACCGCTGCCGCCGTGTTCTGGCAGCTTTATGGCGGCCTCATCGGCCGGGTATTCGACCCGCAATCCATCGAGCTGGTGCGGCAACTGGAAGCCTTGCGCCCCGGCGTCACCCGGCAGATCTATCCGCTCAGCATCCTGAACGAAGCCGCGCTTTTCTTCGCCTACGGTTTTCTCTGGGCCTTCCCCAACGTGTTGTGGATGTCCATCGACATACGCCCCGCGTTTCCGCTGGGCTTTGGTTCGCTCACCCATCTGCTCGGCGCCCTGGCCTACCTGGCATTACTGGTCGGCGCCATCTGGCTCGTGCTGCGCCGGCGTGACCTCTGGGCATTGGCCGCACTGCTGCTGCTGTTCCCACTGCTGTGGTACGCCACCGAATTTGCCACCGTCTGGGTACAAGACCCCTTCGTTCTGTACCGCAGCTACCTGTGGGCCGTGGCCTTGCCGGGACTGCTGGCCATCGTCCTGACCGGCTTCAAGCCCCGGAGTATCTACATCCTGGGCGTGGTGCTGGGGCTGGTTTTCGGGGTGCTCGCACTCGAGCGGGTCGTGTCGCTCAAGAACGCCGGCACCGCCTGGGGCGACGCAGCCGAGAAGATCGACCGCAACGCACCGGCCAACACCGTGGGCCGCAGTCGCGCCTATCTGAACCTGGGCTCTTACCGCATGGAAAAGGGTCTCTACGCCCAGGCCGAGCGCGACTTCACCATGGCCGATGCACTGGGCGATACCGGCGGCAAGGCCCGCTTCAGCCTGGGCATTCTGCTGCAGCAGCAGAAAAAATACACGGAGGCCCTGCAAGCCTTTGAGGCGGCCCAAGCCAAGGGCTACACAGGCCAGTCGCTGTATTACCAGCGGGGCGAGGCCGCCTTTGCGTTGGCGCAATACAAACAAGCTTACGAGAGTTTTGACACGGCCCTGCGCCAACCGGCCGAAGCTCTGGACGATGGGGACAAAATGGCGCAACTGCTGCGCCTGCGCCGAGCCGAAGCCGCCATCGGTGCCGACCAGTTCGATGCAGCCATCGCCGACTTCACGCAATTGCTGAAAGCCAGCCCTGGCAACCCCCGGTTAGAAATGGGGCTCGCCATGACCCTGGTAGGCAAAGGCGACACGCAGCAGGCCATCACGCTATTCGATCAATTGCTGGCCCGCAACCCCGTCCCCGCAGCGTTCTACGGACGGGCCATGGCCTACCAGCGCGCGGGCCAGCATGCACAAAGCCTGAGCGACCTGGACCAAGCTATACGCCTCGATCCGCGCAACCCGCAGTACCGAGGCGTACGCGACCAGATCGCAGCCTCTGCCAAGAAACCATGACCAGACGAACGGCCCAATGCGCGTACTGCACGTAGGCAAGTTCTATCCACCCTATCGCGGGGGCATGGAAGTCTTCCTGGCCGATCTCATCCAGGAGCAGCGCCGTCAGGGCATAGACGCCCACGCGCTGGTGCATGGCGACCCACTGCCCGATGACCCTGCATGGGTACAGCGCGTGCCTGTGCAGTTCAACATGGTCTATGCCCCCATGGCGCTGGGCTTCAGGCAGGCGCTGGGCAGCGCCATCGACCGGCTGACACCCGACGTGCTGCACTTGCACATGCCCAACAACTCGGCACTGTGGGCCTTGACGCTGCCCGGCGCGCGCAAGGTGCCCTGGGTGGTGCACTGGCATTCCGATGTGGTGGTATCCAACATCAAATGGTCGGTCGCGCTGGCCTACATGCTGTACCGTCCGTTTGAGCAGGCACTGCTGGAGCGCACCCAGCAGGTGTTCGCCACTTCGCCGCCTTATCTCGAAGCCAGCAATGCTCTGCGCATGTGGCGCAGCAAATGCGAAATCGTTCCGCTGGGACTGAATCTGAGGACCATTCCCAAGCCGGTGCTGCTGCAGCCTGGCCAAGGCTGGCGGCCCGACACGCGGCTGCGCCTGCTATCCATAGGCAGGCTGACCTACTACAAGGGCTTTGAAACATTAATCCGCGCAGTCTCGGCCATGCCCGGCGTGGGACTGCTGATCGCAGGCGAGGGTGAACTGCGCACATCGCTGGAAGAATTGATCCGCCAATGCACGCCCGAGGGCAAGCCGGCATCCGTGCGGCTGGCGGGCGCCGTCTCGGACGAAGAAAAGCACGCACTGTTTGCCGGATGCGACATCTTCTGCCTGGCCTCGCGCGAGCGCACCGAGGCCTTTGGCGTCGTGCTGCTGGAAGCCATGCTGCACCAAAAGCCCTGCATAGTTACCGACCTGCCAGGCTCGGGCATGCCATGGGTGGTGGCCCAGGCACGCACGGGCCTCCATGTACCTTTCGAGGATATGGATGCATGGCGCAACGTAATTGCCCGGCTGCAGCATGACGCACCCTTGCGCGAACGCCTGGGCAAGGCCGGCCCGCTGGCACTGCGGCGTCACTTCTGCATCGGTGCCTGCGAGCGCGCCGTGGCACGACACTATCGCTATCTGGCACCGGGCCTGGCTGCGACAACAGCCAAAGGCAAGCTGATGGTGGTGATTTCAACCCGCAACCACGAAGCAAGCATCGCTCACCTCGTGCGCCGAGCCAAATCCCTGGTGGAAGCACCCATACTCGTGGTTGACAACCGCAGTGCGGATGCCACCTGCACCTTTGCCGAACAAAGCGGTGCAAGGGTGTTGCGCCCATTGCTAGCGATGACCACATGGGGCAGTCTGCAGACAGGCATACGCCATGCCTTGGCGCAGGGCTATGAATCGGTGATCACGATAGATGCCGACGGGCGCTATGAGGTCGAGGCGATCCCTGCGCTGCTCAAGGCCAACCCCAGCGCCGACGTGGTGGTCGGCTATTTCGAAGACCATCACAGCCGAGCCCGGCGCCTGGCCTGGCAGTGGTTCCGATTCGTCACGGGCCTTCCGCTGCGCGATTTCGTTTCTGGCTTTCGCCTATACAACCATGCCGCATTGCGCGTGGCAGCCTCCTCCGACGCCACGTTGCTTGACTACCAAGACATAGGCACCTTGCTGCTCATGCGCCGCGCAGGGCTGCGCATCGCGGAAGTGGCTTTACCCATGCACACGGACAAGCCCGATCGCTCGAACATGTTCCAGTCCTGGGCCAATGCAATACGTTACGTGGCGGTCTCCACCCTCCTAGGCTTGGCCCATCTGCGTGCCGGGAAGCCGTCTGATTAAGCATTATCAGCCCCAGCCCTGCCTGCATCCGCTGCACGAAGCGCAGTTCCGTGAACCGAAGGGCCGCTGCATGCGTCCGCCGGACACGCCTTGACAGGCACAGCCAGGCTGCGGCGGGAGCTCTCAGGCCAGTGGCGACCGGCGATGCAGCAGAAGTGCTTCGGGCCGGGCGGCACCCTCTACCGTTGCGTGAGCAGCCAGCGATAGAACACTGCGAGGACGCATCGCGACTTGCGATGCTGGCTCCTGCCGGTATAGGGGCAAGTGGCCCATGCACTTGGCCACCAGCGCGTGGGCCAGCAAGCCGACTGTGGGGATGCCCTTGGCCAGCCTGCTGGATTGCCAAGACCCCAGCAGCCAGCTGATGCTGCGCGACGCGGGGCTGCGTATTGCCAAAGTCGCACTGCGGCCGGCGCCCGGCCCCGAAGCCGGCGCCGCACTCGCGGCTTCCGGCTGCAACCGTGTGCGCCACGCCTTGCTGACGCTGCTGCTGCTGCTGCTGCGCCTGTCATTCTGGCCCCGCTGGCTCCGCGAACGGCCGCGGCCGAATCACTGAACCCTGAGGCCCTCGGCGGCCAGGCCAGCCGCCAGTTGCGCCAGCCGCAACGCACCCGAACGTCCGGGTTCGATGGACACATAGGGCGCGAGGCCCTCGCGCTGGGCCTGCAGCACCTCCACCATGCCCTCGGGTGACTGCAGACGCAGGATCCATGCGCGCAGCGCCTCAGCATCCGCGGCCTTGAGTCCTGGCAGCGCTTCGAAGAGCGCTGCGTACAACCCGTGCGCAACCGACAAGCCCGACATCAGGCAGGGCCGCGCTTCTGCTGCGCAGTCGAGGACTACGGAGGAAATGTTGGTCAGACAGAACCAGGACGAAGCGATCACTGCGCGCAGTTCGCCGCCCTGGAGCAGCTCGATGCCGTCGCGCCCCTCGAGCAGTTGGTAGTCGCTGCGCTGGTCCACCGGATGCAGCTTGACGCGCAGCACGCTGGCGCTTACGCCGCACTCGTCCAGCAGCGCGCGGATCGCCAGGACCTCGCGCAGCTGGGACCGGTGTGCCGCCTCGTCCTGCAGGTTGCTGCGCAGGAAGTTGGTGCAGAAGTAGGTGACGGTGCCCTCGCCCGGTGTAGCACCGCGCGCCTCGTCGAACGTGAGGAAGGGATGCCCAACCACCTCGATGCGCGTCGTCCCGCGGCCGTCCTGCGCACGCAGGATGTCGGCCCAGAACGCACCATACGCGGCGATGACGTCGCACCCTCCCAGCCCGTAGGGACGGCCTCCAAACAGCTTGCCGAGCCAGGCGATCTTGCGCTTCTCGCGCTGAAGCTGCTGCCGAGCCTCTGCCGTGGCCAGTGCGAAGCGGTTCGACAGGAAGCCGTCCTGCACCAGCAAGGTCGGCACCCGGCTGCCGCGGGCCGCATCGATCGCCACCAGTTCGGCCAGACCCGTGTCATTGCCCAGGACCAGCAGCGCGACACCCTGTCGGCGCAGCAGCGCGCGATACTGGCACGCACCCGTCCAGCGCGCGGCCCCCACGGTCTGCAAGCCGCGCAGCCACCGGTTGGGGCTCGCGCCATGCCGGAACGACACCGGCTCGACCACGACCTGGAGCCCCAGCGCTTCGACTGTCGCGGCCACGTTGCCATGAAGGTCCGCATAGAACGCATCCAGCGACACGATCACGGGACACCAATGGCCGGCCGCCTGCAGGCACCGGATAACGGGCGCGAACAGCCGCACATGGAGGCCGCTGCTGCACAGGAAGGCGATGCTGCGTGCAGGCAGGCTCATGGTCGACCTCGCGTGGCCTGCGCCACCTCGCGCAGGAACCGCTGCGCGGCTTCGTCGGCGGAACCACAACACCACGCTTGCGCGAATTCGTCGACCTGGGGCGCCTGGGCGAGCAACTGCTCCAGCGCCGCGCCCAGCTTCGTGGCGTCGGTGACGCAGGGCAGCCCGCCCGCCCCAGCGACAAACCCCGTGAATTCCGGCGTGCCGGCGAGGTTGACCAGCAGGACGCGCTTGCCGGCGCTGGCCGCCTCCAGCAGCACCGTGCTGGCCTTGCCGACGACGCAATCCGCTTCGCGCAGGCTGGCTTCGAGCGGTAAATCCGCGCCAGCGCACAGCCGCACGCGTGCGTGGCGGGCCTGCAACCAGCGGAAGTCCTCGAGCCGGTGGCGGGGATGCGTACGCACGACGAGCTCGGCCCCCGGCGGCAGATGGGTGGCCAGCGCCTCCAGCGTCAGCCGTTCCTCATCGAGGGTCATGAGATAGGGGCAGACCAGCGCATTACCGCCCGTCACATAAAGAATCGTGCGGGCGGCGCCCACGGCGGCAGGCAGCCGTGGCTTCGCGCGGTTGAAGCCCATCACGCTAAGCCGCTGCGACGGCACGCCGTAGCCGGCCAGCAACGCCGCGTAGCGCGGCCCCCACACGAAGAACCGGTCCGGCACGAACTCGTCTTGCTCCGCCAACGCCGGCACGTAGAAGCCCAGGTTGGTCACGCGCTGCGGTGTCACGATGCCGGCCTGCACGCCAAACAGCTGCCCGCCCACGCGGTGCAAGGCCGCCGCCATGCACCGCCCGATGTTGGAAAACGCCTCGGCCGAAACGACTAGCTTCAGCCCCTCGCGTGCGACCAAGCGCTGCGCGATGCCGTAATGCAGCCGCATCGACGCCAGCACGGCCGGCAGCAGCGACTGCATGCGGTCGCGGGCCAGCGCGTAGAAGTCGAGGCCGTCGACCCGGAACAGGTGACGGAACCGCTCGTCGGCGTCGCTGCGGGCCAGCAGCGCGGCGTAGTGGCGCAGGTCCGCGCCGTGGCGCCAGAAGTCGCGCGGCGCAGCGTAGAAGTACCAGGGACGGTATTCGCCCGACAACAGCGTGCGCCAGGTGAGCCACTGGTTGCGCAGTGCGCCTGGCGCCAGGCGCGGCGGGTTGATGCCGATCTTCAGCAGGCCCGGATGCGCCTCGCTCAAGGCGGGCTCGATCCCTTCGAAGTAGCCGTCACCCAGGCGCTGCGCGCTCCGCGCGTCCGTGAAGCGCCGGGTCATGTCGCCCAGCGAATTCACGATAGCAAGCGCGGACCGGTTACGCGGTGAGAGCAGTTGACCCAGCCGCACCAGCAGTGGCGACATGAGCAGCGTGTCGGCCGCGTTCCAGAGGCGGCGCCATAAGGCCGGTGGCCGTGCCGCAGGCGCCGGCACGATCGCCGACGGCGAAGGGGGCAGTAGGCGCAGCTCGCCCTCAGTCCACGCGGCGATGCCTCGCGCCAGCGGATGGCCCACCGCCGCCACGATCCGCACGGGCGCGCTGGCATGGCGTGCCAGGATGTCGCGCACCAGGAACGCATGGAGGATGCCTTCGAACAGTCCGTCCTTGATTTCGAAGATCGCGTCCTGGCCCAGTGTCCACAGAGGCAATTGCCCTTCGGCCTGGATCTCCGCGAATTCGGCGCCGCTGGCGCGCAGTTGCGAGGGCAGTTGCTCGAGCCACTCCAGGGCCGCTGCCGCCGCCTGCTCGAACACGGGGCCGCAGTCGCGGTACAGGTAGCGGCAGAGCCCACCGCGCGACTGCCAGGCGGCCTCCAGTGTCAGCGTGTCCGAAAAGACATGGTCGCGCGGCGCCGCGTGCGCGGCCAGCTCGTCAGCCGATACGCCGAGCCCGAAAACCACGCCGGCAGTGTCATCCGCCATGGCCGTCGCTCCGGTTCAGCGGCCGCCAGGGGCCAATACCAGCTCCGCGATGCGGGCACCGGCCTGCCCGTCGCAGGGCCCGAAAATGGGGCCCAACGCCTGCTGCGCCTGCGCGACGGCGGCCGCGCGAGCGGATTCGTCGGCCATCAGGGGGCGCAGCGCCAACTCGAGGTCCTCCGGCCGCTCAACGAACGGCACGAGCGGACGGTAGATCTCCACATGCGGCAGATCGAAGTAGTAGCGCGACTCGGGGTAGTCGAGCAGCACGCCCGCGGCGCCCGTGAGGATCGCTTCGCCCATGATGCTGGAGAAGGTTCCCACCAGCCAGTCGCAGATCGACAGCAGCGCGGCATTGGACACCAGCACGTTCTGCGGCGCCACGAACACGAGCCCTGGGTTCTCGCTGGCCGCCTGCTGGACCATGCCGAGGTCGTCGCTCGTCCACGGCTTCATGATGATCTTGAAGTCGAATTCGATCGCCAGCCGGCAGAGGCACTCGACCGTGGCGACGAAGTGCTCATCGCGCAGGATGACGGTATCCAGCACGCGCGACTGCCCCGTGAACAGCAGGTAGCGGTCACCGGGGTCCAGGCCGAGCAGACGGCAGGTCTGTTCGCGCACCCGTGCCCGGTCGCAGCGCACTTGCGCATGCTTGTCCAGCCGCGCATAGCCCGTGATGGCCAGGGTTTCGTCGGTATAGCCGTAGGCCCTGAAAGCCTCGACGTGGTGCGAGCCCCAGAGTGCCAAGCGGTCGGGTACGGCGAACCCCATTGGCGTGGCCGCGCCATAGTAGCCCGTCTCGTGGTGGTCCAGCGCATGCAGGTAGGGGCCGAGCGCCTGCTGCACGCCCACCACGCGGCAGCCCTTGACCTTGGCCGCAGTGGTCAACGGGCGAAAGACGCCTTCCCAGTTGTACAGGAACACTGTCTTGGGCTTCACGCGGTCCAGCAGTTCGAGGTAGAAGTCGTATTCGGCAAGCCGCAGCGACATGATCTCGCACAGCGTCGCCAGCGAAAAGTAGCCGCCGATCATGGGTGCGGCGAGCTTGGCCACCTCTTCTAGCGCGGCCTCGAAGGCGGGTGGCAACGGCCGATGAAGCAGCGGCGGCAGTGCAGGCCCGAGGAACTCCCAGTCCTCGAACGGCAGGCTCACGGGTCGGCGGGTGAGCACGGTGCACCGATCGCCCAGCTGTTCGTTCAGCGACTCGATGACGCCTTCTGCGTATGGCAACACGGTATGGACGCCGCTGCCGAACAGGTCCAGGTGCCGCCGTAGGTTTTCGGATTCGATGATGCACAACACATCGCTGCGGTGCAGCTTCGCCAAGAAGCACAGCTGCATCAAGCGCAAGGCATGCCGCCCGCCCCACTTGCGCAGGCTGCGCAGCCAGCGGATGGGCAGGCCCGGCGCTCGCACGGGGTGGTGCTGCTCCGGCACGGTGGGCAGCTGGGGCTGTGTCCGCATCTCGCGCACGCTCTCGCTGCCCAGGATGCCGACCGCCTTGGCGACGGCCTGGTTGCGCCGCATCACCAGGTAGGCCGGCTCCTGAAACACGATTTCCAGGAACCACCAGGCGCTGATGCCTTTGTAGCTGAACGACTGCCATGCCGGCAGCCCCGTTGAGGGCAACACCGTCTCCGACAGCCGCGCAACCCAATCGCGCGCGGCGGTTCGCGGCGAAGCCTCGCCCTGCGAGGGCGCGAACTCGGAAATGTGATGGACGTTGCCGAGGGCGGCGAAGGCCTCCATCGAGTGGGTCTCGACACAGATGCTGGTGTCGTCGCCCATGCGGTGCAGCAGTTCGGCGACGGCCTCCTGCGGCTTCAGCCCCTTCAGGAAAGACAGGCGGCGCGCCGGCGCGCGGCCATCGCGGCTGTTGCACTGCGTCGAGTCATCGGAACTCAAAGTGGCCTCCTCCCATTTGTTGTTGGATGCTCATCTCCACCGGGTTGAAGTCGGCGTCGCCAGGTATGTCACCTAGGTGCAGGATGTTCAGGTAGTGGGCGATGACCTCTTTCGGGTCGCCATAGGCCGCCAGCCGTCCGCCTGCGACGAGCAGCGCCTTGTTGCAGCGCTGCGCCACGAACGGCATGCTGTGCGTGACGATGATGACCGCATTGGCGCGGTTGAGCAATTGCTCCATGCGGTCGGCCGCTTTCTTCTGGAACTTGATATCGCCCGCGCCCAGTAGCTCGTCGAGCATCAGCAACTGCGGCGAGACACTGGTCGCCAGCGAAAACACCAGGCGCCCCTTCATGCCGTCCGAGTAGTACTTGAAGGGCTTGTCGATGGCGCGGCCGAGTTCCGAGAATTCCCAGATCTCATCGAACAGCGCGTCGATCTGCGCCGTTGACAGCCCCATGAACGAGCCGGCAAGGTAGATGTTCTCCCGCCCCGTCAGTTCGTTGCGCGCGCCGATGCCCGCACTCAGCAGCAGGTGCTGCGCGCGCAGCACGATCTCGCCGTGGTGGATCGGCATCAGGCCGGCGATGGCCCGCAGCAGCGTGCTCTTGCCCGCGCCGTTGGGCCCGATGATGCCGACGATGTCGCCGGGAAACACATCGAAGTTGATCTCGTTCAGCACATTGAAGCGCTCACGCCCCTTGCCGCGCAACAGCGCGCCCAACGCGAAACGCTTGTTGGGCGTCAGCATGAACTGCGCCGACAGGTTGTGCACCGAGAGCACCGGTGCCGGCAGGCGGTCGCGGTGGCTTTCGACCCAGGCCGCGGCCTTGGCCGGCGAGATGCGGGCCAGGATCTGGTCATAGATCCACTCCTGCACGCCGCGATGGCTGACATGCTCGTCCAGCAGCGCCAGCAGCGGCGCCTCCAGGCCTTCGAGCCAGTCGTCGTCGATGCCCTTAAGCAGGTGGTATATCTCGCCCGCATCGTTTCGCGCGAGCAGGTCACGCACACGCGCCGCGAAGAAGGCGGCGTCGTCGCCGAACACCGCGGCGATCGGGTGGTCGGCATGCTGGATGTCGAAGCCGTGGATGGACCCGGAGAGGTCCGGGCCATGTTCACCGATCAGCTTCATCACGAACCGGTCGAAGCCCCGGTCGACGGCGCGCCGCTTGCTCTTTTGCAGCATGCCGTTCACGTAGAGGCGTGCCCGGCCCTGCCCCACCTGCAGCGTGTACAGCTTGAGCACCCTGGCATTGACCACGCTGACGGCGCCGTCGGCGACCAGGGACACATTGGTATTGCTGAAGCGGATCGCCTCGCTGCCGTTCTCGCCCTCGAGCGCGGCATAGAAGTTATCGCCCACATTGCTCGGGAAGCTGGCCAGAACGTGGACCAGGTAGTGGCCCCGCGCGGGCAAGCCCTGGCAAGACACGGCGGCCATCTGCTCGCCCAGGGTCACCAGCTCGATCCCTGCGCCCATGCGAACGATGCCATTGCCTTCCGTGCGCGTAGCCACGTCCCCGCGCGCCACGAACCAGTCTTGCGCGGAGGCGAACTCCCACGTCGAGAAAATCCGCCTCGCGCCCAGCGCCTTGCCCGCGCTGCCGAGCCACGCGCCGAGCGCGCGCGGCGACGTACCGGCTTCCGCGAGCGCGCCGAGCAGGCCGTTGCGGGTGGCCGGGTCGGCGAGTTCGCTGGCGCGCCGGAAATCGCCGGCATCGGCCGCGGCGAAGACCTGCTGGAACAGCGTGGATATCGATGGCTCTTTGTTGTTCATGCCGCCATCACAGGAAGATAAAGAAGTAGTACCGCACCCAGTTGAACACGCGCAGGGCGATGGCGGAGAGCACGGAGAACACCACCAGGATCGCGCACAGCGGCAGCAACTGCGGCGTGGCGCCATCGATCAGGATGTCGCGGTACGCGGGAAGGATGTGGGCGAACGGATTGAGCAGGTACAGCCACAGCCATTCCTGGGGAATCTTGGACACCGGGTAGATGCCCGGCGAGAGGTACCACCAGATGCCCGTGACGGCGTAGAGCACGCCCGCCAGGTCCTTGAAGAAGGTGCCGACCACCGAAAAGACGATGGAGAGGAACAGCATCAGCGCGATCTGCGTCGCCAGCACCAGCGGCAGCCACGCATAGGCCAGGTTGGGATAGCAACCGTACGCCGCCAGGAACGCCACCAGCACCAGGAACGACATCGCGAAGAAGAAGGCCTCCGTCGCCATGAAGGTCAGCACCACCATGATGACGGGAAAGCGCGTCTGCTTGAGCACGCCGCCGTAGCCGACGATACTGGTCGGCGAGCCGTCGATGGTGCGCGAGAACCAGCGCCAGAAGACCACCGCGGTCAGGATGGACAGGAACTGGCGCTGCTCGCCCGTGGAGCCGAACACGACGGCGGTCACGAAGTAGTAGAGCCCTGCAAAGATCACCGGCTCCAGCAACAGCCAGAGCTGGCCGAAGACCTTGTCGAACACTTTGGCCCGGATCTCGGACTGGACGATGTAGCCGATGCGGCCCAGGTTGGCGAGCAGGTCGGAGCGCCATTGGCCCCAGGACCGCTTGGCTTCGGCGATGCCGCGGGGCGTGATACGCATCGCGAACTCGTCGCGTGGCGATGCGCGCGCAATGTCTTTCCAGCTTGCAGTACTCATGGGGCGATCTCAACTCCGAAGTGCAACACCGCTAGGTCTGGATCAGTATCCGCTTGGCGAAGGGGCGCGCACTGGAATACCTCCAGCGAATTCCTGTAAAACCAGGAAACTTCGGCGTACTTGCGCGAGAGTCGTGAGAGGAATTCACGCCAGCGCTGCCAGATGACGTCGGCGCGGTCGCGGAAATCGTGCTCGTAGGCGATGAGCATCACGTCGGCACCCTTGAGGCAACGTTGGAAGGCTTTCTCGCATTTGGTAAGCACATAAACAATAGACTCTGGAAACATCTCTGGTAGCACTATTGAGTGCGTTGCATAATATTGCCTGAGCACACCGGACGCATGGCAAGCAATGTCCCGCCAAATGAGATAACTCATTTGGCGAACAACCTTCCGACTAATGATTTCCACAACCCGCCCAGATGGCCAAAAACACCCCTTTTCTCCCTATGCACCAAAGTGCTCAAGATGCGAGCCAGATAACCGGTGCTATCCTCTCGCAATGAGCCGAATAACTCACGCAGCGCCGTCTCCTCAGGCGGTACGAAACGGCGCTTCGTGAGGGTTTCTCGCACTATCTGGATCAACTCGGTATATGAGTCAGCTACTGGCATAATGCGCGCGAGCAAATCGATCTGGCGCCGTGAAACCGGGTACCAGCTACCGAGGGTGCCAGCCCACAGGGCTACCGTTGGGCAGCGTTGGGCTAATGATTCGGCCAACATGGTGGTGGGCAGAGCAACGTGAAGATCAGCCAATGCAATGTAGTAAGCGTTGTGGAAAGGCTGCTGCGGATGAAGGATATGCACACGCTCGATGTCCAAGCCACTTAGGGCTGCACGCATACCCAGCGGATCGTCCATTGAAATCGTTTTAATGATGACATTACCACCACCCAGTGGCACCATCGCTTCGAGCAGCGCAGCAATAGCATTACGGAATTCATCTGCATCGTAAATTGGATTGCGTCCACCAAACCAGCCGCCATAGAGGATGACGGGGCCGGATTTCAGGCGAAATCCGAGATAGGCCGCCAGTTTCTGGCGTTGTTCTCCCGAAAGCGCCAACGCTGAGGGGCAACGTTTGTGCAAATCGAGAGACGGAAGCCCACCGCAGTGGATGACCAGTGACGAAAGCCCCATCTCCTCGATACGGCGCGCGTGCTCGATTCCCCACACCGAGATAGCACTTGTCGTTTCCGGTTGTCCGGAAAGGCGGTGGATGCGGTGGATCTCGTGGTAGATAAAGGAAATCTCCGAGGACAGCGCGGGAATACCGCGTACCCGTGCGGCAGCAACAGCCCATGGAAAAGCGTTGTCGATGCGAGCGCCGACCAATGCATCTGGTGCGATATCGTCCAGACAGATTCCGAAGCGCAGCGCGTCACCAGCGATGGCTGCGACTGTCGGAAGACTCGCCTTCATATTGGCAAGGAAAAAATCGACAAAATCCTCCTGGGAGCAGATTCCCAGCAGTTCTGAGCGCTGCGCTGCAACGCTCTCGAAATCCTTGTCGAGAGTGGCCTGCCAAGCCCTCCCCAGAGACACGAAATCGATGTCTATCGGTCGGTAAAGGTATTCCTCGTCGGCGCTACGCAACAAACCACCGTCTAAGCGCCATGGCTCAAGGGCGCAGATCCAGTGGATCGCTACATTGTGCGTCGGAAACTCGTCCCAGCCGTCTTGATAGGATGCGGCGAGACGCGGAACCCGACCATGGGCTGACGGCGCAATGCAGGAGGTCGGATAGAGCAGAGAAACGGCCCTCACTTGACCCAATCCAGTCGGCTCGATTGGAGCCGCCAGTTTCGAAAAAGTTGCCGGCCCACGTTGAAAGAGGGTCACCGCCTCAGCTTCTGGAGCTTCGGTAAGGAGGATGCGGTCAAGGTAGGCATAACACTCACCCTGCCCTACGGTGTATATATGTAGGCCATCAGGTAGATCGGTATGCTTCAACGGTAATTCGACCGCAGGCATGCCATCAAAGAAAAAATAACCTCGACCAGACTGGATAAGAAGCCCCTGCCCGGGATACATCGGCCCGATAGGGCCGAGGCGCCGCCACGAGGCAGACTCTTCGCAGCCCCAGCCAGCATTGGCAGCGACTACTTCTACAGCCTTGCCGGCTGCAACCAGTTTGATCCTTAGCTTTGCACCCGGCACGTGTAGGTAACGGAAACGCCAGCCGGCAAATGCACCGGATGACGCATCCAGTGGGAAATGGCAGTGAGACGGCGCCACGTGCTGGCCGAACCGCAATCCGCCATTGTCCGGATCGACCGGAAAAATCTCGCTGAACGGCGTCGCCGGGGCGCTGCTGCGGTAAAATAGGCGCTCGCGGCCCAAACTTCCAAAACCGGCGTAGGCACCAGAACACCCTTTCCAGAGCCCACCTGCCACCGGCACTGGGGGGGGGGCCGGGAGTGCGGTGATCACAACTTGGCGTTCGGCGCAGAAGGCACGAAAGACCCGGGCATCAACGGGATGGGCATTGTCCAGCCCTGCGCATTCAATGGCTGCGGGCCGATAGCGGTCGAAGAAATCGGCAAGCAGGCGGCGGTATAGTAAGTAGCGCTCCGTTGCCGACCAGCCGATTCCAAAAAGATAACGACTATACTGGCAGTCGGCGATCTCGAACTTCGAGTAAAAGCCGCTTCGCCCAAGAATCGTCGAAAACAGCTTGAGAAATTCGAGGTTCTCCATGCGCGCGGCGTAGGCGCGGTCGTCGGGGCCTTCGTAGAGATTCAGCGAGCCAGCATGCAGACGCACGCCCAACTGGGCTTTCACGATACGCCGACCCTCATTTCCCGGCGGCAGCGCTGCACCGTCAAAGACAAACAGGAAGCCGTCGCCCCCCCCGGAGGGGCTGACATGTTGATCAGCCAGCAAGATGCTTTTCCAATAAAAGAGCCCCGGCTTCAAGCGAGGTCAGGAGGCTGCGACCGAGCAGCCGTCCGGCATCAGCAGGGCGGATGCCAAAGCCGGGGCGGGCGAAACTCAGATCGGCAGCTGTGAGCCAATGTCCCGCTGGCAGATCGCGAGCGGCGACTATCGATTGACGGAAGCGGGTCTTAACGATCTCGTCGTCGCCGTGAGTAAGTTTGGCGAGATTCACGCCCAGGGCCGCCTCAATCGCTCGTACCTCGCCGACGAAGGAACCCAAGTCGTCCATATTGATCGAAAAGATGTGTTCGTCCTCTTCGACGGTGTTGTCGCGGCTGAGGGGCTTTTCGATCACATTGGTTCCCACCGCTACCGCAGCATGAACCATCGCATTGCCACGGGTATGGCATGAGAAACCAACCGGCAGGCCGGTTGCCTCGCGGTAGATGCCCATCGTCCCGAGGCAAACGTCGCGGGGCGAAGCTGGATAACCCGACGGATTGTGCATCACGATGGGCACCGGACAACCTGCCGCCGTTAGGGCCTCCACGGTCGTCAGAACTTCGACGACGCTGGCCCGGCCAGAATCAAAGAATACTGGCAGTCCTGTCGCAGCGGCAGCCTCCAGAAGGGGAAAGTGGTCGATCTCGCCGCTTGATATTTTGATCGCACAAGCACCGATCGACTTCAGGAAACCCACTGTATCGATATCGAATGCAGTCCCGAAGAATGGCATATCGAAGGAACGGGCGATGCTGGACAGTTCGCCGATTTCGTCATAGGTCAAAGTAACCTGCTTAAGCAGTTCATGGTAGTTAATCGTCTTTGTTTGGCCGGACAGAGTACTAAAACTGTACTGGATCACATCCCTGTAATCGACAGCCACAAGCCTATCGGCATTAATGCATTCGACCTTCACGGCATTAAACCCTGCGTCCTTAGCGGCACGAACCATCTGACTGGCAACCTCTAGAGAGCCTTCATGAGTCACACCCAGTTCAGCGACCAAAAAGGCGGGATGCCCGGCCCCGACCAAAACACCTGCGACTTCAACAGAATATTTTCGCATATTCAAGAGTCCTTTTTGGAAATTTTCTCATAAACAAGGTGTGCAAATTCGAGATCCTCGGCTGTATCAATGTCCAAACCCGTCGGCGGTGTCGAAATCTGCCCGAGGGTAATGCCTGACACGAAGAAACGTGGATCAGTGATGAAACGCCTAATGCGCACGCAATAAATTGCCCCATCGGGATAGTGGAAAAGCGTGTTCTGCTGACGTCGGGAGCGGCTGTTGAAAACCTCGTCCCCCTCCGGGAAACCCAGAAACCCACCGCTTTCGGCCAGTTCGAGGCGATAGCTGACCGGGCTTGGGTAGGGGCTGACACTGACCAGACCGTGCGCCTCCGGATGAACCTTCAGGGTCGCCACAGCCCGGCGCACGTCTTCTCCACGACGAAACGGGGAGGTTGGCAGCAGCACGGTCACGATCCCTTCGTCACCAAGCAAGGCATGTAGGCGCCGGGCATCGTGGAGCAGAACCTGGCGCACCGTCGCGGTCGAGGTAGCCAGTTCGGCCGGTCGGAACCACACCGTGGCACCCGAACGGCGTGCAACGTCCGCGATCATAGAATCCTCTGTGGATACAATGACCCGCTCGGTCGGTACACCAAGCCCCAGAGCGATCTCTATCGGCAACTGAACCAGAGCCCGGTCGCCAAGAGGGGCTAGGTTCTTGCGAGGGATCGATGTGGACTGCCCCTTCGCGGGGATGTAGAAGGCACAGTCGGCAAGATCCTCGCGGGCCACTATTGCAGCAGTAGTCACCAAGCAGTCCAGCCGCCATCCACGATGAGGTTCTGGCCATTCACGTACGAAGATGCATCCGACGCGAGATAGAGCACAGCGCCAATCATCTCGTTCGCCCGCGCCATGCGGCCCATGGGCACACGCGCCGAATAGCGGCGGTCAAACTCCTCGTTCTGACCCGACGCAACGCCCCCTGGCGTAACGCAATTCACGCGCACGCCCTTGGCACCCCAGTAGGTGGCCAAGTAGCGCGTCATGGAGACCACGGCACCCTTGGTCGCGGCATAGATCATGGGGGTGTTGATCGAGCCGCCGAGATCCTCGTACCACGAGCCTTCATAAATGCGTTGATCCGGCCCCACGATGCCATAGATCGAAGAGACGTTGATGATGCTGCCGCATCCCCGCTCGGCCATGCCCGGGCCGAGTTCCCGAACCGCCAGGAACAGCGCATTGACGTTGACCGCCATGACATCGTTCCAGGTCTGCAGCCGGTATTGCTCCAGGGGCGCAAAGAAGCCGTCGGCCTTGGCTGCCGCGTTGTTCATGAGGATGTCAACTACGCCGCAGTGGTCGAGGATGGCTTTAGCCCAGTTGACGATCGAGTACTCCGACGCTAAGTCAACCGCCAGGCCGATCGCGCGGGCACCCGTCGCGTTGGCAATCTCGCCAGCCAGCGCATCGCAGGCGGCTTGGTCTATGTCGGCCACGACCACGGTCGCACCGCTCTCGGCCATGGCGCGACAGTAGCCTCGACCAAGGATGCCCGTCCCGCCCGTCACGACGGCGACCTTACCGTCGAGCCGGAACATCCCGTCCACGCCCGGTTGCTTGGCTTCGTTCACGATCGGCTGCTCCTGCTTGGACATGTCAGTTGAACTTGCGGAACACTGGTTTGACCACCGGCCCCTGCAGCAGGCCATCGACGCCGCCCTTGTCCATCGCCTGCGCGACGACCTTGAGAGCCTTGTCGGTCGCCTCCAGCGTACGCGCGACCTCGTTCTGGCGGTGGCTCGCAGAGATCGCGACGTAGGGGATCAGCACACCATGGCGGATGGTCTCCTGCAGAAATAGCGTGCGCAGCGCGAGGTCAGGCTTGCCGTCCGTGCCGGTGAACGCATACCAGGGCGAAACGTCGATGCCCTGCCAGCGGGCGCGCTCGGCGATACCGTGCGCCTTGGCTTGCACATTGAAGCCTTCGCGCAGCTGGCGGCCTACTTGCCAGTTCTCGTCGATGATCGGCGTGTCGCGCAGCAGCTCAATGGTCTTGAGCGAGGCGGCGAGGCAGTGCGTCTCGGTGCCGTTGGTGGTGGACAGCAGGAACACACGGGGATGCGCATGGTCCAGGCCGCCGCGCTCCATGATCTCGCGTTTGCCCACCAGCGCCGACAGCGAGAAGCCGTTGGCCATGGCCTTGCCGAAGGTGGACATGTCGGGCGTTACGCCGTAGTAGTGCTGCGCGCCGCGCGCATGCCAACGAAAGCCGCTGATGATTTCGTCGAACACCAGCACTGCGCCGTACTTCGTCGCGAGCTCACGCACCCGCTCGAGGAAGCCCGGGGCCGGCGCTGCAGTCGCCGCCGCTTCGAGGATGATGCAGGCGACGTTCTTGCCTTGCTCGTCGAGCAGCCGCTCGAGCGCGGCCGTATCGTTGAACGGGAAATGGCGGGTCAGCGACTTGGCGCTCTGCGGAATGCCCGCGTCCATCGCCGTGTCACCTATGAACCAGTCATCCACGCTGAAGAAAGGATGGTCCAGGCAGCGGATCACCATGTCGCGCCCGGTGTAGGCACGCGCCAGGCGAACGGCGGCCGTTGTCACGTCCGAGCCGTTCTTGGCGAACTTCACCATCTCGGCCGAGGGCACAAGGTCAACCAGCAACTGCGCCAGGTCGCCTTCCAGCGCCGAGGGCCGCGTGAAATTGACGCCCTTTTCGAGCTGCTCGCGCACCATGCCGAGCACGGGCTCGTAGGCGTGACCCAGGCACACTGAGCGCAGACCCATGCCCCAGTCGAGGAACTCGTTGCCATCGGCATCCCAGGCCAGCGCGCCCTTGCCACGAACGATGAATCCCGGCGACAACTGCGGGAACTGGTCGTCGCCCTTGCTGTAGGTGTGGGCACCGCCAGGAATCAGGCGATGGGCCCGTTCACGCAGCCGCGCACTTTCGTCGAACTTCATGCAAACCTCTCAGAGTCGATGATGGGCAAGTGTGCCGCCCTCAGCCCTGGACCGCTACGCGCCGCCCAGCGGCGTCGGCTTCCTCGGCCTTGTACAGCAGCGACAGGACGGCGACATCGTCGCGCAGCGTGTAATCGGGCGTCCGCTGCTCGGCCACGCACTGCAGGAACGTACGGATTTCCTCAATGTAGGGCTCTTCCGGGTTGATGTAGCGCGCCTCCACGCTGCCCTGCCCGATGCTTTCCTCCTGCCACTGGCCAGTGGCCACGCGGTATACGCGCAGGCGCTTGGCGCCGTCGTCCCACTCGAGCGTGCCATGCGAGCCCGTCACGCGCAGGTGGCGCACCGCGCTGCGGCCCAGCACATCGACGATCAGCTGGCCCAGCGCGCCCCCTTCGTGGCGCGTCTGCAGCATGTAGATGTCGTCGATGGACGCCGGCAGGTCCGACTGCTTGGCACGCCGTGCGTCGACATCGAGCACCTTGCCGAACAACGGCTCGAGCCAGACCATCTCGAAGGGAACGATTTCGCGGCAACCGCCGGTCGCTGGATTGGAGACGTAGAAATCGGTGATCGGCTCCCACGGGTGCCAGTCGGGCAGGTACTGGCCGCTCTGGTACTGCCAGGCCAGCACCTTGCCCACGGCACCGCCTTGCACCAGTTCGGCCACCTTGCGCGGCCCCGCGAAGAAACGCATGGTGCACGACGGGAAGGCCACGAGCCCCTTGGCGTCGACCTCGTCAGCCAGTTCGGGCAGCCCTTCGGCGAGCACGCTAGCCTCGATGAACATGTGTTTGTCGTGCCGTGCCGCCAGCTGCGCATACGGCAGGTGGTGGTCAGGCGGCGTGGAGATCACGAAGGCGAACGCCCCCGCGATATCGGCCTCGGAGACTTCCGCACGCGTGGCGATGCCGTACTTCTCAGCCGCCTCGGCCGTGCGGTCCGCGCGGCGGTCGACGCCCACGATGCGCTCCTTCGGCACACCGTTGGCCAGCAGGTTGCGCACGCGGCGCTTGCCCATGGAGCCGAGTCCCACGACCAGCACATGGCCCTGCGCTGGCAACACCGACTTGAACTTCACCGGCGCGCTCTTTTGCAAGTGGCTCTCGTAGCGCTTTTGCGCCTCCACGTTGAGGGCGGCCAGCTCAGGCCGCTGGTTCACCAGCAGCTCCATCAGTTCGCGGCTGGAGAAATTGGTGCGGCCGAGCGCAGCGACCACCTGCCGCACGAGTTCGTAGTCCTCGGCATAGTCCAGCGTTAGCCGGATCTCGGGGTGGTTGAGCAGCGGATCGTCGATCTTGATTTCCCGGCTGCGGAAACGCCCCGAGCCGATGAAGTAGCCGCCCCAGACCTCAGTGTCGCGCTCGTCCTTCATCTCAAGGACGCGGCGCAGCGCGTCGGTGGTCAGGCCCGTGGACGCGGCACCCAGCGGCAGGCCGGACAGGTAGACGCAGTCGGCATTGCCCTCGCGCAGCGCGTCGGCCACCAAGTCAATCGCCTCGGGGAAGCAGAACGGATCGTCGCCATCGACCACGATGACAGCGTCAAGCCCGTGCTTGAGCGCCGCCTGGTAGTAGCGGTCAAGCTTGTCATCCTCGCTGCCGCGGAACGCCACGAAGCCTTCGCGCTCGGCCAGGTCGACCAGCACCTTGTCGTCGGCATGGGCCGACGTGGCCAGGATTACCTGGTCGATCCGCCCGGCCATGGCCAGTCGCTCGAGCAGGCGCGCCGTGAGCGGCTTGCCGCCCATGTCCAGCAGCACCTTACCGGGCAGCCGCGTGGCCTTCTCGCGGACGGAAAGCAGGCAGCCGATCTTCAAAGCAGGTCCTCCAACGTGATACCGTCGTTCTCGACCAAGTCGGTCTTCGCGGTGCGGCCCAGGACGGCGTCGAGCTGGGCGGGGCTGATGCCCACGTCGCCGCGCTTGAAACAGACGTCGGCACGCGTCAGCACAGTGCCCGACTTGATCGCGCGCGCGGCCACCATGCGCTTGCGCGACACGCCGCGGTAACGCTCGGCCGCCGGCGACAGCGGGCCCCAGGTCCGCTCGCCCAGCGCGATCTCGCCGGCACGCACATAGGACACGAACTCCTTGAAGTCCTTGGGGTCGAGCGCCGCCTCGAAGTCCTCGCCCTTTTCCGCGCGGTCCCAGGTGATGTGCTTTTCGATGCAGCTAGCGCCCAGCGCCAGGGCCAGCAGCGGCACGGCCTTGGCTATCGGGTCGCCGCCGTCGATGTGGTCGGCCAGGCCGACCGGCACGCCGAACAGCTCGTGCAGGGACTGCATCTGGCGGATGTTGGTGTCTTCCAGCTTGGTGGGGTAGTTCTGGAAGCCGTGCAGCAGCGTGACTTCGCCGCCGCCGTTCGCCTTGAACAGGTGCAGCGCAGCCTCGATCTCGCCAAGCGTCGCGCCGCCGATGCGGAAGATCGTGGGTCGGCCGGTCTTGGCGACAGCGACGATGAACTCCGCCTCCACGAAGGCGGCAGCGGTCAGCACGTAGAACTCGGGGCGGATGTGGCTTTCGCAGAAGGCCAAGCTGGCCTGGTCGTTGGGCATCACGCACAGGGCGATGCCTTGGCCGCGCGCGGCCTCGGCGAAGCGCTCCCAATCGGCGTTCTTGAGGTTGATGTCCTGCAGGTACTGGAACACCTTCATGTGCTCCTTGCCGGTGGAGACGCGCCCTTCGCCGCTGCCGTAGTGCGGGACCATGTAGGTCGGCAGGTCGGTGACGTGGATGCCAATGGCATCCGCACCCGCGTCCTTAGCGGCCGTCATGATCTTGATGGCCTTGTCGACCGAGCCATCGTGGGCCCAGGCCATTTCGGCAACGATGGTGACGTGCTTGCGAGTCATGTGAGGTTTCCTTTTGCTAGCGAAAAACGGTCCCGATATCGGAGTTGGCCTTTTGGTAGTCGGGGATGGCGCCGATGTCGAGCCAGTAGCCGTGAACCTTGTACGTGGAGACCTTACGGTCCCGCGAGATCAGGGCCTCGAAGAGATTCGGCATGTCGAAGAACGTGTCGGAGGGCACCAGCGCCAGCGACGAGGGCGACAGCACGTACACGCCCGCGCTGATGAGCGACTTGTGCACCGGCTTTTCCTCGATGCGGCGCACGAAGCCATTTTCCTCGCGCACCACGCCGTAGGGCACCTGGAACTCGTACTCGCTGACGCCCATCGTCGCGGCGACGCCCGAGTCGACGTGCACGTCGAGCATGTGGGCATAGTCGATGCTGGCCAGCAGGTCGCCATTGGCCACGATGAGCGGCTCGGCAGGGGGCTCGGGCAACAGGCTCAGCGAACCGGCCGTGCCCATGCGCTTAGTCTCGCGCACGTAGCGGATGCGCGCGCCGAAACGTTCGCCGTTGCCGAAGTGGTTCTCGATCACTTCGGCCATGTAGTTCACGGACAGGTAGAAGTTGCGAAAGCCCTGGTCGACGAAGCGGCGCACAATGGTCTCGAGCAACGGCCGGTCGCCCACAGGCAGCATCGGTTTGGGCATGGCCTTGGTCAGCTCACCCAGGCGCGTGCCCAGGCCACCGGCCATCAGCACGACCCAGTTCTCACGCGCGGTCGGCAGCAGGTAGTCGTCGAGCACCTCCAGGCCGACGACGCGATCCTGCGCATCGACGACAGGCATCTGGTGCAAGCGCTCGCGGCGCATCAGCGCCAGAACGGAATCAGGTGAATCGCCAGCGCGCGCAGCATGCGGCTGGCGGTGCATGCATTTTTCGACGGAATCGGAAAGAGACAGTCCCTTGAGCAAGCCGCGGCGGATATCGCCGTCGGAGACAGTACCGACCAGCCGCAAGTCAGCATCGGTGACCAGCGCCATCTGCGAGCCCGCGGCATCGATTTTCAGCAGGGCTTCCCGGATCGACTTGCTGGGCTCGATCAGGATCTCTTTCCAGTTCTTCATCAAATGCTCTTTACTCTCGCGGGCACGCCGACCAGCGTCACCCCGGCGGGATGGTTGCCAATGACGACCGCACCGGCTCCTATCACGCTGCCGGCGCCCAGGCCAATCCCCTGGATGATGACCGCGCCGGCCCCCACGTGGCAATTGTTGCCGATGACGACGCCGCCCGAGAGCGTCGCCCCGGGTGCAATATGAACATGTTCACCCAGTACACAGTCATGGTCCACGACGGCCCCGCTGTTGACGATCGCGTTGCACCCGATGCGGGCACCGGCCTGAATCACGGCACCGGCCATGACCTGAGCGCCTTCGGCGAGCGTGGCATAAGGCGAGACGTAAGCGCAGGGGTGAACGACCGTCTCGAAGACAAATCCCTGCCCATGTCCCCATTCGAACACCAGCCGCCGGACGCGCGGCTCGCGCACGGAGCCGATGCCGTTGGCCAGGCCCACGTCCTGTGGCGAGAAGCGGGCAAGCTGCTCGTCGCCACCCAGCACCGGCACGCCCAGCCACTGCGTTCCCCACAACGACTCGTCGGCATCGACATAGCCCAGGATCCGGCGCCCGGCTTCAAGCAAGGCGGCAGCGACCACGCGGGCATGCCCACCTGCGCCGACCACGACCACGGGCCGCTCAGGGATCGAGGGATTCGTCGGTTGCATAGGCCCGACCGGCCGGACGGCCGTCCCGGTTCCAGAACTCGAACGGCGAGACGCCCGAGCCCGGCCGCTTGCACGCCAGCACCAGCGGCTCGCCTTCGGCCGTGGCACGCGACGCGACAAGGCTCTTGCGTGCGACCAGCCGGTTCTTCCATTCGCTGGCGGTAGGCCGCTTCACGCCATCGCCCAGGCTGGCTTCAACGTCGCGGATGGCCGCCACCATGGCGCGCAGTTCCCCGGGCTCGAGCGACGCCTTGTGGTCCGGGCCAGGTAGGCCGCGGTCGAGAGTGAAGTGCTTCTCGATGACGGCGGCGCCCCGGGCCACCGCAGCGACGGGGATATGGATGCCCGGCGTGTGGTCCGAATAACCAACCCGCAGGCCGAAAGCCTGGGCCAGCGTGTCCATGGCCCGCAGATTGACCTCCGCGAAGGGCGCAGGGTATTCTGTCGTGCAGTGCAACAGCATCACGCGCTCGCGCAAGGCCTCTTGGCCTTCGGCCGAGCAGAATGCCTCTTCGAAGGAGCCGCGCGCCGGCCGAAGGCCGGCATCGCGCGTGAAGCCGAAAGCGAGGACACCCAGCGCAGCCTCGACCTCCGCGAGTGCGCACATGCCGGTGGACAGGATCACGGACCCGGCGCAGCGCGCGATGCCCAGCAGGAATGGCGCGTTGGTGATGTCGCCCGAGGACACCTTGATCGTGCGCATCGCGAACGTGCCGATCAGAAGCTGCAGGCTGTCCAGATCGAACGGCGTCGAGAGGAAGACCACGCCGCGCGCGGCGGCATGCGCAGCCAGCGCCTGGTGGTCCGCCAGCGAGAGCTCGAGCTGGCGCAGCATCTCGAACTGAGACTCTGCGGCATCGGTCGACCGCTTCTGGTAGTCGGCCTTGGGCGCGTCGCGCGAGACGAGCGTGTCCGCACGGAAGGTCTGGAACTTCACGGCGTCGGCGCCGGCCTCGGCCGCGGCGTCCACGAGCGCCAGAGCCATCGGCAGCGATCCGTTGTGGTTGACGCCCGCTTCCGCGATGATGAACGTGTCCATGTCAGTGCTCATGCTGGATGTCGAAGAAGGGCTTGCGCACGGCCAGGTCGGCTGTCTTGAGCACGTCCTTGATCCGCACCCCGGCGTTGCCCTGGCCGTACAGCGAAACGGTGTCCGCTAACGTCGCGCGGAACGCGGGCGACAGCGCCTGTCGGATGGCGCGCACGATGTCGCCCGACGTTTCCTCAGCATCAATGACCGACGACGCTTTCAGGCGGCCTTTCTGACGGTCGCCGATATTGACCGTAGCGGCCTTCAGGAACGGCGTCTCGATCAGCCCGCTCGACGAATTGCCGATGACGGCATCGGCGAACCGCATGAGGCTCAGGTAGCGCCTCGCACCGAGCGAAGCGAACGCGCGGGCCCGCCCGGGATGCGCCGCCACGAAGCGGTTCACCGCATCGATCAGGGCCCGTCCGCCGGTATCGGCATTCGGGTAGGTGAACACGATGCCGGCCTCCGGAAAGGCCTCCAGTGCCTGGAGCAATTGCTGCATCGCCTGCTCGGGTGAGCGCTCGTCCAGCGTCACGGGGTGGTAGGTGACCAGGAACAGCGGCGCGCGGTCCGGCAGGCCGAGCGAAGCATTGAGCGCTTCGCGGTCCAGCCAGTCGAGCCGGGCGATCTGGTCCAGGCCTGGCGCGCCGAAGTTGAACACCCGCTGCGGCGCCTCGCCCATCTGGACGACGCGCCGCCGGTACGGCTCGGCCGCGACGAAATGCCAGTGCGCCATCTTGCTGATGGCGTGGCGGATGCCTTCGTCGAAGGCGCCTTCGGTCGTCTCGCCGCCGTGGATGTGCGCCACCGGCACGCGGGCCACCAGTGCAGCCTGCACCGCCGCGAGGATTTCGAAACGGTCGCCGAGCACGACCATCACCTCCGGCCGCAGGCGATCCAGCGCCTCCGCGAAGCCCATCACGCCCAGGCCCATCGACTTGCCGATGCCCACGGCGCTGTCCGATGACAGCAGCATTTCCACCTTGGCGTCGATCACGAAGCCATCGGCCTCGATCTGGCGGTAGGTAGACCCGAACTCGGGCGACAGGTGCATGCCCGTGGCGACGACCTGCAGGCTAAGTGCCGGGTCCGAGGCGATCTCGCGCATCAGCCCGGACAGCAGGCCGTATTCGGCGCGCGTGCCCGTGACGACGCAGATCCTGCGAGTGTGGCTCATGGCGCCGGGCCGTTAAGCTTCGGGCTGCTGGGCAGGTTGATGAGGCTTGCCTCAAGTGCTTGCGCCACGGGCAGGTCGGCGCGCGGGCAAGCCTCGTACATGGGCAGCTTGTTGAGCAGCGTCCAGGCGGGGCGGCACTGGTAGCCGGCGTCGTTGGCCGCGGCAAGCAACGCATCGCGCACCGCCATGTCCGGCGTTGCGAGGCGCACGGCGTTGAGCCAGAAGTTGCTCTCGGTCTGCGCCGGCTGGTCGGCGAAGGCCATGTCAGTTACGCCTGCCAGCGCCTGCCGGTACTTGGCCGCGAGCGCGCGCTTGCTCGCCAGGAACTCGGGCAGCAGTTCGAGCTGGGCGCAGCCGAGTGCCGCATTGAGGTTGGGCAGGCGGTAGTTGTAGGCCACCGCGTCGTGGAAGAACTCCCACCGGTGCGGTCGCTTGGCCGTGGTGGTCAGGTGCTTGAGCGACTTCGCCAACGCCGGGTCATCGGTCAGGATGGCGCCACCTCCACCCGTCGTGATGATCTTGTTGCCGTTGAAGCTCAGCACGCCGACGCGGCCGAACGTACCCGTGTGGCGCCCGCGGCTTGTGCTGCCCACCGACTCGGCCGCGTCCTCGACGATGGGGAGGCCCCATTGCGCCGCAACCTCGACCAGCCGCTCGATCTGCACCGGATGTCCGAAGGTGTGCATCGGCACCACGGCTGCGATACGCCGGCCCGTGCGCACGTGGCGCACGCCTTGCGCGGTGCGCTCGGCTACGGCCGCTAGATGGCAATCCAGGGCGTCAGGGTCCAGCCCCAGGGTATCCGGATGGCTGTCCACGAAATGGGGCGTCGCGCCCGTATGCGCGACGGCGTTGGCCGTCCCGACGAACGACAGCGCAGGAACGATGACCTCGTCGCCCGGCTGCACGCCGACCGCCTGCATCGCGATGTGAAGCGCCGCCGTGCCGTTGACCACCGCAATGGCATGGCGCGCGCCGGTCAGCGCGGCGAGCCGTACTTCGAACTCATCGACGTACTTGCCGACCGAAGACACCCAGCCGGTATCGATGCATTCCTTGACGTAGGCCCACTCGTTGCCCTTGAACTCGGGCTCATGCAACGCCATGGGCTGCTGGGGTTGCCCCAGGACCTGGGACAGGACAGCGAGGAAGTCGCGCGACAGCGTGTTCGGATCTGCGCTCATGACGAATCAGATGTTGTAGCGATCGGCCTTGTAGGCCTGCAGGTTCGCCGGGCTCATGAACCACTCGGCCGTTTCGGCCAGGCCTCGGCGGAAGCCCTCGTGCCCGCCGTAGGCCGGCTGCCAGCCGAACATGGCGCGGGCCTTGGCGTTGTCGGCCCACAGGCGCTCCACCTCGGAGTTGCCGGGACGCAGGCGGACTTCGTCGGTCGTGATCTCGACCTGGGCGGACATGACCTCGGCGATCAGGGCCACGGTGTCGCCAATCGAGATTTCGAAGTTGCTGCCAAAGTTGACCACTTCGCCCAAGCCCTGCTCCGACTCCAGTGCGGCGATGAAACCTGCCGCGGTGTCCTTGACGAAATTGAAGTCCCGCGTGGGCGACAGCGCGCCCAGCTTGAGCTGGCGCATGCCGCTGGCGATCTGGGTGATGATGGTCGGGATCACGGCACGCGCCGATTGCCGCGGCCCGTAGGTGTTGAACGGCCGCGCGATCACGACCGGCAGGTCGAACGACGCATAGAACGAATACGCCAGTTGGTCGGCGGCGATCTTCGAGGCGGAATACGGCGACTGCCCTTGCAGCGGGTGTTCCTCGGTGATGGGCACGAAGCGCGCCGTGCCGTAGACCTCGCTGGTGGAGGTGTGCACCACGCGCCGCACGCCGAGATCGCGCGCGGCCTGCAGCACGTTCAGCGTCCCCTTGACGTTGGTGTCGATGTAGGTATCGGGCGAGTGGTAGGAATACGGAATGGCGATCAAGGCCGCCAGGTGCAGCACGGCATCGCAGCCATGCATGGCGGTGCGCACGCCGTGCGGATCGCGGATGTCGCCGGCGAACACGTCCAGGGCGTTACGGGACGCGGCGGGCACATGGTCGAGCCAGCCCCAGGAATTGAAGGAGTTGTACTGCACGAAGGCACGTACGTCATAGCCCTTGGCCTGCAAGGCCTCGCAGAGATGCGAGCCGATGAAGCCGTCGGCACCGGTCACGAGTACTTTCAAGATGTCGATCCAACTCTTTGCTGAGCTTTGCCTTCACGCTGGCGAAGACACCGAGATGGCCACATTGCGCGGTTCCCCTTGCTCTTCCTCCCGTCCCCGACGCGCATCCGGGGCGCGGCCTTTGCGGATCGAGGCAGCCTCGGCAAAGACATCACGCCGCCCCCGGCTTCAGCGGCGTAGTTTAGCAAAGCCCCTGCCGCGGCTAGCCAGCCCGCCGGGCGCCGCGCATGCCCTGCCACAACTGCCCGAGCACCAGCCTGAAGTAGCCGCGCCGGTAGAACCGGGGAGCAAAGCGCCGCGCCAGCGCCCGCGCCGGCAGCTTCGCATGCGCCAGGAATTCCCGGTGCTCCGCGCGGAACGCCCGACGCTCAGCCCAGGCGTCCCGATAGACCGACAACAGCAACGCCCCGTGCCCTGCCAGCAGATGCCGGCCGATGGTCATCGCATGCGCCAGCAACAGCCAGAAGCCATGGCGCCACAGCAACGCGCGGGGCATTAGCTTCATGTGCAGCCAGACCGTATTGCGGATGCCGTGGTAAGCGATAAACCGGTTGAAGCCGCCGCCGGTGCTGGCCTGCCCCTCGTGGAAGGCGACCAGTTCGTCCACATAGACCGGCTCGTAGCCCAGCAGGTTGGCTCGCATCACGAGGTCCGTGTCTTCACAGTAGCAGAAGAAGCGCGCGTCGAAGCAATAACCCGACACTGCCAGCAGTTGCTCGGCCAGTTCGCGGCTCATGAAGCAGCAGCCCCCTGTCGGGCCGAAGAACGGGTCAACGGTGTCGTGCCGGTCCGCCGGCATGAGGCTGGCGTAGATGGCAATCCCCAACGTGTCCACTCGCTCCGGCGCGTGCAGCTTGTGCATGCGCCCGCCCACGAGGCCGACGCGCGATGGCGCGGCCGCCAATGCGTCCACCAGCCGCGTCACGAAAATGGGCTGCGCCACGGCATCGTTGTTGAGCAGGCCGAGAAAGCGGCACTCCGGCTCAGCCAGCAGCGCATCCAGCAGGAAGTTGCTGCCCGCGGCGAAGCCCAGGTTGACCTCGGACCGGTACAGCCGGAGCTCGCTGCCGGGTAACGCCTGGCCACCCGCGCGCAGTCGCTCGTAGTCGTCCGGCCGCGAGGCGTTGTCCAGCACCAGCACCCAGGCCGGCGGCTCGTCGCAGGCAGCGAGCGAGGCAAGGCAGCGCAGCGTCTGCGCCGACGTGTTGAAGTTGATGACGGTCACGCCCACCCCACGGTGAGCCGCCTGCTGCTGGCTCGCCAGCCAACGGGCCGCCAGCGCCGGGACCGCGGCCGTCATGGCGCCTTGTCGCCATCGCGCCCCAGTTCGAACATCTCCAGCCGCTGGTTCGACCTGCGTCCCTGCCGCTCGATCCGCGTGTTGATGATGTCCACATAAAGCGATTTCAGCAGCAGCACGATCACCGCAACCAGCAGCGGCGACGGAGGGTAGGTGATGCCAGAGACCTGGGCGACGTAGCTGATGGAGCCCGGCCACAAACCCAGCACCACAGCCAGGAGGGCCATCACCATCCAGAACAGGCCGTACAGCGGGTGCAGGCGGTCGCGCCGCAGCAACACCAGAATGAGGGAGGGAAGGCCGATGCCCAACAGGGCGGTGGTGATTTGGATGTTGGCCATCGGGGTCGCGGAAGGTGGGGTGGGTGCCGCGCGTCGCGGCAGGGCGCCCAAATTCTAGAGTGTGTTACGAACTCAGCGGCAGTAGAAGTAGATTGAACGGATAGCAAGACGCAAGGGTGCCCCACGGATATGACGGACGAGGAATGGCGCTTTGCTGCACCCTACCTTGCCTTGATGGATAAACAGGCTCCACAGCGCCGGCCTATATAGCCCAAGCCAATCACGGCGAAGCTACGTCGTCGAAATTTTTTGTCATTGTTCAGGAGGTGCGAAGCTGCTCCCAGATGAATCAGGACAGGCGGCCGACCACAGAAGAGGATCGCCCATAGATGTCATCAAAGCGCACGATGTCGTCTTCTCCCAGATAGTCACCCGACTGCACTTCGATGATCTCAAGCGGGGTTTTACCGGGATTGGCGAGCCGGTGAGCCCGCCCCACCGGAATGAAGGTGGATTCGTTCTGGCTGAGCAGATAGATGTCGTTGCCATTGGTGATTTCAGCGGTGCCCTGCACCACGACCCAGTGCTCAGCACGGTGGTAGTGCATCTGCAGGCTGAGGCTGGCCCCCGGATTGACCACGATGCGCTTGACCTGGAACCGCGCCCCGCTGTCGATGGCGTCGTACCAGCCCCACGGCCGGTGCACCTTTCGATGGCGTTGCGCCAGGTCGTGTCCGGTCTGCCGGAGACGGGCCACGACATGCTTCACATCCTGCGTGTGGCGCTTGTCCGCCACCAGCACGGCATCCGGGGTCTCCACGACGACGATATGGTCCAAACCCACACCCGCCACCAAGCGGCTCGTACCCAGCAACAGGCTGCTCTGACAGCCATGCTGCAAGACATCCCCTTTGAGGGCATTGCCGGCTGCATCATGGTCAAGCACGTCCCACAAAGCATCCCACGCACCCAGATCAGACCACCCCGCCTGCAGCGGCACGGCATAGGCGGGGAGCTCCAGCTCCGACATGGACTGCAGGCGCTCCATGACGGCGTAATCAATGGAATCGGAAGGACATGCATTGAAGGCCTGCGCATCAGGACGGACAAAGTCCAGGTCGCGCACGGCCCCATCCATCGCGCAAGTGCAGGCGGCCAGGATGTCTGGGCGGCAGGCCCCGATGGCGGCCAGCCATGCCCGGGCGCGCACCATGAAGAGGCCGCTGTTCCACAGGTATTCACCGCTTGCCACGTAGGCGGTGGCGGTATCAATGTCAGGCTTCTCGACAAAGCATGCGATGCGCTGAATGCCTTGCCCTGCGGTATCGCCTTCAAGCGCAGACGGGGTGCAACGGATATAGCCATACCCGGTCTCGGGACGGTCCGGCACGATGCCAAAAGTGACGATCCCACCGTTCTGGGCAAGCGGATAGGCACGCTGGATGGCAGCCCGAAACGCCTGCAGATCCCTGATCACATGGTCCGCGGGCATCGCCAGCAGGACGGGGTCGCCAGCCCCGTCCTTGCCCACGGCATGCAACGCAGCAATGGTCAGGGCGGGCGCAGTATTGCGGGCAGAGGGTTCGAGCAGTATTTGCGCGCCGGCGATGCCCGCCTCCCTCAGTTGCTCGGCGGCAAGGAAACGGTGTTCGCTGTTGCAAATCAGCAGTGGGGCCGCAGGCATCCCAATGTCCGGGAAAGCATCGGTCAACCGCAGCACGGTGTCCTGAAGCATGGGGCGCGCTCCCGCCAGCGCCAGAAACTGCTTGGGATAGGCTTCGCGTGACAACGGCCACAAACGCGTGCCCGCACCGCCGCACAGCACTACCGGGAGCAGGGGGGCACGAGAACTCATGCCGAAGACGTATCCGAACGGCCAGATTCCTGGAGATTTTCCACCTCTGCCTGAAGCAGCGCCAGCCGCTGGTTCAGCCGCCGCACGTCCCGCTCCATGCGGGTGTTGACCATATCCGTATGCAGTGCCTTGACGACCAGGACGATGCTGGCCAGCAGCAGCAGCAGCGCAGGCGGATAGCTGATGCCCAGAAGCCCGGCCAGCCTGTCTATCAGCCCCGGCCAAGCCCCCAGCACGGCTGCTGCGAACGCGACAAGCGCCCAGAACAACCCATGCATGAGGTATAGGTGATCCCTGCGGACAAGATAGAGAATCGACCCTGCCAGCCCCATGCCCATCAGCGCGGTGGTTACTTGCAAGGATGGCATCGAACTCCTGACGTGGTGAAGATCAAGGTGTGCGCAAGAGGCGAGTCATGGCAGAGGAGTAACGCGCACCGAACCGGTGCAAATGGCCGCAGCCCGAAGCGTCCCTCACGAACCGGGATTGTAAAGGCAGGCCCTCGTAGAACTTTCCGGCGAAGGGCCTTGAAACAGCCTCGAATGCCCGTATCATTAGCACTCGTTGGGATTGAGTGCTAACAGCGCCACCCACAGCTTGTTGGCGAACAGTCCCTGTGGGGCTGTCCGCGTTATCCACCCTCAGCTTGTGACTCTCTAGGAGATGCTATGAACCTTCGTCCCCTGCACGATCGCGTGATCGTCAAGCGCCTCGAAAACGAAACCAAGACCGCCTCGGGCATCGTGATCCCCGACAACGCCGCCGAGAAGCCCGACCAGGGTGAAGTGCTGGCCGTCGGCCCCGGCAAGCGCAACGACAAGGGCGAACTGATCGCCCTGAACGTGAAGGTCGGCGACCGCGTGCTGTTTGGCAAGTACAGCGGCCAGACCGTGAAGGTCCACGGCGACGAGCTGCTCGTGATGAAGGAAGACGACCTGTTCGCGGTCGTTGAGAAGTAAGTTCTCGCCCTTCCTGAATCCCCTGTTTACTGAATTCGGAGAAATCAAATGGCAGCAAAAGACGTAGTTTTCGGCGGCGAAGCCCGCGCACGCATGGTTGAAGGCGTGAACATCCTCGCCAACGCAGTGAAAGTGACCCTGGGCCCCAAGGGCCGCAACGTGGTGCTGGAGCGCTCGTTCGGCGCCCCCACGGTGACCAAGGACGGCGTGTCCGTGGCCAAGGAAATCGAGCTCAAGGACAAGCTGCAGAACATGGGCGCCCAGCTCGTGAAGGAAGTGGCCTCCAAGACCAGCGACAACGCCGGTGACGGCACCACCACCGCCACCGTGCTGGCCCAGGCCATCGTGCGCGAAGGCTCCAAGTACGTGGCCGCCGGCCTGAACCCCATGGATCTGAAGCGCGGCATCGACAAGGCCGTGGCCGCCCTGGTGGAAGAGCTGAAGAAGGCCTCCAAGCCCACGACGACCTCCAAGGAAATCGCCCAAGTGGGTTCGATCTCCGCCAACTCCGACTCCAGCATCGGCGAAATCATCGCCAACGCCATGGACAAGGTCGGCAAGGAAGGCGTGATCACCGTGGAAGACGGCAAGAGCCTGAACAACGAACTCGACGTCGTGGAAGGCATGCAGTTCGACCGCGGCTACCTGTCGCCCTACTTCATCAACAACCCCGAGAAGCAAGTTGCCCTGCTGGACAACCCCTTCGTGCTGCTGTTCGACAAGAAGATCAGCAACATCCGCGACCTGCTGCCCACGCTGGAAGCCGTGGCCAAGGCCGGCCGTCCGCTGCTGATCATCGCCGAGGAAGTCGAGGGCGAAGCCCTGGCGACCCTGGTGGTGAACACCATCCGCGGCATCCTGAAGGTCGTGGCCGTCAAGGCGCCTGGCTTCGGCGACCGCCGCAAGGCCATGCTGGAAGACATCGCCATCCTGACGGGCGGCAAGGTGATCGCCGAGGAAGTGGGCCTGTCGCTCGAAAAGGTGACCCTGGCCGACCTGGGCCAGGCCAAGCGCATCGAAGTGGGCAAGGAAAACACCACCATCATCGACGGCAACGGCGCTGCCGCTGACATCGAAGCCCGCGTGAAGCAGATCCGCATCCAGATCGAGGAAGCCACCAGCGACTACGACCGTGAGAAGCTGCAAGAGCGCGTGGCCAAGCTGGCCGGCGGCGTGGCCGTGATCAAGGTCGGTGCCGCCACCGAAGTCGAGATGAAGGAAAAGAAGGCCCGCGTGGAAGACGCCCTGCACGCCACCCGCGCTGCGGTGGAAGAAGGCATCGTGGCCGGTGGCGGCGTGGCGCTGCTGCGCGCCCGCCAGGCCGCTGGCACCATCAAGGGCGACAACGCCGACCAGGACGCCGGCGTGAAGCTGATCCTGAAGGCCATCGAAGCGCCCCTGCGCGAGATCGTGCACAACGCCGGCGGCGAGCCCTCGGTGGTGGTGAACGAAGTGCTCAACGGCAAGGGCAACTACGGCTTCAACGCCGCCAACGACACCTATGGCGACATGATCGAAATGGGTATCCTGGACCCGACCAAGGTGACCCGCACGGCCCTGCAGAACGCCGCTTCCGTGGCCTCCCTGCTGCTGACGACCGAGGCCATGGTGGCCGAGGCCCCGAAGGCCGAGGCACCCGCGCCCGCCATGCCCGACATGGGTGGCATGGGCGGCATGGGCATGTAAGCCCGGCACAGCCCGTCAAGGCAAAAGCCCCGCAGGCGCGCAGCCTGCGGGGCTTTTTCTATTCTTTTGATAGCTGCTTGCGCTTGCCAGGCGGGCGCTGGAGGCCTTTTTTACCACCACCTCCGACCTGGGCGGTGCCATCGCCAGGTCGTATAATTGATAACTATTCTCAATTATTGCGGGACGGCATCCATGTGGATCGGTACCTTGCTGGCCGTGGCCTGCGGCTGGCTTTTCTTGTGCGCCACGCACCGCGCCGACGGCGGGCTCCGGGGCTGGCGCGGCACGGCGCTGGGGCTGGCGGCGGCGGCGCTGGCCGTGTGGCGGATGCAGGCCGGCGGCCTGGGGCTCGCGGCCGCCATCGCCCAGGTGCTGGGCGTGGCCATGCTGGCCCTGCCGTGCTGGAGCTACTGGCAGGCCGCGCGCCGCCGCGCCGCGAGAAGGGCCCGCCCATGAGCCGCCACGGTAACGGCTCGGCGGCCGCCCCGCGCCACCTGCTGTTCAAGGGGGTCACGGGCTTCTTCCTCGGTTTTCCGCTCGCGCTGTGGCTCAGCTGGCTGCTGACGTACGGCGGCCTGCTGCCCGGCCCGTTCCCGGTGCGCGACCAGATCGCCATGTGGCTGGCAGTGCTGCTGTGGTGCATCGCGCCATGCGTGGCCTTCTTGGCGCGCAGCCGCGCCCAGTGCCTGGGCCTGTTCCTCGCGGCCAACGCGGCGGCCTTCGCGGCCTGGAAGGTGCTGCAATGAAGGCGCAGACCGTCAAGGACTACCTGGCCGTCCACACCTGGGTCGGCATCCTGTGCGGGCTGGTGCTGTTCATCGCCTTCTACGCGGGCGCGTTCTCGATGCTGGAGCCCGAGATCACGCGCTGGACGCAGCCGCCCGCGCCCGCCTCCAGCGCGGTGAGCGACGACGGCGACGCGCTGGTGGCCGCCTTCCTGGCCGCCCACCCCGACGCCAAGGGCCGCGTGCGCCTGCGCTGGCCCGGCCCCGACAACGCCCAGCCCGCGCTGGCGCAGCTGGAGCGCGGCAAGCCCGCCGTGTGGTGGCAGTTGGGCCGCGACGGCCAGTTGCGCCGCATGGACGGCGTGCCGCGCGACGACAACACCAGCGGCAACTTCGTCGATTACCTGCACCGCAAGGGCGGCCTGCCGATTCCGCTGGACGTGGCCGAGCCCATCATCGGCGTCGTCTCGCTGGTGTACGCCCTGGCGCTGGTGTCGGGCATCGTGGTGCTGCTGCCCTCGCTGGTGAAGGACTTGTTCCACCTGCGCCTCGGGGCGAACCTCAAGCGCATGTGGCTGGACGTGCACAACCTGCTGGGCGTGGCCAGCCTGCCGTTCCACCTGGTCATCGCCTTCAGCGCCGCCGTGTTCGGCCTGCACGACATCGTCTACCAGGCGCAGGACAAATTCATCTACCAGGACGGCCTGCGCGCCACGGTGGCGCGCGACAGCGTGCCCCGCCCGCAGGTGGCGCGCGCCGACTGGCTGCCGCCCAGCGAGATCCGCCGCCGCGTGCTGGAGCAGACGCCGCACTTCGAGCCTCTGGGGCTGGACTACGTGATGCAGCCCACCGGCGCCGTGGCCACCGTGCTGGGCAGCGACGAGCGGCACTTCCAGCGCGCCTCGCGCTACGGCCTGGCCTTCGTGCACCCGGGCACGGGCCAGATCTACGACCGCACCTACCTGCCGGGCGCCAGCGGCCACGCCTCCACCGCACTGCTCAGCAGCCTGTTCGCGCTGCACTTCGGCAGCTTCGGGGGCGATGCGGTGCGCATCCTGTACCTGCTGCTGGGCCTGTCGGGCGCGCTGCTGTTCTACACCGGCAACCTGCTGTGGATCGAGACGCGCACCAAGCGCGCCCGAAAAGCCAGCGGCGGTGCGCAGGATGCGCCCGCCCTGGAGCGCCCGCGCCACGTGCGCGTCGTCTCCGCCCTCACGCTGGGCGTGTGCCTGGGCTGCGCCGCCGCCCTGCCCGCCACGCTGGCGCTGGCGCACTGGCTCGCGCCCCGGCTGGGCGACCTGGACGCGCTGCACCAGGGCGTGTTCTACGCGCTGTTCGGCGCCTGCATCGCCTGGGCGATCCGGCGCGGCACGGACCGCGCCGCGCCCGGCCTGCTGTGGCTCACGGCGGCCTGCAACGCGCTGGTGCCGCTGGCCGCCGCGCTCGGCCCTGGCCCGGACGGCAGGCTGCTGGGCGCGGTGTGCGCGCTGCTGGCGCTGTTCTTCGCGTGGCTGGGCTGGCGGCATGCGCGCACCGGCGCGAAGCCGTGATGCGCGCTTGCAACACTATTGTTTAAATAGCTGCCAGCGCCTGCCAGACAAGGGCTGGAGGCCTATTTCCCTCTTAAAAACAAGCCACGCTCCGCCTGCCCTGACAGTGGCTTTGTTACAACATTCACTATAATAGAAACTATTCTCATTTGTATTAACTTCGCAATAAGAAGCCATGTCCAAGCAAGCCCTCGTCCGCCGCTCCCGCCGGCTCACCCCCGTCGCCCTCGCACTGCTCGCCTTCGGCACCTGCGCGGCGGCGCAGACCGCCGGCACCGCGCCTGCCACCGCCACGCTGGAGCAGGTCACCGTGCGCAGCAAGTACGAGCGCGAGGACCTGCCCGTGCGCGCCCCAGGCCACAAGGCCGCCTCGGGCGCACGCCTGGGCATCCTGGGCGCCACGTCCATCATGGAGGCGCCCGTGCACGTCAACGCCTACACGCGCGAGCTGGCCGAGGACTGGTCGGCCCTCACGCTGCAGGACGTGCTGGAGAACGACTCCGCCGTCGTCTTCACCACCAACAAGAACCACCTGCTGCAGAACTTCAACCTGCGCGGCCTGGACATGACGGCGATGGACATCGCCACCAACGGCCTGTACGGCATCGCCCCGGCCAACTCGGTGCCGGTGGAGATGTTCGAGCGCATCGAGGTGCTGCGCGGCCCCAACGTGCTGCTCTCGGGCATGCCGCCCCTGTCCAGCGTGGCGGGCACCGTCAACATGGTGACCAAGCGCGCGCTGGCGCAGCCCATTGCCGACCTGACGATGACCTACGGCACGCATTCGTACTTCCAGGGCCATGCCGACGTTGGCAAGCGCTTCGGCGACGAAAAGCGCCTGGGCGTGCGCTTCAACGGCGTGTACGGCGACGGCGAGATGGGCGCCAAGGACGAGAAGCAGACCCGCCGTGTCGGCGCGCTCGCGCTGGACTACCTGGGCGACAGCGCCCGTTTCTCGCTCGACCTGTACAACAGCGTCAACAAGATCGACAACGGCAGCCCGGGCATGTTCAACTTCCAGGGCAATGCCGCGATCCCCGGCGTGGGCTACCTGCTGGCCCCTCCCAAGGGCGACACCAACATGTTCCGCGGCACGCACGGCGAGTACGAGAACAGCGGCGCGCTGGCCCGCGCCGAGTTCGACTTCACGCGGGACTGGCAGGGCTACCTCGCGCTCGGCGGCTCCGAGGCCGAGGGCCAGGGCCTGCTGTTCGGCACCCGCGCCTTCGTCACCGGCGCGGACGGCACCACGCGCGGCGCCATCTACAACGTGCACACCAAGTCCGAGCGCCGCACGGCCGAGGCGGGCATGATCGGCAAGTTCGACACCGGCAGCGTGAAGCACCGCCTGCAGCTCTCGGCCAACGTGCTCAAGCACAAGGAAGGCTCGTACAACACCGCCTGCAACTACTGCTACACCACCAACCTGTACGACCCGGTGACGCCGGTCTTCCCCACCGCGCCCACCTGGAACGGCTACACCACCAAGAACGACTTCCGCTCGCTCGCCGTGGCCGACACCATGGGCTTCGCTGGCGAGACGGTGCTGCTCACCGTGGGCGGGCGCCACCAGAGCGTGAAGATGCCGCTGCAGAATTACAGCGAAAGCCGCTTCTCGCCCATGGTGGCCGCCGTCGTGCGCCCCTGGGGCGACCACCTCTCGCTGTTCGGCAACTACACCGAAGGGCTGGAGCCCGGCCAGGTCGTGGGCGTGGGCTACGCCAACGCGGGCGACGCCCTGCCCCCGAAGCAGACCAAGCAGTTCGAGCTGGGCGTGAAGCTGCAGACCGGCGCGCTCACGCACACCGTCAGCGCCTTCCAGATCAAGCGCCCCTCGTTCATCACCGACGGCGCCAACTACCTGGTCGATGCGGGCGAGCAGCGCCTGCAGGGCCTGGAGTGGAGCATGTACGGCATGCTGACCCAGAACCTGTCGCTGCTGGGCGGCGTCACCCACATCACCTCGGAGCAGCGCAACACCGGCAAGGACACCTTCGGCACGCCCGAATGGCGCGCCCGCATCGGCATGGACTGGCAAACGCCCGTGCAGGGCCTGAAGGTGGGCGGCCGCGTGGTCTACACCGGCGCGCAGTGGGCCGACTCGGGCAACAAGCTGCGCATGCCCTCGTGGAACCGCCTGGACCTGAACGCCAGCTATGCCACCAAGCTCGGCGCCACGCCCGTGCGCTTCAACGCCAGCGTGGAGAACGTGGCCGACAAGAAGTACTGGATCGGCACCTTCGGCGACGGCTTCGTGATGCCCGGCGCGCCGCGCACCTACAAGCTGTCCGCCACCGTATCCTTCTGACCCTGGGGCGCCCCGCCACGCACAAGGGCCCGTCCTTCGACGGGCCCTTTTTGCTTTTGTTTTGATAGCTTGTAGCGCTTGCTGGATAAGCGCTGGAGGCCTTTTTACCTCAAACCCTGCGCCGCCCGCGCCAGCGTGGTGATGCGCGCCCAGTCGCCCGCGCGCACCGCGTCCTGAGGCGTGAGCCACGAGCCGCCCACGCAGCGCACGTTGGGCAGCGCCAGGTAGCCCGGCGCCGAGGCCGGGGTAATGCCGCCCGTGGGGCAGAAAGCCACCCCGCCGAACGGGCTGGCCCACGACTTGAGCAGCGCCATGCCGCCCACGGCCTCGGCCGGGAAGAGCTTCAAGAACGAGAACCCGTCGGCCAGCGCCGCCATGACCTCGCTCGACGTGGCCACGCCGGGCAGCAGCGGCAAATCCAGCGCCTTGCAGGCCGAGCCCACCTCGGGCGTATAGCCCGGGCTCACCGCGAAGCGCGCGCCGGCCTCGCTGGCGCGGCGGGCATCGTCGGCATTGAGCACGGTGCCCACGCCCACCACCGCCTCGGGCAGTTGGCGCGTGATCGCCTCGATGGCGGGCAGGCCGGCGGCCGTGCGCAGCGTCACCTCCAGCACCTTCACGCCGCCGGCGAGCAGCGCCTCGGCCAGGGGCAGGGCATCCTCCACGCGGTCGATCACGATGACGGGGACCACCGGGCCGTGGCTGGCGATGTCGAGGGGGTTCACAGCCATGTGCAGGCTCCTTGTTCGGCACCGCCCGCGTGGCGGCGAAAGTTGGCGAAAAGCTCGCGGCCGAAGCCGGTCTGCGAAGGATGGTTGTAAGGCGCAGGTGCGCGCGCGGCCCACTCGGCCTCATCGACCAGCACGTCCAGCGTGCCCGCCACGGCGTCCACGCGCACGATGTCGCCGTCGCGCACCTTGGCCAGCGGCCCGCCCGCCAGCGCCTCGGGCGTCACGTGGATCGCGGCGGGCACCTTGCCCGACGCACCGCTCATGCGCCCGTCGGTCACCAACGCCACCTGGAAGCCCTGGTTCTGCAGCACGGCCAGCGGCGGCGTGAGCTTGTGCAGCTCGGGCATGCCGTTGGCCTGCGGGCCCTGGAAGCGCACCACGGCCACCATGTCCTGCGCCACCTCGCCCGCGCTGAAGGCCGCGAGCAGCGCCTCCTGCGAGTCGAACACGCGCGCGGGCGCCTGCACCACGTGGCGGTCGTCCGGCACGGCCGAGACCTTGATCACCGCGCGCCCCAGCCGCCCTTGCAGCAGCCGCAGGCCGCCCGTGGGCGAGAACGGATCGCTCGCGGGGCGCAGCACCGACCGGTCGCCCGAAACGGCCGGAGCGCCCTGCCCGCCCGCGGCGATGCCGCCCTCGTTCACGCTGAGCACGTCGGGGTGCATGAGGCCGCCCGCCAGCAGCTCGCGCAGGATCCACGGCGGGCCGCCCGCCGCCTGGAACTGGTTCACGTCGGCGTCGCCGTTGGGGTACACGCGCGCCAGCAGCGGCACCACGGAGGACAGCTCGTCGAAGTCCGTCCAGTCGATCAGGATGCCCGCGCTGCGCGCCACGGCCACCCAGTGGATCAGGTGGTTGGTGGAGCCGCCCGTAGCCAGCAGCGCCGCCATGGCGTTGACGATGCAGCGCTCGTCCACCAGCCGCCCGATGGGCGTGAAGCGCGGCCCGCGCTTGCCGATGCCGAGCACCGTGCGCACGGCCTGGCGCGTGAAGGCCTCGCGCTCGGCGCTGCCCGGCGGCACGAAGGCCGCGCCGGGCACGTGCAGGCCCATGGCCTCGAGCAGCATCTGGTTGCTGTTGGCCGTGCCGTAGAAGGTACAGGTGCCGGGGCTGTGGTACGCGGCGGACTCGGCGGCGAGCAGCGCGTCGCGCCCCACCAGGCCCTGCGCGTACTGCTCACGCACCTTGGCCTTCTCCTTGTTCGGCAGGCCCGTGCCCATGGGCCCGGCGGGCACGAACACGCAGGGCAGGTGCCCGTAGTGCAGCGCGCCGATCAAGAGGCCCGGCACGATCTTGTCGCAGATGCCCAGCAGCAAGACGCCGTCGAACACGTCGTGGGACAGCGCTACCGCCGTGGCCATGGCAATGGTGTCGCGCGAGAACAGCGACAGCTCCATGCCGGGCGTGCCCTGCGTGATGCCGTCGCACATCGCGGGCACACCGCCCGCCACCTGCGCGGTGGCGCCATGCCGACCCGCCTCGTCGCGCAGCAGCGCCGGGTAGCCCTGGTAGGGCTGGTGGGCCGACAGCATGTCGTTGTAGGCCGTGACAATGCCGATGTTGGGCGCCTTCTCCACGGTGACCTTGAACTTCTCGGCGCCGGGCAGCGCCGCATAGGCATGCGCCAGGTTGGCGCAGCCCATGCGATCCTGCGCAGGCTTGCGCTGAACCATGGCCTCGACGCCGGCCAGGTAGGCCGCCCGGGTCTCGGCACTGCGCTGCACGATGCGGGCCGTGACGCGCGCTACGACTGAATGCATGGGGTGTTTTCCATCGTTGGGTTGGCCCTACAATGTAACTCGATAACAATCCTTCTTCAAGCCATGGCCCTGGAAACCCTGCCGCTGCCGCCCTCCGAACTCGGCGAATCGCCGTTCTGGCACCCGCAAGAGCAATGCCTCTACTGGTGCGACATCCAGGGCTTCGCGCTGCACGCCTGGAACCCCGCCACGGGCCTGCACCGGCAGTGGCGCACGCCCGGCGAGCCCGGCTGCTGCGCGCCCGCGCCAGGCGGAAAAATAGTAATCGGGTTACGTGACGGCTTTTACCTGCTCGACACCGCCACCGGCGCCCTCGCCTGCCTGGCCCGGCTGCCCGACCCGCACGACCCGCGCACCCTGCGCCTGAACGACGGCCGCTGCGACACGGCGGGCCGCTTCTGGGCGGGCTCCGTCATCACGCCGCGCACGGCGCAGACACCGCCTTTGGCCGCGCTGTGGCGGCTGGCCGCCACCGCAAACGGCTACGCCGTGGACTGCATGGCCCAGGACAACTACACGGCCAACGGCCTCGCGTTCAGCCCGGACGGCCGCTTCCTGTACTGGTCCAACACCCCCGAGCACCGCATCGACCGCTTCGACTTCGACGTGCAAAGCGGCGCCATCCGCAACCGCCAGCCCTGGGCCGCGTTCGCCCCCCGGGAAGCGGGCCGCCCCTACGGCGGCCGCCCCGACGGCGCGGCGGTGGACGTGGAGGGCAACTACTGGGTGGCGATGTACGAGGGCGCCTGCGTGCTGCGGCTCTCGCCCGAGGGCCAGGTGCTGCAGCGCATCGCCACGCCCGTGCAGTGCCCCACCATGGTGTGCTTTGGCGGGGACGGCCTGCGCACGCTGTACATCACCTCGGCGCGCGCGGGGCGGCCCGAGGAAGAGCGCAACGCCGGGGTGCCCGCCGGTTCGCTGCTGCGCATGCGGGTGGACACGGCGGGCTTGCCTGTCAACTTTTTCAGGCCCTAGCGCGCATACAGCCTGCGCCAGCAGCTATTCTTTTCGAAGCAATCGCTGCAGCAGCCCGGCCGTCGACCCGTCGAGCCCCGCCACGTCGCCCGTGTCCAGGCGCCCCTGCAGGTCCTGCGCCAGCACCTTGCCGAGTTCCACGCCCCACTGGTCGAAGCTGTTGATGCCCCACAGGCTGCCGCTCACGAAGACGCGGTGCTCCTGCAAGGCGATCAGGGCGCCGAGCGATGCGGGCGTGAGCGCCTCCAGCAGCAGGAAGGTGCTGGGCCGGTTGCCGGGAAAGTGGCGGTGCCCGTCGGCATTGGCGCGGCCCACCATCAGCGCCTGGGCCTGGGCCAGGGCGTTGGCCAGCAGCTTGCCGTGGTGGCCGGGCAGCGGGTGGGTGGGCTGGCGCACGGCGACAAGCTCGAGCGGGATCACGTCGGTGCCCTGGTGCAGCATCTGGAAGAAGGCATGCTGGCCGTTGGTGCCCGCCTCGCCCCACAGCACGGGCGAGGTGGCGAAGGCGAGCGGCTGGCCGTCGCGCCCCACGCGCTTGCCGTTGCTCTCCATTTCGAGCTGCTGCAGATAGGCGGGCAGGCGGGCCAGCGCGGCGTGGTAGGGCGCGATGCAGCGGCTGGTGAAGCCGTGGAAGTCGCGGTACCACACGTCGAGCAGGCCCAGCCGCACGGGCAGGTTGTGCGCCAGGGGGGCGGTGCGAAAGTGCTCGTCCATGGCATGCGCGCCCGCGAGCAGGCCGCGAAAACCCTCGGCGCCGATGGCGATGGCAATGGGCAGGCCGATGGCCGACCACAGCGAGTAGCGCCCCCCCACCCAGTCCCAGAAGCCGAAGGTGGTGGTGATGCCCAGGGCCTTCGCCGCCTCGACGTTGGTGGTGAGCGCCGCGAAGTGGCGTGCCACGTCGCGCCCGCCCTGCTGCGCGAACCACGCCAGCGCCGAGCGCGCGTTGACCATGGTCTCCGCCGTGGTGAAGGTCTTGGAGGCAATGAGGAACAGCGTGCTCTCGGGCCGCAGGGCCTGCAGCACGCCGTGCAGCTCGTGCCCGTCCACGTTGGAGACGAAGTGCAGCCGCTTGCCCCCCCCGCACTGCGCCTGCAGCGCCCGCACGGCCATGTGCGGGCCCAGGTCGGAGCCGCCGATGCCGATGTTCACCACGTCGGTGATGGCACCGTCGGCGCGCACCGCCTCGGCATAGTCCAGCATGGCATCGAGCGTGGCGTGCACGCTGGCCAGGCGGCCCGCGATGCTGGCATCGTCGCCCGGCAGCGCCAGGCCCGCGGGGCGGCGCAGCAGCGTGTGCAGCACGGCGCGGCCCTCGGTGCCGTTGATGGGCTGGCCGCCGAACATGGCGTCGCGCCAGGCCTCCAGGCCGCACGAGCGGGCCATGTCCAGCAGCAGGCCCTCGGTGGCCGCGTCCCACAGGTTCTTGGACAGGTCGGCGAACACATGGGGCGCCTGCTGGCTGAAGCGGTCGAACCGCTGCGCGTCCTGTGCGAAGGCCTGGCGCAGGTCGAACCGGCATCCGCCGGCGGCGTACGCGGCCTGCAGCCGGGGCCATTCAGGGGTCTGGTCGCAGCGAAGAAGCATGGGTTTGATGGGTGAAAGGGTGGACAAGGTTAACCGGCAGGAAGCACAGGAATTGTAATTTAATTACATAAATTATTCCAAATTTTAAGTAACAAGATTACAATCCCCGGACAACGGAGACTCCCCATGCGTTTTGACCTCGTTCTGTTCGGTGGCACCGGCGACCTTGCCTGGCGCAAGCTCATGCCGGCCTTGTTCCAGGCGTTCCGCCACGGCACCCTGCCCGAGGGGGGCCGCATCATCGCGGTGGCGCGCGACGACCTGGGCGACGAACAATACCGCAGCCTGATCAAGGCGCGTTTCGACGGCGTGGAGCTGGCCAAGCGCCCCACGCCCGACGAGTTCGAGCGCTTCGCCGCCCTGCTGCACTACCTGCGCATGGACCTGTCGCAAAGCCAGGACTACGAGCGCCTGGCCGCCCTGCTCGCCGAGCGCGGCGCGGACTCGGTGGTGATGTACGTGGCCACCGCGCCCAGCCTGTTCACCACCGTGTGCGAGCAGATCGCCGCCGTGGGCCTGAACGGGCCGGCCACGCGCGTGGTGCTGGAAAAGCCCCTGGGCCACGACCTGAAGTCCAACCAGGCCATCAACGACACGCTGCGCCGCGTGCTGCGCGAGGAGCAGGTGTTCCGCATCGACCACTACCTGGGCAAGCCCTCGGTGCAGAACCTGTTCGCGCTGCGCTTCGGCAACGCGCTGTTCGAGCCGCTGTGGCGGCGCGAGACCATCGCCAACATCCAGATCACCATCGCCGAGGAGCTGGGCGTGGAGGCGCGCGGCGCCTTCTACGACCAGACCGGCGCGCTGCGCGACATGGTGCAGAACCACGCGCTGCAACTGCTCTGCGCCATCGGCATGGAGCCGCCCATCAACTCCGGCGCCAACGCGATCCGCGACGAGAAGCTCAAGGTGCTGCAGTCGCTCAAGCCCTGGAGCATGGAGACCATCGGCCAGCACGTGATCCGCGGGCAGTACGCCGCGGGCAACGCGCACGGCCAGGGCGTGCCCGGCTACCTGCAGGAAAAGGGCGTGGCCCCGGACAGCACCACCGAGACCTTCGTGGCGCTGCGCACCGAGATCAGCAACTGGCGCTGGGCCGGCGTGCCCTTCTACATCCGCACCGGCAAGCGGCTGGCGGCGCGCGACGCGCACATCGTCGTGAACTTCCGCCCCGTGCCCCACCCCATCTTCCGCATGCCTGCGGGCGCAGCCAACCGCCTGGTGATCAACCTGCAGCCCAAGGACGGGCTGGAGCTGCACCTGCTGGCCCAGGGTGCGGCGCAGCACCAGGCGGAGCCCGCGCTGGCGCCGGCGCAGCTGAACCTGGACTTCGACCAGCGCTTCGGCACCGAGCGCGTGGGCGCCTACGAGCGCCTGCTGCTGGACGTGATCGCGGGCCGCCTGAACCTGTTCGTGCGCAGCGACGAGCAGGAGGAGGCCTGGCGCTGGGTGGAGCCCATCCTGCAGCACTGGAAGAGCGACGCGGCGGGCCCGCGCCCCTACGCGGCGGGCAGTTGGGGGCCGAGCGCGGCCAGCGCGATGATCGCGCGCGACGGCTTTTGCTGGAGCGAGGAGATGTGACGCCATGGCACGGGGCCCTTCGGGGCCTTTGTCTTGCCCCATCAGCCGCCGCGGGGCGCGCACTCCACCAGCTCGATCGGCAGCCCGTCGGGGTCGGCGATGAAGGTGAACAGCGCCCCCGTCACCGGGTCGGGGCGCACCGGCTCCACCGCCACGCCCCGGGCCGCCAGCGCATGCACGCAGGCCTGCAGGCCCGCCACGCGCAGCGCGAGGTGGCGCAGGCCCCGCGCCTCGGGATAGGACAGGCGCGCCGGAGGGTTAGGAAAGGAGAACAGCTCCACCTGCGTGCCATCGGGCAGCAGCAGGTCGAGCTTGTGCGACCGGCGCGCGGCGCGGTACTGCTCGTGCACCACGCGCAGGCCCAGCACCTCGGTGTAGAAGCGCCGGGAGCGCGCATAGTCCCCCGCGATGATGGCCACGTGGTGGATGCCCGCCACCCGCAGCGGCGGTGGCGCGGCAGCGCTCACGGTGCGATGTCCAGCGCCCGCGACGCGCCGTACAGCGCGGGCGTGGCGCCCGGGTCGATCACCCAGCAGGGGATGGCCGCCAGGTAGGGCTGGAAGCGCCCCTTGGCCTCGAAGCGCGCGCGGAACGGCGATTGGCCGAACCACGCGCCCAGGCGCGGCACCATGCCGCCGCCCAGGTACACGCCGCCGCGCGCACCCAGCGTGAGGGCGAGGTCGCCCGCCACGCTGCCCAGGAAGCCGCAGAACAACTCCAGCGCCTCCAGCGCCAGCGCGTCGCCCGGCTGCAGGGCGCGCGCGGTCACCTCGGCGGCCGAGGCGCTCTCGCCGCCGCCGTGCCCGGCCAGCACGCGCACCGCGTGGTACAGGTCGGCCAGCCCCGCGCCCGAGATGGCCCGCTCGGCCGACACATGGCCGTAGCGCTCCCGCAGGACGGCCAGCACATCGAACTCGCGCCGCGTCTGCGCCACGAGCGACACGTGCCCGCCCTCGCCCGCCAAGGGCACGCCCATGCGCGCGCCGGGCGGGAACACCAGCCCCGACACGCCCAGCCCCGTGCCCGGCCCGAGCAGCGCGATGGCGCCGCCCTCCACGGCGCTGCCCCCGCCCACGGGGCGCAGCTGGCCGGGCGTGAGCAGCGGCAGCGCCAGCGCCAGCGCCGTGAAGTCGTTGATGACGAGCAGCCGCTCGAAGCCGAAGGCCTCGCGCAGCGCACGCTGCGAGAACGACCAGCTGTGGTTGGTCATGCGCACCGCGTCGCCCGTGACCGGGTTGGCGATGCCGAAGGCCGCCTCGCGCGGCGCGGGCACGCCCGCCTCGCGCAGGTAGGCCGCGAGCGCGGCATCCACGGTGGGGAACGCGGCGCAGGGCAGCACCCGCGTGTCCTGGAGCGGGCCCGTGGGCGATGCCTGCCAGGCCAGGCGGATGTTGGTGCCGCCGATGTCGGCGAGTAGGCGCAGGGGCTGCATGGGCGGGGAAGGTGCGGGGAAGCGGCGGTCAGCTTCCAAAAACATAGCTGCTTGCGCCCGCTGGACGGGCGCTGGAGGCCATTTTCACTGAAATCTTCAAGCCAGGCGCTCTTCCGTCCCGGCGTCGAACCAATGGGCATGGGCGGGCGCCACCGCCAGCCCCACCCGGTCGCCGGGCTGCACGCGGGTCTGCGCGTCGGTGCGCAGCGTGACGCGGCCCGCGGCCGTGTCCACCACCACGTAGGTGTCCGGCCCAGTGGGCTCCACCACGCTGACCTGGCCGCGCCAGGGGGCGTCGTCCTGCAGGGTGACGTGCTCGGGGCGCACGCCCAGTAGCGCTTCTTGCGCACCATGCGGCGGCACCAGGCCCGCGGGCTGCGCGCCGCGCAGCAGGTTCATGGTGGGCGAGCCGATGAAGCTGGCCACGTAGGTGTTGGCCGGGCGGTTGTAGATCTCGTCGGGCGTGCCCAGCTGCTGCACCACGCCGCCCTTCATCACCGCGATG
>Ga0206116_1000218_pt1 | contig 81413 bp, 74 predicted proteins | sample 3A1Ametagenome_FD_178000 | JGI IMG/M metagenome (GOLD analysis project Ga0206116, IMG submission 178000) | Enriched microbial communities from leaf-cutter ant dump, University of Wisconsin, Madison, United States - 3A1A | ecosystem: Environmental > Terrestrial > Nest > Insects nest > Nest dump...
GGCGATTGCTCAGCACGGTCTTTTCCAGCTTGAACTCGGGGATGCCGAAGGTCAGCAGGCCACCGATTTCCGGGTTCTTGTCGAACACCACCGGGGTCACGCCGCCACGCACCAGGATGTCGGCGCAGCCGAGGCCCGCTGGGCCGGCGCCGATGATGGCGACGCGCTTGCCGGTCGGCTTGACCTTGGACATGTCCGGACGCCAGCCCATGGCGAAGGCGGTGTCGGTGATGTACTTCTCCACCGAGCCGATGGTCACCGCGCCGAAGCCGTCGTTGAGGGTGCAGGCCCCTTCGCAGAGACGGTCCTGCGGGCACACGCGGCCGCAGACTTCCGGCAGGGTGTTGGTCTGGTGCGACAGCTCCGCCGCGGCGAGGATGTTGCCTTCCGACACCAGCTTCAGCCAGTTGGGGATGAAGTTGTGCACCGGGCACTTCCACTCGCAGTACGGGTTGCCGCAACCCAGGCAGCGGTGGGCCTGCTCGGACGATTGCTGGGGTTTGAAAGGTTCGTAGATCTCCACGAACTCCTTCTTGCGCTGGCGCAGCAGCTTCTTCTTCGGATCCTTGCGCCCGACTTCGATGAACTGGAAGTCATTACTCAGACGTTCAGCCATTTTTCAAAACCTCTATACAGCAGCTGCAAGCTATAAGCTGCAAGCCGCAAGTCGATCACTAATGCCCGGCAAACCTCGCACTGCTTCTCTTGCAGCTTGAGGCTCGCCACTTGCAGCTGCTTTATTGCGGGTTGGCCCGGGTGCTGGACAACAGGTTCTTCAGGTTCGCCGCCTTCGGCTTGACCAGCCAGAAGCGACGGACGTAGTCGTCCAGGTTTTCCCAGAGCTCACGGCCCCATTCACTACCGGTTTCCTCGACGTACTCGGTCAGCACGCGGTGCAGATGGCTGCGGTAAGCCTCCATCGCCTCGCCGGTGATCCGCTGGATTTCCACCAGTTCATGGTTCAGCTTGTCGACGAAGCTGTTGTCCATGTCCAGCACGTAGGCGAAACCGCCCGTCATGCCGGAGCCGAAGTTGTAGCCGGTCTTGCCCAGGACGCAGACAAAACCACCGGTCATGTATTCGCAGCAGTGATCGCCGGTGCCTTCGACGATGGCGTGGGCACCGGAGTTGCGCACCGCGAAACGCTCGCCCGCAGTACCGGCGGCGAACAGCTTGCCGCCCGTGGCGCCGTACAGGCAGGTGTTGCCGACAATGGCGCTGTCCTGGGTGGCGAACGGACTGCCGGCAGGCGGCACGATGGTCAGCTTGCCACCGGTCATGCCCTTGCCGACGTAGTCGTTGGCGTCACCTTCCAGGTGCATGTGCAGGCCGCCGGCGTTCCACACGCCGAAGCTCTGGCCCGCGGTGCCCTTGAAGCGGAAGGTCACCGGTGCCTTGGCCATGCCCTGGTTGCCGTGCAGGCGGGCGATCTCGCCGGAAATCCGCGCGCCGATGGAACGGTCGCAGTTGCAGATGTCCAGTTCGAACTCACCACCGCTGAGGTCGCGAATGGCCGGCAGGGCCATCTGCACCATCTTCTCGGCCAGCACGCCCTTGTCGAAGGGCGGGTTGCGATCGACCTCGCAGAACTGCGGCTTGTCGGCCGGCACGTGTGCGCTGCCCAGCAACGGGCTGAGGTCGAGGTGTTTCTGCTTCTCGGTTTCACCCGGGAGCATTTCCAGCAGGTCGGTCCGCCCGATCAGCTCGCCCAGGCTGCGCACGCCCAGCCTGGCCAGCCATTCACGGGTTTCCTCGGCGACGTAGGTGAAGAAGTTCACCACCATGTCGACGGTACCGATGTAGTGATCCTTGCGCAGCTTGTCGTTCTGCGTGGCTACGCCGGTGGCGCAGTTGTTCAGGTGGCAGATGCGCAGGTACTTGCAGCCCAGGGCGATCATCGGCGCGGTGCCGAAGCCGAAGCTTTCGGCGCCGAGGATGGCCGCCTTGATCACGTCGAGGCCGGTCTTCAGGCCGCCGTCGGTCTGTACCCGGACCTTGCCGCGCAGGTCGTTGCCGCGCAGGGTCTGGTGGGTCTCGGCCAGGCCCAGTTCCCACGGGGCGCCGGCGTACTTGATCGAGGTCAGTGGCGAGGCACCGGTACCGCCGTCATAGCCGGAGATGGTGATGAGGTCGGCATAGGCCTTGGCCACGCCGGCGGCGATGGTGCCGACACCGGCTTCCGCCACCAGCTTGACCGAGACCAGCGCCTGCGGGTTGACCTGCTTGAGGTCGAAGATCAGTTGCGACAGGTCCTCGATCGAGTAGATGTCGTGGTGCGGCGGTGGCGAGATCAGGGTCACGCCCGGTACCGCGTAGCGCAGCTTGGCGATCAGGCCGTTGACCTTGCCGCCTGGCAGTTGGCCGCCCTCGCCCGGCTTGGCGCCCTGGGCCACCTTGATCTGCAGCACTTCGGCGTTGACCAGGTATTCCGGGGTGACGCCGAAGCGGCCGGTGGCGACCTGCTTGATCTTCGAGCTGCGGATGGTGCCGTAGCGCGACGGGTCTTCGCCGCCTTCACCGGAGTTGGAGCGCGCGCCCAGGCGGTTCATCGCCTCGGCCAGCGCCTCGTGGGCTTCCGGCGACAGCGCGCCGAGGGAGATACCGGCGGAGTCGAAGCGCTGCAGGATGGCCTCCAGCGGCTCGACTTCGGACAGGTCCAGGGCCTGCTCGGCGGTCTTCACCTTGAGCAGGTCGCGGATCATCGACACCGGACGGTTGTCCACCAGCGCGGTGTATTCCTTGAACTTGGCGTAGTCGCCCTGTTGCACGGCGGCTTGCAGGGTGTTGACCACGTCCGGGTTGTAGGCGTGGTATTCGCCACCGTGGACGAACTTCAGCAGGCCGCCCTGCTGGATCGGCTTGCGCGCGCTCCAGGCTTCGGCGGCGAGCAGCTTCTGCTCGTTCTCGATATCGACGAAGCGCGCGCCCTTCAGGCGGCTCGGGACGCCACGGAAGCTCAGGTTGACCACTTCCTCGGACAGGCCGACCGCTTCGAACAGTTGCGCGCCACGGTACGAGCCGATGGTGGAGATGCCCATCTTCGACAGGATCTTCAGCAGGCCCTTGGAGATGCCCTTGCGGTAGTACTTGAAGACTTCGTCCAGGTCGCCCAGCACTTCGCCGGTACGGATCAGGTCAGCCAGCACTTCGTAGGCCAGGTACGGGTAGACCGCCGAAGCGCCGAAGCCGAGCAGCACGGCGAAGTGATGCGGGTCACGGGCGGTCGCGGTTTCCACGAGGATGTTGCTGTCGCAGCGCAGGCCTTTTTCGGTCAGGCGGTGGTGTACCGCACCGACGGCCAGCGAGGCATGCACCGGCAGCTTGCCCGGGGCGATATGACGGTCGCTCAGCACCAGCTGGGTCTTGCCCGCGCGCACGGCTTCCTCGGCCTGGTCGGCGATGCTGCGCACCGCGGCTTCCAGACCCAGGCTTTCCTCATAGTTGAGGTCGATCAGATGACGCTCGAAGCCTTCGCGCTCGAGGTTCATCAGCGAGCGCCACTTGGCCGGCGAGATCACCGGCGAGCTGAGGATCACCCGCGAGGCGTGCTCGGGAGACTCCTGGAAGATGTTGCGCTCGGCACCGAGGCAGATCTCCAGGGACATGACGATGGCTTCGCGCAGCGGGTCGATCGGCGGGTTGGTCACCTGGGCGAACTGCTGACGGAAGTAGTCGTAGGTCGAGCGCACGCGCTGCGAAAGGATCGCCATCGGCGTGTCGTCGCCCATCGAGCCGACCGCTTCCTGGCCTTGCTCGCCGAGCGGACGCAGGACCTGGTCACGCTCTTCGAAGGTGACCTGGAACATCTTCATGTACTGCTTGAGCTGGTCGGCGTCGTAGCTGGCCACGCCCTGGTCGTCGCTCAGGTCGGCCTGGATGCGCAGGGCATTCTGGCGCAGCCAGCGCTTGTACGGGTGGCGCGACTTCAGGCGGTTGTCGATCGCATCGGTGTCGAGGATCTGGCCGGTCTCGGTGTCGACCGCGAAGATCTGCCCCGGGCCCACGCGGCCCTTGGCGATGACGTCTTCCGGCTTGTAGTTCCACACGCCGATTTCCGAGGCCAGGGTGATGTAGCCGTTCCGGGTGGTGACCCAGCGCGCCGGGCGCAGGCCGTTGCGGTCGAGCAGGCAGACCGCGTGGCGACCTTCGGTCATCACCACGCCGGCCGGGCCGTCCCACGGCTCCATGTGCATGGAGTTGTATTCGTAGAAGGCGCGCAGGTCGGCGTCCATGGTCTCGACGTTCTGCCAGGCCGGCGGAATGATCATCCGCACGCCACGGAACAGGTCGATGCCACCGGTGACCATCAGTTCGAGCATGTTGTCCATCGAGGACGAGTCGGAACCCACGCGGTTGACCAGCGGGCCGAGCTCTTCCAGGTCCGGGATCAGTTCGTTGGCGAACTTGGTGCGACGGGCCTGGGCCCAGTTGCGGTTACCGGTGATGGTGTTGATCTCGCCGTTGTGGGCGAGGAAGCGGAATGGCTGCGCCAGCGGCCATTTCGGCAGGGTGTTGGTGGAGAAGCGCTGGTGGAACACGCAGATCGCGGTCTGCAGGCGCTCGTCACCCAGGTCCGGATAGAAGGCGGCGAGGTCCGCCGGCATCATCAGGCCTTTATAGATGATGGTCTTGTGCGAAAAGCTGCAGATGTAGTGGTCGCTGTCTTCGGCGTTGGCCACCGAGGAACGGCGACGGGCGCTGAACAGCTTGATGGCGAATTCCTGGTCGCTCAGGCCTTCACCGCCGATGAACACCTGCTCGATCTGCGGCAGGCGCTCCAGGGCCAGGCGGCCGAGGACGCTGGTGTCGATCGGCACCTTGCGCCAGCCGACGAGCTGCAGGCCGGCGGCGAGGATCTCGCGGTTCATGTTTTCGCGCGCGGCTTCGGCCTTGGTGTCGTCCTGGTTGAAGAACACCATGCCCACGGCATATTGCTTCGGCAGTTCGGTGCTGAAGGTTTCCTTGGCAATGGCACGCAGGAACGCATCGGGCTTCTGCATCAGCAGACCGCAACCGTCACCGGTCTTGCCGTCGGCGTTGATGCCGCCACGGTGGGTCATGCAGGTCAGGGCTTCGATAGCCGTTGTCAAAAGGTGGTGGCTGGGTTCGCCCGTCATGTGGGCGATCAGACCGAATCCACAGTTGTCCTTGAACTCTTCGGGATGGTACAGACCTGTTTTCATAGACACTTTCTCACCAGGTTCGCCTCTCAAGTAGGCAAATCTCTTTTAATTCAACCACTTACCATCCACGCCGAACGAACGCCAGCTTTGCGGGGGCAATACGGGTGCCATTGTTGCACAGCGACAGACAAGCTCACAAATTTACTGACGCATCAGTGAAAATTTATGTCGCCTTTTTGAATGTTTTTAAGCGAGCGCCGTGGTAACGGCTTGGCTTGAGTCTGAAGCGTTTCAGCCATGACTGCAAGACGGGGCTTGTGGCCGGCAGTCTGGGACAGAAAAGCCTGCCGTGCATTAGCACAGCAGGCTGCCTGAGAATTCAGAGGTTGATCAGGTGGCGGGGGTAGGATGCCACCCGGATCAGGCTACTAATCAGCGCGTCGCAGCGAGCTCTTGTTGGACGCTTGCGACAGTGCGAGGCCAAGGTTTACCAGCCTGGACCTTGGCTGGCAAGGCCTTGATGGCATTCAGTGCGGCGTCGCGGCTGGAGAAGCTGCCGTAGGTGATGACGTACAGCGGCTTACCCTGGAGGTTTTTCTTGAAGTAGCGATAGTCGCCACCCTGGGCCTTGACGTAGGCCTGGGCAGTGGCTTCGGAGCTGGTACCGAGGATCTGCACCACGTAGTTGCCCGGCGCCTGCGCGGCATACCAGCCACCACCCGCGGTTCCGCCTGCGGGAGCGGCTGCCGGTTTGGCAGCGGGTTTTTCCACCGGTTTTGCAGCCGGCGCGGCAGGTTTGGCGACAGCCACCTCAGCCGGCTTCGGCGCAGGTGCAACCGGCTTGCTGGCTGCAGGTGCGGCAGGTTGGTGAACAGGTGCAACCGGCTGTGCGGAGGCCAGGGTCTGCGACGGCTGGATCGCCTGGGCCGGGGTCGGCGCCGGGCCGGCGGTGGCGCCATCCGGCGGCGCGATGGTGGTGACGGTTGGCGGCTGCAGCGCGGTATTGCCGGCCGGCCCGCCTTCCTCACCTTCGTTCATGCCCGCGGCTTCCGCCAGCGGACCACGCATCACCGGCTGGGACTGCCCCACCAGCGGCAGCGGCATCGGCTGCGACGAGCCGGCGAATTCGATTGCAGGGCCGCCATTGTTCGATTGGGCGTTGGCCGGCTTGCCCTGCCCCAGCGGCAATTGCGCCTGCTCGGCCGGTGCGCCGTTCTGTGGCTGGTCGCCTTTCTTCGGCATCAGCACGGCGGCGCCGACGGCGACGATCACCACGGCAGACAGCGCCAGCACATGTTTCTTCGGCATAGAGAACCCCACTGATGGTCGCTTCGCCGTCGAACGGCTGGCGATCATGGCTTCGATCAAGGTATCGCGGGCAACCTGGTTGATGTTTCCAGGCCAGCCTTCGGAGTTTTGCTGGATGTCGGCGATCTGCTCGGCGGTGAACACCTCGATGCCGCGCCCCGCGCCCTCCAGACGCTGCTCCAGGTATTCCCGGGTCTCGTCCTCGCTGTAGGGCTGCAGTTCGATGACATGGAAACGCTCTTCCTCGATCTCCAGCCCATCGAGGCTGGTGATCAGCGCAGGTTCGCCGAACAGGAACACGTGAGGGCGACCTTCCGCGGTACCCGCCGCCAGTTCCAGCAACGCTTGGAGCGCCGATTCGCCCAGTTGTTCCGCATCGTCGACCAGCAGATAGACTTCCTGGCCGGTCAGGCCGAGCTGGACCACCTGGGACAGGATCGCCTGAACCTCGGCCTTGGCCACGTTCAGCGACTGCGCCACCTGGGCCAGCACGCCGGCGGCATCGCTGGCGCCGCGGGCGGAAATCACCACGCTCTGCACCGACTGCTTGTTGGTGCTGGCTACCAGCGCCTGGCGCAGCAGGGTCTTGCCGCTACCCAGCGGACCGGTCACCACCAGCAGCAACTGGCTGTAACGGGCGAGGTGATGCAGTTGCCCCAGGACCGGCTTGCGCTGGGCGGGGAAGAACTTGAACCCTGGCACGCGTGCGGCGAAGGGGTCGTGGTTCAGCTGGTAGTGGCCGAGAAAGGCCTCATCGGCATGTAGACTGGTCATCGGGCTCTCATCAACCTCAAAGCTGGGCCACGATCGCGCGGTAATCCGCCGCCAGCGTGGCCTGAAGAATCTCTTGCGGGTAGTCGTCGGTGACCACCGCCTCGCCCAGCTTGCTCAGCAGGACCAGGCGCAGACGACCATCGAGTACTTTCTTGTCCACCGACATGTGCTGCATGAACTGTACCGGTGTCATGTCCTCTGGCGGCACCACCGGCAGGCCGGCGCGCTGCAGCAGGCGAATGCCGCGATCGCGGTCCTGCTGGCTGATCCAGCCGAGGCGGAAGGACATTTCCAGGGCCATCACCGTCCCAGCGGCCACTGCTTCGCCATGCAGCCACACACCATAGCCCATCTGGGTTTCGATGGCGTGGCCGAAGGTGTGGCCCAGATTCAGCGTAGCGCGCACGCCAGACTCGCGCTCATCGGCGCCGACCACGGCGGCCTTGGCCGCGCAGGAGCGACGGATGGCTTCGGTCAGGGCCACGGAGTCGAGATTGCGCAAGGCATCGACATGAGCTTCCAGCCAGCCGAGGAACGGCTCGTCGCAGATCAGGCCGTACTTGATCACCTCGGCAAGGCCTGCGGACAGTTCACGCGGCGGCAGGGTGCGCAGGCTGGCGGTATCGATCAGCACCGCATTGGGCTGATAGAAGGCACCGACCATGTTCTTGCCCAGCGGGTGGTTGATGCCGGTCTTGCCGCCGACGGAGGAGTCGACCTGGGACAGCAGGGTGGTCGGCACCTGGATGAAGTCCACGCCGCGCTGGTAGCAGGCGGCGGCGAAGCCGGCCATGTCACCGATGACGCCGCCGCCGAGGGCGACCACGGTGGTGCGGCGGTCATGCCGTGCGGTCAGCAGGGCATCGAAGATCAGTTGCAGGGTTTCCCAGTTCTTGTGGGCCTCGCCATCCGGCAGCACCACCGGCAGCACCGAGTAGGCGCCGAGGGTCTTGCTCAGGCGCTCCAGATACAGGGGCGCGACGGTCTCGTTGGAAACGATGGCCACCTGCCGGCCGGCAATATGCGGCGCCAGCAGTTCAGGTTGTTCCAGCAGCCCTTCACCGATGTAGATCGGGTAGCTGCGTTCGCCCAGGTCGACCTTAAGTGTCTGCATGTATCCCCACATAGAACGAAGACGCGGGCTCCGAATCCTGGCCCGCGTGATAACAAAGTGCCCTGTCACGGCATGACTGGTCGCCGAGGATAGTCATGCGTCAACGAGGCGGCAACTTCTGCAAGCGTTCGAGAATGTCCAGCACCACCATGCGTGGTGGCCGTTCGTCGGTTTCCACCACCAGGTCGGCGATCTCCCGGTACAGCGGATCGCGCAGCGCCAGCAAGGCGCGCAGGGTCTCCTCGGGATTGGCGGTGCGCAACAACGGACGGTTGCGGTCACGGGCGGTACGCCCCACCTGCTGCTCGACCGAGGCGTGCAGGTAGATGACGCGGCCACCTTCATGCAGTGCCTTGCGGTTGGCATCGCGCATCACCGCGCCGCCACCGGTGGCCAGGACCACGCCGTCGGCGGCACACAGTTCGGCGATCATGGCCTGCTCGCGATCACGGAAGCCCGGCTCGCCTTCCCTGTCGAAGATCCACGGGATATTGGCGCCGGTACGCAGTTCAATTTCCTTATCGGAATCCTTGAAAGGCAGGCGCAGCTCTTTGGCCAGCAGGCGGCCGATGGTGCTTTTGCCAGCACCCATCGGCCCAACAAGTATCAAATTTCGCACAGAATCAATGACTCACAGCAATCGCCTGGTCATTCATGATACGCGGAGTCAGGAAGACCAACAGCTCGGATTTTTTCTCTTGGACGGTAGAGCGACGAAACAGCCGCCCAACATACGGCACATCGCCGAAAAATGGCACCTTGTCCTGCACTTTGTTTTTGCTGGTGGAGTAGACGCCACCGATGACGATGGTCTGGCCATCCCCCACCCGCACCCTGGCGTTGACCTCGTTCTTGCGGATCGGCGGCACCGAACCCTGGAGATTCAGGTAGTCCGGTTCGTCCTTGGTCACCTTGACCTGCATGCTCACTTCACCGCCGGGCATGATCTGCGGCGTGACCTCCAGCGACAGGGAAGCCTCGCGAAAGGTGATCGACGTGGTGCCGTTGGCCCCAGACTCCTGGTAGGGCACCTCCGACCCCTTGAGGATGCGTGCGGTTTCCTTGTCGGCGGTGAGCACCTTGGGCTGGGAGATGATCTCGCCGTTGCCGGACTTCTCCATGGCGCTGAGTTCCAGGTCGAGCAGGCCGCTGTCGCCGAACAGGCCGAAGCCTATTCCTGCGCCCGGTCGCTCCAGGCCGAGGTCAACGAAGGTCGCCGACTCCGTCCCCTGGCTCTTGATCGCGCCTCTGACCGCGCCCGGAGAACCACCCCAGCGCACGCCAAGGCTGCGCTCGTAATCGACATTCGCCTCGACGATCCGCGCTTCGATCAGCACCTGCCGTGCCGGTACATCCAGCTGGCCGAGCAGCCGGCGCAACGTGTCCAGGCGCTGCGGGTTCTGGCTGGTGAGCAACGTATTGGTGCGCTCGTCGACACTGATCGCGCCCCAGGGCTCCTCGTCCGGGTTGGCGTCCAGCAACGGCTGGAGCAGCGCAGCGACGTCCACGGCCCTGGCATGGTTGACCTTGAGCAGGGCCTGCTCCCGGAAGGAGAACGCCGGTCGGCCGGTGTTCTCCAGCTCCGCCAGCGGCGCCACCAGCAGGACATTGCCGTCCAGCCGCCTGCCCAGCCCCTTGCTGCGCAGCACGGTATCCAGCGCCTGCTCCCAGGGGACCTCCTGCAAGCGCAGGGTCACGTTTCCGCGCACCTCGTCGCTGACCACCAGGTTGACCCCGACGAAATCGGCCAGCACCTGCAGCACCGCCCGTACCTCGACATCCTGGAAGTTCAGCGAAAGGGGCTTGCCCGGCGCCGGAACGGCGCCGATCGAGGGTGAAAGCAGCATCAGGCACAGCAACAACAACCTGCACATCCGGTCCATCAAGCGCTCCTTGCTTGTCCGTTCATTCCCTGGCCAGCGGCAACAGGGTCAATACCCGCGGGATGCCCGCCGCACCGTCCCGGGTGTCCAGCAGTTCCATGCGTTTCTCGCTGACGGCACCCACGCGCCCCGCGCCCAGCGGATCGCCCTCGCGCAGCAGATGCACCTGCGCGCCCCAGAGAACCAGGGCAGCGTGCCCGCGACGATCACTCAGGTGCCCGACCATTCGCGCCTGCTCCAGGGCTCCGAGCCCGCTGCCGACCGACAGGGGCTCGACAGGCTCGAATGGATTGCGCGAGGGCGACGACAACAGGGCCTGCGGCTCCGCCATGCCCTGCGCCTCGACGGCGCGGTAGGCCTGAAGTCGCAGTTGCAGGCGCAACACGTCGGTCACCCATTCATCCACCACTGCAAGCTGCAGCTCATGAAGAGTCACCAGCGCGTCCAGTTCACCGAGCCCTGCAAGAAAGCGCTGCAAGAGCCGGAATTCACCCGACACCTGCACCTGCAGGGGCAACTGGACATGATGCGATCGCACCTCGGCCTCCAGCACTTCGACCTGCTCGAACGACAAGCCCGCACCCAGCCGGGCAAGGCTCTGCAGCAGGCTGGCCAGGCCATCGCCATCGAACAGCTGGTGCCGTCGATGCTCGAGCTCGGCTTCCAGCCCAGCGTTTTTCGCCTGGCTGGCCTCCAGTTCTTCCACCCGTGCCGATTCGACCCGCCATTGCTCATGCAACTGCGCGTTGCGTGCCTGTGCCCGATCGATATCCGTCATCCATGCACTGCCACGAACCGCGTAACCTGCGAGCGGAAAGACCAGAAGGCAGGCCGCCAGCAACCCCGCCTTCGCCAGCCAGTGCCAGCGCAGCAGCGCCGGCCAGTCGACCACGTCATCGATCAGCGACAGGTTCATGACGACGTCGGCGCCTGACGACCGGCCTGCAGGCGAAAACGCTCGCCTTCGCGGGTCGAGGTCAGCGCCTGCAAGTCAGCCGCATCCAACCCGGGAGACTGCCGCAGGCTACGCAGCAGCTGCGCGACATCGGCGCCGGAACGGGCCAGGCCGGACAGTTGCAGCTCACCTTCTGCCCACTTCAGCTCCTCCAGGTGGACACCAGGCGGAACGATCGCCATCAGCCTCGACAACAGGTCGCCAGCGAAGGTGCGCTGTGCCTGCAGCACGCTCAACCCGTCCAGCTGTGCCTGCAGTTCATTGCCCCGCGCCTGCAATGCAACGACATGCTCGAGCCCCTCAGCCAGGCCGGCCATGCCCCTTTCCAGCCGTTCATTGTCAGCCACCCAGTGCTGCAGGCGCTGGCCAAGCGCGGCGGCAAGCACCAGGGCCAGCAGCAGCCCGCCCGCCAGACACGCCAGCATTGCCGCCTGCCAGCGCCGCACCGAGCGCAGACGCTGCCACTCGCGCCAGGGCAGAAGATTGACCTCGCCCATCAGCAATATCCTCGCAGTGCCAGACCGCAGGCCACGCCAAGCATGGGTGAGGCCTGCTCCAGACCGGTGCGCTCACCGCATGGCGGCAACACACTGGCCAACGGATCGCAGACCCGGGTAGCGACGCCCAGCCATTGTTGCAGCTGCCCGGCCAATCCCTCCTGGCGCGCATGGCGCCCGGCCAGCCACAGCTGGTCCGGCATCGCCCCCGGCTCGCGCAACAGACACAGGTCGACGAAGTCCAGCAGGTGTTCCGCACAAGGCTCTACGGGCAGCCTGCGCTCGCTGAACAGCAACGCGCCATCCGCACGAAAGCCATGGAACACCCACGCATCGGCCTCCAGCAGCACCACCGCCGAGGCGCCCGGGGCCTGCCGGCCCAGTACCCGCTGCCAGGCGTGGCCATCGACATCGACGATGCGAGCACGCAGCCCGGCCAGGTCCATGACCCTCTCCAGGCCGTCCAGCCACTCCTGGCGACAGGCGGTGAAGGCAACGTTGAGGGTGCCAGGCGCGCCGGGCGTGACCCGGTAATCCAGGGCAGCCTCCTGCACGGCGAACGGAATGAACTGCTCGACCTCGTCGCGCAGCCGCTCGTCGATTTCCTCGTCGTCCAGCCCCGGTGGCATGCTCAGCGAGCGCTGGATCACTGCGCTGGCCGGCACCGCCAGCGCCGCGTCGCGCACGCTGGCGCCGCTGCGCTCGAGCGCTCGGACCAGGGCCTCGGCCACTGCCACAGGGTCCGCGACCCGCCCGTCGTCCAAGGCGCCGGATGGCAAGGGCTCGATGGCCCAGCCACGCAGGCCCGGCCCCTGCGGGCGGCGCTCCAGCTGCAGCAATCTGACGGCACCGAAGGCGATTTCCACCCCCAGCAGTGAACTGGCATCCCAGCCTGTGCGTCCAAACATCCTGTTTCCTCGTCCTGTCCTGAAAAAAAGGCAGCCAGCCGCCATCCTGGCGAAGGCGGCAACGGCCGACCTTGACACCCGGTGCAAATCACGCGGGGAAGTGAAAATTGCTTATAATGCCGAGCGCTTTTTCCGGCCTGTCAGGCCCTGCGCTCACTCCAAAACTCCAACTGGACACCCCAAAGCCTTGATACGCCTGCTGAAGTTCTTCTGGTGGTCTTTCGTCGCGGTCATTAGCGCAGCCGTCCTCGGTCTGAGCGGCGCGTTTCTGTATCTTAGTCCCAGCCTGCCTTCGGTCGAGGCGCTGCGAAGCATCCAGTTGCAGATACCGCTGAGGGTCTACAGCAGTGACGGCAAGCTGATCGCCGAGTTCGGCGAAATGCGGCGGTCTCCAATCCGTTTCGCGGATATTCCCCCACACTTCATTCAGGCATTGCTGTCAGCCGAGGACGACAATTTCCTCAACCACTACGGCGTCGACCCCAGCAGCCTGATGCGCGCCGCCACGCAACTGCTCAAGTCCGGGCACATCCAGACCGGCGGCAGCACCATCACCATGCAGGTGGCGAAGAACTTCTTCCTGACCAGCGAGCGCAGCTTCTCGCGCAAGACCAACGAGATCCTCCTCGCCCTGCAGATCGAGCGCGAGCTGACCAAGGACGAGATCCTCGAGCTCTACGTCAACAAGATCTACCTGGGTAACCGCGCCTACGGCATCGAGGCGGCGGCGCAGGTGTACTACGGCAAGTCGATCCGTGACATCAGCCTGGCGCAGATGGCGATGATCGCCGGCCTGCCCAAGGCGCCGTCGCGCTTCAACCCGTTGGCCAACCCGGCCCGGGCCAAGGAGCGTCGCGACTGGATCCTCGGGCGCATGTACAAGCTGGGCAAGATCGACGAGACCAGCTACCAGGCCGCCCTCGCCGAGCCGCTGAACGCCAGCTACCACGTGCCGACCCCGGAAGTGAACGCGCCCTACATCGCCGAGATGGCCCGCGCCGAAATGGTCGGCCGCTACGGCAGCGACGCCTACACCGAAGGCTTCCGCGTAACCACGACGGTGCCGAGCAACCTGCAGGAAATCGCCAACGACGCGGTGCTCACCGGCCTCACCGACTATGACCAGCGCCACGGCTATCGCGGCCCCGAATCGCGCCTGCCGGGCAAGACCCACGCCGCCTGGCTGCAGGAACTGAACAAGCAACGCAACATGGGCGGCCTGGAGCCGGCCATCGTCACCCAGGTCGAGAAGAGCGGCCTGCGCGTGCTGACCCGCTCCGGCGAGGAAGCCAGCGTGGCCTGGGACACCATGAAGTGGGCGCGGCCGTTCCTCAACACCAACAGCCAGGGCCGGGCCCCGCAGCAACCGGGTGATGTCGCCCAGGTCGGCGACCTGATCCGCGTGCGCCACATGCCCGATGGCCACCTCGCCTTCAGCCAGGTGCCGGGCGCCCAGAGCGCACTGGTGACCCTCGACCCGAACAACGGCGCGATCCGCGCCCTGGTCGGCGGTTTCTCCTTCGAGCAGAGCAACTACAACCGCGCCATGCAGGCCAAGCGTCAGCCGGGCTCGAGCTTCAAGCCGTTCGTCTACAGCGCGGCCCTGGACAACGGCTACACCGCGGCCAGCCTGGTCAACGACGCGCCGATCGTGTTCGTCGACGAATACCTGGACAAGGTCTGGCGGCCGAAGAACGACACCAACACCTTCCTCGGCCCGATCCGCATGCGCGAGGCGCTGTACAAGTCGCGCAACCTGGTGTCGATCCGCCTGCTGCAGAGCATGGGTGTGGACAGCACCATCGACTACATCGCCAAATTCGGCTTCAACAAGCAGGACCTGCCGCGCAACCTGTCCCTGGCCCTCGGCACCGCGACCCTGACGCCGATGGAGATCGCCACCGGCTGGAGCACCTTTGCCAACGGCGGCTACAAGATCAGTCCGTATCTGATCGAGCGTATCGAGAGCCGCAACGGCGAGACCCTGTTCACCGCCAATCCGGCGCGCGTGCCGGCCGGCCACGAGGCCCAGGCGGGCATCGCCGCACCGCAGGTGCAGCCGATCACCAGCGACACCCAGGCGGCAGCATCCAACCTGCCGCAGGCGCCCCTGGTCGCCGAGCGGATCATCGACGGGCGTACCAGCTACATCCTCACCAGCATGCTGGAGGACGTGATCAAGCGCGGTACCGGCCGCCGCGCCCTGGCCCTGGGCCGTGGCGACCTGGCAGGCAAGACCGGCACCACCAACGACTCCAAGGACGCCTGGTTCTCCGGCTACAACGCCGACTACGTGACCACCGTGTGGACCGGCTTCGACCAGCCGGAAACCCTTGGCCGCCGCGAATATGGCGGCACCGTGGCACTGCCGATCTGGATGAACTTCATGGGCCCGGCACTCAAGGACAAGCCCGAGCACCAGTTGCCGGAACCGGAAGGCATCCTCAGCCTGCGCATCGACCCGGTGAGCGGCCGCGCCGCCACACCGAGCACGCCCAATGCCTATTTCGAGCTGTTCAAGGCCGAGGACACGCCGCCTTCGGTGAACGAGATGGGTAATGGTGCAGCACCTGGCAGCCCGCTGCCGGCGGATGAGGCGGCCCCCATGGATCTCTTCTAAGCCACAAGCGCCCGGCAGCAAGCGACAAGAAAAGCAGTCGGCAGCAACACTGCTTTTCTCTTGAAGCTTGTGGCTGACCGCTTGAAGCTCAAAAAAAAACCCGGTTCATCAGAACCGGGTTTTTGTTTGCTCAGCGGATCAGCCGTTGAACACTTCGTCCACGCTGTTCAGCGGGTAGTGCTTCGGATACGGCAGGGTCGCGACGCCGGACTCGATGGCCGCCTTGGCTACCGCGTCGGAAACGACGTTGAGCAGGCGTGGGTCCAGTGGCTTCGGAATGATGTAGCCACGACCGTATTCCAGCGCGTCGACACCATAGGCCTCGCAGACTTCCTTAGGCACTGGCAGCTTGGCCAGGTCCTTCAGGGCGTTGGCGGCGGCGATCTTCATTTCTTCGTTGATGCGCTTGGCACGAACGTCCAGGGCACCGCGGAAGATGAACGGGAAGCCCAGCACGTTGTTGACCTGGTTCGGGTAGTCGGAACGACCGGTGGCCATGATCACGTCGTTGCGGGTCGCGTGCGCCAGTTCCGGGGAGATCTCCGGATCAGGGTTGGAGCAGGCGAACACGATCGGGTTGGCGGCCATGGACTTCAGGCCTTCAGGGCTCAGCAGGTTCGGGCCGGACAGACCGACGAACACGTCAGCGCCGTCCAGGGCATCGGCCAGGGTGCGCTTGTCGGTGGCGTGGGCGAACACGGCCTTGTACTGGTTCAGGTCGTCACGGCCAGCGTGGATCACGCCGGAACGGTCGATCATGAAGATGTTCTCGACCTTGGCACCCATGCTCACCAGCAGCTTCATGCAGGAGATGGCCGCGGCACCGGCGCCCAGGCAGACGATCTTGGCGTCGCCCAGGGTTTTGCCAGCGATTTCCAGGGCGTTGATCATGCCGGCGGCGGTAACGATCGCGGTGCCGTGCTGGTCATCGTGGAAGACCGGGATGTCGCACTGTTCGATCAGGGCGCGCTCGATCTCGAAGCACTCTGGCGCCTTGATGTCTTCCAGGTTGATGCCACCGAAGGTGATGGAGATGCGCTTGACGGTGTCGATGAAAGCCTGCGGGCTTTCCGAGTCGACTTCGATGTCGAACACGTCGATGCCGGCGAAACGCTTGAACAGAACACCCTTGCCTTCCATGACCGGCTTGGACGCCAGCGGGCCGAGGTTACCCAGGCCGAGAATGGCGGTACCGTCGGAGATCACTGCGACCAGGTTGCCCTTGCCGGTGTATTGGTATGCCAGCTCAGGATCGCGACCGATTTCACGCACCGGCTCGGCGACGCCCGGGCTGTAGGCCAGCGCCAGGTCACGTGCGGTTGCGGTCGGTTTGGTGAGCTCGACGCTCAGTTTCCCCGGACGAGGCTGAGCATGATATTCGAGAGCGGCGGTTTTCAGGTCTGACATGGTGGGCATTCCGCTTGTTTACTGTTCTGACGGACCGCCGAGGATACGCAAAGAGCAATGGGCCGACAAGACTGCCCGGTCACTAGTGTCAAGGCCTTTAAGCTACGACTTTCAGCCAAGACCCGCGTAGTTCAAGGCTTTCAGTGTGTACAATCGATACGAAAAAATGTTCACAATTTTCAGCTTTCGATTCGTTCCAGCATGCTCGCATCGGTCAACGGCAGCAACCAGCGCCCACCTGCCGTCTGTCGCGCGTTCCTGCGGGAACGTTCCAGCACCCAGCCGCGGACTTCGACGCGACGCCCGGCGAGGCCGGAGGTGAAGGAAGCCGGAAAGGCCGCCTGCCGTTTCGACGACACCAGCAGCACCAGGGAATCGTCGATTTCGATGCGGATTGCCCCACGATGACGTCGGATATTGCCAACCTTGCCGCTGACCACGGCGAACCCGGAGCGCCGCAGCTCGCTGGCGGCCTTCACCACGGGCTTGCGCCACAGGCCTTTGCCGGCCTTGCGCGCAGCCTGTTCGGCGTCGCGCTGGCAGGCGGCCAGACGCACGTTCGGCACTATCGCCACGCGGTAGCCAAGGCCCTCGCCGAGCAGCCTGGCGGCAAGATTGTCGCCAGAGCGACCATAGAGGTGCGCCAGGGTACGTCCGTATTTGTCGCGGGGCTCGGCGCCCCGGATCAGCCTGACCTGGCCGCCGCTTTCCCGTACCAGCGCCGCCAGGCGCCGACGAGCGGTGTCGGCCAGGGCTTCGCTGCGCCGGCCGTTGCGGCCGATCTCCGGGGTATTGATGCCGATCAGGCGCACGCTGCGCCCGTCCTTCAGGCGCAGGGTGTCGCCATCGATCACCTTCCGCACGCTGACCATCTGCCCGCCAACCGGGGCCGGACAGAACGCCAGGGCCGGCACCTGCCAGATCGCGCCCACAAAAAAGGCGCTCACGAGGAGCGCCTTCTTCAGCAACGCGGGTAATCCCACGCGCAATCTTACTTCTTGGTGCTGAACGCGCCGAAACGGTCTGCGAACTTCTGTACGCGGCCGCCGGTGTCCAGGACTTTCTGCTTACCGGTGTAGAACGGGTGGCACTCGGAGCAAACGTCGATCGCCAGTGGCTTGGCCAGGGTCGAACGGGTTTCGAATTTGCTGCCGCAGCTGCAGGTGACTGCAACTACTTCGTAAGTCGGATGAACGTCTGGTTTCATGGTGATTTCCTCGACTGCGTGCCGCCATCCAACACCATTGTTGAATACCGCACGTAATTAGGCGGCGAATAATACCAGAGGCGGCCATCAACGCAAGTTGTCGCTCGCACCGACCGTCGTCTGCTAGGCTCGCGGGCATCTGGAATCATCCTTACAGAGAATTCTCCGCGTGTCCGACGTCATTCTTCGCCTTGCCCTGCCTTCGCCATTGCGGCGGCTGTTCGACTACAGGGCCACGGCGAGCATGGCCCGCCAGGCACTGACGCCGGGCATGCGCGTGCGGGTACCGTTCGGTCGTCGGGAAATGATCGGCATCCTGGTGGAAGTCGCCGAACACAGCGAAGTCCCGGCGGACAAGCTGAAACCGGCCATCGCCCTGCTCGACCCGGTCTCGCCACTGCCGCCCGCGCTGTTCAAGCTGTGCCTGTGGACCGCCCAGTATTACCAGCACAGCCTCGGCGACACCCTCAGTTGGGCCCTGCCGGTGCTGCTGCGCCAGGGCGAACCGGCCGAAGCGCGCCAGGAGCGTTTCTGGCAGATCGCGCCGAATGCCCGTTTCGACGACCCGCGCATCACCCGCGCGCCGCGCCAGCGCGAAGCCCTGACCACCCTGGCCCAGCATCCCCACGGCGTCGCCCACGGCCTCCTGGGCAAGCTCGGCCTGAGCAAGGACAGCCTCGACCTGCTGCTGGCCAAGGACCTGGTCCAGGTGGAGGTACGCCGCCACGCGCCGCAGGCCCGCCACGAACACTGGCTGGCCCAGCCGGAACTGCCGCTGAACGACGAGCAGCGCGCCGCCTTCCATGCCGTGCGCGCCGGCTTCGGAGCCTTTCATGCCTTCCTTCTCGCCGGCGTCACCGGCAGCGGCAAGACCGAGGTCTACCTGCAACTGATCCGCGAGACCCTGGAAGCCGGCAAGCAGGCGCTGATCCTGATCCCCGAGATCAACCTCGGGCCGCAGACCCTGGCGCGCTTCGAGCAGCGCTTCAACGCGCGCATCGCCCTGCTGCACTCCGCGGTCAACGACCGCGAGCGCCTGGACGCCTGGCTCGCCGCCCGCGATGGCGAGGCGGACATCATCATCGGCACCCGCTCGGCGCTGTTCACGCCGATGAAGCACCCCGGCCTGATCATCATCGACGAGGAGCACGACGGCTCCTACAAACAGCAGGAAGGCCTGCGCTACCACGCCCGCGACCTGGCCCTGGTGCGCGCCCGCCAGGAGAACATCCCGATCCTCCTGGGTTCGGCGACGCCCTCCCTGGAGAGCCTGCACAACGCCCACTCCGGTCGCTACGGCCTGCTGCGCCTCAACCACCGCGCCGGCGCCGCCCAGGCGCCGCGCTTCCTGCGCCTGGACGTGAAGAGCCGGCCGCTGGACAGCGGCATCAGCGGGCCGATGCAACAGGCCATCGCCCAGACCCTGGCGGCGGGACAGCAGGTGCTGGTATTCCTCAACCGCCGCGGCTTCGCCCCGACCCTGCTCTGCCACGACTGCGGCTGGCTGTCCGAATGCCCGCGCTGCGACGCACGGATGACCGTGCACCAGCGTTCCGGCGAGCTGCGCTGCCACCACTGCGGCCATGAAGAGCGCCTGCCGCGCCAGTGCCCGCAGTGCAGCCATGTCGACCTGCGCCCGGTCGGTGCCGGCACCGAGCGCGCCGAGGAGCGCCTGAGCATCCTGTTCCCCGACTACCCGGTCCTGCGCGTCGACCGCGACAGCACCTCGCGCAAGGACGCGATGAACCAGCTGTTCGCCACCATCCAGCGCGGCCAGCCGTGCATCCTGGTGGGCACGCAGATGCTCGCCAAGGGCCACCACTTCCCGCGGGTCACCCTGGTGGCCATCCTCGATGCCGATGGCGGCCTGTTCTCCGGCGACTTCCGCGCCAGCGAGCGCATGGCGCAGCTCATCGTCCAGGTCGCCGGACGGGCCGGACGGGCCGAGGAGCCGGGCAAGGTGATCATCCAGACCCACCTGGCCGACCACCCGCTGCTGGTGCAACTCACCGAGGAGGGCTATTTCGCCTTCGCCGAACAGGCCCTGAGCGAGCGCCGCGCCGCCGGCCTGCCGCCGTTCGCCCACCTCGCCCTGCTGCGCGCCGAGGCGCACAAGCCGGGCCAGGCGGAAGCTTTTCTCGATGAAGCGTGCTCCGCCGCCGAACGATTGCTGGCCGAACAGGGTCTGCATGGGATCGAATTGCTCGGCCCGGTGCCGGCACCGATGGAACGCCGCGCCGGACGCTTCCGCGCGCAACTGCTGCTGCAGGCCAATGCCAGGGCGCCGCTGCACCGCCTGATCAGCGCCTGGCTGCTAGTGTTGGAGGGGCTGCCGAGCGGTCGCCAGGTGCGCTGGTCACTGGACGTGGACCCGGTCGACCTGTACTGACCCCGGCAGCAAAGGTTGGCAACCCATGCCCGGCAACGGATAATGCCCAGTTTTTCCACCTGCGCCTCGAAGCGCCACCGCGCTTGCGGTCGAAAGAGAACCCCATGAAAGACACCATTCGCCAGCTCATCCAGCAAGCCCTGACCCGACTCACCGCCGACGGTGTGCTGCCTGAAGGGCTGGCGCCGGCGATCCAGGTGGAAAACGCCCGGGACAAGACCCACGGCGACTTCGCCAGCAACATCGCCATGATGCTGGCCAAGCCGGCCGGCATGAAGCCGCGCGACCTGGCCGAGAAGCTGATCGCCGCGCTGCCGGCCGATCCGCAGGTGAGCAAGGTCGAGATCGCCGGCCCCGGCTTCCTCAACTTCTTCCAGAACACCCAGGCCCTGGCATCGCGCCTGGATGCCGCGCTGGCCGACGCCAAGCTCGGCGTGCACAAGGCCGGCACGCAGCAGAAGGTGGTCATCGACCTGTCCGCGCCGAACCTGGCCAAGGAAATGCACGTCGGCCACCTGCGCTCCACCATCATCGGCGACGCCGTGGCCCGGGTCCTGGAGTTCCTCGGCGACGAGGTGATCCGGCAGAACCACGTCGGCGACTGGGGTACCCAGTTCGGCATGCTCCTGGCCTACCTGGAAGAGAACCCGATCACCAGCGACGAGCTGTCGGACCTGGAGAACTTCTACCGCGCGGCGAAGAAACGCTTCGACGAGTCCAGCGAGTTCGCCGACCGTGCCCGCGGCCTGGTGGTCAAGCTGCAGGCCGGCGACGCCGAATGCATGGCGCTGTGGACGCGCTTCAAGGACATCTCGCTGTCGCACTGCCAGAAGACCTACGAACTGCTCAACGTCAAGCTGACCATGGCCGACGTGATGGGCGAAAGCGCCTACAACGACGACCTGGCCAACGTGGTCAGCGACCTCAAGGCCAAGGGCCTGCTGGTCGAGAGCAACGGCGCCCAGTGCGTGTTCCTCGAGGAATTCAAGACCGCCGACGGTGACCCGCTGCCGGTGATCGTGCAGAAGGCCGACGGCGGCTATCTCTACGCCACCACCGACCTGGCCGCCGTGCGCTACCGCAGCAACGTGCTGCACGCCGACCGCGCCCTGTACTTCGTCGACCAGCGCCAGGCCCTGCACTTCCAGCAGGTGTTCGAGGTGGCCCGTCGTGCCGGTTTCATCAGCCACCCGATGCAGACCGAGCACATGGGCTTCGGCACCATGAACGGCGCCGACGGCCGTCCGTTCAAGACCCGCGACGGCGGCACCGTGAAGCTGATCGACCTGCTGACCGAAGCCAAGGAACGCGCCTACGCCCTGGTCAAGGAAAAGAACCCGGAACTGCCGGAAGACGAACTGCGCGCCATCGCCAAGGTGGTCGGTATCGGCGCGGTGAAGTACGCCGACCTGTCCAAGCACCGCACCAGCGACTACAGCTTCAACTTCGACCTGATGCTCAACTTCGAAGGCAACACCGCGCCTTACCTGCTGTACGCCTACACCCGCGTCGCCGGCGTGTTCCGCAAGCTGGGCAAGGACTTCAGCGAGGTCGAAGGACAGATCGTGCTGCAGGCCGCGCAGGAACAAGACCTGGCCGCGCGCCTGGCGCAGTTCGCCGAGATCCTCAACAACGTCGCCGAGAAAGGCACCCCGCACGTGCTGTGCAGCTACCTGTACGACGTTGCCGGCCTGTTCTCCAGCTTCTACGAGAACTGCCCGATCCTCGCCGCCGAAACCCCGGAGCAACAGCAGAGCCGCCTGCGCCTGGCTGCCCTGACCGGCCGCACCCTGAAGCAGGGCCTGGAGCTGCTGGGCCTGGAAACCCTGGAGCGCATGTAAGGTGGCAGCCAAGAAAAAACCTGCTCCCAAGCGCGGCGCCAGCCGCAACCAGCCCCCGGCGAAGCAGCCGATCCCGGGCTGGATGTGGCTGGCAGCCGGCCTGACCATCGGTGCGTTCATCGTCTTCCTGATGAAGCTGGAGCCGGGTCGCGACGACGTGAAGCGGGAAAAACCCGAACAGCAGAAGACCGAGAAGATCGCCGAGGCGAACAAGACCCCGCCAAGCCCGCAGCAGCCGGTGAAGCCGAAGTACGACTTCTATACCCTGCTGCCGGAATCGGAAGTCATCGTGCCGCCGGAAGCCGTGCCGGAGAAAACCCCGCCGGTACCGGCGCAACCTCCGGTGACCCCGGCGGAAGCGGCGAAGATCGACACCGCCCGCGCCCAGGCCGCGCTGAACGGCGAAACCCCGCCACCGGCACCACCGGTGATCAAGCCGGCAGCCACCACGCAGTTCTATCTGCAGGCCGGCTCGTTCCGCAAACAGGCGGATGCCGACAAGGTGCGCGCGCAGATCATCCTGCTGGGCCAGTCGGTGCAGGTGGAATCCGGCACGGTCAAGGAAGAGACCTGGTACCGCGTGCTGGTCGGGCCGTTCAGCAACCGTGAGCAGCTGACCGTGGCGCAGAAGCAACTGGCCGGCAGCGGCTTCAACAACCTGCTGCTGCAACAGCGCCAGACCCGCCAATAAACAGCTGCAAGCAGCAAGCGACAAGCTGCAAGAAAGAGCGGTCACCCTGTGCACCGACTTCTTGCAACTTGTCGCTTGAAGCTTGTAGCTGAGAATTCAGTAGCGCTCTTGCGCGTTCCTCATCGAGATCTGCGTATTCAGCGTCCACAGGTCGTACAGGATGCCCACCAGGAACAACCCGCCGGTGAACAGGTAGATCACCGCGGTGATCCACTTGCCCTGGTACATCCGGTGCACGCCGAACACCCCGAGGAAGGTCAGCAGCAGCCAGGCGATGTTGTAGTCCAGGGCGCCGGCCTGGAAGCGCAGGTCCGCCTCGCGGTCCATGCTCGGGATCAGGAACAGGTCGATCAACCAGCCGATGCCCAGCAGGCCGAGGGTGAAGAACCAGATCGTGCCGGTGACCGGCTTGCCGTAGTAGAAGCGGTGCGCTCCAAGAAAACCGAAGATCCACAGCAGGTAGCCGAACAGCTTGCTGTGGGTGTCAGGACGTCCTGCCTGTTGATAACCGTTCATTCATAGCCTCGCCGGGTTAGCGAAAAATTTTCTAAGGAAAGATGTGACTTTTTTGCAACTTGCCGACAGATGACACTTTTGAGACGACCAGCGGATCAGAAATTGACCAAAAAGCTGTTATAAAGTTGCGCGCCAACACTCTAAGAGCCTTGCCTAATGCATTCTTTTTTCAAGACATGGCTGACCATTTGCCTATTATTGCCCCTGGCCGCTCACGCCACCAACCGTGAGCAACGTCTTCCCAACGGCTATGTCGGCTACACCGCCAATGCCACGGCGGTCCGCTCGAACAAGAGCACGTCCGGCAAACTGCAGAACAACCGTCGCAACACCAGCGCCGCCCTCAAGCAGGTCGCGCAGATGCCCGCCAGCCAGAGCAGCGACGTGCTCAGCCGGGCCGTCAACCAGCTCGGTACGCCGTACCGCTGGGGCGGCAGCACGCCGGGCAAGGGCTTCGATTGCAGCGGCCTGGTCAAGTACGCCTTCAACGACGTCGACCACGTCGACCTGCCGCGCACCTCGAATGCCATGGCCAGCGGCGATCACGGCGTGAAGGTCGCACGCGGCGATCTCAAGCCGGGCGACCTGCTGTTCTTCAACATCCGCAGCCGCAAGGTCAACCACGTTGCCATCTACCTGGGCAACGACCGCTTCATCCACGCACCGCGGACCGGCAAGCGGGTCACCATCGACACGCTGAACAAGCCTTACTGGCAGAAGCACTACGTGGTGGCCAAGCGCGTGCTGCCGAAGGAACAGGAGCAGTTGCGGGTGGCCAAGCGCTGAGCCGAGCATCACCGGGACCGCAAGGCGGTCCCAAATCCCCAGCCGCCAGCCTCCCCAAACCCCGCCAAGCGGGTAGAATGCCGCAGACCCAAAAGCTGCTGGCATTCATTCCATGTCCATCATCGCCGACAACCTTTCCACCCTCGCCGGACGCATCCAGGCCGCCGCCACTGCGGCCGACCGTGATCCTGCGGGCATCCACCTGCTGGCCGTGAGCAAGACCAAGCCCGCCAGCGCCGTGCGCGAAGCCTTCGCGGCCGGGGTCCGCGATGTCGGGGAGAACTACCTTCAGGAAGCCCTGGGCAAACAGGCGGAATTGTCCGACCTGCCCTTGACCTGGCACTTCATCGGCCCCATTCAGTCGAACAAGACTCGCGCCATCGCCGAGCACTTCGACTGGGTACATTCGGTGGACCGCCTGAAAATCGCACAACGCCTCTCGGAACAGCGCCCGGAGCACCTGCCGGCGCTGAACCTGTGCCTGCAGGTCAACGTCAGCGGCGAGGACAGCAAGTCCGGCTGCACTCCCGAAGAACTGCCGGCCCTGGCCCGGGCCATCGCCACGCTGCCAAGGCTGCGGCTGCGCGGCCTGATGGCGATCCCCGAACCCACCGATGACCGCGCCGCGCAGGATGCAGCCTTCGCCCGCGTGCGCGAGTTGCAGGACAGCCTCGGACTGGGCCTCGACACCCTGTCCATGGGCATGAGCCATGACCTGGAAAGCGCCATCGCCCAGGGCGCGACCTGGGTCCGCATCGGCACCGCACTGTTCGGTGCCCGTGACTACGGCCAGGCCTGACCCGTGTTTTTTCCCTCTTCGTCTATCAAGGACCTGACATGAGCAAGACTCGTATTGCCTTTATCGGCGCCGGCAACATGGCCGCCAGCCTGATCGGCGGCCTGCGCGCCCAGGGCCTGGACGCCGCGCAGATCCGCGCCAGCGACCCGGGCGCCGAACAGCGCGCGAAGCTCCACGCCGAGCACGGCATTTCCATGTTCGAAAACAACGCCGACGCCGTCGAAGGCGCCGACGTGGTGGTGCTGTCGGTCAAGCCGCAGGCGATGAAAGCCGTCTGCGAAGCCCTCAAGCCAAGCCTGAAGCCCGGCCAGCTGGTGGTCTCCATCGCCGCCGGCATCACCTGCGCCAGCATGCACAAATGGCTCGGCGCCCAGCCGATCGTGCGCTGCATGCCCAATACGCCGGCGCTGCTGCGCCAGGGCGTCAGCGGCCTGTATGCCACCCACGAAGTCAGCGCCGAACAGCGCCAGCAGGCCGAGCAACTGCTGTCGGCCGTGGGCATCGCCCTGTGGCTGGACAGCGAAGCGCAACTGGACGCGGTCACCGCCGTGTCCGGCAGCGGCCCGGCGTACTTCTTCCTGCTGATCGAAGCGATGACCGCGGCGGGCGAGAAACTCGGCCTGTCCCGCGAGATCGCGTCGCAACTGACCCTGCAGACCGCCCTCGGCGCCGCGCACATGGCCTCCTCCAGCGATGTCGACGCCGCCGAGCTGCGCCGCCGCGTCACCTCGCCGAACGGCACCACCGAAGCGGCGATCAAGTCATTCCAGGCCGACGGTTTCGAAGCGCTGGTGGAGAAGGCGCTGGGCGCCGCCGCACACCGCTCGGCCGAGATGGCCGAACAACTGGGCAACTAAGGAGCATTCAATGATCGGACTGAGTACCGCCGCCGTCTTCATCCTGCAGACCCTGGGCAGCCTGTATCTGCTGGTGATCATGCTGCGCTTCATCCTGCAGCTGGTTCGCGCCGACTTCTACAACCCCCTGAGCCAGTTCGCCGTGCGCGCCACCCAGCCCCTGCTCAAGCCGATGCGCCGGGTGATCCCGAGCCTGTTCGGCCTGGACATGTCGTCGCTGCTGCTGGCGGTGATCGTGCAGATGCTGCTGATGGGCGTGATCCTCGTGCTGCTCTACGGCACCGCCGGCAACCCGGTGCAGCTGCTGATCTGGTCGCTGATCGGGGTGACCGCGCTGTTCCTCAACATCTTCTTCTATGCGCTGATCATCAGCGTGATCCTGTCCTGGGTCGCGCCGCGCAGCCACAACCCGGGCGCCGAGCTGATCAACCAGATCTGCGATCCGTTCCTCGCGCCGTTCCGCCGCATCCTGCCGAACCTGGGCGGCCTGGACATCTCGCCGATCCTGGCGTTCATGGCGCTGAAACTGATCGACATGCTGGTGATCAACAACCTGGCGGCCATGACCGCCATGCCGGAAGTGCTGCGTCGCCTGATCTGAGGCCTGGCACCCCACGTCATCGCTGCGGTTCACCCCCGAACCGCAGCGATGAGCCCGACCGCGATTCACCTTGGCACATTGCTTGCCGCTCCCCCCGGTGGTCTTTAGACTTGTGCGTCATTCACGCGCGAGCAGGGTCGATGTCCACTGTCTTTCCCGAAGATTCCGTCGGTCTGGTAACACCGCAAATCGCCCGGTTCGATGAACCCCTGGCACTGGCTTGCGGCCGTTCCCTGACCCGTTACGAACTGATCTACGAAACCTACGGCACGCTCAACAGCGCGGCCAGCAACGCCGTGCTCATCTGCCACGCGCTGTCCGGCCATCACCACGCCGCCGGCTACCACAGCCCCGACGACCGCAAGCCGGGCTGGTGGGACAGCTGCATCGGCCCCGGCAAGCCGATCGACACCAACCGCTTCTTCGTGGTCAGCCTGAACAACCTCGGCGGCTGCAACGGCAGCACCGGCCCGAGCAGCACCAACCCGGCCACCGGCAAGCCCTACGGCGCCGACTTCCCGGTCCTGACCGTGGAAGACTGGGTGCACAGCCAGGCACGCCTGGCCGATCGCCTCGGCATCCAGCAGTGGGCCGCGGTGGTCGGCGGCAGCCTTGGCGGCATGCAGGCGCTGCAGTGGACCATCACCTACCCCGATCGCGTGCGTCATTGCCTGGACATCGCCTCGGCCCCCAAGCTCTCGGCGCAGAACATCGCCTTCAACGAGGTGGCCCGCCAGGCGATCCTCACCGACCCCGAGTTCCACGGCGGCTCGTTCCAGGACCAGGGCGTGATCCCCAAGCGCGGCCTGATGCTGGCGCGCATGGTCGGGCACATCACCTACCTGTCCGACGACTCCATGGGTGAGAAATTCGGCCGCGAACTGAAGAGCGACAAGCTCAACTACGACTTCCACAGCGTGGAATTCCAGGTCGAGAGCTACCTGCGCTACCAGGGCGAGGAGTTTTCCGGGCGTTTCGACGCCAACACCTACCTGCTGATGACCAAGGCCCTCGACTACTTCGACCCGGCCGCCCGCCACGGCGGCGACCTGGCGGCGAGCCTGGCGCACGTCACCGCGGACTACTGCGTGATGTCCTTCACCACCGACTGGCGCTTCTCCCCGGCGCGCTCGCGGGAAATCGTCGACGCGCTGATCGCCGCGCGCAAGAACGTCTGCTACCTGGACATCGACTCGCCCTACGGCCACGACGCCTTCCTGATCCCGACGCCGCGCTACATCCAGGGTTTCGCCAACTACATGAATCGCATCACCTGCTGAGGACCCCATGAGAGCCGATTTGGAAATCATCCAGGACTGGATCCCCGCCGGCAGCCGCGTCCTCGACCTGGGTTGCGGCAACGGCGAACTGCTGGCCTCGCTGCGCGACACCAAGCAGGTCAGCGGCTATGGCCTGGAAATCGACGCCGACAACATCGCCCAGTGCGTGGCCAAGGGCGTCAACGTCATCGAGCAGGACCTCGACAAGGGCCTGGGCAACTTCGCCAGCAACAGCTTCGACGTGGTGGTCATGACCCAGGCCCTGCAGGCCGTGGAATACCCGGACCGCATCCTCGACGAGATGCTCCGCGTCGGCCGCCAGTGCATCATCACCTTCCCCAACTTCGGCCACTGGCGCTGCCGCTGGTACCTGGCGACCAAGGGTCGCATGCCGGTTTCCGACTTCATGCCGTATACCTGGTACAACACGCCGAACATCCACTTCTGCACCTTCGAGGACTTCGAGGCGCTGTGCAGCGAACGGCGTGCCCAGGTACTGAACCGCCTGGCGGTGGACAATCGTCACCGCAACGGATGGGGCGGACGCCTTTGGCCTAATCTTCTAGGTGAAATCGGTATCTATCGTGTCAGCAGCCCCGGCCTGCAGGAGCATAAGGTCGCGGTGTAACCCGTCGTCCATCAGAGGAATGCGATCATGCGTCGTCTAGCCATGTTTCTGTTCAGCCTGTGCCTGGCCCTGCCGGTACTGGCCGCCGATGCCGCGAAACCGGAGCGCAAGGAAGTCTTCGGCGACGTGACCGTGCACTACAGCGTGTTCAACTCCACCTTCGTCCAGCCGGCCACGGCCCAGGCCGCCCAGCTGGTACGCAGCAAGAACCAGGGCGTGATCAACGTCACCGTGCTCAAGGCCGACAAACCCAGCGTCGCCTCGGTCAGCGGCAGCTACACCGACCTGACCAGCCGGCAGAAAGCGCTGAGCTTCAAGCAGGTCAGCGACCAGGGGGCGATCTACTACCTGGCGCAGTTCCCGGTCGAGCAGCAGGAAACCCTGACCTTCTCGATCACCGTCGGCTCCGGCGAAAGCAGCAACTCCTTCAGCTTCAACCAGGAAGTGTTCCCAGGCGAATGATGAATATCCAGCAACTCGTATTGGCCAGCCACAACGCCGGCAAACTCAAGGAACTGCAGGCCATGCTCGGTGACACCGTGCAACTGCGCTCCATTGGCGAATTCAGCAGCGTCGAGCCGGAAGAGACCGGCCTGTCGTTCGTCGAGAACGCCATCCTCAAGGCCCGCAACGCCGCGCGCATCTCCGGCCTGCCGGCACTGGCCGACGACTCCGGCCTGGCCGTGGACTTCCTCGGCGGCGCGCCAGGCATCTACTCGGCGCGCTACGCCGACGGCAAGGGCGACGCGGCGAACAACGCCAAGCTGCTCGACGCCCTCAAGGACGTTCCGCAAGCCGAGCGTGGCGCGCAGTTCGTCTGCGTCCTGGCGCTGGTGCGGCACGCCGACGACCCGCTGCCGATCCTCTGCGAAGGCCTGTGGCACGGGCGCATCCTGACCGCGGCCAGCGGCGAACATGGTTTCGGCTACGACCCGCTGTTCTGGGTACCGGAAACCAACTGCTCGAGCGCCGACCTGGCCCCGGCCGAGAAGAACCAACTGAGTCACCGCGCCCGTGCAATGAGCCTGCTGCGTCAACGTCTGGGCCTGGCATGACCGAACGATCGCCAGCCCAGCCACTGCACATGGACGGGGCAGGTTTCACCACTCAGGCACCACGGGCGGCGCTGCCGCAGCTCCCGCCCCTGGCGCTGTACATCCATATCCCGTGGTGCGTGCGCAAATGCCCGTACTGCGACTTCAACTCCCACGCCGCCAGCGCCGAGCTGCCTGAAGAGGCCTATGTCGACGCCCTGCTGGCCGACCTCGACCAGGAACTGCCGGCGGTCTACGGCAGGCCGATCAGCACCATCTTCTTCGGCGGCGGTACGCCCAGCCTGTTCAGCGCCCGGGCACTGGGTCGCCTGCTGGCCGGGGTCGAGCAGCGCATTCCGTTCGCCAGCGACATCGAGATCACCCTGGAAGCCAACCCCGGGACCTTCGAACAGGAGAAGTTCAAGGCTTATCGGCAACTGGGGATCAATCGCCTGTCGATCGGCATCCAGAGCTTCCAGCAGGGCAAGCTGGAGGCACTCGGGCGCATCCACAACGGCGACGAAGCGGTGCGTGCGGCCGGCATGGCGCGCAACGCCGGGTTCGACAACTTCAACCTCGACCTGATGCACGGCCTGCCGGACCAGTCCCTGGAGGATGCCCTGGGCGATCTGCAACAGGCCATCGACCTGGGGCCGACGCACCTGTCCTGGTACCAGTTGACCCTGGAACCGAACACGGTGTTCTGGAACCAGCCTCCGGAACTGCCCGAGGACGACATCCTCTGGGACATCCAGGAAGCCGGCCAGGCACTGATGGCCCGCCACGGCTATCGCCAGTACGAGATCTCCGCCTACGCGCAGCCGGGCCGGGCCGCTCGACACAACCTGAATTACTGGAGTTTCGGTGATTTCATCGGTATCGGCGCCGGTGCCCACGGCAAGCTCAGCCATCCTGACGGACGCATCCTGCGCACCTGGAAGACCCGTCTGCCAAAGGACTACCTGAACCCGGCCAAGGCCTTCAAGGCCGGGGAAAAGCTGCTGCCGGTGGACGAACTGCCGTTCGAGTTCCTGATGAATGCCCTGCGCCTGACCGAGGGCGTGGACGCCGAACTGTTCAGCCTGCGTACCGGGCTGCCGCTGGAAAACCTGCGGGAAGCACGGCGCGAGGCCGAACGAAAGGGCCTTTTGCAAGTCGAACCGACGCGACTGGTCGCCACGTCGCGCGGCCAATTGTTCCTCAATGACCTGCTGCAGTACTTCTTGACCTAAGGAAAGCCCATGGACCTGATACTCGACCTGCTCTCGACCGTCTCACGCTGGAGCCGCAGCAATCTGTCGGAGATTTCTCTGGCGTTGGTCGGCTGTCTGCTGGTGCTGTTCGGCACCGACATCAAGGGCTGGGTCGAAGGCCGCCTCGGCAACCTGGCCGGCGCCCTGCGCGTGCCGTTCATGGCCCTGCTGGTGCTGATCGGCAGCGGCGCCGCGCTGATCTATGCCACCCCGTGGGTGGTGAAGGGACTGAGCCAGTTCAACAACTATGCGCTGGCTCCGGTGTTGCTGGTGGTGCTGGTGTTGATCGGCGTGGTCGCTGATCGGCGGGGGTAAGGCTTGAGGGCCTCATCGCTGGCAAGCCAGCTCCCACAGGTTACGCGATCTCTGTGGGAGCGGGTTCACCCGCGATGAGGCCCTCAAGGGCACTGCATCAATCAGCCAGTTTCTCGAACTTCAAGTCCCACACCCCATGCCCCAGACGCTCGCCACGACGCTCGAACTTGGTGATCGGGCGCTCTTCAGGCCGCGGCACATAGGTGCCATCCGCCGCCTGGTTGCGATACCCCGGGGCCGCACTCATCACTTCCAGCATGTATTCGGCATAGGGCTCCCAGTCAGTGGCCATATGGAACACGCCGCCGACCTTCAGCTTGCGCCGCACCAGCGCGGCGAACTCCGGCTGGACGATACGGCGCTTGTGGTGGCGGCTCTTGTGCCATGGATCGGGGAAGAACAGCATCAGGCGGTCGAGACTGCCGTCGGCAACGCACTTGTTCAGCACTTCGATGGCATCGCAGTCGTACACCCGCAGGTTCTTCAGGCCCTGGGTCAGCACGCCGTTGAGCAGCGCGCCGACACCCGGACGGTGCACTTCGACACCGATGAAATCCTGCTCCGGCGCAGCCGCGGCCATCTCCAGCAGGGAGTGGCCCATGCCGAAACCGATTTCCAGGGTGCGCGGCGCCGAGCGGCCGAACACCTGGTCGTAGTCCACCGGGCTGTCGGCCAGCGCGAGGATGTACAGCGGGCCGCCCTGCTCCAGGCCGCGCTGCTGGCCTTCGGTCATGCGCCCGGCGCGCATCACGAAACTCTTGATGCGGCGGTGCTGGCGCTCTTCGCCTTCGGCGGTGACGGGCGTTTCTTGCGATTCAGTCATCTGGGACTCTTACTTGATCAGACCATCCAGCGGCGACGAGGCGCTGGCATAGAGTTTCTTCGGCATGCGCCCGGCCAGGTAGGCCATGCGCCCGGCGATGATGGCGTGCTTCATGGCTTGCGCCATCATGATCGGCTGCTGGGCGTGGGCGATGGCCGAGTTCATCAGCACCGCTTCGCAACCCAGCTCCATGGCGATGGTGGCGTCGGAGGCGGTACCGACACCGGCATCCACCAGGACCGGAACCTTGGCTTCCTCGAGGATGATCTGCAGGTTGTACGGGTTGCAGATCCCCAGGCCGGTACCGATCAGGCCGGCCAGTGGCATGACCGCGATGCAGCCGGCTTCGGCCAGCTGACGGGCGATGATCGGGTCGTCGCTGGTGTAGACCATCACGTCGAAACCGTCCTTGACCAGCACTTCGGCGGCCTTGAGGGTTTCGATCACGTTGGGGAACAGGGTCTTCTGGTCGGCCAGGACTTCCAGCTTGACCAGGTTGTGGCCATCCAGCAGCTCGCGGGCCAGGCGGCAGGTGCGCACGGCTTCAACCGCGTCGTAGCAGCCGGCGGTGTTCGGCAGGATGGTGTAGCGGTCTGGCGGCAGCACGTCGAGCAGGTTCGGCTCGCCCGGGTTCTGGCCGATGTTGGTCCGGCGCACGGCGACGGTAACGATCTCGGCACCCGAGGCCTCGATGGCCAGCCGGGTTTCCTCCAGGTCACGGTACTTGCCGGTGCCGACCAGCAGGCGCGACTGGAAGGTACGACCGGCCAGGGTGAAGGGCTTGTCGCTACGAACGTTGCTCATCGGTAATCCTCTTGTGGGGGGAGGGACTTGCGGTGGATCGCGGGCGGAGGACTAGCCGCCGCCAATGGCGTGAACCACCTCGACCTGGTCGCCCTCATTGAGGGCCGTGCTGTCGTGCTGGCTGCGCGGCACGATGTCCAGGTTCAGTTCGACCGCCACCCGGCGACCGGTCAGTTCGAGCCGGTTCAGCAGGGCCGCGACGCTCTCGCCGTCGGGCAATTCGTAGGGTTCACCGTTCAGTTGAATGCGCATGCGCACGGCCGCCATTGTTTTCAGGGGCCCGCATTCTAGCGCCGATCCGCGCCCGAACCCAAGGCCGGCTGACACCATTCGTCACGATATTCGACCCGCGAGTCAGTTCAGTCGCCAGGCCGCCAGGCCCAGGCACAGCCAGCCGGCGAGGAACGCCGTGCCGCCCAGCGGGGTGATCATGCCGAGCTTGCCGATGCCGCTCAGGGTGAGGATGTAGAGGCTGCCGGAGAACAGCAGGATGCCGAGGATGAACAGGCCACCGGCCCAGGTGACGAGGCGGCCTGGCAGGTGCACGCTGAGGATGGCCACGCCGAACAGGGCCAGGGCGTGGATCAGCTGGTAGGTCACGCCGGTATGGAAGACCGCCAGGTACTCGGCACTGAGGCGGGCCTTCAGGCCATGGGCGGCGAAGGCGCCAAGGGCGACGCCGGTGAAGCCGAAGAAGGCCGCGAGCAAGAGAAAGCTGCGAAGCATGCGAAGAACTCCTGAAAGACACGGGCCTGTATAATGGCCCGCTCATCCGCCGCGGCCAAGCCATCATCATGCTGTCACTCGTTCTCCGCCGCCTTTTTCGTGCTGCGCTCTGGTTTGCCGCCGGCAGCGTCGTGCTGGTGCTGATCTTTCGCTGGGTACCGCCGCCGGGCACGGCACTGATGGTCGAGCGCAAGGTCGAGTCGTGGTTCGACGGTGAGCCCATCGACCTGCAGCGGGACTGGGAACCATGGGAGAAGATCTCCGACGACCTCAAGGTCGCGGTGATCGCCGGCGAAGACCAGAAATTCGCCAGCCACTGGGGCTTCGACTTCACCGCCATCCAGGCCGCCCTGGCCCACAACGAGCGCGGCGGCAGCATTCGCGGGGCCAGCACCCTCAGCCAGCAGGTGGCGAAGAACCAGTTCCTCTGGTCCGGACGCAGCTGGCTGCGCAAGGGGCTTGAGGCCTGGTTCACCGCGCTGATCGAGCTGCTGTGGTCGAAGGAGCGGATTCTCGAGGTCTATCTCAACAGTGCCGAGTGGGATGATGGGGTATTCGGTGCGCAGGCGGCGGCGCGGCATCACTTTGGCGTGGATGCCAGCCGCTTGACCCGGCAGCAGGCGAGCCTGCTGGCAGCGGTGTTGCCCAACCCCCGCAATTGGAGCGCCAGCCGGCCGAGCAGCTATGTCGCGCGCCGGGCCGGATGGATTCGCCAACAGATGAGCCAGTTGGGTGGGGACAGTTATCTGGAGCAATTGCAGTCACGGTGACGGTGTCTGTTCTGCCCTCACAACCAATAAAAAACCCGACCTTGCGAGTCGGGTTTTCTGTTTTCGGCTAGCGGAGCAATCAAGCAGCGATCAGGGCTTTCACCTTGTTCATCGCATTCTTCTCCAACTGGCGGATACGCTCCGCCGACACGCTGTACTTGGCCGCCAGGTCATGCAGGGTGGCCTTTTCCTCGGCCAGCCAGCGCTGGTAGAGAATGTCGCGGCTGCGCTCGTCGAGGCCCTGCAGGGCTTCGTGCAGGTTGTTCGACGAACTGTCGCTCCAGTCGGCGTCTTCCAGTTGGCGAGCCGGGTCGTAGCGATGGTCTTCCAGGTAGTTGGCAGGCGACTGGTAGGCGCTGTCGTCATCGGCCTCGGAGGCCGGGTCGAAGGCCATGTCCTGGCCGGTCAGGCGACTTTCCATCTCGCGGACTTCCCGCGGTTCCACACCCAGGCTTTCAGCGACGCGATGCACTTCGTCGTTGTTCAGCCAGGCCAGGCGTTTCTTCTGGCTGCGCAGGTTGAAGAACAGCTTGCGCTGGGCCTTGGTGGTGGCGACCTTGACGATGCGCCAGTTGCGCAGGATGAACTCGTGGATCTCGGCCTTGATCCAGTGCACCGCGAAGGACACCAGACGCACGCCCATTTCCGGGTTGAAGCGTTTTACCGCTTTCATCAGGCCGACGTTGCCTTCCTGGATCAGGTCGGCCTGGGCCAGCCCGTAGCCGGAATAGCTGCGGGCGATGTGTACGACGAAGCGCAGGTGCGCGAGCACCATTTGCCGAGCGGACTCAAGGTTCTGCTCATAGTAGAGACTCTCGGCCAGTTCACGCTCCTGCTCGGCACTCAGCAGTGGAATGCTGTTCACCGTGTGCACGTAGGCCTCCAGGTTCGCACCCGGGACCAAGGCGTAAGCAGGTTGCAACGAAGTGGTCATACGAAAAAACCTCCGACTCACTGAACTCGTGCCCGTGGGCACTGCCAACATTGACCGGGAACCGCGAAACAAGTTCCCTGAATTGCCAAATAGTCAATACCAGCAAAAAGACACTATCGTGGCGCCAGCTCACTCAGGTGACGGGCCACCGCGATCCATGCACCGATATACCCTAACAGCACTGCACCAAGCAAGAGCGACAGACCATCGGCTGCCGGCACCCCGGCCAGGGCAAAATCGCTGCCGTACAGCCCCGAAAGGTCGACCACCGCCTCGTTCAGCCAGTTCAGGCCGAACTCCAGCACGCCCCAGGACAGGATCCCCGCACCAAAACCGTACAGCGCGCCCATATAGAGGAAGGGACGACGCACATAGCTGTCGGTGCCGCCGACCAGCTTGATCACCTCGATCTCCGTGCGACGGTTCTCGATGTGCAGGCGAATCGTGTTGCCGATGACCAGCAACAGCGCGGACACCAGCAGCACGGTCAGGCCGAAGACGAAGCGGTCGCCGAGCTTGAGGATCGCCGCCAGGCGCTCGACCCAGACCAGATCGAGCTGGGCCAGTTCGACATGGGGCAGCTCCGCCAGGCGCTGGCGCAGGGCCTCCAGGGCCGGCTTGTCGACTTCGTTCGGGGTCACCACCACCACGCCGGGCAGCGGGTTGTCCGGCAGTTCGCGCAGGGCTTCGCCGAGCCCGGACTGCTGCTGGAACTCGTTCAGCGCCTGCTCGCGGCTGACGTACTCGGCGTCGGCTACCCCCGGCAGGGCCTTGATCTGGTCACGCAGGGCTTCACCGGCACGCGCGCCCGCGTCCAGCTTGAGGTACAGGGAGATCTGCGCCGCACGCTGCCAGGAACCGCCCAGGCGCTCGATATTGCTCAGGATCAGCGACAGGCCCATGGGCAGGCTCAGCGCCACCGCCATCACCAGGCAGGTGAAGAAGCTGCCGATCGGCTGCTTGCCGAGCCGGCGCAGGCTGTCCAGCAGGCTGGAGCGGTGGCTTTCCAGCCAGGCGCCCAAAAGGGTGCGGAAATCCGGACCGTCGTCCTCGTCCCTGCCCTTGTTCTTTTGTGGCTGCGGATCGGCGGCCTTCGGCGCCACCCGCTCGGATACTTTCGGACTGCGTGTCGCACTCATTGCCCGGCCTCCCCGTCGCCGATCAGGCGGCCGCGCTGCAGCGTCAGCATGCGATGGCGCATGCGCGCGATCAGGGCCAGGTCGTGGCTGGCGATCAGCACGCTGGTGCCCAGGCGGTTGATATCTTCGAAAACACCCATGATCTCCGCGGCCAGGCGCGGGTCGAGGTTGCCGGTGGGTTCGTCCGCCAGCAGCAGGGCCGGACGGTGGACGATGGCGCGGGCGATGCCGACCCGCTGCTGCTGGCCGGTGGACAGGTCGCCGGGGAACAGCTCGGCCTTGTCGGACAGGGCCACGCGCTCCAGCGCCGAGTCGACCCGCTTGGCGATCTCGACCTTGGACAGGCCGAGGATCTGCAGCGGCAGGGCGACGTTGTTGAACACGGTACGGTCGAACAGCAACTGGTGGTTCTGGAACACCACGCCGATCTGCCGGCGCAGGAACGGAATCTGCGCGTTGCTGATCTGGCCCAGGTCCTGGCCGGCCAGCAGCAGCTTGCCGCTGGTCGGACGCTCCATAGCCAGGAGCAGGCGCAGCAAGGTGCTCTTGCCGGCGCCGGAGTGACCGGTCACGAACAGAAACTCGCCCCGCCGTACCCGAAAACTCAACTCATGCAGGCCAACGTGACCGTTCGGATAGCGCTTGGCGACCTGTTCGAATCGGATCATGGATGCTCCCGCTCGGCAAACAGTGCTTTAACGAAGGGTTCTGCTTCGAACGTGCGCAGATCGTCGATCCCTTCCCCTACGCCAATATAGCGAATGGGCAGGCCGAACTGCTTGGCCAGGGCGAAGATCACCCCGCCCTTGGCGGTGCCGTCCAGCTTGGTCAGGGCCAGGCCGGTCAGCTCGACGCTCTGGTTGAAGTGCTTGGCCTGGTTGATCGCGTTCTGCCCGGTGCCGGCGTCGAGCACCAGCAGGACCTCGTGCGGTGCGTCGGCATCGAGCTTGCCGATGACCCGACGGACCTTCTTCAGCTCTTCCATCAGGTTGTCCTTGGTGTGCAGGCGGCCGGCGGTGTCGGCGATCAGCACGTCGATGCCACGGGCCTTGGCGGCCTGCACGGCGTCGAAGATCACCGAGGCCGAGTCGGCACCGGTGTGCTGGGCGATGACCGGGATGTGGTTGCGCTCGCCCCACACCTGCAACTGCTCCACCGCTGCGGCACGGAAGGTGTCGCCGGCGGCCAGCATGACCTTCTTGCCTTCGAGCTGGAGCTTCTTCGCCAGCTTGCCGATGGTGGTGGTCTTGCCGGCACCGTTGACGCCGACCACGAGGATCACGAACGGCTTGTTCTGCGACTCGATGCGCAGCGGCTGCTCCACCGGCCGGAGCAGCCCGGCCAGTTCGGCCTGCAGCGACTTGTACAGGGCGTCGGCGTCGTCCAGCTGCTTGCGGGCGACCTTCTGCGTCAGGTTCTGCACGATCACCGAGGTGGCCTCGACGCCGACGTCGGCGGTCAGCAGGCGGGTCTCGATCTCGTCGAGCAGGTCGTCATCGATGGCTTTCTTGCCGAGGAACAGGCTGGCCATGCCCTCGCCGATGCTGGCGCTGGTCTTGGACAGGCCTTGCTTGAGGCGGGCGAAGAAACCGGTCCTGGCCTCCTCGACGGGAGCCGGGGCCGGGGCCGGGGCGACCGCGACAGGCGGCGCAACGGGCTCGGGCACGACCACGGGTGCAGGCGCAACCACAGGCGCTGGCGCCGGAACGACCACCGGAGCGGGTTCCGGTTCCGGTTTTGGCTCTGGCGCGGGCGCAGCCACGGGCAGTTCGGGAATCGCGGGCGGGGCCTTGGGCTCCAGGTCGGGCACCAGCGCCACAGGCTCTTCGGGCACCGGCAGCACCAGGCTGGACGGCGCGGCGACAGGCGGCGCCTGGACGAGCGGCGCGACCGGCTCGGACGCGGCCACCGGCGCGCTGACCACCGGCACCTCCGGGGTTACCGCCGGGGCAGGCTCGGGCGCAGCGGAAACGGGGGTTTCAGGCTGTTCGACAACAGGTTGCTGGGGCTTCTTGCGCAGCCAGCCGAACAGGCCTTTCTTTTCACCAGGCGCGCCCGGCGTTTTTTTGTCGTCGTTGGAACCAAACATGGAAGACGGCTATCTCAGGGTGGCGATGCGCCAGTGCGGCGCACTCGGAATTCTTTTGTAACGCAGAACAGACTCTTTTAAATCCGGCTCGTTCGTGCGCGTCGTCTATTTTGTCGGGGGGCCTTTGCGGCGACATCCTCGACAGGCATGGTCGCCAGGCAACCGGATCAGTATCCTAGCACCTCCTAGCCCGCCGACGCTAAGGCCAAGCGGGCAGCCCAACAGGTTGAATCACGAATGAATGCTCTAGCCCGCCGTGCCGCTGGCCTGCTGCTCGGCACGATCTGTCTGCCCTTCGCGGCCTTCGCCGCCGCCCCGCAACCCACCCACGAATTCACCCTCGACAACGGCCTGAAAGTGGTCGTGCGCGAAGACCACCGGGCCCCGGTGGTGGTCTCGCAGGTCTGGTACAAGGTCGGCTCCAGCTACGAGACGCCGGGCCAGACCGGCCTGTCCCACGCCCTCGAACACATGATGTTCAAGGGCAGCGAGAAGCTCGGCCCCGGCGAAGCCTCGCGCATCCTGCGCGACCTCGGCGCCGAGGAAAACGCCTTCACCAGTGACGACTACACCGCCTATTACCAGGTGCTGGCCCGCGATCGCCTGAATGTCGCCCTGGAGCTGGAGGCCGACCGCATGGCCAGCCTGCGCCTGCCGCCGGACGAGTTCAGCCGGGAAATCGAGGTGATCAAGGAAGAACGCCGCCTGCGCACCGACGACAACCCGGGTGCCAAGGCCTTCGAGCTGTTCAAGGCGATGGCCTACCCGGCCAGCGGCTACCACACCCCGACCATCGGCTGGATGGCCGACCTGCAACGCATGAAGGTCGAGGAACTGCGCCACTGGTACGAGTCCTGGTACGCGCCGAACAACGCCACCCTGGTGGTGGTCGGCGACGTCACCGTGGATGAAGTGCGCACCCTGGCCGAACGCTGGTTCGCGAAGATCCCGAAACGCACCCTGCCACCGAGCAAGCTGCCGCTGGAGCTGGCCGAACCCGGCCTGCGCCAGCTGACCGTGCATGTGCGCACGCAGTTGCCGAGCCTGATCTTCGGCTTCAACGTGCCGGGCCTGGCCACCGCGAAGAACCCGCGGGACGTCCACGCCCTGCGCCTGATCTCCGCCCTGCTCGACGGCGGCTACAGCGCGCGCATGGCCAGCCGCCTGGAGCGCGGCGAGGAACTGGTGGCCGGTGCGTCCAGCCAGTACAACCCGTTCACCCGTGGCGACAGCCTGTTCGTCCTCTCGGCCACGCCGAACACGCAGAAGAAAAAGACCCTCGCCGAGGTGGAAAGCGGCCTGTGGAAACTGCTCGACGAACTCAAGACCACACCGCCAAGCGTCGAGGAGCTGGAGCGGGTCCGTGCCCAGGTGATCGCCGGCCTGGTCTACGACCGCGACTCCATCAGCAGCCAGGCCACCACCATCGGTTCGCTGGAAACCGTGGGCCTGTCGTGGAAGCTGATCGACAACGAACTGGATGAACTGAAGAACGTGACCCCGGCGGATATCCAGAATGCCGCGCGCGCCTACTTCGTCCGCGAACGCCTGAGCGTTGCCCATGTACTGCCCGAGGAGCAGGCCAAATGAGCCAGCAGACCACCCGTTTCACGCTGACCGGCCTCGTCGCGGCAACCGTCATGGCCCTGACCCTCGTCGCGCCGGCCCACGCCGCCGAGACCAGGCCGGCCAACACCCTGCAATCCCTGGCCGAACTGGAAGGCAAGGCACCGCCAAGCCACCGCACCCTGAACATCCAGACCTGGAATACCCGCGAAGGCGCCCGTGTGCTGTTCGTCGAGGCCCATGAACTGCCGATGTTCGACCTGCGCCTGACCTTCGCTGCCGGCAGCAGCCAGGACGGCGACCTTCCCGGCGTCGCCGCGCTGACCAACGCCATGCTCAACGAAGGCGTGGCCGGCAAGGACGTCAACGCCATCGCCCAGGGCTTCGAGGGCCTCGGTGCCGACTTCGGCAACGGTGCCTACCGCGACATGGCGGTGGCCTCGCTGCGCAGCCTGAGCGTCGCCGACAAGCGCGAGCCGGCGCTGAAACTGTTCGCCGAAGTGGTGGGCAAGCCGACCTTCCCCGCCGACGCCCTGGCCCGCATCAAGAACCAGATGCTCGCCGGCTTCGAGTACCAGAAGCAGAACCCCGGCAAGCTGGCCAGCCTGCAGCTGTTCGAGCGCCTGTACGGCAAGCACCCCTACGGCCACCCTAGCGACGGCACCGCCGAAAGCATCCCGCCGATCACCCTGGACCAGTTGCGCGCCTTCCACGCCAAAGCCTATGCCGCCGGCAACACGGTGATCGCCCTGGTCGGCGACCTCAGCCGCAAGGATGCCGAGGCCATCGCCGCCCAGGTCTCCGCCGCGCTGCCGAAAGGCCCGGCACTGGCCAAGGTGGCGGCTCCGGCCGAACCCCAGCCGGGCCCGAGCCATATCGACTTCCCGTCCAAGCAGACCCACCTGATGCTCGCGCAACTGGGCATCGACCGTGCCGACCCGGACTACGCCGCGCTGTCCCTGGGCAACCAGATCCTCGGTGGTGGCTCGTTCGGTACCCGGCTGATGAGCGAAGTCCGCGAGAAACGCGGCCTGACCTACGGCATCTACTCGACCTTCGTGCCGATGCAGACCCGCGGCCCGTTCATGATCAACCTGCAGACCCGCGCCGAACTCAGCGAAGGCACCCTCAAGCTGGTCCAGGACCTGCTGCGTGACTATCTGAAGACCGGTCCGACCCAGCAGGAGCTGGACGACGCCAAGCGCGAGCTGGCCGGCAGCTTCCCGTTGTCCAACGCCAGCAATGCAAGCATCGTCGGGCAACTGGGGGCCATCGGCTTCTATCATCTGCCGCTGACCTACCTCGAAGACTACATGCGCCAATCCCAGGAACTGACCGTCGAACAGGTCCGGGATGCGCTGAATCGCCACCTGTCCGCGGACAAGCTGGTGATCGTCACCGCGGGGCCCAAGGTGCCGCAACAGCCGTTGCCGCCGCCCCTCGACAAACCCGCCGAGCAGCCGCTCGGTGTACCGGAGCATTAATGGCCAGTCCATCCAAGCCGCACGCGGGCCAAGGCCAGTTGCGCATCATCGCCGGCGAATGGCGCAGCCGTCGCCTGAGCTTCCCTGACGCCCCCGGCCTGCGCCCGACGCCGGACCGGGTGCGGGAAACCCTGTTCAACTGGCTCGCCGCCTACATCGAAGGGGCCAAGGTGCTGGATGCCTTCACCGGCAGCGGCGCCCTGTTCCTCGAAGCCCTGTCCCGCGGAGCCGGCGATGCCGTTGCCGTGGACAGCAACCCGGCCGCCATCGCCAGCCTGAAGAACAACCTCGAACTGCTGCGCTGCCCCCGCGGCCAGTTGGTGCAGAGCGATGTCCTGCGCTACCTGCAGGGCGAGGCGAAGCAGCGCTTCGACCTGGTCTTCCTCGATCCGCCGTTCCACCAGGAGCTGGTGCCGCAGGCCTGCGAACAGCTGGAAAACGGCGGCTGGCTCGCCGATCACGCGTGGATCTACATCGAAAGCGAAACCGCGCCGTCCTCGCTGAACCTGCCGGGCAACTGGCGCCTGCACCGGGAAAAGAAAGCCGGCCAGGTGCATTACGCACTGTGGGAACGCGGCTGATCGTCATCTGTCCGTCATATCGCGCGGCAGGCCCTGCCACCAGCACTTACACTGGCTGGTAGAGCTGCCGCGCGTTCCCGAGTGAAGCCGTCATGATGTCCACCTTCTTCAAGCCCGCAACGGGCCTGCGCAACCCTCACCTGCAAACCCTCTGGGGCCCCCTCTGGCGCAAATCGACGCCGCTGGATCATCAACGCGAGCGCCTGTGGCTGGCCGATGGCGACTTCCTCGATCTGGACTGGAGCGGCCCGCATCGAAACGACACGCCGCTGGTCCTGGTGCTGCACGGCCTGACCGGCTCGTCGTCGTCGCATTACGTGCTCGGCCTGCAACATGCCCTGCAGGCCCGCGGCTGGGCCAGCGTGGCGGTGAACTGGCGCGGCTGCTCCGGCGAACCGAACCTGCTGCCGCGCAGCTACCACTCCGGCGCCAGCGAGGACCTGGCGGAAGTCATCGCCCACCTGCGCGCGCAGCGTCCTGCCGCGCCGCTCTATGCGGTGGGTTACTCGCTGGGCGGCAACGTGCTGCTCAAGCACCTGGGCGAAACCGGCTCGGCCAGCCAGTTGCAGGCGGCCGTGGCGGTGTCGGTGCCGTTTCGCCTGGACCAGTGCGCCGACCGCATCGGCCTGGGCTTCTCGCGGGTCTACCAGGCACACTTCATCCGCGAGATGGTCGCCTACGTGAAGAACAAGGAACGGCATTTCCTCCACCGCGGCCATGACGAAGGCCTGGACATCCTCGCCCGCCTCGGCCCGCTGACCAACCTGCGCACCTTCTGGGACTTCGACGGGCGCGTCACCGCACCGCTCAACGGTTTCAGCGATGCCCACGACTACTACAAGCGTTCGTCGAGCCGTTACTACCTGGGCGAGAACCGCACGCCGACGCTGATCATCCAGTCCAGCGACGACCCGTTCGTGTTCCCCCACAGCCTGCCGGACGCCGACGAACTGGCACACACCACCACCCTGGAGCTGCATGCCCACGGTGGTCATGTCGGTTTCATCGACGGCAGCCTGCGCCAGCCGGGGTACTACCTGGAGCGGCGTATCCCCGAGTGGCTGGCCGAACGCACCTGATCAGTCGCCGGTGGCGACCTGGCGCTGCGGGTCGGTGATCCATTCGCTCCACGAGCCGGCGTATAGCGGCGCCAGCGGATAGCCGGCCAGGCTCAGGGCGAACAGGTTGTGGCAGGCGGTGACGCCGGAGCCGCAGTAGGCGACCAGGTCTTCCACCTTGCGCGAGCCGATCAGCCTGGCGAAACGGGCTTTCAGTTGCTCCGCCGGGAGGAAATGACCGTCGCTGTCGAGGTTCTCGCTGAAGGCCGCGCACTGCGCGCCGGGAATATGCCCGGCGACCGGGTCGATCGGCTCCACGTCACCACGGAAGCGCGGCAGGGCGCGGGCATCGAGCAGGGTCAGGGCCGGGTCGCCGAGGCGTTCGCGCAGGTGCTGGGCACTGATCAGCAGGGTCGGGTCCGGCTTGCCGCTGAAGGTCCCTTCGTGGCGATCCGCCGGGTCCAGGCTCAGGGGCAGGCCCGCCGCGTGCCAGGCCTTGAGGCCGCCATCGAGGATCGACACGCCGTTGCGCTTGCCAAGCCAGGCCAGCAGCCACCAGGCGCGGGCGGCAAAGGCCCCGGGGCCGTCGTCGTACAGCACCACCTCGCTGTCGTTGCTGATGCCCCACTGCTGGAAACGCTCGATCAGGCGCCCCGGCTGCGGCAGCGGATGACGCCCGGTCACGCCCTTGACCACCGGACCGCTGAGGTCGCGCTCCAGATCGGCGAAGTGCGCCCCGGCGATATGCCCCTCGGCGTAGCTGCGCTGACCGTAGTCAACGTCCTCCAGGGCGAAACGACAATCGAGAATCACCAGCTTGGGTTCGCCGAGGCGTTCCGCCAGTTGCCGGGGTGCAATCAGTTGCGCGAGGGGCATGACAGTCTCCATATCGATTGAAAGGGCACGCTACTGCTCCAGCGCCTGCTGCAGCGGTACGTAGAATTCTTCACACAGCGCGTCCACCGCCGGACGGGCCGTGGCGGTGACGAAGCCGAGCTCCAGCACCAGCACCTGGTAGACACCCCGCTTGATGGCTTCCTCGCTCAGGTGCGTGGCGTTTTCCCGGGTGGTGCAGAGGAAGCGCACCCAGGACGTCAGGACGATCCAGGTATTGAGGGTCAGCGACTCGATCTGCACCGCGTTCATCTCCAGGATCCCGGCCTCGACGAAGCCGGTGTAGATGGCCTGGCCCTGCAACAGGCTGCGCTGGGAAAAGCGCCGGTAGCGGGCGGCCAGTTCCCGGTCGCTGTCGAGCAGGTGTTCCAGGTCGCGGTGCAGGAAGCGGAAGTTCCACATCGCCGCGAGGATTTCCTTCAGGTAGAAGCGTTTGTCCTCGACCGTGGCCGGACGGCCCTTGGGCGGGTGCAGGAAACTTTCCACCTGTTCCTCATACTGACTGAACAATTCGGCAATGATTTCCTGCTTGTTGGCGAAGTGGTAGTACAGGTTGCCCGGCGAAATCTCCAGGTGCGCAGCGATGTGGTTGGTGCTGACGCTGCGTTCGCCCTGCTGGTTGAACAGCTCCAGGCTGTTTTGCACGATGCGCTCGCGGGTCTTGATGCGCGGGGCCATGACTGCGGTTCCCCATTCATGAGCTTGAAATGATTGCTTGATCTTACGGCGTCGGTGAGTGGCTTGCATCCATACGATCCATGCGGACGCGGTGGGAGCGACTTCAGCCGCGATTGGGAAGGCGGCATCACTGCCGTAATCGCGGCTAAAGCCGCTCTCGCAGGGGCCGCACCACTCACAGGATCAAGATTAGAGTATATGCTCTAGCCGAAATAATTCGTCATGGAGGTCCCGATGTCCCGACTGGACTGGCTCGACACCCTGTTCGCCGAACAGCGCGCCGCCTTCGCCCGCCTGCCCATGCCGCCCCTGGCCCAGCGCCGGCAGTGGCTCAGGACCCTGCGCCAGGCGCTGGTCGCCCGTCAGGACGAACTGATCGAGGCCATCGACCAGGACTTCAACGGCCGCAGTGCCGACGAAACCCGCCTCGCCGAACTGCTGCCCAGCGTCCAGGGCCTGCTCCATGCGGAACAACACCTGGGCCGCTGGATGAAAGCCCGCCGCCGCGCCGTCGGCCTGGCGTTCCAGCCGGCCAGCGCACGGGTGCAGTACCAGCCGCTGGGCGTGGTCGGGATCATCGTGCCGTGGAACTACCCGCTGTTCCTCGCCATCGGCCCGCTCACCGGCGCCCTCGCCGCTGGCAACCGGGTCATGCTCAAGCTCAGCGAAGCCACGCCGGCCAGCGGGCAGGCACTCAAGGCCCTGCTGGAGGCGGTGTTCCCCAGCGACATGGTCAGCGTGGTCCTCGGCGAAGCCGAGGTGGGCCAGGCCTTCTCCCGCCTGCCCTTCGACCACCTGCTGTTCACCGGCGCCACCAGCATCGGCCGCGAGGTGATGCGTGCCGCCGCCGACAACCTCACCCCGGTGACCCTGGAACTGGGTGGCAAATCCCCGGCCATCGTCTCCCACGACGTGCCCCTGGCCGATGCCGCCGAACGCATTGCCTTCGGCAAGACCCTGAATGCCGGGCAAACCTGCGTCGCCCCCGACTACGTGCTGGTGCCACGCCAGCGCATCCCCGGCTTCATCGACGCCTACCGCGAGGCGGTACGGCGTTTCTATCCGCGGATCGGCGACAACCCCGACTACACCGCGATCATCAATTCGCGCCACCTGGCCCGGCTCAACGGCTACCTCGACGACGCTCGTCGCCAGGGCGCTCGGGTCACCAGCCTGTACCCGGACGAAACCCCGGAGGATCGCCGCCTGCCGCCCCTGGTGCTGGAGAACGTCAGCGACGGCATGCGGGTGATGCAGGACGAAATCTTCGGCCCGCTGCTGCCGGTGGTGCCCTACGACCATATCGACGACGCCATCGCCTACATCAACCAGCGCCCGCGCCCACTGGCCCTCTACTACTTCGGCTACGCACGCGGCGAGCAGCGCCGGGTCCTGGACAACACCCACTCCGGCGGTGCCTGCCTCAACGACACCCTGCTGCACGTGGCCCAGGACGACCTGCCGTTCGGTGGCGTCGGCCCGTCCGGCATGGGCCATTACCACGGCTACGAAGGTTTCCAGACCTTCAGCAAGGCCAAGGCGGTGCTGGCCAAGCAGCGCCTGAACCTGGCGCGGCTGGTCTACCCGCCCTATGGCAAACGCCTGCAACGACTGGTGTACCGCTTGTTCATCCGCTGACCGCCGCACAGGCCCACAACAATGACGACACGCCTGCCCGACGCCGCTGCGCTGAGCCGCCGCGGCCTGCTCAAGTTCAGTTTCGGCGCCACCCTGTTCCTCGGTGGCGTGAGCCTCGCGGGTTGCTCCGCCAGCCTCCCGGCCCGGGGGTTTCGCGTCCTGCGCGACGATGACCTGCCGATGCTGCGTGCGGTGACGCCGGTCGTCCTCGATGGCACCGGCGCACTCATCGACCAGATTCTCGCCCGCCTCGACGATGCGCTCGCCAGCCTGTCCGCGGAAATGCTCAAGCTGACCCGGCAACTGTTCGACGTACTCGCCCTGCCCTTGACCCGCGGCCCGCTGACCGGCGTCTGGGGCGCCTGGGAACAGGCCGGGGCGCAACGCATCCAGGCCTTTCTCCTGCGTTGGCGCGACAGTTCGCTGAACCTGCTGCGCCAGGGCTACACCTCGCTGCTGCAGTTGCTGCTGATGGCCTGGTACAGCCTGCCCGAGTCCTGGGGAGCCTGCGGCTACCCCGGCCCACCGAAACTCTGAGCGAGCGCCCGCCATGCCCGTACCCGACCCGTTCCGCGATGGCCTCGCCCGCGGCTGGAAAACCCGTGATGGCTCGACCCTGGACCGGGACCTGACGCTGGAAACCGATATCGCCATCATCGGCAGCGGCGCCGGCGGCGCGACCAGTGCCGAACTGCTGAGTGCCGCGGGTTTTCGCGTGCTGTTGATCGAGGAAGGCCCGTTGAAGACCAGCAGCGACTTCCGGATGCTGGAGAACGAGGCCTACGCCAGCCTCTACCAGGAAGGCATCGGCCGCCTGAGCAAGGACGGCGCCATCACCATCCTCCAGGGCCGCGCCGTGGGCGGCACCACGCTGATCAACTGGACCTCCAGCTTCCGCACCCCGGAACCGACGTTGCGCCACTGGGCCAGCGAGCACGGGGTCGAGGGCCATGGCCCGGCCGACCTGGCGCCCTGGTTCGAACGCCTGGAGCAACGTCTCGGCATCACCCCGTGGCAACTGCCGCCCAACGCCAACAACGACGTGCTGCGCCGTGGCTGCGCAGCCCTCGGCCTGGACTGGAAGGTGATCCCGCGCAATGTCCGCGGCTGCTGGAACCTCGGCTATTGCGGCATGGGCTGCCCGGTCAACGCCAAGCAGTCGATGCTGGTGACCAGCATCCCCGCAACCCTGGACCACGGCGGCGAGCTGCTGTACCTGACCCGCGCGGAAAAGCTGGAGCATGACGGCCAGCGGATCAGCGCCTTGCACTGCGTGGCCATGGACCCACGCTGCGTGACCCCCACCGGGCGCAGCATCCGCGTCCGCGCCCGGCACTACATCCTCGCCGGTGGCGGCATCAACAGCCCGGCCCTGCTGCTGCGCTCGGCCGCGCCGGATCCGCACCGGCGCCTGGGCAAGCGCACCTTCCTGCACCTGGTCAACTTCAGCGCGGCGCGCTTCGCCGAGCCAGTGAACCCGTTCTACGGCGCGCCGCAGTCGATCTACAGCGACCATTTCCAGTGGCGCAACGGCGTCAGCGGCGCGATGGGCTACAAGCTGGAGGTGCCACCCCTGCATCCGGCCCTGGCCGCCACCCTGCTCGGCGGCTTCGGCACGCAGAACGCCCTGCGCATGGAAGACCTGCCGCACACCCACGTGATGCTGGCCCTGCTGCGCGACGGCTTTCACCCGGACAGCGTCGGTGGCCGCGTGGAACTGCGCGGCGACGGCTCGCCGGTGCTCGACTACGAGGTATCGCCCTATGCCTGGGACGGCGTGCGCCGGGCGTTGCACAGCATGGCGCAGATCCAGTTCGCCGCCGGGGCGGACAGCGTCCTGCCGCTGCACAGCCATGCCCGTCCGGCGAAGACCCTGGCCGAAGCGCGACGGACCATCGACGAACTGCCGCTGGAACCGTTCCTCACGCGCCTGGGCAGCGCCCACGTCATGGGCGGCTGTGCCATGGGCAAAGAGCCGGGTCAGAGCGTCTGCGACAGCCTCGGACGGCATCACCAGCTGGAAAACCTGTCGATCCACGACGGTTCGCTGTTCCCCACCAGCATCGGCGCCAACCCGCAGTTGTCGGTCTACGCCATCAGTGCACGACTCAGCCAGTTGCTCGCCGAACGCCTGCACGATCGCCCCCTGATCACGGAAAACGCGCCTGTCCATAGTGCCTTTGGCCGGTGATGGCGACTTGGCCCGGGCGTATCGGCTGCGCTACCATCCGAGTCCCTAACGCACTCCTGCCAGGACGACGCGATGAACCGAGTGTTGTACCCGGGTACTTTCGACCCTATTACCAAGGGCCATGGCGATCTGGTCGAACGCGCCTCGCGTCTGTTCGATCACGTGATCATCGCGGTCGCCGCCAGCCCCAAGAAGAACCCGCTGTTCCCCCTGGAACAACGGGTGGAACTGGCGCGTGAGGTGACCAAGCACCTGCCCAACGTCGAAGTCATCGGCTTCTCGTCGCTGCTGGCGCATTTCGCCAAGGAGCAGCAGGCCAATGTCTTCCTGCGTGGCCTGCGCGCGGTCTCGGACTTCGAGTACGAGTTCCAGCTGGCCAACATGAACCGGCAACTGGCGCCCGACGTCGAGAGCCTGTTCCTCACCCCGTCGGAGCGCTACTCGTTCATCTCCTCGACCCTGGTCCGCGAGATCGCGGCGCTGGGCGGTGATATCACCAAGTTCGTCCACCCGGCAGTGGCCGACGCACTGACCGAGCGTTTCAAGAAGTAATCTCATCTGGCCAGGAAAACCGGCGCCCGCGTGCACTACGGGCGCTAATACGGCACAATTGCGCCCATTGGTTTTCAATTGCCAGGGCAGACGTTCCTGGCCGGAGTCCCCATGTCCCTGATCATCACCGACGATTGCATCAACTGCGACGTCTGCGAACCCGAGTGCCCGAACGCCGCCATCTCCCAGGGCGAAGAGATCTACGTGATCGACCCGAACCTGTGCACCCAGTGTGTCGGCCACTATGACGAACCGCAGTGCCAGCAGGTCTGCCCGGTCGACTGCATCCCGCTGGATGAAGCCCACCCGGAAACCGAAGACGAACTGATGGCCAAGTACCGCCGTATCACCGGCAAGGCCTGATGAGCGGCGCCGCCGCCCTGCGCAGGCTGTTCCTTGGCGCCAGCCTGGCGCTGTGCAGTGTCTCCGTCCTGGCCGATGGCCCGGGACGCGCGGCGGTGGCGACACCCCATCCCGCCGCGACCGCTGCGGCGCGGGAAATCCTCCAGCAGGGCGGCAACGCCTTCGACGCGGCGATCGCCGTGAGCGCTGCCCTGGCAGTGGTCGAGCCCTACGGCTCGGGCCTGGGCGGCGGCGGTTTCTTCCTCCTGCGCCAGCCCGGCGATCCGGTCGCCTATCGCTTCATCGACGCCCGCGAACGCGCGCCCGCCAGGGCCACGGCGGACATGTACCTGAAGGACGGCAAGGTCCAGCCCGGCCTGTCGATCAACGGCCCGCTGGCGGCGGCGATTCCCGGCCTGCCGGCGGCACTGGACGAACTGGCCGCGCGCTACGGCAAGCTGCCGCTGAAGAACACCCTGGCGCCGGCGATTCGCCTGGCCAACCAGGGGTTCAGCGTCGACCGCATCTACCGTGACCGTGCGCAGATGCGCCTGGCGGCGATGCGCGACGACGCGGAAACCGCCCGGCTGTTCCTCGCCCAGGGCGAAGTCCCCGCGCCCGGTGCCCTGGTTCGCCAGCCGGAACTGGCGGCGACCCTGCAACGACTCGCCGAACAGGGCCGCGATGGTTTCTATCGCGGGCCGGTCGCGGCGCGGCTGGTCCAGGAAGTGAAGGGTGCCGGCGGCATCTGGAGCCTGGACGACCTGTCCGGCTACCGCGTCGTCGAGCGTGCGCCGTTGCGCTATCGCCTCGCCGACCAGCGTGAACTGATCAGCGCCCCGCCGCCCTCCGCCGGTGGCGTGGCCATCGCCCAGAGCCTGGCGATGCTGCAGCGCCTGCCGTGGCAAAGCGCCGACAAGGTCCAGCGCGCCCACTATGTGCTGGAGGTGCTGCGCCGCGCCTACCGCGACCGCGGCCTGCTGGGAGACCCGGACCATGTGCCCAACCCGGTCGCGCAACTGCTGTCCCGCCAGCACCTGGTCGACCTGGCCGACAGCATCGACGTCCACGACGCCACGCCCAGCAGCCGCCTGCCGCCCTCCCCGGCCTGGCGCGAGGGCGATCACACCACCCACTTCGCGGTGATCGATGCCGCAGGCAATGCCGTGGCGGCGACGCTGTCGGTCAACCTGCCGTTCGGTGCGGCCTTCACCGCGCCCGGAACCGGGGTGGTGCTGAACAACGAAATGGACGATTTCGCCGCCGACCCACAAGGCAGCAACAGCTACGGGCTGGCCGGCAGCCAGGCCAATGCCGTGGCGGCGGGCAAGCGACCGTTGTCGAGCATGAGCCCGAGCTTCATCGAAAGCCCCGGGCAGTTCGCCGCGTTCGGCACGCCGGGCGGCAGCCGGATTCCGAGCATGGTGCTGCTGTCGATGCTGGAGTACCTGCAGGGTCGGCCGGTGAACACCTGGCCGGCGGTGCCGCGCTACCACCACCAGTATCTGCCGGATGTGGTGGAGCACGAGCCGGGGGCGTTCAGCGAAGCCGAGATGGATGCTCTACGCGAGCGCGGCTACAGCCTGAAGGATGTGGGCCGCAGCTATGGCAACCAGCAGGTGCTGTTCTGGGACAAGCGGGATGGGCGGCTGGAATCTGCCAGTGATCCCAGGGGGGTTGGCAACTCGGAGGTGGTGACACCCTGAGTTCTTCGGTGTTCTTGCTGGCCTCATCGCTGGCAAGCCAGCTACCACAAGGATCGTGTGCACCGCTGGACCTGTGGGAGCGGGCTTGCCAGCGATGAGGCCAGTAGATCCAACAAAAATCCTACTTCTGGCACTTGGGGCAGAACACACTGGCCCGCTGCCCCAGCTTCACCTCGCGCAAGGTCGAGCCACACACCTTGCACGGCTCGCCGCCTCGCCCGTAGACGAACAGCTCCTGCTGGAAATACCCCGGCTGGCCATCGCCACCGATGAAATCGCGCAGCGTGGTACCACCGCGCTCGATCGCCGCCGCCAATACCCGCTTGATCTCCACGGTCAGGCGCAGATAGCGCGCCCGGGAAATGCTCCCCGCCTCGCGCCGCGGATCGATGCCGGCGGCGAACAGCGCCTCGGTCGCATAGATATTGCCCACGCCCACCACCACCGCGTTGTCCATGATGAACGGCTTCACCGCCATCGAACGCCCGCGTGACAGCTGGAACAGGCGCTCGCCATCGAACAGGTCGGTCAGCGGCTCCGGCCCCAGGCGCACCAGCAGTTCATGCTGCAGCGGCGCCTGGCTCCAGAGCATGGCGCCGAAACGCCGCGGGTCGGTGTAGCGCAGCGCCAGGCCGGACTCCAGTTCGATATCCACGTGCTCGTGCTTTGCCGCCGGCAGGCCGATTTCCACCAGGCGCAGGTTGCCGGACATGCCCAGGTGGCTGATCAGCGTCCCCACCTCGGCATTCAGCAACAGGTACTTGGCCCGCCGCTCCACCGAGACGAAACGCTGGCCGGACAGGCGCACGTCGAGGTCTTCGGGGATCGGCCAGCGCAGGCGGCGATCGCGGACGATCACGCGGCTGACGCGCTGGCCTTCGAGGTAGGGGGCGATGCCGCGGCGGGTGGTTTCGACTTCGGGCAATTCAGGCATGGATCAGTGGCCACCGAGTTCCTGGATGGTTTGCTTGAGGTTGTCGAAGTCGTATTCCGACAGACCGATATAGTCCAGCACCAGGTGCCCGACGGTATTCCATTCGTGGTCGACGCCCTGGTTGCCCAGTACCCGGTACGAGGCGCAGATGTGCTCGGCCATCTTCAGGATCGCCAGCAGGTTCTTCAGCGGCGCGCTGCGCGGCGAGTCATCGCTGAACACGGCAAGGGCGTTGTGGTGGTTGGCGATGGCGTTGCTGACATGCTCCGGCAGGCGCCAGGAGCGAGCGGTGTAGTAGCCGACCACCGCGTGGTTGGTGTTGAACACCTGGTTCTCGGTGTCCACCACGCGCTGGCGTTCGCCGGCACTGGCATAGGCGTCCTCGAGCACGCTCATGTAGTCGGGGAAGCGCTTGAGCATCAGCGGCACGCCGCAATCGTGGAACAGCCCAAGGGCATAGGCTTCGTCCACCGCCTGCGAGCCGAAGCGCTTGGCCAGGGTCAGGCAGGTCATCGCCACGTCCTGGGCGGTGTCCCAGAAACGGTTGAGGGTGACGATGGTCTCGTCGCTCATCTCGCCCTTGATCGACTGCGCGTTGATCAGGTTGATGATCGAGCGGCTGCCGAGCAGGTTCACCGCGCGCTGGATCGAGGCGATCTTGTTGGTCAGGCCGTAATGCGCCGAGTTGACGATCTTCAGCAGCGCGCCGGCCAGCCCCGGGTCCTGGGAAATCAGCTTGGCGATCGTCTCCAGGTCAGGATCGGGCATGTACTGCTCCATCTGCAGGTCGACCATGATCTGCGGCTGGGGCGGTACGCTGATGCCTTGCAGGGCTTGCTGGATCTGTTCGGCGGTGAGTTCCTGGATCATAAGTTCACACTCGGGGCTGACGGGCGATTCTAACCTGATCGGTTGAGTAAATGACGGCCCCTCGCTCTGCAATTTGTCGCAGCGACAGGCGCCCGGGCCGACCGGCACGGTATACTCCCGCTCTTTTTTCCCGGAGCGACGTCATGTCCCTGCCCAGCCTTCGCCTCAAAGCCAATGCCGACCGCCGCCTGCGCGCCGGCCACCTGTGGGTCTACAGCAACGAGATCGACGTCGCCGCGACCCCGCTGCACGGCTTCAAGGCCGGCGACCAGGCCATCCTGGAAGCCGCGGGCGGCAAGGCCCTGGGCATCGTCGCCCTGAGCCCGAACAACCTGATCTGCGCCCGCCTGCTGTCCCGCGACGCCAAGCTGGCGCTGGACAAGTCGCTGCTGGTGCACCGCCTCAACGTCGCCCTGTCGCTGCGCGAGCGCCTGTTCGACAAGCCGTTCTACCGCCTGGTCTACGGCGATTCCGACCTGCTGCCGGGCCTGGTGGTCGATCGTTTCGGCGACATCCTCGTGGTCCAGCTGGCCTCGGCGACCATGGAACGTCACCGCGACGACGTTCTCGCCGCGTTGATCCAGGTGCTCAAACCGAGCGGCATCCTGTTCAAGAACGATTCCTCGGCCCGCGATGCCGAAGGCCTGGAGCGCTACGTCGAGACCGTCTACGGCGACGTACCGGAGTGGGTCGCGCTGGAAGAGAACGGGGTGAAGTTCGAAGCGCCGGTGATGGAAGGCCAGAAGACCGGCTGGTTCTACGACCACCGCATGAACCGCGCGCGCCTGGCGCCGTACGTGAAGGGCAAGCGGGTGCTCGACCTGTTCAGCTACATCGGTGGCTGGGGCGTGCAGGCCGGCGCGTTTGGCGCCAGCGAAGTGTTCTGCGTCGATGCCTCGGGCTTCGCCCTGGATGGCGTCGAGCGCAACGCCACGCTGAACGGTTTCGCCGACAAGGTCACCTGCATCGAAGGTGACGTGTTCGCCGCCCTGCGCGAGCTGAAGGCTGCCGAGGAGCGCTTCGACGTGATCGTTGCCGACCCGCCCGCCTTCATCAAGCGCAAGAAGGACCTGAAGAACGGCGAAGGCGCCTACCGCCGGCTAAACGAACAGGCCATGCGCCTGCTCACCAAGGACGGCATCCTGGTCAGCGCCTCGTGCTCGATGCACCTGCCGGAAGATGACCTGCAGAACATCCTGCTGACCAGCGCCCGCCACCTGGACCGCAATATCCAGCTGCTGGAACGCGGCGGCCAGGGCCCGGACCACCCGGTGCACCCGGCGATCCCGGAAACGCGCTACATCAAGAGCATCACCTGCCGGTTGCTGCCGAACAGCTGAGGTGCGCTTGAATGAACAATCCCGGCCTGGTGCCGGGATTGTTCATGGGTTCGATGAAGCATGGGTCAATCAGCGCCCCAGCTTCTCCATCGCTGCATCCGCGAGAAAGGATGACCGGCTTTTCACGTTGTGATCGCGCACATAGCGGTCGATCTGCTGAATGACGAAACCGGGCAGCGTCACGTTCACCTTCTCGGTCTTGCCCAGATACGGGGTGATATCGATCTCCAGCATGCCCCAGCCCATATCCTTGAAGTCAGGGTTGCCTCGATGGGTCGCGATACTGGTGGGCAGGGGGATGGGCTGGTCAGTGCCCGCCATCTCTTGCAGCAGGATGTGTGCGACCTCGACCGCGGCAGCATAGGCCGCTTCGAAGGTATCGCCGGCAGTGACAGCGCCAGGGATATCCGGGATCTGGATGCCGGTGGCGATTTTTTCATCACCCCACTCGATGCAGATAGGGTATTGCATGGTTGTCTCCTGCTCGGATGCAGACCTGATCAGTTGAGCCCGGCTCGCTGCCTGATGCTTTTTACCGTGCCGAAAGGCAAGTCTTTCTTTGGGTGGGGCACGGGTATCAGGTTCGGATTGACCGGGTGCTTGAAAATGTGATGGCTTCCAGTGATGCGCTTCAAAACCCATCCGGCGGCTTCAAGCTCCTTGATCAGTTGTCTGCTTTGCACCTTCGCCTCTCCTTTTCGAGCGAAGGCAGAACATACCTCTAGGCGCATCAGATCATTAAAGCAAAAGATGTGTCCAGAGGTATCTTTTCACAGAACTGCAGCGATTACAGGCCACCCAGCATCGACTTCACCACCCGCCGATGCAGCGGCAGGATCAGGCGCATGTACACCCGCCCCAGCAGGTTGTGCGGCTCGACGATGGAAGTCAGGCTGAGCTGGTTGTTCGGGTCCAGGTGCACGGAGATCAGCACGTCGAGGTGGCTGTCCTTGAGCGACAGGATCAGTTCCTTGTCGGTCACGGCGGCGACCTGGAAGAAATCCAGCTGCTCGCCGACCCGCGGGGTCTTCTGTTCGCGCAGGTTGAAACCGGCCACCGGCTTGAGCCCGAACGGGCGGACCATGAGGTCGCGCAGCCGCAGCGCCTGGTTGATCCATTTCGGCACCGCGCGGCTCATGCGCTGGTAGGCGTCCAGCGCGGTCAGGCCCTGTTCCGGGGTGACCCGGCGGGCGAAACAGTCGAAGAACCATGCCGTGGTGGAAAGCATGCGCAGCACGCTGCTGGCGGGAACATCGGCAGGGTGGACCATATTTCCTCCGTGAAAAAAAGCCCGTGAAACCACAAGGGCGCCCACGGTACCGCTCTAGCGCGCGGAAAGCGAGGCAAATGACAAATCCCGCCGACCATCCATTGCGCCATTCCTTCCGCTCGCCAGCGGTGTAGAATCGGCCTATTCATCGCCAGTCATCCCCCGGCGGGTTTATGAGCTCTGGCCGAGCGCGCGGCGATCCCGTAGCGTCTGCGGCCTCATCCGTACCAGCGGCCACCTGCCTTGCGGTACCAAGGACAAGAGAAGCTCACTCCCCTTTTTGTTACCTGATTAGCCGCCAGGAGTGCTTCATGCCTGATTATCGTTCCAAAACGTCCACCCACGGCCGCAACATGGCCGGTGCCCGCGCGCTGTGGCGCGCCACCGGTATGAAGGACGAGGATTTCAAGAAGCCGATCATCGCCATCGCCAACTCCTTCACCCAGTTCGTCCCGGGCCACGTGCACCTCAAGGACCTGGGCCAGCTGGTCGCCCGCGAGGTCGAGCGCGCCGGGGGCGTGGCCAAGGAGTTCAACACCATCGCGGTGGATGACGGCATCGCCATGGGTCACGACGGCATGCTCTATTCGCTGCCGAGCCGCGAGATCATCGCCGACTCCGTCGAGTACATGGTCAACGCCCACTGCGCCGACGCCATCGTCTGCATCTCCAACTGCGACAAGATCACCCCCGGCATGCTGATGGCCGCCCTGCGCCTGAACATCCCGGTGATCTTCGTTTCCGGCGGCCCGATGGAAGCCGGCAAGACCAAGCTGGCCAGCCACGGCCTCGACCTGGTCGACGCCATGGTCATCGCCGCCGACTCCTCGGCCAGCGACGAGAAGGTCGCCGAGTACGAGCGCAGCGCCTGCCCGACCTGCGGTTCCTGCTCCGGCATGTTCACTGCCAACTCGATGAACTGCCTGACCGAAGCCCTGGGCCTGTCCCTGCCAGGCAACGGTTCGACCCTGGCCACCCACGCCGACCGCGAGCAGCTGTTCCTCACCGCCGGCCGCACCATCGTCGAGCTGTGCAAGCGCTACTACGGCGACAACGACACCAGCGTGCTGCCACGCAACATCGCCAGCTTCAAGGCGTTCGAGAACGCCATGACCCTGGACATCGCCATGGGCGGCTCGACCAACACCATCCTGCACCTGCTGGCCGCGGCCCAGGAAGCCGAGGTGGCCTTCGACCTGCGCGACATCGATCGCCTGTCGCGCAAGGTGCCGCAGTTGTGCAAGGTGGCGCCGAACATCCAGAAGTACCACATGGAAGACGTCCATCGCGCCGGCGGCATCGTCAGCATCCTCGGCGAGCTGGCTCGTGGCGGCCTGCTGCACACCGACGTGCCGACCGTGCACGCGCCGAGCCTGGAAGAAGCCATCGCCAAGTGGGACATCACCCAGACCGACGACGAAGCGGTGCACACCTTCTTCCGCGCAGGCCCTGCCGGCATCCCGACCCAGACCGCGTTCAGCCAGTCGACCCGCTGGGACAGCGTGGATGACGACCGTGAAAACGGCTGCATCCGCAGCGTCGAGCATGCCTACTCGCAAGAAGGCGGCCTGGCCGTGCTGTACGGCAACATCGCCCTCGACGGTTGCGTGGTGAAGACCGCCGGTGTCGATGAGTCGATCCACGTCTTCGAAGGCAACGCGAAGATCTTCGAAAGCCAGGACAGCGCGGTGCGCGGCATCCTCGCCGACGAAGTGAAGGAAGGCGACATCGTCATCATTCGCTACGAAGGTCCGAAAGGCGGCCCGGGCATGCAGGAAATGCTGTACCCGACCTCCTACCTCAAGTCCAAGGGCCTGGGCAAAGCCTGCGCCCTGCTTACCGACGGCCGCTTCTCCGGCGGTACCTCGGGCCTGTCCATCGGCCACGCCTCGCCGGAAGCCGCCGCAGGCGGTGCCATCGGCCTGGTGAAGGACGGCGACAAGGTGCTGATCGACATCCCGAACCGCTCGATCAACCTGCTGGTCAGCGACGAAGAGCTGGCGGCACGTCGCGTGGAACAGGACAAGAAAGGCTGGAAGCCGGTGGAGCAGCGCCCACGCAAGGTGACCACCGCGCTGAAGGCATACGCCCTGCTGGCCACCAGTGCCGACAAGGGTGCGGTGCGCAACAAGGCCCTGCTCGACGGGCTGTGAGTGGTAGATAGGCAATGAAAAAACCGGCGCTCTGCGCCGGTTTTTTGAATTCATCCAACTGTTGAAACCCACCGATCTGGGTCGATAGTCGACAGACGCGTCAAGGCAATAGTCAGTGACTCATCATCAAAGATGTTGCTCTTTCTTTTTCCAGCACCAGCTCCACCGGACCAGTTTTTCAAAGCGCCTCGAATAGCCGCAACATCGGGCGCAACGCCTTCTCGACTCAATAACCAATCCACCGTCGCCAAGAGTTCCATTCCGAAAGGCGATTCGAATCCATCAATCAAATCGGCAGTAAACTCCAAAGCAGGTAGATGCTCCTTGGCCTCACTATTCAAATATGCTTGCACGAAAGACTTGCGCCCATCGTCGAACCAAATCACATCTGTGGGGCCCGCATCACCTATTCGCTTGCCACAATGCAGATAGCTTCCATCAAGGTTGTCGAGCAAATGCTCCAAGCGATTGGCGTAGGGTCCATATTTATGCGCTACGAACTTGAGCGCCAGAGGATTGTTATCTGGCGTGAAACGCTCGATTGATCGTTCCAGAAACCATGCCAGTTTCTGAACCTCCAGAAGGCTGCACTCCATTCCCAGCACCCAGTAGCGCCTTACAAGCTCGGCAATCAAGGCACGAGCCGGAGTCAATTGTTCGACGCCGCTACGCTTTGACACGTTCTGATATTTATCGATTGGCTCAAAAACCAGAACGTCTGCATCGAGGTCACTAAGAATCGCCTCAATCTGTTCTCGCACAGACGACCACAGCAGCCCACCGTTACCCGCCCCTAGAGGAGGAATCGCAATCGAAGAGACATGATTGGCAACTATAAACCTGCGTAGATCATGCAAGCCATCTACGATCCAGGCGAGCTGCGAGGGATACCGCCAGTGCCGCTTGGTGGGAAAGTTCACGATCCAGCGTGGCCCGTCCAGCTCGCTGACCTCTGTCACAAACATTTTCCCGGTGACAACCTCGTTCGCTTTGCAGGCAGCGCCATAGAGGCGATAGTTTTCGGTGAAGCGCTCCTTGAACATCAGCGCTATGCCCTTACCCATCACCCCTACGGTATTGACTGTATTAACCAATGCTTCGGCCTTGGCCTCCAGCAGGTTACCTTGTGTAAAGCGAATCATTGAAAATACCACCCCGGTCGAGCATGAACAGGGAGGTTCAGCTGACATTGCTGAACCTCCTTGTCAACGCGTCGTTTTACAGTTTCGTTGTAGCAGACTATCCCCAGAAGGCCAGCAACGGGGACATGCTCATGGATCAACGCCTCAGCTTGATAGCGCTCCATTTTACGAGGGTCATCCGGATCGCGCTTGAAGTCCCTATGCTGCAGAAGGGCCCAGTCGACCTTGTCCAGATGCCGCAAATCGCTGTAGTACCCGCTCCAGTTGGGATAGGCATGAGCATCAGTGAAGATGAACTGCAGCCCCATGGATTGGAGATGGTACAGGCTTGAGACCAGGATCACGATCTCTTCATTGCGCCGCTGCTGAACTCCCCATCCAGAGTGAATGTTTTTCATCATCACCGAAAACGGCGTGAAGTAGAACGGAACGTAGTCCGCCAAGGTTCCCCTAGGTGCAATCTGTACTTTTCGCTGTGAACGCTTGCTGATCAGATCAGGATTACCAATGCTCACATAATTTTCAGTGAGCCGGCCGGCCCCAATGGCATCCAGCCCGTTGGACAGGACCCATGGCAGGTTGTCCCTATGGATGATCCTCCAAATGAGAGCTTTCTGAGGATTGAGGTTCTTGAAAATCATCTGGCTAGAAACATATTGGGGTTCGCTTCGATCCAAAGCCTTGGGTGACCCAGTTCAACCGCCAAGTCTGCAAGGCTCCGCCTGAGCGCGTCAGAGGGTGTGTATATCTTGGCGAAGTCGGCTACCGGTACAGGACCTGGGGAGAGACATTCTGCCATGCAGACATGGCGACAGGCAGGGTCCGAGTAGTCTCGTTGGTCCATGAGCGCCCAATCAATAGCCTGCATGCCGTCTTCATATCCCATTACGTTTGGACAGCCACCCGCTAGGGGGTGACGGGGGATGATCCGCCAGTCTTGCCTTTGTGCGTGCTCACGGTAAACCGCAATCAACAGGAAATCCTTGCCTGGGTGGTCTGCTTGAACCCGCCCGTCGAATGGGTTTCTGGAGAACCAATGGAAGGGAACAAATGTTTCCAAGGCATTGTTCGTCCTCCCTTCGATGATGTCGGCATCTGCCACATCCGTGAACTCACGGCTTTGTAAATTTGCCCTGGGCTGCAATCCCCTTTGAAGAATTGAAGAAGCATTTTCAAAGCTGGTCAGATGATAAATGAAGCGTTTAGTGCGAATGCTCACCACTGACACCTCTCGAAAGGCCATCAAAATGATGGCCAATCGTGTCATTGGATCCAAAAAACAAGCAAGCCTCAGAAACGGTTGCTTACAACCGTTTTAGCTATTGAATGTCTTCCGGCGTCACCACCACCCAGTTCTTGTCCGCCGTCACCGCCATCCCGGCGTCGGCCTGGGCCTTGGCGTTCTTGCTGATCATGCCGTTGAGCTGGTCCATGTACTTGGCCTTGCGGTTGATCCACAAGTGGATCCCGCCCTTGGCCACATCGACGCTGTGGAACAGCATGTAGCCGTCGCTGCTCGGCGTGTCGCCACCCACCAGCACCGGCTTCTTCCATTCATCGATATAGGTGAGGATCGCCGCCTGCTTGCCCGCCATCCAGGTCGCCGGGGTCCACAGGTACGGGGTCAGCTCCAGGCCGAGGTTGGCGGCAGGGTCGTAGTGGCCGGCGGAGATCTGTTTGCGCGCGGTGGTCAGAGCGCCGCTGGCGCGGTCCTTGAGCAGCAGGCTGACGCCGATGACGTTCTGCGGCTTGACGTTGTAGCCGTACTTCGGATCGGAGGCGACCATGCGCACCAGCTCTTCCGAGGCGGCGGTCATCACATAGACCTCGATGCCGTTCTCCATCAGCTTGTTGTACAGCTCGGTCTGCCCGGTGAAGACCTTCGGCGGCTGGACCTCGATGTTCTTGACCTGGTCGCCGTCGAAATAGGTGCTTGGCACCGGCTTGCCCGAGGCCATCAGTTCGTCGACATAGCCCTTGAGCTCCTTGAGGGTGAAACCGGAAAACACCTGCGCGACCCAGGGGTAGCAGACCATGTCGTCGACTTCGCACAGACGGTAGTAGTAGCTGAACAGGCTTTCCTTGTGCTCGGCGGTGTCCTTGAACGGCATCAGCTTGAGCGAGGGGTCGAGCTTGTCGCGGGTCAGCACGCCCTTGTTTTCCAGGAACGGCAGCAGCGATTCCTCCAGGTCGAAGCGGTAGCTGGTGTTGTCCATGTCGAAGACCGCGTAGTTACCCTTGTGGGCATTGGCGGCGATCATCGCGTCGAGCTGCTTGGCAGCCTCGACGGGCCAGTGTTTCAGTTCCACGGCCTGGACCTGCCAGCTGAGCAACAGGGCCAGTCCGGCGGCGAGGCATTTCGGAGCGAACGTCATGGGCGGTTCTCCTGATGGATGAACGCCTAACCCTAAGCATTCGGCCCTGGCCGCTGCGCTCTGACAGCGACGCCGACCCAAACCTGGAACGGCAAGCGCATATCCATAAGCGACCTTCGTTTATTCCAAAAACGACATAGCTAATTCCATATCGATATAAATTCGTTTGTTTTCAGACTGTTAGCATTTTCGATTGAGCAACCGCCCACAGAGGCGGTTGTGTCGTTTTTTCTGGAGCCTCAATGAACCTGCCGCTGTTTCTCAACCTGCTGGTGTTCCTCGCGTTGCTGCTGGGCCTGGCCAAACTCAATCCGGGCTGGAGCCTGGCGAAGAAGGTGCTGGTCGGCCTGATCCTCGGCGTGCTGTTCGGCACCGCCCTGCACTCGATCTACGGCGCCGGCCACCCAGTGCTCAAGGCCACCATCGGCTGGCTCGACCTGGTCGGCATCGGCTACGTGCAGTTGCTGCAGATGATCGTCATGCCGCTGATCTTCGTCTCGATCCTGTCGGCCGTGGCGCGCTTGCACAACGCCGCGTCCCTGGGCCGGATCAGCGTGCTGACCATCGGCACCCTGCTGTTCACCACGGCCATCGCGGCGTTGATCGGCATCGCCCTGACCAATCTGTTCGGCCTCAGCGCCGAAGGCCTGGTGGCCGGCACCCAGGAAGCCGCGCGGATGGCGACCATCCAGAGCGACTACGCGGGCAAGGTCGCCGACCTGAATATCCCGCAACTGCTGCTGTCGTTCCTGCCGAGCAACCCGGTGGGCGACCTGGCCCGGGCCAAGCCGACCTCGATCATCAGCGTGGTGATCTTCGCCGCCTTCCTCGGCGTCGCCGCCCTGCAGTTGCTCAAGGACGATGCCGAGAAGGGCAACCGCGCCCTGGCCGCCATCGACACCCTGCAGGCCTGGGTCACCCGCCTGGTGCGCCTGGTGATGAAGCTCACGCCCTATGGCGTGCTGGCGCTGATGACCAAGGTGGTGGCCAGCTCCAACCTCGACGACATCATCAAGCTGGGCAGTTTCGTGGTGGTGTCCTACATCGGCCTGGCGCTGATGTTCGGCGTGCATGGCGTGCTGCTGGGCCTGGCCGGGGTCAACCCGCTGCGCTTCCTGCGCAAGGTCTGGCCGGTGCTGACCTTCGCCTTCACCAGCCGCTCCAGCGCCGCCAGCATCCCGCTGAGCATCGAGGCGCAGACCCGGCGCCTGGGCGTACCGCAGGCGATCGCCAGCTTTGCCGCATCCTTCGGCGCGACCATCGGGCAGAACGGTTGTGCCGGACTCTATCCGGCGATGCTGGCAGTGATGGTAGCGCCGGCGGTAGGGATCGATCCGCTGGATCCGCTGTGGATCGCCACCCTGGTGGCGGTGGTGACCCTGAGTTCGGCCGGAGTGGCCGGGGTCGGTGGCGGCGCGACCTTCGCCGCGCTGATCGTCCTGCCGGCGATGGGCCTGCCGGTGGAGCTGGTGGCGCTGCTGATTTCGGTGGAACCGCTGATCGACATGGGCCGCACGGCGTTGAACGTCAGCGGCTCGATGACGGCGGGGACCATCACCAGCCAGTTGATGGGGCAGACCGACAAGGCGGTGCTGGCGGGGGATGAGCAGGCTCAGTTGAGCCATTCATAGCCTTGACGGCCCTATCGCCGGCAAGCCAGCGATAGGGCCCTAAACCTGTTCCCACACCTCGAAGTGATACACCGGCTTGCCTTCCTCCACCGGTCCCTGCTGGCTGGACACCTTCTGCCAGACACGCTCATCCACTTCGGGGAACCAGGCGTCCCCCTCGGGATTCATCTCCACCCGGGTCAGGTACAGCCGATCCACCAGCCCCTTCTCCAGCCCCTGCGCGTATAGCTGCGCGCCGCCGATCAGCATCAGCTCGTCGACACCCTGCTCCCGTGCCCATTGATCGGCGCGGACGATGGCCTCTTCCAGCGAAGCGAACACCTCGGCGCCTTCCAGCTGCAGGCCCGGCTGGCGGCTGACCACCAGGTTCAGGCGCCCCGGCAGCGGCCGGCCCAGCGAATCCCAGGTCTTGCGACCCATGATGATCGGCTTGCCCAGGGTGGTGGCCTTGAAGTACTTGAAGTCCCCCGGCAGGTGCCAGGGCATGCGGTTGTCGAGGCCAATCACGCGGTTCTCGGCGAGCGCCACGATCAGGCTGAGGGGAAGTGGTGTTTTCATGGCGGCGAGAATAGCAAAGGATGCCTGGGTTATGCTTCCCCGGTGAATGGTTCAAGGATGCTGTACGTGACTGGACTGACCGATCTGGACAAACGCTGGCTGACCGAAGCGGTCCGCCTGCGCGAAGAACACAGCGGCCCGCTCGACGACCAGGAAGCCAACCGCCGCGCCCGCCAGCAAGGTGGCGACCTGGCGCAGCGGATCGAGGTCCGCGCGCTGTGGCTGGCCGAGCGCGACGGCCTGCGCCAGGCACTGGGGCATTACCGCCGCGGCGCGCGCCTGGCGCTGCTGGTGCTGCTGGTCGTGGCGGTGGCCAGCGGCGCCGGACTGGCCTTCGCCGCCCTCGGTGACGGACAACGCCCGGTCAATGTGTTCTGGGCCCTGGGCAGCCTGCTCGGGCTCGACCTGCTGTTGCTGCTGGGCTGGGCCGCCGGCCTTGCCCTGGCCGGCGATCAAGGTGCCAGCCTCGGGCGCCTGTGGTTGTGGCTCAGCGAAAAACTCGCCCGCGACGCCAAGGCCGCCCACCTCGCCCCCGCCCTGCTGGTGCTGCTGCAACGCCAGCGCCTGACCCGCTGGCTGCTCGGCACGCTGGTCCACGGCCTGTGGCTGCTGGCCCTGGGCAGCGCCCTGGTGGTGTTGCTGATGCTGCTGTCGACCCGGCGCTACGGCTTCGTCTGGGAAACCACCCTGCTCCAGCCCGAAACCTTCGTCGGCCTGACCCAGGCCCTCGGCGCCCTGCCTTCGCTACTCGGCTTCAGCAGCCCGGACGTGGCGATGATCCGCGCCAGCGGCGACACCCAGCCGGCACTCGACCTCGCTCGCCAGGCCTGGGCCGGCTGGCTGCTGGGGGTGTTGGTGGTCTACGGCATCCTGCCGCGCCTGATCCTCGCCGCACTGTGCCTGTGGCGCTGGCGCCAGGGCCGCGCGCGCCTGGCACCGGACCTCAAGCTGCCCGGCTTCAGCAACCTGCGCGAAGCCCTGATGCCGAGCAGCGAACGCCTCGGGGTCAACGATGCGGCCCCCGAGCAGTTGCCGCAGATCCAACGCCGCCAGGACGACGCCCAGCACGAAGGCGCACTGCTGGTCGGGCTGGAGCTGGACGACCAGCGCCCCTGGCCGCCGGCGTTGCCCGCAGCGGTCAGCGACGCCGGGGTGCTCGACAGCCGCGAGTCGCGCCGGCGCCTGCTGGAGCAACTGAGCCATTACCCACCCGCTCGCCTGGCGATCGCCTGCGACCCACGCCGCTCGCCCGATCGCGGCAGCCTGGCACTGTTGGCCGAACTGGCGCGCAGTGCCGCCGCCACCCGCGTCTGGCTGATGCTGCCGCCACCGGGCCAGGCGCTGGATGCCGAGCGCCTCGGCGACTGGCACCAGGCCCTGGAGCAGTTGCGCCTGCCCTACGCCGATACCTCGCCGATCCACTGGCTGGAGCACGGTCATGACTGACGCCCTGAAGCTGGCCGTGGTCGGCCACACCAATGTCGGCAAGACCTCGCTGCTGCGCACCCTGACCCGCGATGTCGGCTTCGGCGAGGTGTCCCATCGCCCGAGCACCACCCGCCATGTCGAAGGCGCGCGACTGTCGGTGGATGGCCAGCCGCTGCTGGAGCTGTACGACACGCCGGGCCTGGAAGACGCCATCGCCCTGCTCGACTACCTCGAACGCCTGGAACGCCCGGGCGAACGCCTCGATGGCCCGGCACGCCTCGAACGCTTCCTGCAGACCAGCGAGGCGCGCCAGCGCTTCGAACAGGAGGCCAAGGTGGTGCGCCAGCTGATGGCCAGCGACGCCGGGCTCTACGTGATCGACGCCCGCGAGCCGGTGCTGGCCAAGTACCGCGACGAACTGGAAGTCCTCGCCGGATGCGGCAAGCCACTGCTGCCGGTGCTCAACTTCGTCGCCAGCAGCGACCACCGCGAGCCGGACTGGCGGGAAGCCCTGGCCCGTCTCGGCCTGCATGCCCTGGTGCGCTTCGACAGCGTCGCACCACCGGAGGACGGCGAGCGGCGCCTGTACGAAAGCCTGCAACTGCTGCTGGAAAGCGCCCGCCCGGCGCTGCAGCGGCTGATCGACGACCAGCAGGCGCAGCGCCAGCTTCGTCAGCACAGCGGCAAGCGCCTGATCGCCGAATTGCTGATGGACTGCGCCGCCTGTCGGCGCAGCGTGGTGGCCAAGGCGGACGAGGAAGCCGCGGCCATCGCCGAACTGCGCAGCGCCATTCGTCAGCGCGAGCAACGCTGTGTCGAGGCGCTGCTCAAGCTCTATGCCTTCCGTCGCGAAGACGCCAATGCCGAGGACCTGCCCCTGCTCGACGGGCGTTGGGGCGACGATCTGTTCAATCCGGAAACCCTCAAGCAACTGGGCATCAAGCTCGGCGGCGGGGCGGTGGCCGGTGCCGCTGCGGGGGCCGGGATCGACCTGGCGGTGGGCGGGCTGACCCTGGGGGTGGCGGCGTTGGCGGGGGCCATTGCTGGCGGTGCGCTGGGTACGGCGCGCAGTTATGGTTCGCGCCTGCTGGGCAAATTGAAGGGACAGCAGGAACTGACCGTGGATGACGCGGTGCTACGCTTGCTGGCCGTGCGGCAGAAGCAGTTGCTGCAAGCGCTGGACAGCCGAGGGCATGCGGCGATCAAGCGGATCAGGCTGGATACCCCGCCGGACCAGAGCTGGCGCGAAGGCAGGCTGCCGGCGGCGCTGAGCAAGGCGCGGGCGCATCCGCAGTGGTCGTCGCTGAACCCGGGGGCCCGGTTGAGCCAGGCCGAGCGGCTGGAGCAGATCGAGGCGCTGGTGCAGGAGATCTAGGTCGTTCTCGAGGGCCTCATCGCTGGCAAGCCAGCTCCCACAAGGACCGCGTTCACCGCCCCCTGTGGGAGTTCGCCCAGCTTTACAGGCTGCGCGATAACTCAGAGAACAAGGTCCAGAAGCGACACGCCCCCTGTGGGAGCTGGCTTGCCAGCGATGAGGCCTTGGAAGCCGGCAGAAAACTCAGCTCAGCAACGCAATCGCCTTGGCCCTGAGTACCCCCAGGTCCATCACCGGCACCCATTCCTCCTTCGCCTCCTCATCCCAATGCCGCATGCGCAGGCTTACCGCGCACAACGGATCCTGCTCGAAGGCATCGGCCTCGGCCTCGCTCATCACTCCCCCCTGGTACGCCAGGGTGCGCCGGCTCGCCTCGCTCAGGCGCTGGTAATAGCCGGGCTGGCGCAGGGTCAGGTAGCGCTTGGCTTCGACGTGATACTCCACCAGCCTGGCCATGCGCTCGCTGAAACCGCAGCGGCGCAGGTACTCGGCGCCTACCCGCTCGTGGCTGACCACCCCGTACCCGCCCATGTCGCCCTCGGCACCGCCGCAGAGATGGCCGATGTCGTGGAAGAACGCCGCCAGCACCACTTCATCGTCGAAGCCTTCGGCCAGGGCCCGTTGCGCCGCCTGGGACATGTGCTCCAGTTGCGAGACCGGCTCGCCGATGTAGTCCTCGTCGCCATGCCGCTGGTAGAGGGCGAAGATCGCCTCCACCACCTGCTGCGCCGAGTTCATGCGCCCTCCCCCAGCAGTTGCGCGACATGCCGCTCGGCCAGGGCCGGGCCGACGCTCATGCCGACCCCGGTGTGCATCAGCGCGGCGCTGATCCCCGGGGCCACCGACAGCAGCGAGAACGGTCCCGGACCGCCCGAGCCGTACACGCCCTGCCAGCGCTCGACGACCTCGATACGCCCGCCCAGGGTGTGCTCGGCCAGTTCGATCATCCAGTTGTCCACCTGCTCGGCGTTGAACGGCGCGGCGTCGCTGCCATAGGCGTGGGAGTCGCCGATGATCAGCTCGCCGTAGGGCGTCGGGCTGATCAGCAGGTGAATGCCATGCTCCAGCAGATGCGGGCTCTGTGCCGCGACCCGCTCGCGCAGGGCCTGCGCCTCCGGCAGGTCGGCGTAGGCGCCGTAGTGCAGGCAGCTCAGGCCGGTGAGCAGGGCGTGCTGCAGGTCCAGCTCGAAACGCGGGCGGGCGCGGAGCATCTGCAGGCGGCAGACCTGCGGCTGCAGCGCGGCGATCGGCTCGGCCAGCAGGGTCTGGTAGTCATGCCCGGAGCAGACCACGATCTGCTGGCCACCGAAACGGCCCTGGGTGGTGTCCAGGTGACCCGGTTCGATGCCGCGGACCAGGGTGGAGAAGTGGAACTCCACGCCCATCTGCTCCCGCAGCCAGTCGATCAGGCTGGGCAGGGCTTCGCGGGAGAACACCTGCTGGTCGTCGAGCCCGTGCAGGGCCGCGCGGTGATGGCTGAAACGGCCGTTGTAGAGCCCGCGCAGCTCGTCGCCTTCGAGCAGGCGGGCGGGATAGCCGTGCTCCACCGCACGGGCCGTGCAGAAGGCCTCCAGCAGGTCGCGCTCCAGGTCGTTGCGGGCCAGCAGCAACGAGCCATTGCGCTTGATGGAGAAGCCGGCCTTTTCCGCCCAGTGCGCCCACAGCGGGCGGCTGGCGCGGGCCAGGTCGAGCATCGGGCCAGGCGGCTGGCCGCTGACGAGGGCCTGGCCGAAGTTGCGTACCGAGGCGCCGAGCGGGGTGGCGCTGCGCTCGAAGACCTTGACCCGCAGGCCGCGGCGGGCGGCGGCGTAGGCGTGGGAGAGGCCGAGGATGCCGGCGCCGACAATCAGGAAATCGGTCATTTCAGGTCCTGCTGTTCAATCAGTTCCAAGAGCATCGCTGGCAAGCCAGCTCCCACAGCTGAACCTGTGGGAGCTGGCTTGCCAGCGATGAGGCCAGTGAAGATCTACTGCTGGGCTACTTTCTCGGACTTGCCGTCATAGCGCTTGCGCCATTCGCTCAGAATCTCGTCGCGGTTCTTCGACGCCCAGGCGAAGTCGTTCTTGATCAGGCGCTGCTCGTAGTCGGCCGGCAGTTCGGTCTGCGGCTTGGCGATGCCCGGCTGGGCCAGCACGGCGAAGTTTTCCTTGTACAGCTCCATCGCCGCCGGGCTGGCGGAGAAGTCGGCCAGGCGCTTGGCCGCGTCTTCATGCGGGGTGCCCTTGATCACCGCGGTGGCCTCGATCTCCCAGCCCAGGCCTTCCTTCGGCAGGACGATGTCCAGCGGCGCGCCCTGGCGCTTGAGCTGCACGGCCGGGTACTCGAAGGAGATGCCGATCGGGAACTCGCCGGCGGCGGCCAGCTTGCACGGCTTGGAACCGGAGTGGACGTACTGGCCGATGTTCTGGTGCAGCGCATCCATGTAGGCCCAGCCCTGCGGCTCGCCGAAGGTCTGCAGCCAGGCGCTGACGTCGAGGAAGCCGGTGCCCGAGGACGCCGGGTTGGGCATGACGATCTTGCCCTTGTACTCGGGCCTGGTCAGGTCCTGCCAGCTCACCGGCTTGCTCAGGCCCTGCTTCTGCGCTTCGACGGTGTTGAAGCAGATGGTCGCGGCCCACACGTCCATGCCGACCCAGGCCGGTGGGTTGGCGGCGTCGCGGTAGTTGCCGCCGATCTTGCCCAGGTCCTTCGGCGCATAGGCTTGCAGCATGCCCTGCTGGTCGAGGATCGCCAGGCTGGACGCCGCCAGGCCCCAGACCGCATCGGCCTGCGGACGCTCCTTCTCGGCCAGCAGCTTGGCGGTGATGATCCCGGTGGAGTCACGCACCCACTTGATCTCGATGTCCGGGTTGGCCTTTTCGAACGCCTGCTTGTAGCTCTTCAACTGTTCGGCTTCCAGCGCGGTGTAGACCGTCAGCTGGGTCTGGGCGGCGCTGGCGTGCAGGCTGAACGCAGAGAGGACGGCAGCGGCAAGAGCGAGTGGCTTGAACATGATGCGGTTCCTTTGGAGGGACGTTGGTCAGGTTGGGTGGCGCAATCAATGGCCCGGCGCGCGCTGGCGCCAGGCTTGTGAACGTTGCAGCAGGCCCTTGGAGGCCCAGGCCAGCAGCAGCGAGACGAGGGCGCTGGTGAACAGGATCAGGGTCGACATGGCGGCGGCGCCGCCGACGTTGCCGGCGTCGTCCATGTTCAGCACGGCCACGGCGGCGAGGATGGTGTCCGGGCTGTAGAGGAAGATCGCCGCCGACACCGTGGTCATCGCCGAGACGAACAGGTAGCGGACGATGTCCAGCAGCGCCGGCAGGCAGATCGGCACGGTGACCCGCAGGAAGTGCCGGTACAGCGGCGCCTTGAGCGACAGCGCGGCGGCTTCGAACTCACCGTCGAGCTGGCGCAGGGCGGTGGTCGCGGTCATCTGCGCGGTGGTCAGGTAGTGGGCGACGGTGCACACCACCAGCAGCGCCATGCTCCCGTAGAACACATGCAGCGGGTTGCCCGGCAGGTTGAAGAAGAAGACGTAGCCCAGGCCGAGCACCAGCCCCGGCACCGCCATCGGCACGAAACCGAGCAGGCGCAGGACCAGGTTGAGGGTGCGCTGGCCGCGGGTCTTTTCCATCAGGTAGGCGCCGGTGAAGATCGCCACGCTGCCGATCAGCGCGGTGCCCACGGCCATGGTCAGGCTGTTGCGGTAGGCCAGCCAGCCGCCACCGGCGGTCTCGTCGAACTGGTAGTGGTTGAGCGACAGCGACAGGTTGTACGGCCAGAACTTGACGAACGAGGAGTACACCGCCATGCCCACCACCAGCAGGAGGATGGCGCAGACCGCCAGGACCAGGGCCAGGAACCAGGCGTCGCGACGGCGCGAGACCTGCGGCTCGAAGACCTGGGCGCGACCGCTCATGGCTTCGCCCTGGCGGTGGCGCAGCCAGGCGTCGACGCCGAAGCTGAGCAGCGCCGGGACCAGCAGGATCATGCCGATCAGCGCACCGCGACCGAACTGCTGCTGGCCGACCACAGCCTTGTAGGCTTCCAGTGCCAGCACCTGGTAGTCGCCGCCCACCACGACCGGCACGCCGAAATCGGTGATGGTCAGGGTGAACACCAGGCAGAACGCGGCGAACACGGCCTGGCGGGTCGCCGGCCAGGTGATGCTGTGGAAGGCGCGCCAGGGGCCGGCGCCCATGCTCGACGCGGCATCGAACAGCCGCGCATCGGCCAGCGACAGGGCCGACAGCAGGATCATCAGGGCATGCGGGAAGGTGTAGATCGCCTCGCCGACGACGATGCCCCAGAAGCCGTAGATGTTGTCGGCCAGCAGACCGCGCAGCAGGCCCTGGTTGCCGAACAGGTAGACCAGGGCGATGGCCGGCAGCATCGACGGCGCCAGCAGCGGCAGCAGGGAAATCCCGCGCCAGATGCGTTTGCCGGGAATCAGCGTGCGCTGCAGGGCGTAGGCGAACAGGTAGGCCAGCGGCACGACGAGGGCAGCGACACTGAGGGAGACCTTGAGGCTGTTGCCCAGCAGCCAGTGGAAGTTGGCGCTGGCGAACAGCTCGCGGGCCGCGACCCAGCCACCGCCCTGCCCGGCCTCGCTGCTGAAGCCGCGCCAGAAGATCGCCAGCAGCGGCAGCAGCACGGAGACCACGAGGAACATCAGCAGCAGCCATTTGCCGCCGACCACGAACAGACGGTCACCCAGGGCAACCCCAGACCGCGGTTTTGCCTTCGCGGATGCGATCGGCAGGGTGAGTGGCGCGCCCATTTCAGGCAAACACCTGGAGCGCGCGCGGCGGCAGGGCCACCCAGATGTCCTGCGAGCCCAGGCGCGGCATGGCTTCCGGCGCCACCTCGGCGAGCAGGGCATGGCCTGGCAACTGGTGCAGTTCGAAGCTCATGCGGCAGCGGTTGCCGAGGAAGGTGATTTCCCGCAGGCGCGCCGGGAACAGGTTTTCCTCGTGCACGATCGGGTTGACGCTGATCGATTCCGGGCGGCAGAACAGCCGCCCGCTGCCACTGGTGCGAGCGCCCGGGGCCAGGCGCAGGTTCAGTTCGCCGACCTGGGCGTGGCTGTCGCTGCAGCGCTGGAACGGTAGCCAGTTGCCCTGGCCGATGAATTCGGCGACGAACGGCGTGGCCGGCTTGTCGTAGATCTGCTGGGCGGTGGCGTACTGCTCGACCTGGCCGTTGTTCATCACGGCGATGCGGTCGGCCATCAGCATGGCCTCGTCCTGGTTGTGGGTGACCATCAGGGTGGTGATGCCCAGTTGGCGCTGCAGTTGGCGCAGTTCGCTGCACAGGTGCTCACGCACCCGGGCGTCGAGGGCCGACATCGGCTCGTCGAGCAGCAGCAGCGACGGCGCCGGCGCCAGGGCCCGGGCCAGGGCGACGCGCTGTTGCTGGCCGCCGGAGAGCTGGCCAGGGTATTTCTTCTCGCTGCCGGTCAGGCCGACCAGCTCGAGCATGTCGCCGACGCGCTGGCGCACTTCGTTGCGACCGGCTCCGGCCAGGCCGTAGGCGATGTTGGCCTCGACGGTGAGGTTGGGGAACAGTGCGTAGGACTGGAACAGGATGCCGTAGTCGCGGGCTTGCGGCGGCAGGGTGGAGATGTCGCGGTCGCCGATCATCAGCTCGCCGCGGTCCTGGCGCTCGAGGCCGGCGATGCAACGCAGCAGCGTGGTCTTGCCGCAGCCGGACGGGCCAAGCAGACAGACCAGTTCACCGGCGGCGACGTCGAGGGAGACGTCGTGCAGGGCCGTGAAGGCGCCGAAGCGCTTGTTGATGCCGCGCACACGCAGTTGTGCACCGGGATTTGCGAGCGTGTTGTTCATGACAGGACCTCACCGAACGAATGAGGGCCATGCTAGGTAGGCTTTGCGAAGGTTCTGTGGCTTTAAGGCAAAAGCTGCCGATAGTGGTATTGGCGGATTTTTGTTGTGTTCTTGAGGGCCCTATCGCTGGCAAGCCAGCGATGAGGCCCTCAAGTCAGGAACCGATGGCAGACATTTCCTGGGCCAGACCCAGGAATGCAGCCGGCAACCGCGCCTGGCGCCGCTCCTTCAGGCAGTACAGATACTCGTGCATCACCGGCGCCCCCTCCAGGCTCAGCACGCGCAGTTCCGGGTTATGCGGCACTTCATGCCGGGCGATGATGCTGATCCCGATGTTGCGCAGCACCGCCTCGCGGATCGACTCGCGGCTGCCGATCTCCAGCAGCGCCCCGACCTTGACCCCGGCATCGGCGAGCATCTGCTCGGTCAGCTTGCGCGTGGTCGAGCCCTGCTCGCGCATCAACAGGCAATGCCCGGTCAGCGCCGCCAGCGGCACCGACTCCCGCGACGCCAGCGGATGGCTGCGATGCACCGCCACCACCAACGGGTCGGTGCCGAGAATCCGCCGCACCAGGCGCGTGTCGTCGAGCAACTGCGAGGACGCCGCCACGTCCACCCGGTACTCCTCCAGCAACTCCAGCACCTGCTGCGAGTTGCCGATCTCCACCGACACTTCCACCTGCGGCAGGCGCTCGCGGAAGATCTTCACCAGGTCGAGGATGTAGTACGGCGCGGTCGCCGCCACCCGCAGGGTGCCCTGCCCCAACCCGCTGTTGCGCAGGAAGAACTCGATATCGGCCTCCTGCTGCAGCAGCGTGCGCACCATCGGCAGCAGGCGCACACCGTCCTCGCTCAGGGCCAGGCGACGACCGCCGCGATAGAACAGCTCGACGCCGTAGTGGCTTTCCAGGTTGCGGATCTGCGTGGTGACCGTGGGCTGGCTGAGTCCGAGCTTCTTCGCGGCCAGGGTGATGCTGCCCAGGCGGGCCACCATGTAGAACGCCTTCAACTCGGAACTCAACATACAACCTCTTACTTTCTCAGCAGGCGCAGGCCGTTGAAGACCACCAGCAGGCTGACGCCCATGTCGGCGAACACCGCCATCCACATGGTCGCCAGGCCGGCAAAGGTGATCGCCAGGAAGATCGCCTTGATGCCCAGGGCCAGAACGATGTTCTGCACCAGGATCGCCGCGCTTTGCCGCGAGAGCCTGACGAAGGCGGGGATTTTCCGCAAGTCGTCGTCCATCAGGGCGACGTCGGCGGTCTCGATGGCGGTGTCGGTACCTGCCGCGGCCATGGCGAAGCCGATCTCGGCACGGGCCAGGGCCGGGGCATCGTTGATGCCGTCGCCGACCATGCCGACGCGGTGGCCCTTGGCATAGAGGTCCTCGACCGCGGCCAGCTTGTCCGCCGGCAGCAGGTTGCCACGGGCTTCATCGATGCCGACCTGGGCGGCGATGGCATCGGCAGTGTGCGGGTTGTCGCCGGTGAGCATGAGCGTGCGGATGCCCAGCTCATGCAGTTCGGCGATGGCCTCGCGGCTGCTCTGCTTGACCGTGTCGGCCACGGCGAACAGCGCCAGCGGCCCGGACGCGTCGAGCAGCAGGACCACGGTCTTGCCCTGGCGCTCCAGGGCGTCGAGGCGTTCTTCCAGTTGCGGCGAACACAGGCCCAGTTCTTCCACCAGGCGATGGTTGCCCAAGTGATAGCGCACGCCCTCCACGTCGCCGCTGACCCCGCGGCCCATCAGGGCCTGGAAGTTGCTCACCTCGGCGAACGCGACGCCCTGTTCCTCGGCCTGGCGGGCGATCGCCATCGACACCGGGTGGTCGGAACGCCCGGCCAGGCTGGCGGCGATGCGCTGGGCGCGCGCGTCGAACAGGCTTTCCAGGACCTGCATGTCGGTCTGCACCGGCTTGCCGTGGGTCAGGGTGCCGGTCTTGTCGAGGGCGATGAAGTCCAGCTTGCGCCCGCCCTCCAGGTACACCCCGCCCTTGATCAGGATGCCCTTGCGCGCCGCTGCGGCAAGGCCGCTGACGATGGTCACCGGGGTGGAGATCACCAGCGCGCACGGGCACGCCACCACCAGCAGGACCAGGGCGCGGTAGATCCAGTCGAACCAGGCGCCGGCCATGAACAGCGGCGGAATCACCGCCACCGCCAGGGCGAAGGCGAAGACGGCCGGGGTGTAGATGCGCGAGAACTGGTCGACGAAGCGCTGGGTCGGCGCCCGCGCGCCCTGGGCCTCTTCAACGGCCTTGATGATGCGCGCGAGGGTCGATTGCCCGGCGGCGGCGGTCACCCGGTATTCCAGGGCACCAGACTGGTTGATGGTGCCGGCGAACACCTTGTCGCCCGGGCCTTTTTCCACTGGCAGGCTTTCACCGGTAATGGGCGCCTGGTCGATGCTCGATTGGCCGCTGATCACTTCGCCATCAAGGCCGACCCGCTCGCCAGGACGCAGGCGCACCAGGGCACCCAGCGCGACCTGGGTCACTTCCATCTCAAGCCACTGCCCGTCGGCCTGCTGTACGGTGGCCATGTCCGGGCTCAGTTGCATCAGGCCGCCAATGGCATTGCGCGCGCGGTCCAGCGAGCGCGCCTCGATCACTTCGGCGAGGGTGAACAGCACCATGACCATGGCCGCTTCCGGCCACTGGCCGATCAGCACGGCGCCGGTCACGGCGATGCTCATCAGCGCGTTGATGTTGAGGTTGCGGTTCTTCAGGGCGATCCAGCCCTTCTTGTAGGTGCCCAGGCCGCAGCCGAGGATCGCCGCCAACGCCAGCGCCGCCACCAGCCACTCTGGCGCGACGCCGGTGAAATGCACGATCTCCGCCGCCAGCGCGGCAACGCCGGAAAGTGCCAGCGGCCACCAGGATTTCTTCACCGCGGCCGGGGCGCTGTCGGCGGCGTCATCGACCAGCGGCTCGGCCTGCATGCCCAGCGTGGCGATGGCCTGCTCGATGGCCCGGGTATCACCGAAGGTATGGCGCACGCCCAGCACCCGGTTGATCAGGTTGAATTCCAGTTGCTCGATGCCGTCCAGCTTGCCCAGCTTGTTCTGGATCAGGGTCTGTTCCGTCGGGCAGTCCATGGCCTCGATGCGGAAGCGGCTGAGCCGGGCATCGCTGCTGGCTTTTTCGCTCAGCTGCACCAGGGCGGGCGCGGCGGCGGCGGAGCAGCAACTATGAGCATGGGCATGATCGTGAGCTTTATGGCCGTGATCGTGGTGCTTATGTGCATGATCTGGAGTGACAGGCTGGTTCATGGGTGTTCATCCCTAAAGGTCCTGTTGCCAAGTGAACACCCTGTAGCCACTATAGGGTCAAGCAAACCCGTGGAGGTATTTTCAGATGAAGATCGGCGAACTGGCCAAGGCCACCGACTGCGCGGTGGAAACCATCCGTTACTACGAGCGCGAGCACCTGCTGCCGGAACCCGCGCGCAGCGACGGCAACTACCGGGTCTACACCCAGGCCCATGTCGAGCGCCTGACCTTCATCCGCAACTGCCGCACGCTGGACATGACCCTGGAGGAAATCCGCAGCCTGCTGCGCTTGCGCGACAGCCCACAGGACCAGTGCGAGAGCGTCAATGCGCTGATCGACGAGCATATCGAACATGTGCAGGCGCGGATCGATGGCTTGCTGGCGTTGCAGGAGCAACTGGTGGAGTTGCGCAGGAGGTGCCACGCCGAAGGCGAGCACTGCGCGATCCTGGAAAGGCTGGAGGTGAACGGTGCGGTCTCGGTGCCGGAGGCGGAGCATTCGCATGTGGGACGAAGCCACGGGCATTGAAGCTGGTTATTACCCCTGTGGGAGCGGGTTCACCGGGACGCCGGACCGCCGCGATTGCGATGGTGAATCCCCTACCGTAATCGCGGGTGAACCCGCTCCCACAGGTCCATGACCATCAGACCGCCATCGGCGCCGTCATCGGCGGGTGGTGCTCGTAGCCTTCCAGGCTGAAGTCGCTCGGCTCGATCTTCTCCAGCCACTCCGGCTCGTACCTGCCGGTCCTGGCGAACTCCGGCACGCGCTCCGAAATCACCAGCTTCGGCGCTTCCAGCGGCTCGCGGCGCAGCTGTTCGTTGAGCATGTCCAGGTGGTTCTCATACACATGCGCATCACCGATGAAGTAGGTGAACCAGCGCGGCGTGTAGCCGGTCAGGCGGCCGATCAGCGACAGCAGCGCGGCGCCTTCGGTGAGGTTGAACGGCGTGCCCAGGCCCAGGTCGTTGGAGCGGATGTACAGGGTCAGGGAGATCTCCCTGGTCTGGGTGTTGGGGTGGAACTGGTACAGCAGGTGGCACGGCGGCAGGGCCATTTCGTCCAGCTGCGCGCAGTTCCAGCCATGGAACAGGATGCGCCGGCTGTTGGGGTCGTTGACGATGGTGTCGACGCACTGGCGGATCTGGTCGATGGCCTTGTACAGCACGACGAAGGCCTCGCCGTCTTCCTCGGCCTCGGCGATCTTGACGAAGCCGTTGCGCTGCGCCAGCTCGATGGCCGCGGCATTGCTCAGCGGGATGCGCTTGTAGGCCGGCCACTGGCGCCATTGCACGCCGTAGATCTCGCCGAGGTCGTCAGGCCCCTGGCGAAACGGGTTGGCCAGCCACTGGGCGTTCTCGTTGGCGTTCTGGTCCCAGACCTTGCAGCCCAGTTCGCGGAACTGCGCGGCATTCTTCACGCCGCGGAGAAAACCGACCATCTCGCCGATCGCCGACTTGAACGCCAGCTTGCGCGTGGTGATGGCGGGAAAGCCCTTCTGCAGGTCGAAGCGCAGCATGGCGCCCGGCAGGGCGATGGTGCGCACGCCGGTGCGGTTCTCCTGCAGGGTGCCGTTCTCGATGACGTCGCGGACCAGATCCAGATACTGTTTCATAGCGTTCCTGTAACGAAGACGGCAGGGGGATCGCCCCTGCCGTGGAAAATCAGACCGCGGGTTTCACCGTCGGCTTGCGATTATAGGCCCACCAGATCAGGGCGAGGCCGCCGATGATCATCGGCACGCAGAGAATCTGACCCATGGTCAGCCAGCCCCAGGCCAGGTAGCCGAGCTGGGCGTCCGGCACACGGACGAATTCGACGATGAAGCGGAAGATCCCGTAGAACAGCGCGAACATGCCGGACACCGCCATGGTCGGCCGCGGCTTGCGCGAGTAGAACCAGAGGATCAGGAACAGCGCGACGCCTTCCAGGGCGAACTGGTACAGCTGAGACGGGTGGCGAGCCAGATGATCCGGGTCGGTGGGGAATTTCATCGCCCAAGCTACGTCGGTGGCCTTGCCCCACAGCTCGGCGTTGATGAAGTTGCCGATCCGCCCGGCCCCCAGGCCGATCGGCACCATCGGCGCGACGAAGTCCATCAGCTCGAAGAACGACTTGTTGTTGCGCTTGCCGAACCACAGCGCGGCCAGCATCACGCCGATGAAGCCGCCGTGGAACGACATGCCGCCCTTCCACACCTCGAAGATCAGCGTCGGGTTGGCCAGGTAGGCGCTCAGGTCGTAGAACAGCACGTAGCCCAGGCGTCCGCCGACGATCACCCCCATGGATAGCCAGAACACCAGGTCCGAGAGTTTCTCCCGGTTCCAGGTCGGGTCGAAGCGGTTCAGCCGACGCGAGGCCAGCAGCCAGGCACCGCCGATACCGACCAGGTACATCAGGCCATACCAATGGATTTTCAGTGGCCCGATGGCCAGTGCCACGGGATCGATCTGCGGGTAAGGCAGCATGGTGACTCCTCTCGTTAAAGCAGAAAGCTCAGGCCGACGCAGAACAGCAGCGCGGCGAACAGGCGCTTGAGCAGGCGCGGCGACAGCTTGTGCGCCAGGCGCGCGCCGAAGCGGGCGAAAAACATGCTGGTCACGGCAATGCCGATCACCGCCGGCAGGTAGACGAAACCGAGGCTATGCGCGGGCAGGTGCTCCTCGTGCCAGCCCAGCAGCATGAAGCTCAGGGCGCTGACCAGGGCGATCGGCAGGCCGCAGGCCGACGAGGTCGCCACCGCCTGCTGCATCGGCAGGCTGCGCCAGGTCAGGAATGGCACGGTCAGCGAGCCGCCGCCGATGCCGAAGATCGCCGAGGCCCAGCCGACCACGCTGCCGGCCAGGGTCAGCCCGGCCTTGCCGGGTACGCCGCGGCTGGCCTTGGGCTTGAGGTCCAGGACCATCTGCACGGCGATCACCAGGGCGAACACGCCGATGATCTTCTGCAACTGCGGGCCCTGGATCAGCGAAGCGGTCTTGGCCCCGATGCCGGCGCCGATGAGGATGCCCAGGGTCATCCAGGCAAAGATCGGCCACTGCACCGCGCCCTTGCGATGGTGCTCGCTGATGGCATTGATCGAGGTGAAGACGATGGTCGCCAACGAAGTGCCTACGGCCAGGTGGGTCAGCACCGAGGCATCGAAGCCTTGCAGGGTGAAGCTGAATACCAGCACCGGCACGATGATGATGCCGCCACCGACGCCGAACAGCCCGGCCAGCACGCCCGCGCAAGCCCCCAGCAGCAGATAGAGCACGAATTCCATTGTCGCTCCCGGAAAATTCAGTCCGGCATGGTAACGGAAGGTGGGGCCCGGCCTCCAGTGAAGACGCCGACAGGTAAGTCTGGGTACAGTGGAGCACTGCCACAGGCCAGCCCGAAGGAAGCCCCGATGTGCCTGATCGTTTTCGCCTGGCGGCCGGGCCATGCCCGCCCGCTGATCGTCGCGGCCAACCGTGACGAGTTCTATGCCCGCCCGACCCAGGCCCTGGCGCCATGGGACGAAGCCCCCGGCGTGCATGCCGGACGCGACCTGGAGGCCGGCGGAACCTGGCTGGGCGTCGGGCCGCAGGGGCGCTTTGCCGCGCTGACCAATATCCGCAACCCCGGCCAGCCCCTCGGCGCCCGCTCCCGCGGTGAGCTGGTGGCCGGCTATCTGCGCGGTGAGCTGTCGGTGGAAGCGTACCTGGAGCAGGTGGCAGGCGAAGCCCATCACTATTCGGGATTCAACCTGCTGGTGGCTGACGGGCAGCGCCTGGGCTACCTGCATGGCGGCGATGCCGCGCCACGGCTGCTGGAGGCCGGCGTCTACGGGCTGTCCAATGCGGCGCTGGACACGCCGTGGCCGAAGCTGGTCAAGGCCCGGGAGGGGTTGCGCGAGCGACTGGACGATCCCGATCCACTGGAGCTGTTCGACCTGCTGGGCGATCACCGGCAAGCCGCGGATGCCGAGCTGCCCAGCACCGGCGTCGGCCTGGCCACCGAGCGCCTGCTGTCCAGCGTGTTCATCGCCAGCCAGAACTACGGGACGCGGGCCAGTACGCTGCTGATTGTCGAGGCGGATGGGCGGCGTCGGCTCATGGAACGCAGCTTCGGGCCGTTTGGGGGACATCTGGGAGAAGTCGAGCTGTTGCTGTGATAGCAAGGGCCTCATCGCTGCGGCTCGGCGTCCCGACACGCCAGCGATGAGGCCCTTGAGATCGGTACAAATCAGTGCGGGTTGATCATCCGCCCCAGCCCCAGGGTCTTCAGCGCCAGTTGCAGCGTGCTGTGGATAACCTGCGGGTTGTCGATCTCCATCACCTGCGCCAGCATCTCCTTCGCCTTGCCCAGGCTGATCTGGCGCAGCATCCACTTCACCTTCGGCAGGTTGGTGGCGTTCATCGACAGGCTGTCGAAGCCCATCGCCATCAGCAGCACCGCCGCCGCCGGGTCACCGGCCATCTCGCCGCAGATGCTCACCGGCTTGCCCTCGGCATGGGCCGCAGTGACCACATGCTGCAAGGCCTGCAGCACCGCCGGGTGCAGGTAGTCGTAGAGGTCGGCGACCCGCGGGTTGTTGCGGTCCACCGCCAGCAGGTACTGGGTCAGGTCGTTGGAGCCGACCGAGAGGAAGTCCACCTGGCGCGCCAGCTCCTTGGTCTGGTACACCGCCGCCGGGATCTCCACCATCACCCCCACCGGCGGCATCGGCACGTCGGTGCCTTCGTCGCGCACTTCGCCCCAGGCGCGGTGGATCAGGTGCAGGGCTTCTTCCAGTTCGTGGATGCCGGACACCATCGGCAGCAGGATGCGCAGGTTGTTCAGGCCCTCGCTGGCCTTGAGCATGGCGCGGGTCTGCACCAGGAAGATTTCCGGGTGGTCGAGGGTGACGCGGATGCCGCGCCAGCCGAGGAACGGGTTGTCTTCCTTGATCGGGAAGTAGGACAGCGCCTTGTCGCCACCGATGTCCAGGCTGCGCATGGTCACCGGCAGCGGATGGAAGGCCGACAGCTGCTCGCGGTAGATCGCCAGCTGTTCCTTCTCGCTGGGGAAGCGCTGGTTGATCATGAACGGCACTTCGGTGCGGTACAGGCCGACACCCTCGGCGCCACGCTGCTGCGCCCGCGCCACGTCGGCGAGCAGGCCGGTGTTGACCCACAGTGGCATGCGGTGGCCATCGGTGGTTTCGCACGGCAGTTCGCGCAGGGCGTCGAGGCCCTTGGCCAGCTCGCGCTCCTCCGCGACCACATCGGCGTACTGCTTGCGCAGCACGTCGCTGGGGTTGGTGTAGACGTCGCCCTTGTAGCCGTCGACGATCATCTGGATGCCGTCGACCTTGGAATACGGCAGGTCGACCAGGCCCATCACCGTGGGAATGCCCATGGCACGGGCGAGGATCGCCACGTGGGAGTTGCCCGAGCCCAGTACCGAGACCAGGCCGGCCAGCTTGCCTTCCGGCACTTCGCCGAGCATCGCCGGGGTCAGCTCCTCGCTGACCAGGATGGTGTTGTCCGGGTACACCAGCGACAGCTGGCGGGCTTCCTGGAGGTAGGCCAGCAGGCGGCGACCGAGGTCCTTGACGTCGGACGCGCGCTCGCGCAGGTAGGCGTCGTCCATCAGCTCGAAGCGGTTGACGTGCTCGCCGACCACCTGGCGCAGGGCGCCCTGGGCCCATTGGCCGGTCTTGATGACCTCGACCACCTCGCCACCCAGCGCGGCGTCGTCGAGCATCATCAGGTAGACGTCGAACAACGCCCGCTCTTCCGGGCGCAGCTGGGTGGCCAGCTTGGCCGAAAGGCTGCGCATGTCGCTGCGCACGCCTTCGAGGGCGTTGTTGAAGAGTTTCAGTTCGGCATCGATGTCGGTGACGGTCTTGTCCGGCACCACGTCCAGGTCGGCCGGCGGCAGCATGACCACCGCGGTACCGACGGCCGCACCCGGCGAACCCGGCACACCGACGAACTTGGCTTCCTGGATGCCCTTGCCCTGGCGGCCCAGGCCGCGGATCGAACCGGTGGCCTCGGCGTGGGCGATGACCCCGGCAAGCTGCGCGCTCATGGTGACGAGGAAGGCTTCCTCGCCCTCGTCGAACTGGCGGCGCTCCTTCTGCTGGATGACCAGCACGCCCACCACGCGACGGTGGTGGATGATCGGCGCGCCGAGGAAGGAGGCGAAACGCTCCTCGCCGGTCTCGGCGAAGTAGCGGTAGCGCGGATGGTCGGCGGCGTTTTCCAGGTTCAGCGGCTCTTCCCGGGTGCCGACCAGGCCGACCAGGCCCTCGTTCGGCGCCATGCTGACCTTGCCGATGGAGCGCTTGTTCAGGCCCTCGGTGGCCATCAGGACGAAACGGTTGGTTTCCGGGTCGAGCAGGTAGACCGAGCAGACCTGGCTGCCCATGGCCTCTTTGACGCGCAAGACGATGATCCCCAACGCCGTCTTGAGATCCTTGGCGGAGTTAACTTCCTGGACGATCTTGCGCAGCGTATTGAGCAT